>ENA-OSAE01000063-OSAE01000063.1-marine-sediment-metagenome-genome-assembly--contig:-NODE-63-length-81576-cov-46.734424_pt1 | contig 81576 bp, 106 predicted proteins | sample MGYA00237870_ERZ529317 | MGnify/ENA primary metagenome ERZ529317 (study PRJEB26369, sample SAMN03142812) | marine sediment metagenome | biome: marine; feature: borehole; material: sediment... | reverse complement strand
GCGGTTTGCCATCCGCGAAGGCGGCCGTACGGTGGGCGCCGGCGTGGTCACGGCGATCAAGCAGTAGGCAGGAGGTTTTTTCGATGCAAAGGCAGAAGATCCGGATCCGGCTCAAGGCGTTCGACCACAATATGCTGGATCAGTCGGCCCAGAAAATAGTGGAAACGGTCCGGAGAACGGGTGCCGACGTTGCCGGCCCCGTTCCGCTGCCGACCGAAAAAGAGATCTACACGATCCTGCGTTCACCACACAAGGATAAGGACTCGCGGGAGCAATTTGAGATTCGGACCCACAAACGGTTGATCGATATCCTGGAACCGACGCCTAAAACGGTGGATGCCTTGATGCGTCTGGATTTGCCAGCCGGGGTTGACATCGAGATCAAGCTTTAGATACCGGGTTGTTAGTAGAGAAATCACAGTCAGGGGGGGCGCGGGGCCAGAAGGTGGCCTGACCCCCGGGGAGGTGTAGCAGATGGCGAAGGGAATCCTCGGCCGCAAATTGGGAATGAGCCAGTTCTTTACTCCCGAAGGCGTGGTGGTGCCAATCACGCTGATCGAGGCTGGACCTTGCGTTGTGGTGCAAAAGAAGACGGCCGACACAGATGGTTACACAGCGGTACAGTTGGGGTTTCAGGAAGAGCCGGAAAGAAAGATGAATAAGCCCCTTCTGGGGCATTTCCGCCGCGCCGGCACGGCTCCAATGCGTTACCTGCGTGAATTGCGTACGGAAGACGTGGACCGTTACCAGGTGGGGCAGGTAATTAAGGCCGATCTATTTGCTCCGGGCGATAAGGTGGATGTCACCGGGACCTCCAAGGGCAAGGGTTTTGCCGGGGGGATCAAGCGGCACGGTTTCCAGCGCGGCCCCATGGGCCACGGCTCCAAGTACCACCGCCGGCCTGGCGCCGCGGGAGCCAAAGGCCCGGCGCGTGTATTCAAGGGCCGGAAGATGCCGGGACGCCTGGGCGGGGTCCGGGTGACCATCCAGGGTCTGGAAGTTGTCACGGTGGATCCCGAAAGAAATCTTTTGGCCGTAAAAGGAGCGGTTCCGGGACCCCGGGGGGCCCTCCTTTTGGTGAAAGAAGCCGTCAAGGCCCGGTAGTAGGCCGGGAAGGCGGCGGGGTTTAACCGTGCCATATATATCTGGGGTTGCTGAACTTTGGAGTGGAGAGTTCCGAGGCCGCGAAAAGCAAGCGTGGCAAGGCTAGCCAGCGGGGCGTGCCGGGCGGCACGTGACGCGGGACGGCGGGCCTGACGCAGTGAGGCAGAGTTTGGCAGCGGCCGCCAAAGGAGGTAACAGTAGTGCCTAAAGCAGCTGTTTATAACGTTGAGGGAGAGCAGGTGGGTGAAATTGAACTGAACGACGCCCTCTTCGGTCAGCCGGTCCATGCGGCCGTGTTGCACGAAGTAGTCTTGATGCAGCTTGCCAACCGCCGCCGCGGCACCCACGACACCAAGACCCGGGCCGAGGTTCGGGGAGGCGGCCGCAAACCCTGGCGCCAGAAGGGTACCGGACGGGCGCGCCACGGATCGATACGGTCGCCGATCTGGCGCGGGGGCGGAATCGTATTCGGCCCTCATCCGCGGGATTACAGCTTCCAGGTACCCAAGAAAGTCAAGCGGCTGGCCCTGAAATCGGCGCTGTCGGCCAAAGCGGCCGAAGGCCGGATTGTGGTGCTGGATGTGCTGGAGTTGGCGGAACCAAAGACCAAGGATATGGTGCGCATCCTGGACAATCTCAAGGCTACCGACGGTGCGCTGGTGGTTACGGCCGACCGGGACGCCAATGTAGAAAAGTCGTCCCGGAATATCCCGGGAGTCAAGTCCCTGGAGGCGCGGCAGCTCAACGTGTATGATCTGCTGGACCACCCCAACCTGATCCTGACCAGGGATGCGCTGGCCCGCGTCGAGGAGGTGTTCGCCTAAATGAAATACGCCCACGATATCTTGCGCAGGCCTTTGATTTCGGAAAAATCAATGTCGTTGACCGAAGGGAACAAGTACACCTTCATCGTTGATCCCCGGGCGAACAAGACCGAAATCAAGCGGGCGGTCGAGGAGATCTTTAAGGTAAAAGTCGTCAAGGTTAACACCATCCGGGTCAAGGGTAAACGGGTGCGCCGGCGGAACATTGTCGGCCGAAAGCCGGAAACCAAGAAGGCCATTGTGACGCTGCGGCCCGGCGATAAAATTGAGATTTTTGAAGGCGTGTAAGGAGGCATAGGAATGGCCACCAAAAAGTACAAGCCTACTTCTCCGGGGCGCCGTTTTGTGACCGTATCCGATTTTCAGGAAATCACGGCAGTGGAGCCGGAAAAATCGCTGCTCCGTCCGCTTAAGAAGCGGGGCGGCCGCAACCAACAGGGCCGTATCACGGTGCGGCACCGTGGCGGCGGTCATAAGCGGCTCTACCGGGTGATTGATTTTAAAAGGGATAAGGACGGGGTGCCGGGCCGGGTGGCGTCTATTGAGTACGACCCCAACCGCTCGGCGAATATTGCCCTGATCAACTACGCCGACGGCGAAAAGCGGTATATCATCGCCCCGGCCGGTTTGCAGGTGGGGCAGGAGATAATGTCGGGCCCCCAGGCGGACATCAAGGTGGGTAATGCTTTGCCGCTGCGGAACATTCCGGCGGGTGTGCTGATTCACAACCTGGAACTCTATCCCGGACAGGGAGGTAAGATGATCCGTGCGGCGGGTGGCGCCGCCCAGTTGATGGCCAAGGAAGGGGATTATGCCCACGTACGACTTCCTTCGGGCGAGGTACGTCTCTTTCACCTGGATTGCCGTGCCACTATCGGCCAGGTAGGTAACGTAGAGCACGAGAATATCGTGATCGGTAAGGCTGGACGTTCCCGCTGGCTGGGCATCCGGCCAACGGTCCGCGGCGTGGTTATGAACCCGGTGGACCATCCCCACGGCGGCGGCGAGGGCCGGTCCCCGATCGGCCGCAACCCCGTAACGCCCTGGGGTAAACCGGCTCTGGGGGCCAAGACCCGCAAGCGGAAAAAAGCCAGCGATCGGCTGATTGTCAAGCGGCGTTCGGAGTAGAAAGATTAAGGGGGTAATAAAATGGGTCGGTCACTGAAAAAAGGACCTTACTGCAGTCCGAAGCTTCTGGCCCGGATCGAGGAAATGAACCGCAGGGGCGAAAAGCGGGTCATCAAGACCTGGTCGCGCCGGTCGACCATCTTCCCCCAGATGATCGGCCACACCATCGCCGTGCATGACGGGCGTAAACACGTTCCGGTGTACATCACCGAGGAAATGGTCGGACACAAGCTGGGCGAGTTTGCGCCTACGCGGACCTTCCGGGGGCACGGGCATCATACCGAGAGATCTACGGCGTTGAAGTAAGGGGGTTGTCTTTGTGGAAGTAAAAGCGGTTGCCAGGTATGTCCGTTTGTCACCCCCGAAGGTCCGTCGGGTGGTGGATCTGGTACGGGGCAAGAGCGTGGACGAGGCGCTGGCCATTCTCCAATTTACACCTCAACGCGGGGCCAAAGCCGTGGCGAAGGTGATCAAATCGGCCGTAGCTAACGCCGAGCACAACCACAATGCCGTCCGGAACGAGCTTTTCATCGTCAGGGCCTACGTGGATCAGGGACCGTCCCTGAAACGCTGGCGGCCCCGGGCTTATGGCCGCGCCAACCTGATCAAGCATCGCACGAGCCACATCACCATAGTGGTCAGCGACGGAAAGGGGGGATAGTTGGTGGGCCAAAAAGTTGACCCGAGAGGGCTGCGGCTTGGAATCGTTCGTGATTGGGACGCCAAGTGGTATGCCGATAAGAAAAACTTTTCCAACCTCCTTTTGGAAGATGTAAAGATCAGGGGGTTCATCAAGAAGAAGCTTTACAGTGCGGGTATCTCCCGGATCCATATCGAACGTACGGCTAATCGGGTGCGGATTGCCATCCATACCGCGAAGCCCGGGGTGGTGATCGGACGCGGTGGGTCCGAGGTGGAGATCCTGCGCAAGGAAATTGAGAAGTTGACGGGCCGGCAGGTCAGCATTAACATCGTGGAAGTGAGAACGCCGGAACTGGACGCCCAGTTGGTGGCCGAGAACGTGGCCGCCCAACTCGAGCGGCGCATTGCCTTTCGCCGGGCTATGAAACAGGCGGTGGGGCGGGCCATGAAGATGGGCGCCAAGGGCATCCGGATCGCCGTTGCCGGCCGGCTGGCTGGCGCGGAAATCGCCCGTACCGAATGGTATAGCGAAGGCAAAGTGCCTCTGCACACCCTGAGGGCGGACATTGACTACGGTTTTGCCGAAGCAAATACCACATACGGTAAGATCGGGGTCAAGGTCTGGATTTACAAGGGCGAGATTCTGCGCCAACGGGCTTCTCGTGAAGGAGGCAGGTAACTATGTTGATGCCTAAGAGGGTAAAATTTAGAAAACAGCACCGGCCGGGTTTGGCGGGTAAGGCCAAGGGCGGAACCAAAATCCAGTTTGGCGATCTGGCTTTGCAGGCCCTTGAGCCGGCCTGGGTGACAAGCCGGCAAATCGAGGCGGCCCGTATTGCTATGACCCGTCACGTCAAGCGTGGCGGTAAAGTTTGGATTCGAATTTTCCCCGACCGGCCGATCACGGCTAAACCGGCGGAGACGCGTATGGGCAAGGGCAAGGGCACGCCGGAATACTGGGTAGCCGTGGTTAAGCCAGGGCGGATCATTTTCGAAATCGCCGGGGTGCCGGAAGACATCGCGCGCGAGGCTTTACGGCTTGCTTCCCACAAGCTGCCCTGTAAGACAAAAATCGTGAAGCGTCAGGAAGTGGGTGAGGCCGGTGAAAGTTAAGGAGATGCGGGACTTGACCGATGCCGAGCTGCGGAAAAAACTGGCCGATTCCAAGGACGAGTTGTTCAGGCTAAGGTTTCAAAGTGCAACCGGACAGCTCGACAACCCGATGAAAATTAAGGAGGTCAGGCGGCGTATTGCGCGCCTGAAGACCGTGATCCGGGAGCGCGAGTTGGGTATCAAACATGCGTAAGGGGGTTTCGCCGTGGAACGCGGAAGCCGTAAAGTGCGCATCGGCGTGGTTGTGAGCGATAAGATGGACAAAACGGTGGTCGTCGCCGTGGACTCTCTGGTCAAACATCCTCTTTACGGGCGCACCATTCGTCGCACTAAAAAGTTTATGGCTGACGACCGGGAGAACCAGTGCCGCGTCGGTGATAAAGTCAAAATAATGGAAACACGCCCGTTATCCCGTCGCAAGCGTTGGCGGGTGACCGAGATTCTTGAACGGTCGCAGATCTAGAGGGAGGTGTAGGCCTTGATCCAGGTGGAGACCACGCTCAACGTCGCCGACAATACTGGCGCCAAAAAGTTGATGTGCATCCGGATCCTAGGCGCTTCTTTCCGGCGCTACGCCTCCGTCGGCGATATCATTGTGTGTTCGTGTAAAGAGGCGGCACCGGGCGGCTTGGTAAAAAAAGGTGACGTGGTAAAGGCCGTCGTGGTCAGAACCAAGAAGGAAATTAGGCGTCCCGACGGTTCTTACATCAAATTTGACGAAAATGCCGCCGTCGTGATCAAAGACGACAAGAGCCCGCGTGGAACGCGTATTTTTGGGCCGGTGGCTAGGGAGCTCCGGGAACGGGACTTCATGAAGATCATTTCGCTGGCCCCGGAGGTGCTTTAGGGAACGACTTGACGGGGGACACAGAAGAAACGAGGTGGTAGCCGTGAAGCTGAATGTGCGTAAGGGCGATAAAGTGGTCGTGATCACCGGGAAGGACGCCGGCAAGCAGGGCAAAATCATCGAAGTTGATCCCAAGCGTAACCGGGTAATCGTTGAAGGCGTGAACGTGGTCAAGCGGCACTCCCGACCGACCCGCAAGTTGCCCCAGGGCGGAATTCAGGAGAAGGAGGCGCCGATCAGCCGTTCTAACGTAATGCTGATCTGTGGGCGCTGTCATAAGCCGACCCGCGTGGGTAAGCGTATCCTGGACGACGGCAGTAAGGTCAGGATTTGCAAAAAATGTGGGGAAGCTCTGTAGCGGTCGTCGGTCGTCAGTCGGCGGACCGGCGGACCGGCGGACCGGCGGACCGGCGGAGGGAATGCGGCAAGCCGCATTCCATGATTGTGCGGTCGTCGATTGCCCCGAGGCGACGGGCCGACGCAGAGAGTGGACGGGTGGAATCGATTAAGGGGGCTTGTTGAAGGTGTCAGAATTGAGGCAGAGGTACCAAGAGAAGGTAATCCCGGCTATGATGGATAAATTTGGATACCGGAACGTAATGGAAGTCCCCCGGCTGGAAAAGGTTGTCATTAACGTAGGTCTGGGGGAGGCGATCCAGAACCCGAAGGCCATTGATGCCGCAATCGAGGATATCAGGACCATTACCGGCCAGCAGCCGGTGGTTACCAGGGCCAAAAAGTCGGTGGCGGCTTTCAAGGTGCGTCAGGGTATGCGTATCGGTGTGAAGGTCACCCTGCGTGGAGACCGGATGTACGATTTCGTGGAACGGCTAATCAGCGTGGCTCTGCCGCGGGTGCGCGATTTCCGCGGTATTTCGCCCTGGTCCTTTGACGGGCGGGGCAATTACACGCTGGGTTTAAAAGAACAATTGATCTTTCCCGAAGTCAACTACGATAAGATCGACAAGGTCCGGGGTATGGAGATCACCCTGGTGACGACCGCCGAAAACGACGAAGAGGCGCGCGAGATGCTAAGACTGATGGGGATGCCCTTTAAACCCCACTAACAAGGAGGGCGGATAATGGCCAGAAAAGCCTTAATCAACAAAGCCAAGCGGACGCCGAAGTTTCAGGTACGGCAGTATAACCGGTGCCAGCTTTGCGGCCGGCCGCGAGCGTACATGCGCAAGTTCGGCGTTTGCCGTATTTGCTTCCGGATGCTTTGCTACCAAGGGCATATACCCGGCGTACGTAAGGCCAGCTGGTAAGGAGGTGGTTGGGTAATGTTGACCGATCCGGTTGCGGATTACCTCACACGTATCCGAAACGCAAATATCGCCTTTCATGATACCGTCGAGATTCCGGCTTCGAGAATGAAGAAGGCGCTTACCGAGATTTTGAAACAAGAAGGTTTTATCAGGGGTTTTGAACTGGTGGACGACGGGAAGCAGGGCAAGATCCGGATTTACCTGAAGTACGGCAAGGGTAAGGAACGGGTGATCACCGGTTTGAAGCGTATCTCCAAGCCGGGACTTCGGGTCTATGTGGGTAAGGATGAGATTCCGCGCGTACTTGGTGGTCTCGGCATCGCGATTTTGTCCACGTCCAAGGGGATTATGACCGACAAGGAGGCCCGCAAACAGGGCGTAGGCGGCGAGGTTATTTGTTACATTTGGTAGTGTGCACCGGGAGGTGAAGTAAGAGCAGATGTCGCGTACAGGGAGACTGCCCATCAACATACCGCAGGGCGTAGAGGTTTCGGTTGACGGGAATACCGTTCTGGTTCGGGGACCCAGGGGTGAGCTCCGGCGGGAGATCCCCGCGGGTACCAGGGTGGTGCAGCAGGATGGCAAACTGGTGGTGGAAAGGACCGGTGCCGACCGTACCACCGCTATGCACGGGCTGGCCCGGACCCTGGTGGCCAACATGGTCGACGGGGTGACGAAGGGTTTTGAAAAAACGCTGGAACTGGTCGGGGTCGGCTACCGTGCTTCGTTGCAGGGAAAAAAACTCGTGATGACGCTGGGATATTCGCACCCGGTGGAGTACGAACCGCCTGCGAACATCCAGCTGGAGGTGCCGGCACCCACCAAGATCATCGTCCGCGGTGCCGATAAGGAAGAGGTCGGCCGCGTGGCGGCCAAGATTCGTTCTTTTCGGAGTCCCGAACCATACAAGGGCAAGGGTGTCAGGTACGAGGGTGAAAAGATCCGCCTGAAGGCCGGTAAGGCCGGTCTCAAGAAATAAGGGGAAAGGGGGCAGACAGGTCTTGCTGAACAAACCCAGTCGCCGTGAACTGCGTAATAAGAGAAGAATTCGGGTTCGGAAGAAGATTGCGGGCACCGCGGAGCGCCCCCGGCTGAACGTCTTTCGCAGTGCGAAGCATATCTACGCGCAACTGATTGACGATGACCGTGGGGTGACTATCTGCGCCGCCTCCACCCTTTCTCCTGAGGTGAAGGAAAAACTAGAGGGTGTCCAGGGAGGCAAAACCGACGCCGCCCGTGTCGTTGGGGAAACGATTGCCGAAAAGGCCAAGGCCCTCGGCATTGAAAAGGTGGTCTTTGACCGGGCCGGTTATTTGTACCACGGGCGGGTCAAAGCGCTGGCCGAGGGGGCCCGTGCCAAGGGTCTGGAATTCTAAGATGACGGGGGGAATGTTGTGTCCAGAATAGATGCCTCTAAATTAGAGCTCTCGGAAAAAGTGGTTTTCATCAACCGTTGTGCGAAGGTGGTCAAAGGCGGGCGCCGGTTTAGCTTTTCGGCCCTGGTGGTTGTTGGAGACGGCGCCGGCCACGTGGGTGCCGGTCTGGGCAAAGCGACCGAAGTTCCGGAGGCCATCCGAAAAGGAATCGAGGACGGGAAGAAGAACCTTATTAAGGTGCCTCTGGTTGGCACCACCATCACCCACGAGGTGCTGGGTCGATACGGCGCGGGCAAGGTCTTCTTGAAGCCTGCGGCGCCTGGTACCGGTGTCATTGCCGGCGGGCCGGTCCGGGCCGTGCTGGAATTGGCCGGGGTGAAGGACATCTTGACCAAATCATTGGGTTCCAACAGCGCCAACAACATGGTACGCGCAACCCTCGAAGCACTGAAGCAGCTGAGAACTAAGGAAGAGGTCGCCCGCATGCGGGGCAAGAGGGTCAAGGACCTGGGGATTGGGGGTTAGGCCGTGGCAGAACAGTCGACAGTGGTTGGTCGTCGGTCGTCGGAGGCCGAAGACCGCAAGGTGAGCAGGAAGTTGAGGATCACGTTGGTCCGCAGCCTGATCGGACGGTCTGAAACCCAGCGCCGGACGGTCCGGGCCTTGGGCTTGACGAAGATCAATCAGACGGTGGAAAAGGAAGACACACCCCAGATCAGGGGCATGGTCAACAAGGTGCAGCACATGATTAAGGTTGAGGAAATTTAGGGGGAAAGAGGTATGAAGCTGAGCGAACTCAAACCGGCGGCGGGTTCCCGCCGCAAACCGACCCGTAAAGGCCAAGGGATCAGCGCCGGTCAGGGCAAAACGGCGGGGCGTGGCCATAAGGGTCAGAATGCCAGGTCTGGCGGCGGTGTGCGCCGCGGCTTCGAAGGTGGGCAGATGCCCCTTTACCGCCGGTTGCCGAAACGGGGTTTCCGCAATGTTTTCAAAAAAGAATTCGCCGTAGTCAATCTTGAGGCACTCAACCGTTTTGAAGACGGGACCGTGGTTACGCCTGAGCTATTACGGGCGGCCCGCCTGGTCAGAAAGCGGGCGGAAGGAATCAAGATTCTGGGAGACGGCGAGATCAAAAAGTCCTTGACGGTGCGGGCCCACGCCTTCTCCAAGGCCGCCGGGGAGAAAATCGCCGCCGCCGGAGGAAAGGCCGAGGTGATTTAATTGCAGTTTCTCGGCACCCTGCAGGCCGCCCTGAAAGTATCCGAACTGAGAAGTAAGCTCCTGTTCACCCTGGCCATGCTGTTGATATTCCGGATCGGCGCGCACATCCCGACACCCGGGGTGCGGCCGGAGGCCATGGTGGAACTGATCCAGAGCGGGATCCTGTTCGGCTTCTTTGACGTTATTTCCGGCGGTGCCTTCAAGAACTTTTCGGTGTTCGCCATGGGCATCATCCCATACATTAACGCCTCCATTATCATGCAGCTTTTGACCGTGGTCATTCCGAAGCTGGAGCGTCTGGCGAAGGAGGGGGAAGAGGGCCGTAAAAAAATCCTGCAGTACACCCGGTATTTTACGGCTGTTTTGGCCTTTCTCCAGGCGTTGGGAATGTCCGTGGCCATCAAGGGGGCGTTGATCGTGCCGAGTGTGATCAACTACCTGTTCGTGGCGCTTATCCTGACCGCCGGTACCGTATTCCTGATGTGGCTGGGGGAGCAGATCACCGAGAAAGGCATCGGTAACGGTATTTCACTGTTGATCTTCGCCGGCATCGTTTCCCGCATCCCGGAAGGCGTGACCCGGGTGGTTGAATACCTGCAGGTAGGCACGATCAATATTCTGAGCGTGATCGCCCTGGTGGGCATCGGCCTCCTGGTGATTGCGGCGGTGGTGGCCATTCACGAGGGACAGCGGCGCATTCCGGTGCAGTACGCCAAACGGGTCATTGGGCGCCGGGTTTACGGCGGCCAGACCACGCACCTGCCCCTGAAGGTGAATCAGGCCGGCGTGATTCCCGTTATTTTCGCCTCCTCGTTCCTGATCTTTCCCGAGCAGGTGCTCCAGTGGTTTTCCGGGAGCGTGGTCGCGGCGTGGTTTTTGAACTGGTTTTACTGGGGGTCGTTTGTACACACCACGTTGTACGCCCTTTTGATCATCGGGTTTACTTATTTTTACACCGCCATTATCATGAACCCGGTGGACATGGCCGACAACATTAAGAAACACGGCGGTTTCATTCCCGGTATCCGTCCGGGCCGGCCCACGGCGGAATACATCAGCAAGGTGCTGTCGCGCATTACCCTGGCCGGAGCGTTGTTCTTGGCCCTGATCGCGATTTTGCCGAACTTCGTGCTGATCGCCACCCAGATACCCAACGTGTACTTCGGGGGCACGGCGCTTTTGATCGTGGTTGGTGTGGCGATGGAAACCATGAAACAGGTGGAGGCGCATCTGTTGATGCGGAGCTACCAGGGTTTTATTAAATAAGAAAGCAGAACAACGGTGGTAAGATGATTACCAAGAAATCCCCCCGAGAAGTCGGTTATATGCGGGAGGCGGGGCGGATCGTGGCCGGAGCCTTCGCGGAGCTGGCTCCGCTGATTGTGCCCGGCATCACCACCAGGGAACTGGACGCGGTGGCCGAAAAGTACATCCGCAAAGAAGGGGCGAGACCGGCTTTCAAAGGATTGTACGGCTTTCCGGCCAGTATCTGCACGTCCATTAACGAGCAGGTAGTGCACGGGATTCCCGGTTTAAGGAAACTAAAAAATGGAGATATTATCAGTATTGACATTGGGGCGGAAATAAATGGTTATTTTGGTGACGGCACGGTGACTTTTCCGGTCGGCACGCCGGAGGACCGGGTCCTGGAACTGGTGCGGGTTACCCGGGAAGCCTTGAACATCGGTATCGCCCAGGCGCGGCCGGGAAACCGGCTGACGGATATCTCCCATGCCGTGCAGACCCACGTTGAACGCCACGGTTTTTCGGTGGTGCGCGACTATGTCGGGCACGGTATCGGGGCTAAGATGCACGAAGATCCGCAGGTTCCCAACTTTGGTCCCCCGGGCCGAGGTCCGCGGCTGGAACCGGGCATGACGCTGGCCCTCGAACCCATGGTCAACATGGGCAGTTACGAGGTGGTGACGCTTGACGACAGATGGACGGTGGTGACCCGGGACGGCAAACCTTCCGCCCACTTCGAGCACACCATCTTGATTACCGAGGACGGGCCGGAGATTTTGACCCGGCTTTAGTAGTCGTCAATCGTCAGTCGTCGGTTGCCGGACTGGCGAAAGGAATGTGCCGGAGCGCATTCCGGAATGAGAGTCGTCGGTCATCGGTTTGCGCAGTGGAGGGATAGGCTTGAGAGCGGAGCGGATCAGACCCGGTCAGGTGGTCATTTCCCAGGCTGGTCGGGACGCCGGACAGTGTTACGTGGTAATCGCTATGCAGGGGGAGTCCCGTGCAGTCTTGGCCGATGGTACACGGCGGCGGGTGCAGAACCCCAAGCTCAAGAATTTGAAGCACCTGCGGTTACTTGCAGATCCGGATCCGGAGCTTTTGCGTAAGATCGTCAGCGGGGAAAGAATAACGGACGCCGATATCCGACGGGTGCTCTGGGTTTTGGTCGGGAAGGAGGGTTGCCGGTGAAACAAGATGTCATCGAGGTAGAGGGGAAGGTTGTTGAGCCTCTGCCCAATGCGATGTTCCGCGTTGAGCTGCCCAACGGCCACAAGGTTTTAGCCCACGTTTCGGGAAAGATTCGGATGAACTTTATCCGCATTTTGCCAGGGGACAGGGTCTTGGTTGAGCTTTCTCCCTACGACCTGACCCGGGGCCGCATCGTATACCGGTATAAGTAAAGCTTTAAGGGGGCATGACCCGTGAAGGTTAAACCTTCGGTAAAGACCATCTGCGAAAAGTGCAAGGTGATTCGCCGTAAAGGCAAAGTGATGATTATTTGCACAAATGCCAAGCATAAGCAAAGGCAAGGGTAAAGGAGTGAGGGTGTTTGGCCAGAATCGCCGGCGTTGATTTGCCGAGAGACAAAAGAGTGGAAGTGGCCCTGACCTACGTTTACGGGATCGGCCGTTCCTCGGCCAAGAAGATTTTAGGGCAAGCGGCTGTCGATCCATCCACGCGGGTCCGTGACCTCACCGAGGAAGAAATCACGCGGATCAGGGAGCTGATCGACAGAGGATATAAAGTGGAGGGGGACCTCCGGCGGGAGATATCCCTGAACATCAAGCGACTGATTGAAATCGGATCATACCGCGGCCTTCGCCACCGGCGGGGTCTGCCGGTGCGGGGACAGCGCACCAGAACCAATGCTCGGACCCGGAAAGGCCCGCGGAGGACCGTGGGTGTCCGGAGAAAGAAGTAGGGGGTTAGTAGATGGCGCGGAGACCTAGAGCCAAGAAGAAAGAACGGAAAAACATCGAAAAAGGCGTGGCTCACATCAAGTCCACCTTTAACAATACGGTGATTACCATTACCGACGTCCGGGGGAACACCATCTCCTGGTCCAGTGCGGGTACGGTAGGTTTTAAGGGCTCCCGGAAGAGCACACCCTTTGCCGCACAGTTGGCGGCGGAGAAAGCGGCCCGGGAGGCCATGGAACACGGTTTGCGGGAAGTGGCCGTAATGGTCAAGGGACCGGGATCCGGCCGTGAGGCGGCTATCCGTTCCCTGCAAGCCGCCGGACTGGAAGTGAGCCTGATCAAGGACGTCACGCCTATTCCTCACAATGGCTGCCGGCCGCCGAAGCGCCGGCGTGTATAAACACTTTGAGGAGGTGTCTTTTTGGCTAGATATACCGAAGCGCGGTGCCGTCTGTGCCGCCGCGAAGGCGTCAAATTGTATTTAAAAGGTGACCGGTGCTACACTCCCAAGTGCGCTGTCGGCCGTCGGGCTTTCCCCCCTGGGCAGCAAGGACCTTCCCGGCGGAAGGTAACCGAGTATGGCCTGCAGCTTAGGGAAAAGCAAAAGGTGCGGCGCATTTACGGAGTTCTGGAGGCGCAGTTCCGGAACTACTTCCGGAAGGCCGAGCGTCAGCCGGGAGTGACCGGTGAGAATCTGTTGCGCCTGCTGGAGCGCCGTTTTGACAACGTCGTTTACCGGCTGGGATTGGGTGCTTCCCGGATGGAGGCTCGCCAATTGATCCGCCACGGCCATTTTGCCATCAACGGACGCAAGGTGGATATTCCTTCTTACCTGGTGAAGGTCGGCGACGTCATTACCATCCGTGAACGGAGCAAATCCTTGCCGCGGATACGGGAAAACATGGAGCGGGCGGCGGAAAACACCGCTCCTGCCTGGCTGGAGTATGATAGCGAACAAGCCGTGGGGCGAGTCGTGGCGTTGCCCGATCGCGAGCACATTGATATCCCGGTGCAAGAGCAACTTGTTGTTGAGCTGTACTCCAGGTAACCGGGAACCTGCTTGAGGGGGTTCGTAATGCTAGAAATAGAAAAACCGCGGATTGAGTGTGTCGACTTAGATGCCGACGGCGTTTACGGAAAATTCGTGGTGGAGCCGCTGGAAAGGGGCTACGGGATCACCCTGGGCAACTCGCTCCGGCGGGTGCTATTGGCCTCTCTACCGGGAGCGGCGGTCACCGCCGTGAAAATTGACGGGGTGCTACACGAGTTTTCCACCATACCAGGGGTGCGCGAAGACGTAACCGAGTTGATTCTGAACCTAAAAAGCCTGCGCCTGAAGCTTCACGGCCAGGAAGACGAGAAGCAGATCCGCATCGAAGCGGAGGGCCAGAGGCAGGTTTTTGCACGGGACATCATTGCCGATCCCGACATCGAGATTTTAAACCCGGACCTGCAGATCGCTACTTTGGAGCCGGACGCCCGCCTCTATATGGATTTGACGGTCAAACGGGGGCGCGGTTACGTGCCGGCCGAGGGCAACAGGCAGGGGAACCACGTCATCGGCGTGATTCCCATTGACGCAATTTTTACGCCGGTGACCAAAGCCAACTTTGTTGTGGAGAAGACCCGAGTGGGGCAGGATACCAACTTTGATCGGCTGGTCCTGGAGGTCTGGACTGACGGCAGTATTCATCCGAGCGAGGCCTTGAGCCTGGCCGCACGGATTTTGATTGAACACCTGCAGTTGTACGTGGGGCTCACCGAGTCGGTGAACAACGTTAAGATTATGGTGGAAAAGGAAGAGGAAAAGAAGAACAAGCTTTTAGAAATGCCCATCGAAGAACTGGATCTCTCGGTAAGGTCGTACAACTGCCTGAAGCGGGCCGGGATTAACACGGTGGAAGAACTAATTCAGCGTAACGAAGAAGAAATGATGAAAGTTCGCAATCTGGGCAAGAAATCGCTGGAGGAAGTGGTGCGCAAATTGAACGAATTGGGCTTAAGTTTGCGCCGGGACGAAGAATAGGGTACGAGGAGGCAAAAAGATCGACATGGGCTACCGGAAGCTGGGGCTCCGTTCGGACCACAGGAGAGCCATGCTACGAAATATGGTTACTTCGCTGATCAAAGAAGAGCGGATCACCACCACCGAAGCGCGGGCCAAAGAGGTCCGCACGATGGCAGAAAAAATGATCACGCTGGCCAAGCAGGGCGATCTGGCCGCCCGCCGCCAGGTGCTGGAATACGTGTTCGACAAAGAGGCGGCCAAGAAGCTTTTTGACACGATTGCACCGCGTTACCAGGACCGCTCCGGCGGCTATACACGGATCGTCAAGGTCGGTTTCCGGCGGGGAGACGCGGCTTCGATGGTGATCCTGGAACTGGTCCAGTGATCTAGGTGCCGAACGTAAAGCTGGTTCTGGCCTATGACGGTACGGCCTACCACGGCTTTCAGAAGCAGTCCGGATCGGGCCTGCCCACCGTCCAGGAGACGCTGGAGCGGTCCTTGGCCATGTTGTCGGGGAGCACCATCAGGGTGATCGGGGCCGGTCGCACCGATGCCGGGGTGCACGCCCGGGGTCAGGTGGTTAATTTTACCACCGACGGATGGGCGATCCCTGTCGACCGGATTGCGGTCGCGTTGAACGCGGTGCTGCCCGGGGACATCGCGGTCTTGTCGGCCCGTGAGGTTCCGCCTGATTTTCACGCCCGTTACAGCGCCGTGGCCAAGACCTACAGCTACAGTATATACAATCACCCGGTGCGGTCGCCTTTCGCGCGGCTTTACAGTCTACACATCCGTGAACCACTTGGACTTGCGGCCATGCGGCAGGCGGCGCGGCACTTGATCGGACAGCATGATTTTACTTCCTTCCAGGCCACGGGAAGGCCGGTCAAGTCGGCTGTTCGCCTGCTTTCCCGGGCCGAGATCGAGGTGGAGCCGCCCCTGGTGCGGCTTGTTTTTCGGGCTGACGGTTTCCTGTATCATATGGTCCGGATCATGGCCGGTACCCTCATCGAAGTGGGGTTGGGCCGGCTGGAGCCTGACGCGGTGCGGGAAATCGTCGCGGCGCGGGACCGTAGGCGCGCCGGACCCACGGCGCCCCCTCACGGACTGTGTCTGGAAGAAGTAGAATATGACTTGACCTGAAACGCCCCCGGTCACTGTTTCCGTTGACTCTTTCTTTTTCTTATACTGAAGGGGCCAGGTGAAAACAGGAGACCGGCTTCTTCTTCAGAGAACTTTCCCAACTCTTAAGGAACACGAGAGTGTCGAGAACACCCAGGCCGCCCTGACTTATTTGTGACTTTGAAAAAAGGTGTCTACCCTCATTTTCGCGCCGGGAGGTGCTCTCATTGACCAGGACCGGAGAAAAGACAATCTGCCAGAACCGCAAGGCCCGGCACAACTACCATATTCTCGAAACTTACGAGGCCGGCATGGTCTTGAAGGGCACCGAGGTCAAATCCCTGCGCGCCGGCCGGGCCAATCTCAAAGACAGCTACGCCCGGGTGCAGGATGGTGAACTGTGGCTGGAAAACATGCACATCAGCCCTTACGAGCAGGGGAACCGGTTTAACCACGACCCGACCCGGGCCCGCAAACTTCTGATGCACAAGGGCGAGATCATGCGGCTCTGGGGTAAGACCCGGGAGAATGGCCTGGCCTTGGTGCCCCTGCGGGTATATTTTAAAAACGGCCGTGCCAAGGTTGAACTGGCGCTGGCCAAAGGCAAGAAGCTCCACGACAAGCGCGAGGAAATCGCTAAGCGGGATGCGGAGCGTGAAATAGCCCGGGTCGCCCGCGGCAAGGTTTAGACCGCCCCGGCCTAAGATTTCCCAGATATTGACGGAGCCTGCGGTGCATGCTATCATGTAAATGCACCGATCGGTGCGTTCAACTGTATATGGGGGCGACATGGTTTCGACGGGGGAAGTGATGGCAAGAGGAGCGAGCCGGGATCGTCACCAGCCCGTAAAACGGTGGCAAAGGCAATAACTGCCAAGAACGAACCTGTAGCCCTGGCTGCATAAAGACAGCCAGCATCCCACCCGCTTAAGCCTGCAGAGCGGGACCGGGGTGTCACACTAGCGGGCTTACCCGGCGCCAATTCTCGGAGGCGTCGCGGGACATTCATCGAGATAGCTCGGTGAGGAGCCTGGCTGTAGGCGCCAACCGGAGCGAAACTTAAAATACAGCCTACGCTCGTAGCCGCCTCTTGTGGTCATTCTTCCGGACGGTGGGTTCGACTCCCCCCGCCTCCACCAAAAACTTACCGCCAATCGGCGGTTTCTTTATGTGCGCCCGGGGCTGAAAACCTCCTTTGCGCGGCTGCTTGACGGCACCATTGTGCAGATCGGTTTTGGGGAAGCGGCCTTTGCTTTTGCCTTAAACTGCCTCCTGGACCCCATGTCCAAGCTGCGCGTCGGCGAGTGGGCGAAGACGATCTACCGGCCGGAGTGGGAGAGGCTGGAACCCAATCACTTCTCCTTCCGGCACGCGGTAGAGAAGGTCAAGCACCAGGTTTTACCTGAGGCGGGTGATCCTCGGGGGATGGTGTCGGAGAAACTGCCCGGGGAGATTGAAGGAGCGCAGCTTATAGAGGGATGTGAGCCATGCAGATACTCACGTAAGTGCAACCTAAAACGGAATGATCTTGTCTACCAGGGGAAATTTATACCAGAATGCGGACTTGACCCGCAAGAGCCGCAGTATCATACCTCGAAAGGGTTTACACATTCCGGGGATGTAACTAAATTTATCGTAATCCGGTGGCTGAAGCTGCCGAATCCACGTAGCATCTCAATGAGTCGAAAGGTACCACGGAGGTACAAGCCTGACCGCAGGTCCGGCCTTCGTGGTATTTTTTGTTTCCAGAAAAGGAGGATCACATTATGTGCCGGGAACCGAGCGATTGGGAAAAGGTAGTGGCTTTTCATGGGCACAGTTGTCCGGGACTGGCTCTCGGCTTCCGCGCCGCGCAGGCCGGGATGGCGTGTCTGAACGAACTGCGCGACGAGGACGAGGAGATCTTTGCCGTGGTGGAAAACGACGCCTGCGGCGTGGACGCCGTGATGGTGCTGACGGGCTGCACCCTGGGCAAGGGCAACCTGCTTTTCAAAGACCTGGGTAAGCAGGCCTACATTTTTGGCAGCCGGAAGACGGGCCGGGCGGTGCGGGTGGTCGTCAAGAACCCCATCTGGCGGCAGGAACCGGGCTATGCCGATTTGGCGGCCCGGGTAATGTCCGGCCAGGCCAGCCCGGAAGAAAAGGACGAGTTCGCCCGGCGGCGAGACGAGCGCACCCGGCAGCTGCTGGAGATGCCCACCGAAGAACTGCTGCGGATTACCGAACTGGACTTCCCGTTCCCGGAACGGGCGCGCGTTTTTAAGTCCCTGCAGTGTGCCGAGTGTGGCGAGTGGGCGATGGAGCCGCGGATGCGCCTGCGGGAAGGCCGAACCGTGTGCCTGTCCTGCGCCGGGGAGTACACCCGGGGCTGGTAGCGGCCTGTGGGCCGAAAGTGCCGCCAGTTGTAGACCGGTCTCTGTGGTCTGCTTGCGGAACATTTTGGAAGGGAGAGTGCAAAGTGAAGGTGCCCTTAAGTCTCGTTTGGCGGCGGTACTTCCCGATCATTTTAGGGGCCCTGGTCCTGATTATGGCCGGTGCGGCCGGTTGCGCCGGGGAGCGCCCGCCCGGGGGAGACGCCCGGTGCTGCACAGATACCTACTTACGTCATTGCCGATCCGACCGGCGACTGGGATTTTCCCAATCCGTTCGGGCATTACCCGCGCGGACCCGGCTACATCCGGATGAGTCTCATTTTTGACACGCTGGTCTGGAAGGACGCCGACGGTTTTGTGCCGGCCCTGGCCACCGCCTGGGAATACGACCCGGAGGCCAACGCCTACGTTTTCACGTTGCGTGAGGACGTCACCTGGCACGACGGCACCCCCTTTCCGGCGGACGACGTGGTGTTCACCTTTGACTACTACCGGGAACATCCCTATCCCCTCGCGGACACCGGGGTTGTGAAATCCGTGGAGGCGGAAGGAAATCGGGTGACCATCGCCCTATCCCGCCCCTACGCCCCCTTTCTGGAAATGATCGCCGGCACGGTGCCCATTCTGCCCCGGCACATCTGGCGGAACGTGACCGATCCCGAAAACTTCCGGACCCCGGAAGCGGCCATCGGTACCGGACCCTTTAAGTACGGGGACTACAACAAGGAACTGGGTACCTACCTTTACCTGGCCAACCCGGACTACTACGGCGACGAGGTGCTGGTCGAGCGGCTCAGCTTCGTGCGGGTGACCGAGGAAATGACCCCGGCCGCCCTGAAAAACGGCGAGGTGCATAGGGGTTCGGTGCCGCCCGAGACGGCCGACGCGGTCGAGGATGCCGGATTCACCGTGCTCAAGAGCCCCTTCTACTGGAACGCCAAACTGATGATCAACCACCGGAAAGAGCCCCTGGACCGGAAGGAATTCCGGCAGGCGCTGGCCTACGCCATCGACCGGAACCAGATCGTGGAACTCGCCCGGCGCGGTCACGCCTTGGCCGGCAGTGCCGGACTCCTGCCGCCGGACAGCGAGTGGTTCGCCCCCGGTGCCTACCAGTACCCGCACAACCCGGCCCGGACGGCGGAACTGCTGGAGAACCTGGGTTACACGAAAACGGGCGGTTTCTATACTAAAAACGGCCGCTTACTGGAATTGGAGCTTATTTACAGCGAAAGATTCGTCTACAACGAAGGATTCGCCCGGGAGGCCGAGCTGATCAAACGGCAATTGGAGAACGCGGGTATCAAGATCAACCTGCGCAGCATGGAAAGCAAGGCGGTGGATGACCGGGTGCTGCGCTGGGACTTCGAGCTGGCCGTGATCGGTCACGGCGCACTGGGCGGCGACCCGCTGCAGTTCAACCGGGCGGTGATGGGCCAGGGTTTCAACAGCGCCCGGTACGAGGCCAACGAAGCGCTCACCGCTCTGATGCGGCGCCAGGTGACCGAGATGAATGCCGCCAAGCGCCTGGAACTGGTGCAAAAGGCCCAGGAACTCTACGCGGAAGACGTACCGGCCCTGACCTTGTATTACCCGCAATGGTACTTTGCCCACGATGGGCGGATCGATCACTACTACACCAAGGGTGGGGTGGCCTTGGGCGTGCCGATCCCTATTAACAAAATGGCTTTTGTGCGCCCGTAAACCGGAACAGGTTTTATCCTCCTCGCTTCCGAGCTATCGGGGTGCGCCGCCGAGAGGTGAGAAAGCGGCGGTGCCGCCCCGGAGGTCTTGCCCGTTCCGTGGCTTTTTATTGAGGACAGCACCAGCGGAGGGATCGGACCGTGTACAGCAAACTCCTGAATTACGCGCTGGCCTTCTTCCTGATCCTGACGCTCAATTTCCTGCTGCCGCGGATGATGCCCGGCGACCCGCTGATGGCGATTCACGGTGGCGAAATGCTGGTGGAGTTGACCCCGGAACGGGAGGCCGCGCTGCGGGAGCGTTACGCGTTGGACCAGCCGCTGCCTCAGCAGTTCGCCAATTACCTGGGGCGGCTGGCCGCCGGCGACCTGGGCCAGTCCTATTACTACGCCGTTCCGGTGAGCGAGCTGATCCGGGGTGCAGTGCCCTGGACGCTTCTCTTGGCCGGTAGCGCCCTGGTGCTTTCCTCCCTGCTGGGCATCATCCTGGGCATCGAGGCCGGCTGGCGTCACAATCGCTCTCCGGATCGGGCCCTGGTTGGTATGGCCGGACTACTGAACGGCTTTCCGGACTTCCTGATCGGCGCCCTGCTGTTGGTCTTCTTCGGTGCCGGCCTGGCTTGGTTTCCGGTTTCCGGGGCGCTGACACCTTACGCAGGCCTTTCCGGGTGGGCGTTGGTTGCGGATGTCGCCCGCCACCTGTTTCTGCCTCTGACCGCCCTGACCCTGGCCAACCTGGCCGGGATGTTCCTGCTGACCCGCGGCGCCCCAGCTGCAACGGGCATAGTTGCTCTACGTGCAGCCGGCCCGCCGCGATCCGGTGGCTTTGTGGTGGTACTCCACTCATCTTTGCCCGCGCCTTTGGGAAGACTAGGACACGACATTTTCCCCGAAAAAGGAGTGGTGCGGATGGACTTTGAACGGGCCCGGGAAATCGTGGAGTCGGACAAGACGATCGAGGTGGTCCACAGCGGCCGGCCGGTTTGGATCGAAGGGTTAAACCCGGAGAATAAAACGGCGCGGATTCGACCGCTTAACGGAACGGCAGAAGAGGTGATCGACGTGTCGGTTACGCAGTTGGTGGAAGGCCGCACTTATAGTCAACAACCAGATTCCGATACCGCGCCTTCGATTGTGCCGCCGCCTACCACCAGGTCTCCCCGGTAGAACACCGCTGCCTGACCGGGGGTAACCGCCGCCTGCGGTTCGGAAAGGGTGACCAGCACCCGTCCATTTTCCATGGGCGCAATCGTCCCCTGAACGGGCGGGGCGGTATACCTGATTTTTACTTCCACGGCCATAAGGCCGGCCAGTTTTTCGAAGGGGATGAAGTTGTTATCGGTGGTGGTGAAGGCGCGGGTCTCCAGATCCTCCTTGTTTCCCACCACTACGGTGTTGTTGGCGGGATCCAGCGCCACCACATACACGGGCCGGCCCAGGGCCAGCCCCAAGCCGCGCCGCTGGCCGATCGTGTACCGGTGCACGCCGGCATGCCGGCCCAAAACGTTGCCCGCGGTATCGATGATGGGACCGGGGCGGGCGGCCTTCGGCCGTTTCGCGTACACAAAGGCGCGGTAGTCCCCATCGGGGATGAAACATATTTCCTGGCTTTCTGCTTTGGCGGCTATGTTCAACCCTGCCTGGCGGGCGATGTCCCGCACTTGGCTTTTCTCGAGCCCTCCCAGCGGGAAGAGGATGCGGGCCAGTTGGTCTTGCGTCAGCGTGTAGAGGAAGTAGCTCTGGTCCTTCCGCCGGTCAACACCCCTGAGCAGCACGTACCGTTTGCACTGCAACGCGTAAAACGTGCGCACGTAGTGACCGGTGACCAGCCACCGGGCGCCCAAGGCCGCGGCCTGCTTTAGCAGCAGGCCGAACTTGATGAACCGGTTGCAGGCGATGCATGGGTTCGGCGTGCGTCCGTCCAGGTAAGCGTCAATGAAAGGGTTGACCACCAGCCGTTCGAAAGGCTCGCGGAAGTTGACCACGTGGTGAGGAAAACCCAGCGACCAGGCGATGTTCCGGGCGTCGTTGACCGCGTCCGGAGAACAGCGGGCGAGGGGCAGGGCAGTTTTCTCGTCAACGGTGGGCCGGAGCTGCATGGTGAGGCCGACCACTTCGAAACCGGATTCTTTAAGTAGGTAGGCGGCGACAGAGCTGTCCACCCCACCGCTCATCGCGATCGCTACCCGTTCCGGAAGACCGCACCGGTGTGTCTCCGGGCGATGTTCGCCCGCGCACGTATCTTTGGTTTCCGAGAGCCGGGGCAATACCCTCTGTGGCACAAATACCCCTCTTTTCGCTTTACTTTCAGACGCGCTTCGGTTTTTAGATTTTACTTTTTCGTTTTAGTGTGCATTTTCCCTTTTTGCCCGGTGCCGTTTTTAAGACCTGGTGGCGCCACCATTATCTCCACCATTATCATCGACTATTCTGTCCCGGGATGCTTAACCCTCGCAGAAAGGCGGGTACTGTTGTATAATGTGCTTTGCCGTGTTTCTTTTGGGATTGGAACCAGAAAAGTCTAGTGTTCTTCCCCAACATTGCCGTTATACGTGAAAGGAATAGCCGAAATCTGCGGCGAAAGGCTTACCTATTCTGTTTGGAGAAAAATGCCGTATGAAGTCGGGAGTAATCAAAAGCTTATATCTTATGTCTATACCGGTGGGGTCGCTGCTTTTGGCGTACGCGCTGTGGCCGGCGGTGCAGAGCGATCCGGCGCTGGCACGCCTGGTGCGGCATGCTCCTCACGTGCTGTTCGGTGCTGCGCTCGCCCTCGCCTGGCGGTTCAACCAGAGCAGGGTTTTCTTCATGCTGCTGGTGTTTCTCGTTGGTTATTTATTTGTTACCGGCTGGGCGGGGCAAGCTGAATACGCCGTGGTCTACACGGCGGTCAGTGTCCTGGTGCCCGTTAATACCTTGCTGTTCGCCTTCCTCAAGGAACGCGGCATCCTGACCACCCGGGGCAAATGCTACCTGGCCTTCCTGCCGGCGCAGGTGTTGGTGGTGGCCCTGTGGTGGGCCGCCGGCGAGGAAGCGGTGCAGTTCCTGCAGACCGGGGTGTTGAACAGCGGTTCGATGCACTGGACGCCGCTCCCGGTGTTATCCGTACTGCTCTTCCTGGCCGCGGTAGTGGGCCTGACGGCTAGGATGGTGTACACGCAATCCTTTGCCGACGGCTGCTCGGCCGGTGCGCTGGCCGCCGCCGCCCTGGGCCTGCACTTCGACAGCGTTCTTGAACTGTCCTACTTTACGGCGGTGGCGGGTCTGATCCTGCTGGTGGCCGTTTTGCAGCGGATGTATGCCATGGCCTACCTGGACGAACTGACCGGGCTTCCCGGCCGCCGCGCCCTCCGGGAGGAAAAGATGAAACTCGGAGACAGTTTCACCTTGGCTTTGGTGGATGTGGATCACTTCAAACAATTCAATGACAGATACGGACACGCTGCCGGCGACGAGGTCCTGCGTTTTGTGGCGTCGTTCCTCCGTCAGGTCTCCGGTGGCGGAAAAGCTTTCCGGTACGGCGGGGAGGAGTTTGTCCTCGTCTTCCCCGGCAGGGGGCTGAAGGATACGCTGCCCCACCTGGAGACGCTGCGGGAGAAGATTGCCGGGAGACCGTTTGTTCTGCGGGGGAAGGACCGGTCCAAAGAGAAACCGCCCAAGGAAAGACAGCCCCGGGGTTCCAACCGGAAGGTAACCATTACGGTGAGCGTCGGGGCTGCCGAAAAGCGCCGGGAGCATAAAACATGCGCGGACGTGTTCCGGGCGGCCGACGCGGCTCTTTACCGGGCCAAGAAAAAGGGCCGGAACCGGGTCAGTACCTGACTGGCGAACCACGCAAATCCCAAAAAAGAACTTGAGGCCCGGTGTTTCCGGGCTTTTAACCTGCAATTGCCAGTAAAATGCAGTTATTTGGCAGGAATGTAAGACGGTTTGCCGAATTAATGGTTAAGGGATACATACAAGTGTTGGGAGGCTTTGCCCTTGATCAAATTTTGGAGGACACTGGAAGAACACGGTTTTATGAATACCGTTTCTGGTTTCGGGTTCGAGTTGGACGGGTGTTACTGGCCTACGGTGGAGCACTATTACCAAGCCAATAAGTTCGCCGAAGACGCCACGATCACTTATGCGAGCGGTCGGACGATCCCCATACGGGAGCATATCCGGTGCCAACCGACCGCGAAAATGGCGGCTATCGAGGGGCGCCGGCGCGACCTGCCTTTGCGGCCCGATTGGGAGGCGGTTCAGGAGGAAGTGATGCTCAGAGCGTTGCGGGCCAAGTTTGCCCAGCATCCGGACCTGGCCGAAAGACTCCTGGCCACGGGTGAGGATGAGCTGGTGTACGCTTCTCCTGAGGACTACTTCTGGGGAGCCGGCCAGGATGGATCCGGTGCCAACCGCCTCGGAATTCTGCTGATGCGGGTGCGTGATGAGCTGCGCCAGAAAAGCTAACGACATTTCCCAACCCAAATCAACACATTATCCCCCTTGCAAAAGCCCCGCCGGATTCTGACAATAATTTATAAGCGCGCCAGAGAAAGAATAATTTGTTGGAAATTTGTTTCGGGAAAGAACCGAAGGGGCGGGGGTTATGTCGAGTAGCAAAACGGCGGGTGTTGGTGGTAGCCTGCCAAGCGCCGCCGGTCTGCAGCGGCGCTGCCAATATCTCGAACAGTTGTTGGAAATGGAAATCAGCCGGCGCCGGCGTGCCGAACAAGAACTTGCCACCGTCAGCCGCCGGCTGAAGAGCGATGGCGGCAGGTTGCCGGAAGGGTTGTCGTGTGGGACCGAGAAGTGGTTTGCCAAGGCTTTCCACGCCAGTCCCGATCTTATATCCATCAGGAAGCTGGCCGACGGCCGGTACGTGGACGTGAACGCCACCTGGCTGCAGGTGATGGGCTACCGGCGTAGTGAGGTCATCGGCCGCACGGGGGTAGAATTGGGCGTGGTGTTCCAGGTCGAGTGCGGCGTGGGCCGGCCGGGCACGGGGGATGGGGAATCCTTCCGCGATCTGGACGTCAGTTTCCGGGTGCGGTCCGGCGCGTTGCGCTACGGCTCGGCCTCCCAAGTAGTGATCAATGTTGACGGGGAGCTGTGTGTCCTGACTACGGTCCGGGACGTGACCGAGCGACGGTTGCTGGAGAAAGAGATGCTCCACCGGGAACGCTTGAACCTGGTGGGGGGTATAGCCGCCGGGCTTGCCCACGAGATCAGAAATCCCCTGACCAGCGTGCGGGGTTTTCTGCAGTTGTTTGGCGAAAAGCCGGAGTTGGCTTGCGACCGGCATTGTCTGCAGCTGATGATCGGCGAGCTTGACCGGGCGAACGCCATCATTACCGATTTCTTGCTCCTGGCCAAGGACAAACCCGCCGTTTTCCAACCGGTTAACCTCAGCCGCTTGGCGGAAACGCTTTTGCCTTTGCTTTGGGCCGAGGCTCTCCGGACGAACAAGAAAGTGTGCGCGCACCTGGCGGACGTTGGGGACCTTCTTCTGGACGAGTATGAGATCCGCCAGCTTATTCTCAACTTGGCGCAAAACGGTTTGGAAGCCATGTCCCCCGGTGGTACCCTGACCATCAGCACCGCCCGCGAGGGCGAGGACATCATCTTGACCGTCCGGGACGAAGGACCGGGCATCTCGCCGGAGCTCATAGACCGTTTGGGTACTCCCTTTTTGACCACCAAGGAAGAGGGTACGGGCCTAGGTCTTTCCCTCTGCTACTGCATCGCCCAGCGACACAACGCCCAAATCAGCGTGGACACCGGTACCACGGGGACGACCTTTAAGGTAAGGTTCTGCTCTGGGACCGGGCAAGCACTTGACGACGGGTTTAAGGGTTCCCAGATCCAATGTATTCAGCCACCCCCTAGAGCGGCCTACGTCGGGGAAGGCGGCGCGGGCCGTGGTCAGCCGGAAATACCGTAACGCCTGCCTGGTACCGATTCCCGTTCAAGGGGCTCAACCCCCCCGCTTTTTCCTTTTTCCGCTGTAGGAGCTGGACAGCTATACAAAAACGTGATTTCCCTCCCCCCGTGGATCGGGTTACCCCCTGAAGCTGTACTGAAGCTCGATGAGGAAGAAAGAGTCGGTGGAGTATCCACAACGGTGCAGCGGTCGTGTATTCCAGGTTCAAGGCTCCGGCGACGGCGTCATAGGGAGTTTTGCCGTTGATGACGTTCGACGCCTTGCGCCTAGGCCACATCCCCGCGGATAGCGCCTTCCAACCCTTGGGCGGTTTGGGGCGGCGCTTGGCGCGGCGTCGGCAGGACAGCACACTATTTGTCGCCTAAAAGATGGTTCTGAAAGCCTGAAAAACCTCACTTTGTGTGGTGCCGGTCGTTAAAACTTGCTTGATTGTTTTTGTTTTTTCTTGTGACCGGATTCGTGGAAAGAGATCGTTTGCAGGTTTTTATCCATTTATGGCGAACAGGTTAGTCTTTAGCTTAGATTTCGCAATGAGAGGAGTGGATGAGTGACTGAATTGGCCTATCTTAACGGGGAAATCATGGCCGTCGACCGCGGCCGCGTTTCGATCAACGACCGTTCGTTCCTGTTTGGGGACGGAATTTATGAGGTGGTCCGCTCCTATGACGGAGTTTTTTTCGGGTTGGAGGAACACCTGGCCCGGCTGGCCCGGAGCGCGGCGGCGGTAGAGATGGAACTGCCTTTTTCTGAGGCCGATCTGGCGGCGCTGGTGCGGGAACTTCGGGAGAAGAGCGAGATTGCGGACGCCATGGTGTACGTGCAGGTGAGCCGCGGGGTGGAGCCGCGACGGCACATTTTCGATCTGAACGTGAAACCGTATGTCCTGATTACTGTGCGGCATGTGCCCCACATCCCCGAGCGGTACTGGTACGAAGGAGTGACTGCGGTGACGGTGCCGGACGTCCGGTGGGGGATGTGTCATATTAAGTCCACCTCACTATTGGCCAACGTGATGGCCGGACACCGTGCTCGTCAGGCCGGGGTGGACGAGGCGATCTTTGTACGTGAAGACGGTACGGTGACCGAGGCCTATGCCAGTAACGTATTTATTGTGCGGGACGGCACGGTGCTCACCCACCCAGCTAACAACCGGATACTGGGCGGAATCACCCGGCGGTTTGTGTTGGATCTTTGTCCTGGACTCGGCTTTTCGTACCGGGAAACCACTTTTGACCGTGAGGAAATGTATGCGGCGGACGAAGTTTTCCTCACCAATTCGGTGCACGAAATTCGGGCCGCCGTCGAAATCGACGGGCGGCGGATCGGGACCGGCCGGCCCGGACCGGTGACCCGGGAGCTTATCCGAGCCTATAAAGAACTCACACGGAAAAGATAGTAATCCAAAGACGACAATGGCATAGGTTTGGGGAATAACCCCGTGAAGCGGGACATTGTGGCGATGCACATTGCCCCGCTTGTGTTTTCAGAGCCGGTGCCGTGCCTAGAGAACTACCGGAAAGTATTCGCCGCCAATCTGGCCACGCTGCGCAGATCTCGCGGTCTCACCTCATTTGAGCGGTCGCGCAGGGCGGGTTTGAGCGCTTCCTATGTCATGGCGCTGGAACGCCGCGGCAAGACCCCGAGCCTGGGGACCATCACCAGGCTGGCGGAAGCCCTGGGCGTGAGCCCGGAACTCCTCTTGGTTGACTGGGAGGAAAGTGGGATACCCGAACTGGAAAGGCTCAAGCTGCTGCGGCGGCGGATGGAGTTGAAGCCGGCGGTGGAAAGCGTCAGCGCCGACACCGAGGAGCAAACGGCGGCGATGGAGGAGGTGGCCTCCACCGCCGGCGCGTTTAACCAGTTGGCGGATGTGTTAAGGCAGATGGCTGCCCGTTTCAAGATTAAATAATTTAAAGACATTAGTAAGCAGGAGAATCACGCCCCGGGTGCAAATATACAATATACGGCATCATTCTTAGCTTTATCATTATAAACATCATGGTGCTGAGGGCGTTATGGGCGAAACGGTGATTTTGGCCGCCGCGGGCTGTGGGCAGATGGAAGAGGCCTGGCGTATCGCGCGGCAGCAGCCGGTAGTGGTGTTCGGTACGCTGGACGAGCCGGCGCTGTCCCGCTTACAGCGGTACGGCGCCAAAGACTTCTCCAGGATACCGGTTTTTTTCTACCAGAGCGGCTGAGAAACGCCGCGCAGTGTGGTTGCCGTTGGCAACCTTGCGGGGCTTTGGACCGATCTGCCGGAGAACATTTCGGACCGGGAGACTTTGGTGCGCGGATTTGAGGCTTTTTTCGGCTGGCGCTGGTCGGAGGTAGTGGTGAGGGGAGGGCTATCCTTTGCTTACCACCAGCACTGGAACGCCTATATTGCCGTCTCCGGCCTGGAACCGTGTTCCGGATTGCCGTTGCCGCTCCTGCTTCAGGAATTGAGGCTGAATAAGGCCCAGGTGTATCAGGTGCTCGTTGGGTAATCTGGATCTTTTTTAAACCGATCCAAAGCAAGACACGGTGGAATAATCACACCGTGTCTTTTAGTCTTTGACGTCATTTCTTTACTTCTTGCTGAGAGTTTGGCCTTTACAAAAGGTTTTCCTCGGCCCATACTCTTAACTCGTGGTTGATGTTATACAGCCCGTCCCGGCTAAGGCTGGCTCCCTGCTCGGCCAAGGCCTTGACCAGCATTTCTTGTGGGGGCTGGAGGTCAAAGTATTCGGTCTTGCTGCCGAACCGGGTGACGTGATAGATGGCCAGTCGCGGGGTACCGTCGAGAACGTCGATGATGAAGGCGTAGCCGGTCCGCCGCTTCTGGAAAGCAACCTCTTCATCCTCCAGGCGAAAGTCCCACATTACCCGTCGCTTGACCTTTTCAAAGTCCAGTTTGGGGTACATGCGCGACCACACTCCTTTTGGGATCGTCAATTCAGGATGTATGTTTTAAGCATCATTAATTCTCCCCGATTGGGCCTTTTCCCTGCCGGAGGCAACACCGTGCGTGCGTTTTCGGTCTTTATGGTGATAGAGGACAGGTGGTTACCGAAAACCGGTTCGGCGGTTATAATTGATTATTGATGACAAATAATACTGAGATTACCCACCGGATTAGGAGGTTCTTGCCGTGCAGTTCAAGGGAAAAGTCGCTATAGTTACCGGTGCGGCAACAGGACTCGGCTTGGCCATCGCCAAGGCTTTCGTGTCCGAAGGTGCCAACGTCACCTTGGTTGACACCGACAAACGGGGCCGCCAGGTGGCCGAAGAACAAGCCCGGGGCGCTTTATTCATGGGCTCCGACGTAACTAACGCCTTCGAGGTGGACGAGACGGTGCTGATGACCGTTCAGACTTTCGGGGGCGTGGATATCCTGGTCAACAACGCCGCGATTAGCGTGCCCGGCAGTGTGCTGACCATCAAACCCGACGACTGGCGGCGGGTGTTGGACGTTAACCTCACCGGGGCCTATCTTTTCGCCCAGGCCTGTGCGCCGGAAATGGAGCGGCGCGGCGGCGGTACCATCATCAACATCGCCTCGGTGCAGGGGTTGGCCGCCGAACCGGACAACGCCGCCTACATCGCGTCCAAGGGGGGGCTGATCGCCCTGACCAAGAGCATGGCCTTAGACCTGGCGCCGATGAACATCCGGGTGAACGCTCTCTGTCCCGGGGCGATCGCCACCGAGAGGGTGGAACAGATGCTGGCCGCATACCCTGATCCGGAGAAAGCGCGGCAGGAATGGGCCGATCTGCATGCGCTCCGTCGGCTGGCGCGGCCGGAAGAGGTGGCGGCGGCTGTGCTTTTCCTGGCCGGCGACGCGGCCTCGTTCATTACCGGGGCGGTGCTGCCGGTGGACGGCGGTATGCTGGCCGCTTTGGGCATGGCCGGGCGGCCTGTGGAATAATAGGTGGCACAAAACATGCCTGTTCCCTTTTAGGATGTGTGTAGCAGGTGTTGCTTCGTGGAGGCCATCGAGGCGCTTAAAACCAGGCGCAGTGTGCGTAGATTCACCGGGCAGGAGGTGCCGCCTGCGGTGGTGGAGGACATTGTGGATTGCGGGCGACTGGCCGCGACCGCGCTGAACCTCCAACCGTGGGAGTTTGTGGTGGTGACCGATCCGGAGACGCGGCACCGGATCGCCGATCTGACCGACTACGGCAAATTCATTGCCGAAGCGCCGGTATGTATCGCCGTCTTTTGCCAGCGGGACAAGAAGTACTTTCTGGAGGACGGCTGCGCGGCTACCCAGAACATGCTGGTCGCCGCTACCGCGCACGGTTTAGGGTCCTGCTGGGTGGCCGGGCACAAAAAACCTTATGCGGACGCGGTGGCCGCACTCCTGGGGGTTCCGGAAACGCTGGCCCTGGTTTCACTGGTGGCACTGGGTTACGCGGCGAAGAAGAAGGCCGGTCCGAAAAAACGTGCCCTAGAAGAGGTGTTACACTGGGAAAGGTTTGGTGGCCGTTAGGTTTGGTTTGCGTTTCGCGCAACTAACCGTAGAGAAACCGGCTCGGCCCATTTGCCTATTGTCTGGGTGAGTATCGCGGGCTGGGCGCCGTGGCGGGCACGCACCGTTTTGTGCGCCGGGCCGACCGCTGAATATTTCCCCTACAACGGGACTATACCGGGCTTACCTGCACTACTTCGTGGTCGGTAAGCATTACCAGACGGTTCTCCCGCCAGTCGTAGACCGTGTTGTGGTCCACCGGAACGAGTACGGTATACACTTGGTCGCCCTGACCCGAGAGGGCCATAAACCGGGTTTTTGCCGGCAGTTTCTCCCGGACGGGGTCGGGAACCTCGTGCCGGCCCACTACCCGGACGCCCCCGAGGGAGAACTGGAGCGTGGTTCCCGGTTCGGTCTTGGTAACGCGAACCTCGCGTCCCAGCCAGTTTTCCTGCAGTGTTTGCACCACCTGTTCCGGTTCCTGAATGATCAAGCTAGGTGCCTCCTTTTTTACCTCTAGTCTGCCGCGGGGGGCACCGGAATATTTCTGTTTCCGCATACCGCGCAGTCCGGATTTTTCCGATAGCTGAATTCCTCCCAGCCGGGACGGAGGGCGTCCCAGACCAGGAGTCTTCCCACCAGCAGGCGGCCGGTTCCGGTGAGGTACTTGAGGGCTTCGGTGGCTTGCAGGCAACCGATCAGGCCGGCTACCGGGCCGAGAATACCGGACGGCGGTGGTTCTGCGGCCGTGTCCATACCAGATAGGCAGTGCCAGCAGGGGCCCGCGGGACGCAGGGTGGTGACGTGTCCGTAGTATTCGCTGACGGCGGCGTGTACCCAGGGCTTGCCTAGTTCCAGGCAGGTCCGATTGATCAGTTGCCGCGTCGCCAGGTTGTCGGTGCAGTCAATGACCAGGTCGTAAGCGGCCAGGATGCCGGCGGCGTTTTCCGGGGTCAGCCGGGTGCGGTGCGGCGTCACGGTAACTTCCGGGTTTAGCGCCGAAAGGCGCCGGGCGGCAGCTTCGGCCTTGGACGTGCCGACGTCGGGCGTGTCGTAGAGGACCTGCCGTTGGAGGTTGGTGATTTCCACGGTGTCATCCTCCACGATCCCGGTTCGACCCACGCCGGCGGCCACCAGGTAGGGCAGCACCGCCGAGCCCAGCCCGCCGGCCCCCACCACCAGTACGCCGGCGGTGGCCAGGCGCCGCTGCGTTTCCACCGTCCAGCCCGGTAACCCCAGGTTGCGGGCGTACCGTTCCACAATCATCCCCCCGCCACCGGCGGGAACACCGCCACCCGATCTCCGTCCACCAACTGCTGGTCTAGATCGGCATGCCGGTTGTTTACCATCACGATTTTCACTTTTTCCAGGGGCACGCCTGCTTTTGTAATCAACTGACCGACCGTTGTACCCGGTTCTACCGTTACGACCACGCCCCGGTCCAGGGGATGATCGGGCAGATATTTGCGCAGGGTGGCGAACACCCGCAGTTCTACTTGCATAGCCATCCACGCTCCAATGTACCGCAACATAAAGTCGAGTTGATTATATACTTTAACACAAAAAACAAAAGACGGGTAGGGTTACCTTTCGGCGTCCCTACCCGTCGGCGGTGCTTAAAAGCCGGCCACCGCCGCGATCTGGGCAATGTGTTCGTCAAGAACCAGTTAATCCTTTTTATGTTTAATTTTAATACAACTAATATCCTCTGTTTTTATAAGTATAGATTCTTTTTGATCTTGCAAATGCACCCACCCGCTTTCAACAGAGACCAATGTGCCTTTATGTAACTGGTCGTCATAAGTATAAATTTCACAATTTTCGCCTATAAAATTTGTGACATATTTCCCCATATCTTCCAGATCATTTTCTCCTTTCGGTATTTTTTTGTCCAGCCTTCTTACGCTGTCTTGCGTTTCCCGAATCTTTCGCTCACATGTACTTACTTGAGTCATCACAACTATTGCCATTATAAATCCCATCAAGCCAAAAATCGAAAAGGCTTCCACTTTTCAACCAATCTCCTTCACCGGTATTAGCGGGCTGCTAGCCTGGCGGCGGCAGGATTTCCAGTAGGGCGGCCGGCATCCGGTCTCGGTCCACCACGGTGTGGTGACGAACCGCTTTTCGCTTCAAATCGCGCAACCCCCGGGGGATCTCCAGGCCGGTTTTGGCGGCCAGGATTTCCAACAGCTCAAACTCGCTCTTCTGTTCGGCTTCGGCATCACCGAAGAGGGCACGGGCCACCGCCTGGTTGAACTTGAAGGGACTGGCGGTGGAGACGATCACCGTTGGCGTTTCGTCACCGGTAACCGCCCGGTACTTGTCGTAGACGGCCTTGCCCACCGCGGTGTGGGGGTCGAGCAGGTAGCGGTATTCCCGCCAGGTGTCGCGGATTTCGCGCAGGGTGGTTTCCTCATCCGCAAAGTCCGACCAGAAGAGGCCGGTCACCAGAGCATGGGTGGCCGGATCCACCTGGTAGCTTCCATTGGTTTGTAGTTCGGCCATCCAGCTATGCACCCGCTCCGCGTCCCGGTCGGTCAGTTCGTACAGCAGCCGCTCCAAGTTGCTCGAAATCAGAATATCCATGGACGGCGAAATCGTCCGGTAAAAAGTCCGGTTGCGGTCGTATCTGCCGGTGCGGATGAAATCGGTGAGTACGTTATTCCGGTTCGCGGCGCAGATCAACCGGTGCACCGGCAGACCCATGCGCCAGGCATAGAAACCGGCCAGGATGTTGCCGAAATTGCCGGTGGGCACCACGTAGTTTACGGGTTGCCCGGGTTTGATTTCACCGCGGTTGGCCAGGTCCAGCCAGGCCGAAAAGTAGTAGGCGATCTGGGGAACGAGGCGGCCCCAGTTGATGGAATTGGCCGAGGAAAAGCGGCGTTTCTGGCGGTGCAAAGCGGCGTTGATGTCCGGGTCCGTGAAAATCGCCTTTACACCGCTCTGGGTGTCGTCGAAATTGCCCCGCACGGCGATTACGTGTACGTTTTCACCCTCCTGGGTGACCATTTGGAGACGCTGCATTTCGCTGACGCCTGCGGCGGGGAAAAACACGATGATCCGCATGCCGGGCACATCCCGAAAACCCTCCAGGGCGGCCTTGCCGGTGTCCCCGGAGGTGGCGACCAGAATGACCGTTTCGGCCGTCTCCCCGGTCTTGACCATCGCCCGCTTGAGCAGGTGCGGCAGGATTTGCAGGGCCATGTCCTTGAAGGCGCAGGTCGGCCCGTGCCACAGTTCCAGGAAGTGCAACCCGGCGGCGGCGGTGTGCACCGGGGCGATGGCGGCGTCGCCGAACCTGTCGGTGTTGTAGGCGTGCGCCACGCTTCCCGCGATTTCGGACCGATCGAAGTCGGGTAGGAAGCGGCCCAGGATTTCCGCCGCCCGCTGCCGGTAGTCCAGCCCGGCCAGCCGGTCCAGGTCGGCGGCACCCAATGGCGGAATCCGTTCGGGTACGAACAGGCCTCCGTCGGGCGCGATGCCCTGTTTTATCGCTTCCGCGGCCGGTACAGGCCGTGACCGGCCCCTGGTGCTTTCGTACAACATCTCCGAGTTAGCCCCCTTCAAGCTTCGGTTCAACCCCATTAAACAACATGCCAGCCACCGGCGTCAAAAGCAGTAAACATCGGGGGGCACCAGACCACCGTCAACGGTCAAAAACAGCCGGCTAGATTTTGCGTTCTGCCGCCCCGTAACTTCACCCGGCGAATTCTGCCGCTCAAAGACCCCAGAAGCAACTCGCTTCCGGCAGGCACCTCGCTCGGGGACTACAGAGCCGTGCCTCTGTCGCGGCCGGCCCTCTCAGGCTTCCCATTCGCCGCTCGAGACCGGAGTCTGGCCATTGGCTGGTCTTTCTTTGACAGTCCGGCCCATATTGAAGATATACTGTATCTAATCTATTCCCAGTGCTACCGGCGCCGGAACAACCAGATCCAGAGCCGGGCAAGCCGGGGTGTTAGCCACATCCAGCGCTGGGTGGCGAGTTGAGGAAGGGGGGATGCCGGTGAACTGACCATGCAGACGAACATATCCTTCGCGCAGAGAATTAAGTTCGGGAGGTGAACACGGTGTTTCAAAGAGTACTGGTAGCGGTTGATGGGTACGCGCCGTCTCTGGGCGCGGCCAAGAAAGCAGTGGAAATAGCGAGCCGGGATGGTTCAGAAGTGGTGGCGGTCCAAGTGGAAGAAGATCTGCCGCTGCTCCCGGAGGAAAAGAACGCGGAAGCAGTCGCCCTGAAAGGGGCTGGGCAGCAGCCTCTCACCGCCGAGCCGCTGGACACGGTTGCGGCCTTTGGCAGAAAGCACGGGGTTGCTGTCAAGACCGTCAAGAAAGTCGGCCGCGTTACGGCCACCATTCTCAGCCTGGCAAAAGAAGTAAAATCGGATCTTATTATCGTCGGGGATTCCGGACGGAGAGGGCTGCAAAAGCTGTACTTTGGAAGCGTGGCCCAGGCCGTTGCGGAGCACGCGCCCTGCCCCGTCCTGATCGTAAAGAAGGACACGGTTGACATTACCGATCTGCTGTCCGTTTTGCCCAAGGCGGAGGCGCCTGAGCCGGAAGCACCCGTCTCGCCGGTTTTCCAGCCGGCGGTGTTCCGGAGGAATCTGGTGTTCGCGGGCGGCCTCCTGGCGTTGTATGCCCTGGTATATTTTGGGTCCGCTCTGTTGACTTCGGCCCCATTTAAGGACACGGCCGCTTTGGAGGTGCTCGGGCTGCCTCTCGCCATCTGGTTGGGATGGATAACCTTTGTTAGCGGCGTGGTCGTTGTCAGAATTTTCCTAGCAAGGTCAAACCACAAGGGGGCTGGATCCCATGGATAATCCGATTGCTTTAACCATTGTCGTCCTGAGCATCTTCTTGACAATGTACATCAGCTACTATAACCGGCGATACGCGCGGACTACGGCGGAGTTCTACGTTGCCGGGGGAAAAATACCGTGGCGGCTCAACGGCGTCGCCATGCTTGGTGACTACTGCAGCGCGGCCAGTTTCTTGGGTGTCGCGGGCGCGGTAGCCCTGGTCGGCGTCGATGGCTGGTGGTTAGCGCTTGGCTTTTTCGCGGCGTGGATCGTGCTCCTCCTGGTGATGGCCGGGCCGCTGAAGAGCGTGGGCAAGTACACCGTCGCGGACGTGCTGGCCGCCCGTTTCGGCGAAAAAGAGCGCGGCATCAGAATCGTGGCGATGCTCAGCACCTTGGTCCTGTGCATGTTTTACCTGGTGCCGCAAATAGTCGGGGCCGGACATCTTTTCAAGCTCTTGCTCGGTTGGGACTACCTGCCCACCGTTCTGGCGACCGGTACGCTCATGGCGGCCTACGTCATCATGGGCGGCATGCGGGGCACAACTTATAACCAGGCCATCCAGGGGATTGTCCTCTTCGGCGCGATGCTGCTCCTGCTAATAGCAGTCAGTGTCACCCACTTTGGGGGCAATCCCCTGGCGATCATCGACAAAGGTCAGGAAATGGTTCCGCCGGCGGTGGTGGCGAAGGAAGAAGGAGCAGTCGAAATGCTGGCTCAGATGGAAACGGCGGAGGCCGCTGCCGCGGTTACTGCGGCCAGGGAACTGATGGCCGATGCGCCTAGCGCCTTGACTCCAGGAGTCCAGCTACGAGACTTGCTGAACCAGGCGAGCCTGGTCCTGGGACTCTTTTTGGGCGTGCTCGGGCTGCCGCACATCTTGATCCGGTTCTACACCGTGCGGGACGCGACGGCCGCCCGGAGAAGCGCGGAGTTCACGATCTGGGGGTTGGCTATATTCTACGCGGCGGTGTTCTTGGTTGGCCTGGCCGTGATGTACGTTCTCTATCCCACGCTGGTCCAGCTCCTGGCCGAAGGCCAGACGGGCGTGGCGCGGAATATGTCTCTCCCGATGCTCGGGGAATTGCTGGGCGGAGAAGTGGCCCTCGGTATTATCGCGGCCGGCGCGCTGGCGGCAATGCTGAGTACGTCATCCGGACTTCTCATTTCGGCGACTACCAGTCTGGCCCACGATCTTTACGCCGCCATTCTGAAACCGCAGAGCACCGACCGGGAACGAGTGATCTTTGCCAAAACCGGCGCGGGAATCTTGGCCGCCCTGGCCATCGGCCTCGCTGTTTGGCTCCGGGACCAGAATGTGGCCGTACTCGTCGGGATGTGCTTTGGCATCGCGGCCAGCACTTTTGCCCCGGCCCTGGTCTTCGCCGTCTGGTGGACCCGGCTGACCAGACAGGCGGTTATGGCGGGGATGGGGGTGGGCCTGGTGACTTCGGTGGTGTTTACCTTTGCCAGGTTCTTCAATCTGCCCGATTTCCTCGGGATCCCGGTACTGGCCAACCCGGCGCTCTACGGCGTTCCGGTGGCCGTGTTCACCACCGTCCTGGTTACCTACCTGACGAAAGATACCGGGCGCGTGGAGGAATTCCTGGCTTCGGCCCACAACAACTAACTAGCACGGTGCGCCGGCAAAGGCCGCATGCGCCGAGCACCCCCCGGCTGCTTAAAACATCCGGGGTCCAGAACCAAAAGTGTGCGCCCGTGCTAGAGACGCCCGATCCCTCAACGGAGTCTGGTGCGTCTTAACCGGACGGCATGTGAAAGAGCAACCCACCCCTTCTGATGGGGGTGGGTTGTGTCTTGGGCTCCAACAGTAGGGTGAAGCAACGTAGGCGGTCGGGTCGCCGAAGCAAAGTGTTTTGTGCCCCGGAATTAACGGGCACACTAGGTGGGAGGGAGGTATTGCCTAATGGCAGAATACCGGTGCTGCCCGTACTACCGAAGGAAAAAGAAGCCGAGCCCCCGGGGTTGGGTGGGGGGCTTGCGCCCTGAACGGGCTGCCCATTGAACGGAACCTGCACCGGTGGTAAGACCGGAGAAGGAAACGGCCGTCGGAACGAGAATTAGGATGATGGTGATCCGAAGGTTTTAGTGTCGCAGGTGATGCCGGTGGACCGACTGACGGCCCTTGTGCCGCAAGAACTGTTGGTCATGTTGATCGCGGCCGCCCCGGTGATCGAAATCCGCGGGGCGATTCCCTTCGCCCAGGGGGTTTTCGGTATGGAACCACTCCGGGCCCTGGCGTGGGCTTTCCTGGGAAACGTTATCCCGGTCGCTTTTCTGCTTAGGTACCTGGGTCCGTTGTCCACGTTCCTATCCCGTCATTTCCCGGTTTGCCGGCGTTTTTTTGACTGGCTCTTCTCCCGCACCCGCAGTCGGAGCGACATTGTTTGCAAATACGGGCCCCTGGGGCTGGTGCTGTTCGTTTCGGTGCCGCTCCCGGCTACCGGGGGATGGACTGGTGCCATCGCCGCTTTTCTGCTAGGGATCAGTTTTCAGCGGGCGTTTCCGGCCATCGCCCTGGGCATCCTGGTGGCCGGCGTCCTGGTCACCCTGGCCGTCACCGGTACCCTGTCGGTTCTGGCGAACCTGGTCTAGTACACCAGTTACGGGAGGGGACGCAGCAACCGGGCAACCCCTGCCGGCTTTTGCCGCGTTTCCCGAGTCAGTTTTCGCTTATCCAGTGCCGTAGCACCCGCTTGAACCCCTCATTCAGGAAAGACAGTTTCCACAGGGCGATTTTTTCGAGCCGGTAATTCCGGACCAGCGCCAGCTTGGGTCCGACGCATTCGGGCGTCTCGTAGGCCGGATGATCAAAAGGCCCAAGACCAGTTTCCGCGCTGGGACGCCGGCCTCCAGGGCCAGGTAAACGGATTCCTCCACCTTGTCTAGCGGTTCCGGGGTGGGGCCGTAGTGGTACGACATGGTGACCAGGGCGTTCGCCCACCGGGACAGTGCGGTGTAGTCGTAACCCTGGAACCAGCCGTTCAGCGGGTGCAGGCACAGGTGCAACGCCTTGCGGCGCGGGGTGAGTTCCCTGGCCAGTTGCCGGACCAGCCGGTTGAAGTTCCGGCGCACGGCGGCCAGGGACTTGGCGTCGTGCCGGTTCCTGTTGCCGAGTCCCTCCAGGTCCAGGTTCACCCCGTCGAAGGGTGCGGCCTCCCGGACGATCGCGGCCACCAGGCGGTCCACTCGGGCCCGGTCGGCCAGAAGCGTCTCCAGGCTAGGGCCGTCCAGGTAGGCCACCGTCATGTCTACGGGGAGCCGGTGCCGGCGGCAGGTATCCAGCACCGTTTCCCAGCCCCGGGGCCGGAGGGCATAATCATTGCTGGTGACGAGTTCCCCGGTTTCGTCGAGCGAAAACCAGACTACCGGGACACGGGTGACCAGGTCCAGGGCGCCCCGGGACGGGTCGACTTTCGGGAATTCGGCGCCGCACAGCACCGGCCAGTTGCCGTGCCAGGCGTAGAACCCGAGCACCTCCGGTTTTTGCATACGCTTTCTCCTTTCGCTTAATCAGAATGGTATCACTCCCCATAATTTCCACCGGTTCCGGGAATGTGCTTCAGGCTGGAACTGCTGGCCGGGCGGTATGCCCTCAGTTCGTTCACCGTTCCCAGATTTTCCGCGAGTCGTCCTCGTCCAGCGCGCCCGTTTGAAGATTTTATCGCGAATCGGCTTGGTGAGTACCCGGAGCACCCGAACGTACCAAACCTGGTTCCCGGGGCGGAATGCTTCCGGATCCTGTTCGGCGAGCACGGCATAAAAGATGAATGGCAACCTTCAGGGGAAACAGACGTAATCGGATCGAGGAGCATCATCTTCAGGCTAGGGCTTGCGAATTTCGATCGCAATCCAATTACCTATCACTATGCGGCGACAGCGAAGGGGGTGCAAAGGTGAAAAACCGCCGTTTGCACGGCGGTGGCTGAGGTCGGATGAGCACTGGTCAGCAGGCCTTAAACTCCTGGATCAACCGCTCAAAGATCTTGCGTACCGGTAGAATTTCCTTGATTTTATAAACGTTCTTGCCGGCAAAGACCAGCCCCTGCTCGAGCAGTCCGCGCGCGCTGTTTTCGAGCGCCTGAACAAGGCAGAAATCCTTGGAACAGACTTTCAGGCACTTGCGGCAGTTCTCCGGTTTGGGGAGGCCGCCGTTTTTCATCAGGGCGGTAAAGGTGTTTTTTAAGGCCCTTCCGGGCAGGCCCACCGGGCTTTTAATCAGGATCACGTCTTCGGCGCGGGCCTGGAGGTAGTGGCGCTTGAAAGCATCAGAAACGGTGCACTCTTCGCTCAGCACGAACCGGGTACCCATCTGCACCCCGTCGGCCCCCAGGCGCACCATCTCGGCGATGTCCTGCCCGCTGACGATGCCGCCGGCCGCGATCACCGGGATACGCACCGCCTGGCGGATTTCGGGGAGAATTTCCACGGTGCTGCGTTCGGTGCCCAGATGCCCGCCGGCATCTCCGCTTTCGGCCACCACCGCGGCTGCGCCCAGCTTCTCCGCCAATTTGGCCAGACGGGCCGAGGACACGATCGAAACCACCGGTATGCCGCTCTCCCGGCCCCAGTCAAAAATGTCCCGGGAAAAGCCGGCCCCGGTAAAAACAACGTCAATCCGCTCTTTGAAGGCGGTACGGACCAACTCCGCGAAGTTGCGGATGGCGAACATAATGTTGACCCCGATGATCCCCCGGGTCATAGTCCGGGCCTTGCGGATCTCCTCCCGCAGTTCCGCTGCGGACATTCCGGTCGCCCCGATTACCCCGATGCCGCCGGCGTTGGCCACAGCGGACACCAGGGGCGCCGTGGATACCCTGACGGCCATGCCGCCCTGAATAATGGGGTAACGGGGAACCAAATTACCGATTTTCAATGTTGGAAAGTTCAAGACCGGGCTTCCTCTTTTCCTGAAAAATGTATTTTAACCTAAGATTCATTAAAGCAGATAAGTGCCAGGTTGGCAAATACTTTTTATATTTATTTATAATGGTATTTCCGTTTGAAAAGAAATTATGGCCTCTTACGGTATGTCTCGCCGAATATTTCCTTGCGTCTTTAAGTGTACATCCCGCTGCGGGAAGGGGATTTCGATCCCCGCGGCTTCAAAGGCGGCGTCTTTGAGCGCCATGTTGATGCTATCCAGGGCTCGGGAGCGGTCCACCGCGTTCCAATCCAGCACCTGATCACCAGGTTCAGGCTCGATTCGCCGAACTTCATAAAGTAAACCACCGGTTCCGGCTCGGGCAGCACGTATTTGTTCTGCGCCAACACTTCCCGCCAGCATATTGCTTAGGGTATCCTGGGCGGCCAGGGCAATCGCCAGAGAAGCCACCCCGGCGGTAGCGATCAGCGCGGTGATTTCGACCCCGAAATGGCTGAGTGCGATAATTCCTTCTTTTGCGCTTCAGGGTCGGTTTTTCTCGTACGGGTGCCGTCCTTCGTCGGGGCAGAGGCCGTTTTTGTCCCCAACCCGTGTAATCAACCATATTTCCTTCCAGATTTAGAGGAATTCTGGGCGGATTGTCGAAGTCGGATTTTGTTGTAGTAGTGGGGCTTTAGGCGGGGAGTGCTGGTCTTGATTGAGCTGTATAACGTCAGCAAGGTGTATGAAAGTGGTGTTAAGGCCGTCACCGATATTAACCTGCGCATAGCTAAAGGTGAGTTTGTCTTCTTGGTCGGCCCGAGCGGGGCCGGTAAGTCCACTTTGACGAAGCTGATTTTCCGGGAACAATTGCCGACCACCGGCCAGATCTTTTTCCGGGGTCGAAACATCCTCCGTTTTAAGGGGCGTGAGGTCCTGCAACTGCGCAGGCAGATCGGAATTGTATTCCAGGATTTTCGACTGCTGCCGCGCAAGACCGTGTTTGAAAACGTGGCCTTTGCGCTGGAGGTGATCGGCCGCCCCCGGAAGGAGATCCGGCGGCGGGTGCCGGTAGCCTTGGCCCAAGTGGGGTTGTCCGGAAAGGAAGACGCTTTCCCCGACCAGCTTTCAGGCGGCGAACAACAGCGGGTCGGGATCGCCCGGGCAATTGTGAAGAGGCCGCTGGTGATTTTGGCCGATGAACCGACCGGTAACTTGGACCCGGGTACCTCCCGGGAGATAATGGACCTTTTCGAGCAGATCAACCGTGACGGGGCCACGGTCATCATCGCCACCCACGCTTGGGACATCGTGAACCGGATGCGCAAGCGGGTGGTAGCCCTGGAGAACGGTCGGCTGGTGTACGACGAGGAGCAGGGGAGCTACAGCCATGGCGCTTAATTCCCTGTGGTATTGTATGCGTCAGACCTGTACCTCGCTTGTGCGCAATTTTTGGTTGGGCACGGCCTCCGCGGCGATGATCGCCGTTTCGCTCATTATCCTGGGTGGGTTTCTCCTGGTGGCGGTGAACGCCAACCAGTCCATGCGCATCATCGAGTCGACGGTAGAAATCAACATGTTCTTGGAGGACGAGGCCGACATCCGTGATCTGCGGCAGCGGCTGCACGCCCTCGACGGCGTCGAGGAGGTCCGCTTCGTGTCTAAAGAGCAGGGTCTGCGGGAGCTGAAGGAGACCTTCGGTGAGCGGCGCGATCTCCTGGCCGGATTTGAGGGCGAAAACAACCCCCTCCCGGACAGTTTTCGGGTGCGGGCCGAACAGGCCGATCTGGTACCGGGCCTGGCGCGCCAGATTTCCTTCTTTCCGGGCGTGTACAAGGTCAGCTACGGCCAGGAGTACGTTGAGATCCTGGTGCGGGTGACCCAATGGGTGAATCTAATCGCCTTTGGCGCGGTGATTCTGCTGGGTGCGGGTGCCGTCTTCCTGATTGTGACCACCATTCGACTGTCTCTGCTCGCCCGCCAGGACGAGATCGGGATAATGAGGTACCTGGGCGCCAGTAATTGGTACGTGCGCGGGCCGTTTGTCCTGGAAGGGATGGTGGTCGGACTGGCCGGGGCCTGCCTGGCGGTGGGTGTTCTGGGAGCGGCTTACTACTATCTGGTGACGGTTCTTGGGCGGTCGCCGCTGGTACTGTTTTTTGTCCAGCCGGTGACCGATCCGCGGGTGATCCTGTCCATCCTGGGTGGACTCCTGGGCTTGGGACTGTTGATGGGCGGTCTGGGGAGCTTGATTTCGGTGCGTAAGTTCCTGCGCGTTTAGCGCGGCGGTTGCGGGTCGATAACATTCCGGACAAGTTTTTTTGGGAGGGAGTACGGTTGGCCCGTTACTGGCTTTCCGTCGGGCTGGTGTTAGTGCTGCTGCTGTCCTGCGGCGCGGGTTTTTACCGTTTAGCCCACGCCGACCCCGACCTGGAGCGGCGGCTGGAGGAGACGCGCCGCCAGTTGGATGCGGCCCGAGATCGGACCGAGGCCGCCCGCAGTGAGGTGCGTAGCCTGGCCGGGGAAATCGCGGCGCTGGATAGCTCCATCCAGGCGCACCTGTCCCGGATCGACGAGCTCACCGGCAAGCTCCGGGAAGTGACCGACCGCCTCCGGCAGGCCGAAGCCGAACTGGCCGACGCCCAGGCCCGGCTCGAAGAAATGAACGCACTTTTTGCCGCCCGGGTGCGGAGCATCTATGAAAACGGCAACGTATCCTACCTTGAGGTGCTGTTCGGCGCGGGAAGTTTCAGCGATTTTGTCGCCCGGGTGGAGTTTGTTAAGGAAATTTTGGCCCGGGACGTGGCCCTGATCGAGGAGATCGAGGCCGAACGGGCGGCTATCGAACGGCAGAAAAAGGTTATTGAAGAGCGCCGCGAGGCCTTGCAGGCCCTCCGTTATGAGCAGGAGCTGGCCTACCGCGCCCTGCTCAGTGCCCAGCGCGAGAAGAAGTCCCTGTTGACGGTGGCCCGGGGCAATCTACGGCAACTCGAGGCCGAAGTGGACCGGTTGGAGCGGGAGGAAAACGAACTCTTACGGCAGATCGCCCTGCAGCGCGCCGGCAGCGACGTTTTGCACACCGGCAAGTTCGCCTGGCCGGTGCCCAACTACACCCGCGTTTCCTCCGAGTTCGGCTGGCGCAATCATCCCATCCTGCGTGTGCGTCGTTTTCACAATGGCATCGACATCGCGGCACCCCACGGCGTGCCGGTGGTAGCCGCCGGTACCGGGCGGGTGCTGTATGTAGGTACGCTCCAGGGTTACGGCAACACCGTGGTACTGGACCACGGGAACGGGATCACCACCCTTTACGCCCACCTTTCTGCCATGCACGTGCGGGAGGGGCAAGTGGTGGTGCAGGGCGAGACCATCGCCCGCATCGGCAGCACCGGCCTGTCCACTGGACCGCACCTCCACTTTGAGGTGCGGGAACACGGAAATGTGGTAAACCCCCGGAACTACCTTCATTAGCACCGGGAAAGGCGAGAGGCCGGGGGGCACCGTTGCCGGCGGCCCCGACGGGCTTTTCCCATTTGTAATTTCGCTAGGTTTCAGATAGTATATAGCCACATGTAAAAATTGAGATTCCGGTGGTGTTTGGTTTGCGCCGCAATCAGAGGTGGTTTTTCCTCGGGGTGGGAGCCGTCCTCGCCGGGCTGCTTGTCATTTCGTCTGTGTTCGTGGGCACCAACTACAAGCAGTTGGGCAACCTGGTTCAAGTTATTCGCCTGGTACATGCCGAGTACGTGGATACCGTCGACACCGGCCGGTTGATTGAGGGTGCGACTAAGGGTATCGTGGAGTCCCTGGAAGATCCCTATTCCGTTTACCTGGAGCCGGAGACTTTCGGGCGGTTCATGGAACAGGTGAAGGGTTCTTTCGGGGGCATCGGCATCCTGGTGGGGTACCGCAACGATAGCCTCACGGTGGTGCGGCCTTTTGAGGGTACGCCGGCGGCCGAGGCCGGGATTCAGGCCGGGGACGTGATTCTGGCCGTGGACGGCAAAGACACCAGCGAAATGGACCTGGAGACGGCCGTATTGCTGATCCGGGGCGAAGTCGGCTCCAAGGTGAGATTGACCGTCCAGCGGGAAGGGTATGCCCAGCCGCTGGAGTTCGAAGTGGAGCGGCGGCAGATCCAGGTGCCTACCGTGGAGAGCACACTCCTGGACGGAGACATCGGTTACGTGGTCATCAGCCAGTTTACTGAGCACACCGGCAGGGAACTGATATATGCTTTGAACAGTTTTGAGCGCGAACTGCGAGGCTTGATTCTGGACCTGCGCGACAACCCCGGGGGCGACTTGACGGCCGCGGTGGAAGTGGCCGATCAGTTCATTGGCGGGGGGCCGATCGTGCACATCAAGTACCGTACCAACCAGGACCAGACCTATTCGGCTGATTCGCGGCGGCTGGATCTGCCGCTGGTGGTGCTGATCAACCAGAACTCAGCCAGCGCTTCGGAAATCGTGGCGGGCGCAGTCAAAGATGCCGGGGTGGGCATTTTGGTCGGGACCAAGACCTTCGGCAAGGGCGTGGTGCAAAGCGTTTTCGAGTTGGGTAACGGAGCGGGTCTGAAACTGACTACGGCGCGGTACCTGACGCCGTCCGGCCACGACCTGCACAAGAAGGGCGTTACCCCCCACGTGGTAGTTGAGGATCCGGGGGATTTTGAAACCGATCCGCAGTTGGATAAAGCGCTGGAGATTCTGAAGGCGGGGAACAGGTAAAAGTGCCGCAAACCGGTTTTCCTTTCGAATGGGTGTTGGGCACCGTGTTCGTGGCGGTGTTCAACGCCCTGTTCAATCCGATTTTCTGGGCGGTAATGGTCCTAGTGGCCCTGCAGTACCGGCGGATTGCCCAGATGCGCCGGAGCTTTTTGGGCAGCGGCCGCAATTCGATCGTGGCCGATACCCTTACGGCTACCGCCTACGGCCTTCTGGGGGGGCTGATCGGCGGATACCTGATTGTGTTCGCCGGCGTAACGCTTTCCTTGGACAAGTTTCCGATTATCCCCCTGCTCACGGCGGCCATACTGCTGATGTTGATCAACCCGCGGTTTTTGTGTTTTGCTTATGCTGGCGGTCTGTTGGCCTTTACCCACCTACTGGTCGGTTTTCCGGAGATGATTATCCCGCAGGTAATGGCCCTGGTGGCCGTTTTGCATTTCGTGGAGAGCGTGCTGATCCTGCTCAGCGGACACCTGGGGGCGATCCCGTCCTTTGTCCGCCTGCCCCGCGGGCAGATCGTGGGCGGGTTCACTTTGCAGAAGTTTTGGCCGATTCCCATTGTTGCTCTGGTCCTGGTGCCGGGAACGGCAGCGGCCGGGGCCTCCGTGATGCCTATGCCTGAGTGGTGGCCGCTGATCAAGCCCGAGGTGGTCGCCGAACCGGCAACCATGGTTTTTGCCATGTTTACGCTGGTGGCCGGACTGGGATACGCCGATGTCGCCACCACCCGCACACCTTCGGACAAGAGCCGGACCAGTGCGGTTTATCTGGCCACTTACAGCGCGGTCCTTTTCGTCCTGGCCGTGCTGGCGGGCGCGCACGGTGGTGCCTGGTTGTGGGCCGCAGCGCTTTTTGCGCCGCTTGGGCACGAACTGGTCATCCAGGCCAGCAAGATGATGGAACTGAACGGCCAGCCGTTGTTTGTGCCGCATCCGGCGGGGGTGAGGGTGCTGGACGTGGTGGTCGGTTCGCCGGCCTGGCGCGCGGGACTCCGGTCGGGGGATGTGATCTTAGAAATTAATCATTACCCGGCACTGAGCCGCGGGGATCTGCTTTTGCTCGTCTCTCAGCCCGGACTCAAAGAGATTAGCTACCTGCAGCGGGAGAAACACTACCGGCGGGAAACGGTGCACCTGGAAGCGGGTCAGCCGTTCGGGGTGATGCCGGTGCCGGAGGGTAACGAGCAGATGTACCTGGAACTGCAGGGCACACCCCCGCTGGTACGCTGGCTGACGCGCGGACGCCGACCGGTAAACCGGCGGGGGTAGGGGGTGCTCTTTGGCGGCGCGGATTGACAGTGGGGAAGGCCGAAAAATATAATTTAATTTAGATTAAACGGTTCGCCCGCACGGGCGGGGAGGCGGTTTTAACCCCATGTGTGAAGCGAATGCCTATCTGCGTACGGACGATGGCGAGGAACTGGTTCTGGAAGCGGTGGACCGGGTGCTCCCCCACGAGGAAGGTCTGCTTTTGGAAGATATCTTTGGCCGGCGCAAGATCATTAAAGCCCGAATCAGCGAACTGGCGCTGGTGGAGCACAAAATCATCCTTGAGCGCGTTTAGCGGATACGGAAGGCCTTCCGGGTACGGTGGGAGTGTCGGCGGATAGTGGAGTTTCGTACTGGCCAATTAAAGCTGGACGATTTATACGGCCCTCGGACACTGGATGAGCTACGCGAAAGTATGGCCGGCTGCCGGGCGTGCGGTCTGGCCGCGGGCCGGACGAACCTGGTGTTCGGGGAAGGCAACCCCCGGGCGCGGCTGATGTTGATCGGCGAGGGGCCCGGTGCCGAGGAGGACCGCCTGGGGCGGCCTTTTGTCGGCCCGGCCGGTCAGTTGCTGGATAAAATTCTGGCGGCCGTGGGTATTACCCGCGAAGAGGTCTACATCGCCAACATTGTTAAGTGTCGCCCGCCGGGGAACCGGGTACCCAACCGGGAGGAGGTTTCTGCTTGCCTGCCGTGGCTGCGAAAGCAGTTTGCCTTGATTGGCCCGCCACTGGTGGTGATCTTGGGCAGCACCGCCCTGAAAAGCCTCATTGACCCGCAGGCGGCCATCACGTCCTGGCGGGGACGGTGGATCACCCGGGGACGGGTGCGGTTGATGCCCACGTACCATCCCGCGGCTTTGCTCCGTGACCCCAGGAAAAAGCGTGATGTTTGGCATGATTTTCAGTTAGTGCGCGACGCCTACCGCGCGCTTGTACCCCTTGGGAAAGAATAACAACCCACGAGCGTGGGTTTTTTTATTCGGCCGGCTTGTTCGTGGCCGTGCAGTTTTCTACGCTCCCATTTTCAGCTCGGGTGGTCACTACCGGTTGCAGGGGCTCGGTCCAGGCCTGAAGTCCCTGTTTCTTGGCCGCCCGGATCAAGGTGTTCAGTTGGCTTAGCGCCGTGTTCAACCGGTGTATGGCGTGATCGATAAAGTCCGGATCGGCGTAGTCCAGCATCCTTTCCGCCTCGCCGTATTCCCGGCGGGCCTTGTTGATTTCTTCCATTAACGGGTGCACTTTATTACCCCGCAAAAAGGAAATCACTACCATTACCCCCTCGGTACAATTTATGCCAGCCCCGGTGCGTTTAGAATCAACGATTTGATTCGAGGGATTATATAACCGAGGGGGAGGTACCATGCGGGTGAAACTCATTATCATCAGTTTCCTGGTGCCGGCCATCCTGTTTTTCTCGGGCTGTGCCCTCTTCAACCGCACGGGCGTCGCGCGTCCCGAAGAACCGCCGACGACCATCGGCTATAGTGTGGCGGACGAAAACCGTGGCGGAAACCAAGTGATCAAGCGAATCGTGGAGAGCCGGGCACAGGCGGACGAACGTGTGCGGATCAGCTGGCGTGACGCCGGCGGTGATGCCCGCCGCCAAGAACGGGATATCGAGCGGTTCATCGAACAGAAAGTGGACGTGGTGGTGATTCAATTCGTCGAACCCCAAATGGGTCCGGGCATTGTGCGGCGCCTGGCGATGAACCAGATAAAGGTCGTGGCACTGGAAACACCGGCGCCCAATGCGCCACTGGACGCCTATGTTGCTTCGGAGCAGCAACGCTCCGGAGAGCTGATGGCCCGTTACGTGGTACACAACCTGCCTCCGGGGGCGCCGGGGCGGGTGTTGATCTTGGCGGGGGATCCCAACGACCCGGTATCGCAAAACATTGTCCGGGGGATCACCGGGTTTATGGATCAGCAACCTGGGTTTTCTCTAGAGTTACAGGAGCATCCCATGGCTGATCCCGGCCGGGCGGCGGCCAGTGTGGATGAAGCTTTGGCCGCGGGTCGCTTGGGAGCCGTGTTGGCGGTGGACAGCCGGATGGCGGTGGCGGCGGTGGAGGTGCTGCGGCGCGAGGGTTTGACCGACGCTGTCCTTACCGTGGGCGTGGGGGCGGACCGCACGGCCGCGGAAGCGCTGGTGGCCGGTGAACACGACGCCGAAGTTGACGTGCGGCCGGACCTGCTGGCCCAGTTCAGCTACGATGCTGCTCGGGGTCTGGCCCGTGACGGGTACTGGTCCTACGATACCCAGGTGGAAAGCGGAGACTACACCGTACCGGCCCGGGTGATCCCGGTGCGTCTGGTGCAGGGCAACAACGCCTTTTTGCTCGAGGCCTATTACGACGATTTGACCCGGGGCGGGGGTGCGACCAGGGGCCGGCAGGAACAGCAGCAGGAACAGGGACAAGAACAGGGACGGGGCGGCGGACAGCCTCCAGAACAACAGCAGCCCGTGACCAGGCTAACCATCACCACCCGTGACGGCCGGACGATGGAAATCGACGTTCCCGGAGAAATCCAGAGTATCGAAACCCGGCAGCAAGGCCAGGCCGGGGCGCAGGGAGGGCAACCGGGTGGTGGCGAACAGGGCGGCCAGCGGGGCGGCGGTCAAGGCGGTCAGTAATCTGCCGTCAGAGGGAGCAACATGCCCCTGATGGGGGTACGTGCTTAGTCCCCGGAAACCGGGCAGGGAATTCAAAGCCGCGTGGCGAATGCTGGAAAGCGAAGCGCCCCGACGAAGCGTGTCCGGGGCTTACCGTTAACGGGGAGAGGAGAGAGGCTATTGGCCGAGTTTTACTTGACGCCGCCGCTCGGCCTGGTGTTGCTTGACTGGGGCGTCCTTGGTTTCCTGGTGGTGACGATACTGGTGCTGGCATTTAGGTCCAAGGGCATTCAAAGGCTTCTGGGATTGGTCATCACCGGGGCCGTAATGGCGGGATGGGTCTATTTGTCCTTCATCCCGGCCCAACCCCGGGTGGTGGTCGGGGAGGTGCTGGAGGTGCATACACCCCCTTATGCGCGGGTAACCGCAGCGCCGGCCGAAATCCTCGGGGCGTTCGTGGTTGACTGGCGGGACGAGCGAAGCTTCCGGCCGAAATGGAGAACAGGTGGTGTTGCGTTCGGCGGCTACCGGGTCGGCCGCTTCAAGCTGGAAAACGGGAGCCCCGCCGTGATCATGGCTTCCGGCACAAAGGTTTTAGTTATTGAACTTGAAGATAAATACCTGCTGTTGGCCCCGGACGATTTTGACGGTTTGGTGGCTGAAGTGAACCGTCGTTTTGTCCCCGTAACCGGCCAATAGAAGCAATCAACGCGGTAAGAGGGCGGGAACGGGAGAGGTGTCTCTTTCGCCTTTTTGGGGCGCTTTGGGAAAGGGGTATAATATCTTGAGGTAGGAGGTGAGGCGCGATTCCTCCTTTTAAACTGGTTTCCGAATTCGAACCGCGGGGTGACCAGCCCGAGGCCATCGAGGCGCTGGTCCGCGGCCTGGAGCAAGGCTTACGGCACCAGGTGTTGTTGGGCGTAACCGGTTCCGGCAAGACCTTTACTATGGCCAACGTTATCCAGCAGGTCCAGCGTCCTACACTGGTCATAGCGCCCAACAAGACCCTGGCCGCGCAGCTCTGTAGCGAGTTCAAGGAGTTCTTTCCGGAGAACGCGGTAGAGTACTTTGTCAGCTATTACGACTACTACCAGCCGGAAGCCTACCTTCCGGCCACCGATACCTATATCGAAAAGGACGCGTCAATCAACGAGGAAATAGACAAGCTGCGGCATTCGGCGACCGCGGCGCTGTTCGAGCGGCGGGACGTGATCATTGTGGCGTCGGTGTCCTGCATTTACGGCTTGGGTGATCCTGCGGAATACCGGAACCTGGTGGTTTCCCTGCGGCGCGGCCGTGTCTACGATCGGGATGCGGTGCTTCGCAAACTGGTCAGCATCCAGTACGAGCGAAACGACATCAACTTTACCCGCGGGCGGTTCCGGGTGCGCGGCGACGTGCTGGAGGTTTTCCCGGCAGCTTCCGGCGAACGGGCGCTGCGTATCGAGTTCTTCGGCGACGAGGTGGAGCGCATCCTGGAATTCGATCCGCTCACCGGGGAGGTGCTCGGGGAGCGCCAGCACGTGTCGATCCTCCCGGCCAGCCACTACGCCACTTCGCGGGACCGTCTGGAGAAGGCGATTCAGTCCATTGAGGCGGAACTGGCCGAACGCCTGGCCGAGCTGCGGGCCCAGGACAAACTCCTGGAGGCCCAGCGGCTGGAGCAGCGGACCAACTACGATTTGGAAATGCTGCGGGAGATGGGTTACTGCAAGGGCATCGAGAACTACTCGCGTCATCTCACCGGGCGGGCGCCGGGAGAGCCGCCCTTTACCCTGCTGGACTACTTCCCCGACGACTTCCTGATCATCGTGGACGAGTCTCACATCACCGTGCCCCAGATCGGGGGGATGTACGAGGGCGACCGGTCCCGGAAGCAGACGCTGGTCGAACACGGGTTCCGGCTGCCGTCGGCCTTCGACAACCGGCCCCTGACCTTTCAGGAATTCGTGTCCCGGGTGCGGCAGGCGGTCTACGTCTCGGCCACGCCCGGCCCCTGGGAACTCAAACACAGCGCGGCCGTGGTGGAACAAATCGTCCGCCCAACCGGACTGGTGGACCCGGAAATGGTGGTCCGGCCCACGCGGGGCCAGATCGACGACCTGCTGGGCGAAATCCGGGAGCGGGTCGCCCGCAGGGAACGGGTGCTGGTGACCACGCTCACCAAGCGCATGGCCGAGGACCTCTGCGACTACTTCAAGGAAGCCGGACTCAAGGTCCGCTACCTGCACTCCGAGATCAACACGCTCGAACGAATGGAGATCCTGCGGAACTTACGCCTGGGGACCTTCGACGTTCTGGTGGGGATCAATCTGCTGCGGGAAGGGCTGGACCTGCCCGAGGTGAGTCTGGTGGCCATCCTGGATGCCGACAAGGAAGGTTACCTCCGGTCTGAGCGCTCCCTGATCCAGACCGCGGGTCGGGCGGCCCGCAACCTGAACGGCAAGGTAATCATGTACGCCGACCGGATCACCGGTTCCATGCGGCGGGCGCTGGACGAGACCGCACGGCGGCGCGAGAAGCAGATTGCCTTCAACCGGAAGCACGGCATTACCCCGCAGACCGTGGAAAAGGCGGTGCGCAGCGTGATCGAGGCCACGAGGGCGGCCGAGACTCCGGAACCGTACTACGCGGGGGCCGGCAAGCGGCTGTCCAAGACCGAACTGAAAAAACTGATCGCCAAGCTGGAAAAGGAGATGAAACAGGCGGCCCGGCACCTGGAATTCGAGCGGGCGGCCGAACTGCGGGACGTACTGATCGACCTGCGCCTGCAGCTCCAGCCCCGGAGCGCGCGCACTCTCCGACCGGCGGTTAATGACGACCGGGAGTAGGAGCCGTACCGGCAGAAATTGCCAGAAAACGTGCTGGTTCTTCAAAGGGCCGGCGCGGGCCTGCTTGTTTCAGGTCTTTAAAAAGATCTCGTTTTCTCCACAACCTACCAGCCAGCACCACTTCTGGGAAGGAAAACCGCCCGGGACCTATTGATTTGCTTGCGCAAAATAGTTTTAGTTGACGAACATCGATACTGTCTATAAAATAAGCTTTGGTTGTGTCGTAAAAACGGTGTCCTTTGTGAGTGGAGGTTCGGTAGCAGACATGGCTGCAAAGACCACAGCGCCCTCTACACACAGCCGGAAAAGAGCGGAAATTGTTCATTTTGTTTTTCTGACGTCGGCACTGTTTGTCTTTTGGTTTATCCTGTCGGGAAAGACTGAGGCCCGCTACCTGATCATCGGCTTTGTCACCGCTTTGGCGATCACCGTGGCGGCGCGGCCGCTGTTGATCCTGCCCCCGGACCAGGGGCGTCCGTACTGGTTATCCCTCTGGGACCTGCCTTGGCCGCGGGTGGCGCTCTACATCCCGTGGCTGATCTGGCAGATCATCGTGGCCAACATCCAGATGGCGATGATCATCCTCCATCCCAAACTGCCTGTTGATCCTAAAGTGGTGCAATTCCGAAAACACATTTCCCACCCGGTGGGGCGTTTGGCGCTGGCCAATTCCATCACCCTCACTCCCGGAACCATCACTCTGGATTTAGAGGAAGACGGGTACACGATCCATTGCTTACAAGGTGGGTTTGCCGGTGGCGTGGTTGCCGAAGATGGTGAGGGGGTTATGCCCGCCAAGGTGGGGGCGGTGTTCGGTGTTGAACCGGTTTCCACCACGCGGCAAGATTAGCGACAAGGGGTTGTAGCCGTGTACTATGTTTTTTTGGCTCTGGCGGTAGGCCTTGTCATTCTGAGTGTCATTGTGTTTTTCGGTCGTGTTATCCCGGGGCCGTCCGTGTTTGATCGGCTCACGGGCATTCTGGTTATCGGCACCAACGCCATTATTTTTTTGTTGCTGTTGGGGGCTATGGACGAGCGTTTGGGTATGTATGTGGATATGTCCATGGCTTACGCGGCCATCGGTTTTATTACCTTGCTGGTGCTGGGTAAATACTTCGAGCGCAAAGGAGACGTGGACCGGTGACCTACTTGGCCGTGTTTTTCCTGGTGGCGGGGTTTTTCTTTATCCTGGTGGGCACGGTGGGCGTGCTGCGCCTGCCCGATTTCTTTACGCGCATGCACGCCGTGGGTAAGTGCGATACCCTGGGGATGTTGCTTTGCCTGATCGGGCTGATGATTTACGAGGGGGCCAGCCTGGTCAGTCTGAAACTCCTTTACATCTGGGTGTTCCTGCTGATGGCCAACCCCACGGCGACCCATGTCTTCTGCCGGGCGGCGCTGAAGTGCGGCCTGAAGCCGTGGACGCGAATGGAGGGACAGGGCTGATGGAATTTGTACAGATCGCGCTGCTCCTGGTCCAGATGGTTTGTGCGGTCCTCGCCTTAACGAGTCGTGACTTGATGGTGGCGGTCATTTTGTTTGCCGCGTTCAGTTTCTGTTCGGCGCTGCTTTTTGCCATGATGGGCGCCGTGGACGTCGGGTTCACCGAGGCGATCATCGGCACGGCGACTACCTTGTTCTACGTCGCCGTGATCTACCGGGTCGAGAGGAGGTCCTCCGCATGAATATCAGGATCGCGTCCGCGCTGGTCCTGGCATTAATCGCCATCGCATTCATTTGCGCGGCTTTGGACCTGCCGCCGGCGGGGGATCACCAGGCGCCCGCCGCGCAGCATGTTTCCCCGCGGTATATCGAAATGGCTTACCAGGAGACGGCCACGCGGAACATGGTCTGCGCCGTATTGGCCGACTACCGTAGTTTTGATACCCTGGGCGAGATACTCGTGATCGTGATCGCCGGGATCGCCATCGTGTACATTGTCGGAATCAGCCGGCCGGCGGATGAAATTTGAGGTGCCCCGGGCGCGGGCGTGCAAAATCCGACCTGGGGATCAGCCGCTTTGCGGGGAGAGGAGAGCGCTATGCGTAAAAGTTTCGGCAGTATCATCCTGAACGTGGCTTTCCGGCACCTGACGCCTTTTCTGATGCTGTACGGCGTGTACGTGCTGGTTCACGGCCACTACGGCCCGGGCGGCGGCTTCCAGGCCGGGGCGCTCCTTGGTCTGGCCGTGGTCCTGGTGCAGATGGTGCAGGGGACTAGGGCGGAATGGCGCATTGGTGTCTCCGGCGGCATTATTCTGGCCTGTCTCGGTGCCCTGATTTACCTGGCGATCGGGTTGGCGCCTTTCATCTGGGGTGGTAACTTCCTGGACTACGGGGTCCTCCCCATCGCCGCGACGCCGGCCGAAGCCCGCGCCTTGGGCATTCTGGGCATCGAGACCGGTGTAACCATGGGTGTAATGGGTGTGATCATCGTCATGTTCGATCTACTGACCCGCGATAACGGGGAGCGTGAAGAGTAAGTGGCCGAAGGAGTAATCGCCTACTACCTCACCGGTTACGGGAACTGGTGGCTGATCGGGATCCTGTTGTTGATCGGGCTCTGGGGAATAGTGGCTCAGCACAACCTCTTGAAAAAGGTCATGGCTTTGAACGTCATGCAGGTGGCCGTGATCCTGTACTACCTAAACGCGGCGCAGAAGTCCGGCACCACGTTGGGGGTGTTGCGGGCCGGCGAAAAAGTGGGCGATGTGGCGGCCTACGTCAACCCCCTGCCGCACGCGCTGATGCTGACCGCCATTGTGGTGGCGTTGGCCATTACGGGGGTGGCCCTGGCTTTGTTGTTAAAGGTTTACCGCGCTTACGGCACCTTGGAGGAACCAGAGGTGTTTAGGAGGATGCAGCAACAATGAACGCCCATCTGCCCATTCTGATCATTGTGATTCCCCTGGTGGCGGGAATGCTGGCGCCCCTGCTGGCGTTTTTTTCGGCGCCGATGGCGCGCGGGGTGGTGCTGGCTTCTGCGCTGGCGGTGTTCGCCGGGAGCGTGGCCGCCCTGCTGCGAGTGCTGGAAATGGGGCATCCCTGGTCCTATTACCTGGCCGGCTGGCCGCCGCCATGGGGGATTGAATACGTGATCGACCCCTTGTCCGGGGTGATGGTCACGCTGGTTTCCTTCTTCGCCGTGCTGGCGCTGGATTTCGCCGGGCCTTACCTGGCCGGGCGGTCCGCGCGGGAGAAGGGTGCCTTTTATGCTCTGTTCATGCTCACCGCGGGCGGCTTGCTGGGGATGTGTGCCACCGGGGACTTATTTAACCTGTTCGTGTTTCTGGAGATCTGCTCGCTGGCGGCTTACGCCCTGATCGCGGCTGGGGGCCGGCGGTCGGTGGTGGCCGCCCTGCGCTACCTGATCATCGGTTCGGTGGCCGCTTGTATGTACCTTCTGGGGATAGGATACGTTTACGTGATGACCGGCTCGCTGAATATGGGCGACTTGACCATCCTGCTGCCGCCGCTCCTTGATTCTCCGGCGGGAATTCTGGCCGTGGTCCTGATCGCCACCGGGTTGGCCATCAAAACCGCCCTTTTCCCGCTGCATGGATGGTTACCGGACACTTACAGCTACACCCCGGCCCCGGTGCTGGCTTTCATCGCCGCCATTACGACCAAGGTGAGCGCGTACGCGCTGTACCGCATCTTCTACTTCGTGGCCGAGACGGCCGGACCGGTTTCGGCCACCCTGGAGGTGTTGGGCTGGCTGGCCGCAGCCGGTATCCTGTTCGGCTCGCTGATGGCCATCGCCCAGCGCGACTTTTGGCGGATGCTGGCTTACTCCAGCGTGGGCCAGGTGGCCTACATCGTGCTCGGCCTGGCCATCGGCAATAGCCTCGCCTTAATCGGCGCGGTGCTGCACATCATCAGCCACGCCGTGGTGAAGGGGCTATTGTTCTTCATCGCCGGCAGCGTGAAATGGCAGACCGGTATCCGCACCATTCCCGAGTTCATCGGGATGGCGCGGCACATGCCGCTGACTATGGGGGCCTTCCTCGTGGCCGCCATGTCCATGATCGGGCTGCCGCCCGCCATCGGTTTCTTCAGCAAGTGGTATCTGGTGCTGGGGGCCGTGGAGGCCGGGCGCTGGGTGTTTGTCGCGGTGCTCATCATTTCCAGCCTGCTGACGGCGGTGTACTTCTTCCGGGTGATCGAGTTCGCCTACCTGAAGGGTAAGCGTCCGGAGGACGTGCCGGAAGCGGCGGTGCTGCCGCCCAAGACCGGGCCGGAGCTGCCCGCCCGGATGCTGGTGCCGATTCTGGTCCTGAGCGTCGGGGCGGTGGTGCTGGGCATCCTGAACGAACCGTTGATTCAAAACGTCATTCAATACGCGCTTCCGTGGAGGTTGCCCTAGATGAACGAGCTTGTCCTGTCCAACGTACCCCTCTGGGCGGTACTGGTCTCCCTGGTAGCCGCCGGGTTAATCCTGCTGCTGGACAAACAGCCCAATATCCGCGAGGCGGTCACCATGGTGGCCGCGGTGATCAAATTCACGCTGGTGTTGAGCATGCTGCCCACCGTACTGGCCGGTGGGGTCGTGGAGGCGACGCCGCTCTATATCGCCAAGGACATCGCCCTACAGTTCCGGGTGGACGCCTTCGGGCTCCTGTTCGCCCTGCTGGCCTCCGGACTGTGGATCGTCACCTCGGTCTATTCCATCGGCTATATGCGGTCGCTGAACTACGGGCACGAGACCGGTTACTTCGCCAGCTTCGCGGTCTGTCTCTCGGCGGCCATGGGCATCGCCATGTCCGGGAACCTCCTGACCTTCTTCATCTTTTACGAGATCCTGACCATCGCTACCTACCCGCTGGTCATCCACCGGCGGAACTCCGAGGCTGTTATCGGTGGCCGGGAGTATATGGTCTACCTGCTGGTGGCCGGCCAGGTCCTGCTGATCGCCGTGGCCTGGGCGCACTACCTGGCGCCGGGGGTCGGCTTCACACCGGGCGGTTTCCTGGCGGACACCGGCGCTTCTTTGCTGGCCCTGCAGATTTTGTTTGTTTTATTTATCATTGGCGTGGGAGTCAAGGCGGCCATCATTCCGCTGCACGGCTGGCTGCCGACCGCGATGGTGGCGCCGACGCCGGTCAGCGCGCTCTTGCACGCGGTGGCCGTCGTTAAGGCCGGTGCCTTTGCGGTGGTTCGGGTGACCGGCTTTGTGTTCGGCCCGGAACTGATGGCCGAGTTGCAGGTGGGTACCATTCTGGCCTGGTTTGCCGCCGTGACCATCATTTTTGCCTCCCTGCGGGCGCTTTCCGAGGATCACCTGAAACGGCGGCTGGCCTATTCCACCGTCAGCCAGCTGTCCTACGTGGTGTTGGGCGCTGCCTTGGCCACGCCGGCGGCCATCTTGGGCGCCATGTTCCATATCGTGGCCCACGCCTTTATGAAGATCACCCTCTTTTTCTGCGCCGGGGCGATTTACGCTACGAGTCACAAGGAATACATCAGTCAGTTGGACGGCTTGGGACGCAAAATGCCCTTTACCTTTGGGGCCTTTACCGTCGCTTCTCTGGCCATCACCGGGATGCCGCTGATGATCGGGTTCATCAGTAAGTGGAACCTGGGGGTGGGGGCGGTGGAGGCCGGACAGCCGGTATTCATCGCCGTGCTGGTGGGTAGTGCCATCCTGAACACCGCCTACTTTTTCCCGATCGTCTACCGGGCCTATTTCGGGAAACCCCAGGAAGAGGCGGCGCACGCGGGGCAGCAGGCGGCCCACGATCACCACGGCCACTACGCCGATCACGGCGAGGCTAGGCCCGCTATGCTCTACCCGCTTCTGATCACGGCGACGATGGCCTTCCTGCTGGGCATCCTGCCCAACCTGGGCTTGCATTTCTGGGACCTGGCCAACATGGCGGTCGATGAAGTGGTCAAGGGCGGCCTATGGCTGGCCGGAAGGGGGTAAGCTTCTTGAAGCGCTGGTTATTGATCCTGATGTTCGCCATTTTCGCGGTCACGTTTGTAATCGACCTGATGGTCCGGGATCCCGCCCAAGCGCATTTCTGGTGGGAGAAAATCTACGGTTTTGACATCATCTTCGGCTTCATCGGCTGTATTGCCATCGTCATAGTGTCCAAGTGGTTCGGCAAGGTTTTTGCGCAGCGCGATGAAGACTACTACGACAAAAGGTGATCGCCGGCTATGACTGAGTTTACTATGCATCCTTCGCTTTTCCTAGCCGCGGGCGCGCTGGCCGTGATCCTGCTGCCCGCCCGATTGCGGTACATCGGCCTGCTGGGCGGCCCGCTGCTGGCGCTGCTGGCGGTGTTCAGCCTTCAGGTGGGCACGACGTGGACCCACCCGTTCCTGACCTATGAGCTGCAGGTCCTGAAAGTGGATGCTTTGTCCCGGGTCTTCGGGATCATCTTCTCTATCATGGCCCTGCTGGGAGCGACGTACGCCCTGCACGTCCTGAACCGCGGCGAGCACGTCGCCGCCCTGCTGTACGCGGCGGGTTCCCTGGGTGTGGTTTTTGCCGGCGACTGGCTCACACTGTTCTTCTGCTGGGAGGTTATGGCTGCCTCTTCGGTGTTCCTGATCTGGTACCGCCGCCGCCGGGAGTCCCTGGCCGCTGGTTTCCGCTACCTTATGGTGCACTTTGTCGGCGGCAACCTGCTGCTCGGCGGTATCCTGCTGCTGATGAGTCAGGGCAACGTGGCGGTGTCCGCCCTGACCGGGGCCGAGGGGCCGGCCTTCTGGCTGGTGCTGATCGGGGTGGGCATCAACGCGGCGATTGTGCCCCTGCACGCTTGGCTTACCGATGCTTATCCGGAAGGGACCGTGACCGGCAGTGTGTTCTTGAGCGCCTTTACCACCAAGGTAGCCGTCTACGTGCTGGTCCGGGTTTTCCCGGGCACCGAACTGCTGATCTGGGCCGGGGTGATCATGGCCCTGTACGGGGTAGTCTACGCGGTGCTGGAAAACGACGCCCGGCGCCTGTTGGCCTACCACATCATCAGTCAGGTGGGTTACATGGTCGCGGGGGTCGGAATTGGGACCGAACTGGCGCTAAACGGAACCGTTGCCCACGCTTTCAGCCATATTCTTTATAAGTCCCTGCTGTTCATGGGGGCCGGGGCGGTGATCTACGCCACCGGACGTAGCAAACTCACCGAACTGGGCGGTATCGCGAAGTTGATGCCCTGGGTGGTTGTCCTCTACATGATCGGCGGCTTTTCCATTTCCGGCGTTCCGCTGTTTAACGGCTTTATCAGCAAATCAATCATTGTGTATGCGGCCGGGGTGAGCCATATGGGATTGGTCGAAATCCTGCTGCACCTGGCCAGTGTCGGTACCTTCCTGCACACCGGCCTGAAGCTGCCGTACTTCATGTTCGTCGGCGACGGTAAGGACCGCGGCCTACCGCCCATTACGGTCCGAAAGATCCCCGCCAACATGTACGTGGCCATGGCCGGGGGCGCGCTTCTGTGCACCCTATACGGGATTGTGCCGTGGCTCCTGTACGCCGAGTTGCCCTATCCTTTGGCCTATGAGCCGTTCACCACGCTCAAGGTGGTGGCTACCCTGCAGCTCCTGACGGCCACCGCGGCCGGCTTCTGGCTCTACCTGAAAAAACTCGGCGGTGAGCCCACCATTTCCCTGGATACCGACTGGTTCTACCGCAAACCGGCCGCTAAGCTGAACTGGATTCTGGATGCCCTGCGCGGGGTTAAGGGTACGGTGGAGGCCTGGGGCGGGGTACTCTTCCAGGCCGCGGTGCCCTACGTGCATAACCCGCTGCTGGTAGGGGTAGGCTTCTTGCGGAACGTCAGCTACAAAGCCGCCCGCAGCCTGGAGCAGGGGGGGTGGACCGAGAAGACGGTCTACGACGAGCACCGGCACCGTGTCTCCACCCAGTTGAACGTGTTCTTCACGGCGCTGTTTATGGGCGCGATGCTGTTGGTGCTTTATACCAACCTGTAGTCAAGATTAATGAGGGGGGCGGCCGGGCTACGTTGGTGGCCGGCGGCCCTTTTTGTTTTTGCCGGTCTTGCCTCTCCACCGCCGGGTGTGCTAAGATTAAAAATGCGATTTTTATGCTCCGGGACGGAAAGAGGTGACAACACGAAATGAAAGCAAACATTCATCCCCCTTATCAAAAGGCCAGGATCGTTTGCGTTTGCGGGGCGCAGTTTGAAGTCGGTTCGACCAAGAAAGAAATGCGCGTGGACATCTGCGCCAAGTGCCACCCCTTTTATACGGGGACGCAGCGGACGGTGGAAACCCACGGCCGGGCCGACCGGTTCCGCAAGAAGTACGGCCTGGGCAAGTAAGACCGAGTATAGGCGCACAAGAGATAGCAGAGCGACGCTCTGCTATCTTTTTAGCCTGGTGTGAAGGAGAATGTGATGGGCAAAAAGTTTAACTACGGCGGCCAAGCGGTGATTGAAGGGGTTATGATGCGCGGGCCGTCGGCCTGGGCGGTGGCCGTCCGCTGTCCCGACCAAAGGATTGAGGTCGAGACGCGTCCGGTGGAGACCGTCACCGCGCGCTACCCGTTCCTGAAGTGGCCTCTTATACGGGGCACGGTGGTCCTGGTGGAATCCATGGTTATCGGCATCAAGGCGCTGAGTTTCTCCGCGTCCAAGGCCACCGAAGAGGAAGAAAAACCGATTTCGCCGCTGGAGATGGCGGCTACCGTGGCGCTCGCCCTCGGGTTGGCCATCGTCCTCTTTATCGTCCTGCCCGTGTTTTTGGCCCACCTGTTGACGCCGCTGGTGCCCGGCACCGTCGGGCAAAACGTGCTCGAAGGGCTGATCCGTGTGGGTGCCTTTCTGGCCTACGTGGCCGGCGTGGGCCTGATGCCCGACATCCGGCGGGTGTTTCAGTACCATGGGGCCGAACACAAGGTGATCAACGCCTATGAGGCGGGTACACGCCTGGAGCCGGCGGCGGTGCAGCGCCATTCCGCCCTGCACCCGCGCTGCGGCACCAGTTTTATCCTGCTGGTGATCATCCTGAAAGTATTTATCTTTAGTTTTCTGGCCACCGATCCCCTGTGGTGGCGGATAACCTCGCGGGTGCTGCTTTTGCCGGTGGTGGCCGGAGTGGCCTACGAGGTCATCAAGTTTACCGCCCGCCACGCGCGGTTCCCCTTGAGCCGGTTGCTGTTGGCGCCGGGGCTGGCGGTGCAAAGATTGACCACCCGGGAGCCGGACGACGGACAGGTGGAAGTGGCGATCAGCGCCTTCGAGGCCGTGCGGGTGGCCGAAGAGGCGGAAAAGGGAACGGTAAACCAAGAAGAGCGGGAAGCGGAAGCGGAAGAGGGAGAAGGCGATGTTCGAAAAGTTGGCGCATCTTGAAGAAAAATACGAGGAATTGACCCGCCTGCTCAGTGATCCGGCGGTCATCGCCGACCATGAACGCTGGCGGGCCTACGTAAAGCGTCACGCCGAACTGGAGGACGTGGTCGCCACCTACCGGGAGTACAAGCAGGTGACCGCAGAGGTGGAGGCCACCCGGGAGCTGCTCCGGGAGGAGAAGGACCCCGAGTTCCGGGAACTGGCGGAGACCGAGCTGGAAGAGCTGACGGCGCGGGCCAAGCAGCTTGAGCAGCGGCTGCGGGTGTTGCTCTTGCCCAAGGATCCCAACGACGAGAAGAACGTGATCATTGAGATCCGGGCCGGCACGGGTGGGGAAGAGGCGGCCCTGTTTGCCGGGGATCTGTTGCGGATGTACCTGCGGTACGCCGAGCGCCGGGGCTGGCGGGCCGAAATTCTGAGCGCCAGCGAGACCGACCTGGGCGGCTTTAAAGAAGTGATCGTCCTGCTGGAAGGACGGGGCGCGTACAGCGAGCTGAAGTTCGAGAGCGGTGTCCACCGGGTGCAGCGGGTGCCCGCCACCGAGTCCGGCGGGCGGATTCACACCTCGGCCGCCACGGTGGCCGTGCTCCCCGAGGCCGAAGAGGTGGACGTGGAAATCAAGCCGGAGGAATTGCGGATCGACGTGTTTTGTGCTACCGGCCCAGGGGGGCAGTCGGTGAACACTACGCAATCGGCGGTGCGGATCACCCACCTGCCCACCGGGATTGTGGTCAGCTGCCAGGACGAGAAGTCCCAGCACAAAAACCGGGACAAGGCCATGAAAGTGCTGCGGGCGCGGCTGCTGGACAAGGCGGTGCAGGAACAACAGGCGCAAATCGCCTCCGCCCGCAAAACCCAGGTGGGCAGCGGTGACCGGAGCGAGCGTATCCGCACCTACAACTTTCCTCAGAACCGGGTGACCGATCACCGGCTGAACCTTACCCTGTACCGCCTGGAGGAGGTGCTCCAGGGGGACCTGCACGAACTGATCGACGCCCTGATCACCAATGACCAGGCCGAAAAACTAAAAAGGGTAGAAAACGTAGAAAACTAAGTTGAGAAGGACCGGAACGGGGAAGAAAACGTAATAAAGACGTCAGAGTGGGGCTTTGAAAAACCGGAACGCGAGGTTTTGCGGGATGCCCAGGATCGCAAGAGGATTGGCCGGCGGGATGTTCTACCATGTCCTGAACCGTGGCAACGGTAAGCAGACCGTGTTTCATAAGGATCAGGATTACCAGGTGTTTTTGGAGTTGATGGGGGCGGCCCGGGAAAAATATCCTGGTGTCAGGCTGGTCGCGTACTGTCTTATGCCCAACCATTTTCACTTTATCCTGTGGCCGGAGCAGGGGGAAGATTTGAGCAGGTGGATGCAGGTGCTGATGACCGCACATGTCCGCCGTTACCATCAGCATTACGGAACCGCCGGCCACGTCTGGCAGGGGCGGTATAAGAGCTTTGTCATCCAGGACGACGATCACCTCCTGACCGTAATGCGCTATGTGGAGGGTAACCCGGTCCGGTCCGGTTTGGTCTTTTCGGCTGTGGACTGGCCCTGGTCTTCACACCGGGAAAGGACCGTCGGGGGCGGCTTTCTCCCACCGGACAGTCCGCCGCTAAAACTGCCGGACAATTGGACCGAGTTTGTTGATCACCGGTTGACCGCGGGGGAACTGGATAGAATACGTACCAGCGTGGTCCGCCAGGCACCTTTTGGCACGCCGGACTGGCAGGCGAAAACGGCGCGGGAGCTGGGCATCGAGTCCACGTTGCGCATGCGCGGCCGGCCGAAAAGACGGGATGACTAAAGTCAGGAAAGGTAAAAACATGCCTGTCCCCTTTTTAGTGGGGGAGATGCTGGCGTGGGCGCGGGCCGAGTTGCGGGACGCCGGGGTGGAAACGCCGGGGCTGGACGCAGCGGTGCTCCTGGCCTGGGTGCTGGGGTGCGACCGGGCGGACCTGTACCGGGAGCCGGAGCGCGTCGTGACGCCCGCCGCGCGGGACCGCTTTCGGCGGTTGGTGGCGGCCCGCCGGGAGCGGCAGCCGGTGGCCTACCTGACCGGGCGCCGGGAATTCATGGGGCTGGAGTTTCTGGTGGCGCCCGGTGTGCTGGTGCCGCGGCCCGAGACCGAACTCCTGGTGGAGGCGGGACTTGCGCTCTTGGCCGGCCTTCCGGAGCCGCTGGTGGTCGACGTGGGCACCGGCTGCGGGGCGGTCGCGGTGAGTCTGGCCCGGGGCGTACCGGCCGCCCGGGTACTGGCCACCGACGTGGCGGCGCAGGCGCTGGCCCTGGCCCGGGAGAATGCCCGCCGCCACGGCGCGGCCGTGGAGTTTTTCCACGGCGACCTCCTCGAGCCGCTGCCGGCCTCGCTTGCCCGTCGGGTGGACCTGGTGCTCGCCAACCTGCCCTATGTCCCTACTTCCCTGTTGGGCACCCTCCCGCCCGAGGTGCGTGCCGAGCCGCGCCTGGCCTTGGACGGCGGGCCGGACGGACTGGACCTGTATCGGCGGCTGGTCCCTCAGGCCCACCGCATGCTGCGCCCCGGCGGGCATCTGGCCTTCGAGATCGGTCCGGGACAAGGTCCGGGCGCGCTGGCCCTGGTTGCTCCCTCCGCCTGGCAGAGTAATCTTCTCTACGATCTGGCCGGCCGTGAGCGCGTGATCACGGCAAAAAAGAGCAAATAGGTGCCCATTCTGTACTTCCGACTCCTGGATTCTGGATTCTCCCTCATTTGTGGTATACTACCACCGGGGTACAAGATGAGGGACGGATATGGTGACTGAAGTAGAAACTCCAAGGGGCCTGCGCACCGCCTACTGGCGCGTGGATCCCGTATTGCCCGATCCCGAAATCGTCGCGCGGGCGGCCGCGCTGCTCCGCGCGGGCGGCCTGGTGGCCTTTCCGACCGAGACGGTGTACGGTTTGGGGGCCAACGCCTTTGATCAAGAGGCCGTCCGGCGTCTTTTCGCGGCCAAGGGGCGTCCGGTGGACAACCCCCTGATCGTGCATGTGGCCGCCAAGAACGAGTTGGCGGACCTGGTGCGGGAGGTACCGGCGGTCGCCAAGGACTTGGTCGGGGTCTTCTGGCCCGGGCCGCTTACCCTGGTGCTGCCCCGGTCGCGCGCCGTGCCTCCGGTGGTGACCGCCGGCCTGGACAAGGTGGCGGTGCGCATGCCGGCGCACCCGGTGGCGCTGGCCCTGATCCGGGCCGCCGGGGTGCCGGTGGCCGCCCCGAGCGCCAATTACTCGGGCCGCCCCAGCCCGACCATGGCCGCCCACGTGCTGGAGGATCTTGACGGGCGTATCGAGGCCGTCCTGGACGGCGGACCGGCGCCGGTGGGGGTGGAATCGACCGTTTTGGACCTGACCGTAACCCCGCCGGTTATTCTGCGCCCCGGCGGGATCACCGCCGAACAGCTGTCCGCGGTTTTGGACGGCATCGCGCACCACCCGGAGCATACCCCCGGGCGGCCCCAGGCGCCCGGGATGAAATACCGGCACTACGCGCCCCGGACACCGCTTTGGCTGGTGGATGCCCCGCCGGAGGCCGCTGCCGCGCGTCTTGGTGCGCTGGCGGCCGAAGCCCGCGCCGCCGGGAAAAGCGTGGTCATCCTGACCCGCCGCGACCACCGGGACCGTTTCCCGGAAGACCGGGTGGTGGTCTGCGGCGAAAGCACCGATCCGGCCGGCGTGGCTGCCGGATTGTACACCGCTCTCCGGGAGTGCGACCTCCTGGGCGCTGACCTGATCCTGGCCGAGGGGCTGCCCCCCACCGGCCTGGGCCGTGCCGTAATGAACCGCCTGCGCAAGGCGGCCACCAAAACCTTCGTTAACGGAGTGCAGACGTGAGTACCGGGACCGTGCTTTTGCTGGCGGGCGCCCTGGGCACCGACGCCTTTTCGCTCAGTCTGGGGCTCGGCCTCGGGGGTATGCGCCGGCGCTTGGCGGCCACGCTGGTCGGCCTGATCGTGGTGTTCCACGTGATCCTGCCGATTGTCGGCTGGTGGGCCGGGGAGTTGCTGGGCCGGGTGGCCGGTCAGTGGGCCGGATACGTGGGAGCCGCCGTGCTGTTTTACCTGGGTGTCCGTATGATCTGGGAGTCGTTCCGGGATGGTCCGGTCGGCGCCAACGGAAGCCGGGCCGGCAGTTTTGCCGGCCTGGCGGTGCTGGCGGGCAGCGTCAGCATGGACGCCCTGAGTGTGGGTTTCACCCTGGGTACGGCCGGGGCCGCCCTGCTCCTGACCGCGGGCGCGATCGGCCTGGTGGCCGGACTGATGTCGGCGGCCGCGTTTTTGCTGGCCCATTTCGTCCAGGGGTGGGTAGGGCGCCGGGCGCTACTCCCCGGCGGGGTGATCCTCATCAGCGTCGGTATCCACCTGTTACTGTAGACCCGGGAGGAGAATAAAGTGAAAAAGATTCTTTTCGTCTGTACCGGAAACACCTGCCGTTCCCCGATGGCCGCGGCCATTGCCCGTCATCTCGTCGATCAGAAGTACGGGGGGAACATGCGGGTGGCTTCGGCCGGGCTGTTTGCCCTTCCCGGTTCGCCGGCCGCCTCCGAGGCCGTCGCCGCCTTGGCCGCATCCGGGATCGACCTCCGGGAGCACCGGGCTGCCGTCCTTGATCCGGCGGCCGTGCAGGACGCCGACCTGGTGCTGACCATGACCGCCGCGCACCGCCGCCAGGTACTCGACCTGGTGCCCGAGGCCCAGGGCAAAGTGTACACCCTCGGCGAATACACCGGGATAGGCGGCGACCTGGAAGACCCGCTCGGCCGCCCGTTGTCGGCGTACCGGGAATGCGCTTCCCGGTTGCACACCCTCGTGGCGGCGGCGCTTGCGCGCTTCGCGGGCCGCGATGCCCGCGGGGATAAATCTAAGAAATAAAATAATAAGAAATAAGGCGTAAAGGCAGGAATTCGGGCGCAGCTTGTAGAAAAAACCCAGGTTGTTGATATTGATGTTGTTACGGAAAGGGGTTTAAAGACTTTGCGCGTGGCCATAGCGTGTGACCACGGCGGATTCCAGTTAAAACAGCAGCTGTTGGCCTACCTGCGGTCTGCGGGTCATTCGTTCCAGGACTACGGCGTGTTCTCCGAGGAGTCGGTGGACTACCCGGACGTCGTCCTGCCGGTGGCCGAGGCCATCGCCCGGGGTGCGTGCGACCGGGCCATCCTCTTGTGCGGCACCGGGCTGGGGGTGTCCATCGTCGCCAACAAGGTGCCGGGGGTGCGCGCCGCCCTCTGTCACGACACCTACTCGGCCCGCCATTCCCGGCTGCACAACGACGCCAACGTGCTGGCGCTGGGCGGGCGCGTGGTCGGGCCCGGCCTGGCCCTGGACATCGTGACCGTTTGGCTGGAAACCGGTTTTGAAGGCGGCCGGCACGCCCGCCGGGTCGGTAAAATCACCGCCATCGAAGAAAAATATGCCCCAAGGAGGAGTTAGGAAACATGGACTGGAACCGTCCGCTGGCCGAAACCGACCCGGAGATCGGCCGGGCGATCGCCCTGGAGACCGAGCGGCAGCGCACCAAGCTGGAGCTGATCGCTTCGGAGAACTTTGTAAGCCGGGCCGTACTCGAAGCCCAGGGTTCGGTCTTGACCAACAAGTACGCCGAGGGTTACCCGGGCAAACGCTACTACGGCGGCTGTGAATACGTGGACATTGCCGAAAACTTGGCCATTGAGCGCGCCAAAGCGCTTTTTGGCGCCGAGCACGCCAACGTGCAGCCTCATTCGGGCGCCCAGGCCAATATGGCCGTCTATTTTGCGCTGCTCGAACCGGGCGACGTGATCATGGGCATGCGCCTGGCCCACGGCGGGCATCTCACCCACGGCGCCAAGATCAATTTTTCGGGTCGCTATTTCCGCTACGTGCCCTACGGAGTCGAAGAGGACACCGGCCAGATCGACTACGGCCGGATGCTGGCGATCGCCCGCGAGCACCGGCCCAAACTGATCGTCGGCGGGGCCAGCGCTTACCCGCGCCAGATCGACTTCGCCAGGATGAGGGAGATCGCCGACGCGGTGGGGGCGCTGTTGATGGTCGACATGGCCCACATTGCCGGGCTGGTCGCCGCCGGGCTGCACATGAACCCCGTACCTTACGCGGACGTGGTCACCACCACCACCCACAAGACCCTCCGCGGACCGCGCGGCGGAATGATCCTTTGCAAGGCCGCCTACGCCGCCGCCATCGACAAGGCCGTGTTCCCGGGCATTCAGGGCGGTCCCCTGATGCACGTGATCGCCGCCAAGGCGGTGGCCCTGGGTGAGGCGCAGCGTCCCGAATTCAAGCGGTACCAGGAGCGCATCGTCAGCAATGCCCGCGCCCTGGCGGCCGCCTTGCAGGAACGCGGCTTCGACCTGGTGTCGGGCGGCACTGACAACCACCTGTTGCTGGTGGACCTGCGCAACAAAGGTCTCACCGGCGCCGAAGCCGAGGACCTGCTCGACCGGGTGAACATCACCGTGAACAAGAACATGATCCCCTTTGATCCCCAGCCCCCGCGGGTGACCAGCGGCATCCGTATCGGCACCCCGGCGGTCACCACCCGGGGAATGACGGAAGCGGCCATGGCCGAGATCGCCGAGGTCATGCGCCTCACCCTGGAAAACCCGAACGACACCAGGGCGCACGAGGAGGCGCGGGCCAGGGTGGCCGCCCTGTGCGCGGCGTATCCGCTGTAAGTCTGAGAAAAGGGGACAGGCATGTTTTGTGGATAACCAGCAGTTTATCCACAGGGCAACTGACGTTCCGCTTGGCGGAAAAGGCAACTTTTCCGACGATACCTTGGCTCTTAACCTGAACTGGTGATTCTCAGATGTTTTGTGCTTGAAGCCGGCCTACTTTGCCTTGAAAAAGGAGAGCTATGAAGAAGGTACTCACTGTTTTCGGCACCCGCCCCGAGGCCATCAAGATGGCCCCCGTGGTGCAGGCGCTCAACCATTCCCCCTGGTTCGAATGCCGGGTGGCGGTAACCGCCCAGCACCGCGAGATGTTGGACCAGGTGCTCGACCTTTTTGGCATCGTACCGGCCCACGACCTGGACATTATGTGCCCTGGTCAATCCCTTTTTGACATCACCGTGCGGGCCCTGCGCGGCCTGGAGGATATTCTTCGGCAGGAAGTTCCCGATTGCGTCCTGGTCCACGGGGACACCACCACCACCTTCGCCGGGGCGCTGGCCGCCTACTACCTGCAAATCCCGGTAGGGCACGTGGAGGCCGGCCTGCGCACAGGCAACAAGTTCGCGCCTTTCCCCGAAGAACTGAACCGGCACCTCACCGGCGTATTGGCCGACCTGCACTTTGCCCCCACGGCGCGCGCCCGGGAAAACCTCCTGGCCGAAAACGTGCCGCGGGAGCGCATCGTGGTCACCGGCAATACGGTAGTCGACGCCCTGCTGGCCACCGCGCGCCGTGACTACCGCTTCACCGAACCGGGGTTGGCCGGCCTCGATCTCTCACGGTACCGGATCCTGCTGGTGACCACCCACCGCCGCGAGAACCTGGGCGCCCCCCTGCGCGGCGTTTACCGGGCACTCTGCCGGATCCTGGACGATTTCCCCGATACCCTGCTGGTGTTTCCGGTGCACCCCAACCCCGCGGTGTGGGAGGGGGTGCGGGCCGAACTTGCGGACCGGGAACGGGTGATCCTCACCGCGCCGCTTGCTTACCTGCCCTTCGTAAAACTGATGCAGGCGGCACACCTCGTGCTTACCGACTCCGGCGGCCTGCAGGAAGAAGCCCCGGCCCTGGGTAAACCCGTGCTTGTGCTTCGGGATACAACCGAGCGCCCGGAAGCGGTCGAGGCGGGGACCGCAAAGCTGGTGGGGCTTCGGGAGGATGTCGTCTACCAGACAACAGCCCGACTGCTGGCCGACACGGAGACCTACCGCCGCATGGCCGGGGCGGTTAACCCCTACGGTGACGGCCGGGCTGCCCGTCGAATAATAGGGTTCCTGGCCGCATATTTCGGGCTCGCACATCCTCCCGACGAATTTACCTAAAAAATTTTTGTCACAAACGGCACAAAAAGTTGGTCACCCGGAAGGAATAAACTCCGAACCGTAGAAATAGATTCATGCGATTGGCTTGGGCCATTCCTCAGGCCTTCCCATATCGTTTTCTCGGGAACCGGCGGTCGCTCAGGGGAGGCGAGCCGAATGCGTGGTGAGGGCAGCCCCTACAAGGTCTTGCGGGCTTTCGCGTTGGGTTCCACGTTGGCTTTTCAGTTCGCCGTTTCGGTGGTGCTGGGCATCCTGGGCGGACGGTATCTCGATCAGGTCTGGGGGACCGCTCCGTGGATGATGTTCCTCGGGTTGCTGCTCGGACTGGCTGCCGGCACGATGGCCATCTACCGGACGGCATCCAGCTTCCTGCCCAAGGAGCAAGCGGATAAGGAGTCCGACCGGCGCGGAGGAGTGTAGTTGTTGACCGAGAAAGAGTACCACAGTCATGTAGAAAGAACCCTGAAGCAGTCCCTCGTTGTTCTGATCGTCACGCTGGGCGTTCTGTTTGTGGCGCGGGATAGCCTGTTCTTTTGGGGTTTCGCCGCCGGCGTGTTGGTTGGGATCATCAATGCGTTCTTCCTGGCCCTGCGCATCGATAAGGTTACCTTATTTGCCGTGCAAAGCCCGGCGCACGCCAACGCCTTCATGTTCATGGGTTTCGGCACGCGCTGGGGCCTGATTATGTTGGCGTGCTTCTTGGCCGTTAAAACCGGGTGGTTTTCCCTGATCGGGTTGATGTGCGGGTTCCTGGTACCTACCGTCCTGAGTACGGGCGTAGGGATCAGGGACCTGTTGGTTTTGCGGGGGCAGGGCGAAAAGGTGTCATAAGCTTTTGCATATTAAACTTTCGTACGGAAGGAGGTGAGTATGCGCGGTGGCAGCCGAATATGCGGGAAAAGAAAAGACCTTCTTGGAGCAAATGCACAGTGAACTCAATATCTACGGCATTCCGCGTCACTGGGATCTGGGTGAGTTTATGGGTTACCCGATCCAATTGAATGCGGAAACCATCGTTTTCACCTGGGTGGCCATGGCCGTCTGCCTGCTTCTCGGTTGGGTGGCGGTGCGTGGGGCCGACATGCGCCGGCCGACGAAAATGCAGGCCTGTTTTGAGATGTTGTTCGATTTCCTACGGGGCCTGATCAACCAGAGCATGGACCCCAAGAAGGGTGCCGGTCTGTTTTCCATCGTGGTCACCTTTTTCCTGTTCATCTCGGTGATGAACGTGCTGGGGGTCGTGCCCACCTACGTCAAACCCACGGCCGACATCCAGACCACTTTCGGTTTTGCCTTGATCACCCTCTGCCTGATCTATATCTGGGGTATCAAGTACAAGGGTGCGAAATACTTTAAGCACTACGTCTCGCCGAACCCGATCTTTCTGCCGATTACCATCATCGAAGACATCGCCAAACCGGTCACCATGGCCTTCCGACTTTTCGGCAACATGAAGGGTAAGGAGATCATGATCCTTTCTTTGCTGGCCCTGATTACCGGGACGGGGTGGCTGGCTGGCGGATTCTTGGCCGGCACAATCTGGCTGTTGTTCTGTATCTTCATCTCGCTGATCCAGGCTTTCGTCTTTACGATGCTGACCATTGCCTTCGTGGGCGGCGCGGTCAGTGAGGATCACTAGCGAGAAGTGGGCGGTAGGGTGGCCCCGGGGCGCCCGTTTGGGGCGTGCGGGGGAATGGAAAGCACGGTACGCGCAAGTGGTGTTAGAAAACCTTCTCCTCACCGGGGAAGGTGGCTCAAAAAAACCATAAGACCAAACAGCATTTAACGAAAGGAGGGGAAAGTAATGGAGGTACAAGCTGCTGCTGCGCTGGGTATGGCTTTTGTGGCCGGTCTTTCGGCGCTTGGGTCGGCGATTGGTGACGCTATTGCTTGCGGTAAGGCGATCGAGGGTGTTGCTCGTCAGCCGGAGGCCCGGGGGAACATCATGACCCTGATGTTCATCTCCGTCGGTTTGATTGAGTCCATTCCCATTATTGGTATCGTTATCGCGTTTATCCTGATGGGTCAGCTGTAAGTCAGGCGCGCATTGGTGTGGTTTGTTTTGTTTTCGGGTTAACCAATTAGTTTAGGGTCTTTGGCAGGTTTTAGTGCGGACGGCTAAAACCTGCTTAACCCTTATTTTGTTACCAAAGTCACTAAGGAAGGAGGAGAACAGCCAGGTGGTATCGCTTGATTTTAACGCCACAGTATTCATGCAGATGTTCCACTTCCTTCTCATGCTGGTGTTACTGCGCCTGGTCGTCTACCGGCCGCTGATGAATATCATCGAAAAGCGGCAGGAATACGTCGCCAGCGAAATTGCCCAGGCCGAAAACCAAAGGGCACAGGCCGCGGAACTCAGGGCCCAGATGGAAGCCGACTTGCAGAAGGCGCGCGACGAGGCCAAGGCCATCATCGACCGAGCCACCAAGGCCAGTGAGGAGCAGGCCCAGGAGATTATGGAGCAGGCCCGCGCGGACGCCCAGCGGCTGAAGGAAGAGGCCCTGGCCGACATTCAGCGGGAGAGGGAAAAGGCGGTCGCCCAGTTGCGGAACGAAGTAGCGTCCCTGGCGGTGCTGGTTGCTTCCAAGGTGGTCAAGAAAGGGCTGACCATCGACGAGCAGCACAACCTGGTGCAGGAGGCCATTAAAGAGGTGGGTCAGCTGCATTAACGTTAAAGAGGTGGGTCATCTGCCATGTTAAAAGGTGCGGTTGCCGCGCGCTACGCCCAGGCGTTGTTTGACGTAGCGCGGGACACGAATACAATCACGGAGACCGAGAACGAACTGCGGGGTGTCCTGCAGACCGTAAAAGATTCCCGTGAACTGCAGCAGGTGCTGTACAATCCTCAGGTTCCGGTGGACCTGAAGAAGGAAGTCATCAAAGAGGTTTTCGGGGCGCACGTCTCCAAGAAAACCTTGAATTTCCTCTGCGTGATCCTGGACCGCCGCCGCGAAGTCTACCTGAAGGACATTGTTGCGCACTACATCGCCCTGGCGGACGAAACCCGCAATGTGATCCAGGCCGAGGTGACCTCGGCGGTGGAACTACCGACCGCGCACAAGGAGGATCTTATGTCGATCCTTTCCCGGATGACCGGCAAAGAGATCCGCATCAGCTACCATGTGGACCCTGAGATCGTTGGCGGCCTGGTTGTGCGGTTGGGAGACCGGATTATCGACGCCAGCATCAAGAGACAGTTGGAGCGGTTGAGGGACAGCATCCGCGAAACTAAAGTTGGATAGGGGTGACAGAGGAGTATGAACCTGAGGCCTGAAGAAATCAGTTCCATCATCCGGCAGCAGATCGAAAAATACGAGGTCCAGGTCGAAGTAACGGACGTCGGGACGGTCATCCAGATCGGCGACGGTGTGGCGCGGGTGTATGGGCTGGAAGATTGTATGTATTCCGAGTTGCTGGAATTCCCGGGCGGCACCCTGGGAATGGCGCTCAACCTGGAAGAGGATAACATCGGTTGCGTTATTCTGGGGCCTTACCTGCACATCAAAGAGGGTGACGTGGTCAAGCGCACCGGTCGTATCGCTTCGGTGCCGGTGGGCGACGCCCTGATCGGCCGCGTGGTGAACCCGGTCGGCGAGCCGCTGGACGGCAAGGGGCCGATCAAGTCCGACAAGTTTCGTCCCATTGAAAGGATCGCCCACGGCGTCGTATTCCGGACCCCGGTGAACGTCCCGCTGCAGACCGGCATCAAGGCCATCGACGCGATGATCCCGATCGGCCGCGGCCAGCGCGAGTTGATCCTGGGCGACCGCCAGACCGGCAAGACGGCGATCGCCGTAGACGCCATCATCAACCAGAAGGGACAGGACTGCATCTGTATCTACGTGGCCATCGGGCAGAAGGCTTCCACCGTGGCCAACGTGATTCAGAAGTTCCACGAGTACGGCGCTATGGACCACACCATCGTGGTCGTAGCCAGCGCTTCCGACCCCGCCCCGCTGCTCTACATTGCTCCCTTCGCCGGCGCGGCGATGGGCGAGGAGTTTATGGAATCCGGCAAGGACGTGCTGATCGTATACGACGACCTTTCCAAGCAGGCGGCCGCCTACCGCGAGCTGTCGCTCCTGCTGCGGCGCCCGCCCGGCCGCGAGGCCTACCCGGGCGACGTGTTCAACCTGCACTCCCGGCTCCTGGAGCGGGCCGCCAGGCTGAACGAGAAGGCGGGCGGCGGTTCCATGACCGCGCTGCCGATTATTGAAACCCAGCAGGGTGACGTGTCGGCCTACATTCCGACCAACGTGATCTCGATCACCGACGGCCAGATCTACCTGGAGCCCGACCTGTTCTACGCCGGTGTCCGCCCGGCCATCAACGTCGGTCTGTCGGTGTCCCGCGTCGGCGGTAACGCTCAGCGCCGCTGCATGCGTCAGGTGGCCGGCCAGCTCAAACTCGACCTGGCCCAGTACCGTGAGCTCGCGGCCTTCGCCCAGTTCGGCTCCGACCTCGACAAGGCGACCCGGGCGCGGCTGACCCGCGGCGAGCGTATGGTCGAGCTCCTGAAGCAGGACCAGTACGTATCGATGCCGCTGGAAGAGCAGGTGGTGTCCATCTACGCGGGTGTCCGGGGTTACCTGGACAGCCTCCCGGTCGACAAGGTCCGGGACTTTGAGGCCGAGTTCCTAAAATTCATGCGGACCGAAAAGGCCGGCGTCCTGGAGGCGATCCGGGAAAAGCTGGAGATTACTAACGAAATTGAAGCCGAGCTGAAGGCCGCCGTCGAGGAATTCAAACAGATGTTTGTCACGCAGCACGGACTGGAAAGCTAGGCGCGGAAGGTGAGGTGTTAGGATGCCTGCGCTACGCGACTTTCGGCGGCGCATTAAGAGCGTAAAGAGTACCCAGAAGATCTGCAAGGCCATGAAGGCCGTGGCCACCGCGAAGATGGCCCGGGCCCAGGCGGCCGTGGTCGCCGCCCGGCCGTACGCCCGGCAGTTGCACGAAGTGCTGGGCCGGGTAGGCGCGGCGACCCGGGACGTGGGAAACCCCCTCCTGACGGTGCGTGAGCCCAAGAAGGTTTGCTACATCGTGATCACGGCCGACCGCGGTCTTTGCGGCGGCTTCAACAGCAACCTTTTACGCACGGCCACCCGCGAGGTGCAGAAGTGGGATGACGTCAGCCTGGTGGCTGTGGGCCGCAAGGCGCGGAACTTCTTCCGCTTCCGGGGCTGGAATATGGACGCGGAGTTCATTGGTCTGGGCGAGAATATCCGTTTTGAACAGGGTCAGGAAATCGCGCGGTTCGTAATCGAGAAGTACATCACCGGCGAGTACGACGCGGTGTACCTGATCTACAGCAAGTTTGTGAGCGTTCTGGTGCAGCAGCCGACCGTGACCAAGCTGCTTCCGGTGGAGCCGCCTTCCGACGAGGAAGGGGCGGAACAGGCCGAAGAAGCCGCACCGAAGAAAGCATCGGTCGAGTACATTTTCGAGCCTTCCGCCGAAGCTGTGCTGAACTACCTGTTGCCCAAGTACGTGGAAAACAGTGTCTACCACGGTTTGCTCGAGTCCAAGGCCAGCGAGCAGAGCGCCCGCATGATGGCGATGGACGCGGCTACCAAGAATGCGGGCGAGATGATCGAACGGCTGACGCTCCAGATGAACCGGCTGCGCCAGGAAGGTATCACCAAGGAACTGCTGGATATCGTCGGTGGCGCGGCGGCTCTTGAATAACGTATCGGAGGAGGTTCGGGGAACGCAATGGCTAATGTAGGCGAAATTGTCCAGATTATCGGCGTTGTGGTGGACGTCCGGTTCCCGCCGGGCCAGGTCCCCGAGATTTACAACGCTTTGCATGTGGAGACCGACAAGGTGGACGCCTTCGGGCGCAAGTTCGTACTGACCCTTGAAGTGGCGCAGCACTTGGGGAACAACGTGGTGCGCACCGTGGCCATGTCCACCACCGACGGTCTCACCCGCGGCACCAAGGTCGTCGACACCGGCGCGCCGATCAAAGTGCCGGTGGGCCGTCCCGTGCTGGGCCGGCTGATCGACGTCTTGGGCCAGCCCATCGACGGCAAGGGCGAAATCAAGACCGATACCTACTACCCGATTCACCGTCCGGCGCCCGCCCTGCTTGACCAGTCCACCCAGGTGGAGCAGCTGGAGACCGGGCTGAAGGTTATCGACCTTCTGGTGCCCTTCATGAAGGGCGGCAAGATCGGGATGTTCGGCGGCGCCGGCGTGGGCAAGACCGTTATCGTGATGGAGTTAATTAACAACATCGCCAAGCAGCACGGCGGCATTTCGGTGTTCGCCGGCGTGGGCGAGCGGACCCGTGAGGGTAACGAGCTGCTGCTGGAGATGACCGAAGCCGGCGTGTTGGACAAGACCATGATGGTGTTCGGCCAGATGAACGAGCCGCCGGGCTGCCGCCTGCGGGTGGGCCTGACGGGGCTGTGCCTGGCCGAATACTTCCGCGATGAGGAAGGCGCCGACGTGCTGATCTTCATCGACAACATCTTCCGCTTCGCGCAGGCCGGTACCGAGGTCTCGGCGCTGCTGGGCCGCATGCCGTCGGCCGTGGGTTACCAGCCCACCCTGGCGACCGAGATGGGCCAGCTCCAGGAGCGGATCACCTCGACCACCAAGGGTTCGATCACCTCGGTGCAGGCCGTGTACGTGCCGGCCGACGACCTGACCGACCCGGCTCCGGCGAACACCTTCGCCCACCTCGACGGCACCGTGGTGCTGTCGCGGCAGCTCTCCGAGCTGGGTATCTACCCGGCCGTGGACCCGCTGGACTCGGTATCCCGGATTCTGGACCCGAACGTTGTCGGACAGGAACACTACCAGGTGGCGCGCGGCGTGCAGAAGGTGCTGCAGCGCTACAAGGAACTGCAGGACATCATCGCCATCCTCGGCATGGAAGAACTTTCAGAAGAGGACAAACTGATCGTAGCCCGGGCCCGGAAGCTGCAGCGGTTCCTGTCGCAGCCCTTCCACGTGGCCGAGGCCTTCACCGGTCGGCCCGGTCGGTACGTATCTCTGAAGGACAACATTCGGGGCTTCAAAGAAATCCTGGAAGGCAAACACGACAACCTGCCGGAGGACGCCTTCTACATGGTGGGTACGATCGAAGAGGCCGTGGAGAAGGGTCAGCAGATCTTAAACGCCTAAAAGGAAGTGCATAGGTATGGCGGAACAAACCCAAAAGGTGGCCATCGTCACGCCGGAGCGGGTGATCTACGGCGACGAAGCCCGTTTCGTCCAGGCCCGGGGCACCATGGGTGAGCTGGGCATCCTGCCCCAGCACACCCCGCTGATCACCAGTCTCGAACCCGGAGTGCTGCGCGTCCAAAAAGAAGGCCAGTGGACCGTGTTCGTGGTGGCCGGCGGCTTCATGGAGGTTCGTGACAACCGGGTGGTCGTTCTGGCGAACGCCGCCGAGCGACCCGAGGAAATCGACGTGGAGCGGGCCAAGCGAGCCAAGGAGCGGGCCGAAAAACGCCTGGCCTCCGGAGATCCCGAGGTTGATGTGGTCCGGGCCAAGGCGGCGCTTATGCGCGCCCTGGCGCGTCTGAACGCGGCTCAGGAGTTTGCCAAGCACTAGTCGGGTAAAAAGACCCCGCCGCGTGCTTACCAAGGCCGAGGAGCTTACGCACCTCGGCCTTTTTGTTTCCTCCGTATAAATCGGGGCCAAATGGCGTATCCTCTTGGTAACGAAACCAATTAATGGGATTAGAGGCCCGGCCGAAGTCCCGAAAAAGCGGAGGGATTTTTAAAGTGAAGCGACTGTTCGCGGGCCTGGTACTCCTGGCCGTGGCGTTCACCGCCGCCTTTCCGGACGCCGCCCGGGAGTACGCCGCACGGCTGCTGGACCCTGGGGAACCCCAGATCCGGACCGACGTGCGGCTGTACCGGCACGAAAGCGGGGAAATCGTCAACCTGTCCCTGGAGGACTACGTCACCGGCGTGGTGGCGGCCGAAATGCCGGCCCATTTTCCGGCCGAGGCCCTGAAGGCCCAGGCGGTGGCCGCACGCACCTACATCTTGAAGCGTCTGGCTGCGGGGGGCGTGTTAAACAACCCGCACCCGGGCGCGGACGCTTGCGACGATCCGCGTCAGGGCCAGGGCTGGCTATCCCGGGAGGCACTCCGGGAACGGTGGGGCACCTGGGACTATTACCGGCACTACTACAAGATTAAGCGGGCGGTGGACGCCACCGAGGGGCTGGTGCTCACCTTCGAAGGCCGGCTAATTGACCCGTTGTACCACGCCTCCTGCGGCGGCGCCACCGAGAATTCCGAAGACGTGTGGCGGTTTAAGGTACCGTACCTGCGGAGCGTCATCTGCCCGTACTGCACCGATCCGTACCCGGGAGAACGCAAGGCGTTTGCCCTTGAGAGGATCGACGCCGCCCTGGGCACCTCCCTGGCTGCGACGGCGGTCGCTACCGGTACCGGCCCGGGCCCGGAAATCGAGGTGCTGGCTTACACGTCCACCGGCCGGCCTAAACTGCTGTCCTTTAACGGGCGGGAGATCTCGGCCACTACCGTCCGGGACCTCCTGGGTCTGCGGTCCACCAACTTCGCCGTTGCGCTGGAGGGTGACCGGCTGGTTTTTGAGACCTGTGGCCACGGCCATGGCGTGGGTTTGTGCCAGTATGGCGCCCGCGGTTTGGCCGAGGCCGGTTACAGTTTCGAGGACATTCTGCAGCACTACTACAGCGGCGCCAAAATCGAACCCTTTTAATTTTTTCATTTACTTTTTCATTGCAAGTTATCCCCCAAAAAAACATACCTGTCCCCTTCTTGCGTCTGTCCACAGAAAGTGGCACTTATCCACAAAACATGCCTGTCCCCTTTAATTTCCTTTGGGCGGCCAAGCATTTCTCAGTTTTTCGCGCATATACATCAGCTAACCAGCCTGACCGGGAGGTAAGGTGATGCAGGAGTACATTCAACGGCGGGTGCTTGAGGTCTCAACCTACATCTTGGAGACCAAGGCCACGGTGCGCCGGGCAGCCACCGTTTTCGAGGTCAGCAAAAGTACCATCCACAAGGATCTCACCGAAAGACTGCCGGCCCTGGACAAGAAGCTGGCGCGCCAGGTGCGCGTAGTGCTCGAACTGAATAAAGCCGAACGACACCTGCGGGGTGGGGAGGCCACCCGCAAGAAATATAAAGAAATGGGGTAACTTTTTAGCATAATAAAAGGAAGTCCGCTAAATTATGTAGAACTTAACTCCAAGGCGAAAAGGTCCTTACCTCCGGCGGTTGTGCGCCCGGCCGATCGGGCGGGGCGCTCCTGTGGTGTGGTGAGTTTCTCCACATTTCTTTTTTCGATTGCCGTTTGGACAGGCCGGCGGGGGAGAAGTAGAACGGGAGGCATACAGAGGCGTGTTCAACTTTGCACCTGACATCGGCATCGACCTGGGGACGGCTTCCGTGCTGGTGTACGTCCGGGGCAGGGGTATCGTCCTGCGCGAGCCTTCGGTGGTGGCCATCAACAAGGACACCGGGCGGATCATCGCCGTGGGCACCGAAGCACGGCGCATGCTGGGCCGCACCCCCGGCAATATCGTGGCCACGCGCCCCTTGCGCGAGGGCGTGATCGCAGATTTCGACGTCACCGAGAAGATGCTCCGCTACTTCATCACCAAGGTCGGGGCGCGGCGCTACCTCTTCCGTCCCCGGATTATGGTCTGCATCCCCGCCGACGTGACCGGCGTCGAGGAACGGGCGGTGCGCCAGGCCGCCATCCAGGCCGGGGCGCGCCAGGCCTACGTGATCGAAGAGCCCATGGCCGCCGCCCTCGGAGCTGGGCTGGACGTCTCCCAGGCCTCCGGCTCCATGGTGGTGGATATCGGTGGCGGCACCACCGACGTGGCCGTGCTTTCGCTGGGGGGCATTGTCTGCGCCAACTCGGTCAAGGTAGGCGGGGACAAGTTTGACGAGGCCATCGTCCGCTATGTCCGCCGCGAGTTCAACCTGCTCATTGGCGAGCGGACCGCCGAAGAAGTGAAGCTCGAGGTGGGTACCGCCTACCCGCGCCGCGCCCAAGAACGCTCGGTTTCCATCCGCGGCCGCGACGTGATGACCGGTCTGCCCAGAGCCGTGGAGGTGTCCACCATCCAAATCTGGGAGGCCATCCAGGAGCCTTTGCAGGCGGTGCTGGACGTGGTCAAGAATGTGCTGGAGCGCACCCCCGCCGAACTGGCGGCCGACCTGGTGGACAAAGGGATCATCCTCACCGGCGGCGGCGCCCTGCTGCACGGTCTGGACCACCTGATCACCCAGGAGACCGGGCTGCCGGCCATTCTGGCCGACGATCCGATTTCCTGCGTGGCCATCGGCACCGGCCGCGCCCTTTCCATGCTCAACTACCTGCCCCGCCCGCGCAAAGAAAACCGCGTGATGTAAAGAAAATCGGGACCCTTTTTCCATGGCACGGGAATTGGGGACTGCCTGTACCCGATTCCTTAGAAGAAAAGGAGGCATAACATGCACTGGCCCGCAAAAGGACCCCAAAACACCGGCGCCACCATCGAGGCCGCCCTCGCCCGCGCCCGTGAACTGGATATCCGGCGCCTCATCGTCGCCTCGCACCGCGGCCACACCGCGGCCAAACTGGCCGCGCGGGCGGCCGAGGACGGCCCGGACGGCCTGGAGATCATTTGCGTCACCCACCAGGTGGGCTTTGCCCGCCCCGGGGAGGACGAGATGTCTCCCGAAATGCGGGCGAAACTCGTCGCCGCCGGGGTGAAGCTTCTAACCACCACCCACCTGCTGGCCGGCATCGACCGGGCGCTGCGTTTCAAATTCCAGGGCGTTTACCCGTCCGAGATCGTGGCTACCACTTTGCGCATGCTCGGCCAGGGGGTGAAGGTCTGCGCCGAGATCGCCGGCATGGCGTGCGACGCCGGGCTCGCCCCGCCCGGGGAGGACGTGATCTGCGTCGCCGGAAGCGCCACCGGCGCCGACACCGCTTGCGTGGTCAGCCCGGCCCACTCGCAGCACTTCTTCGACCTGAAAATCCGCGAGATCATCTGCAAGCCCCGGGACTTCTAGCCCCGGGGCTTCTCCAATTCTTAATTCTTATACCGGGCGGCAGTCTGACCGGAAAACCGCGCCGGCGCGGCCAAGGCGAGGAAAACCTGGGCATCCTGGGTTGGGTTTTCGTTGCCGGGCGGAACACCTGGAACCGGTCGCCGTCGCCCGCCGCCGGCGCGCAGACGGGTTACCGTCTCTTGGTGCGCAGGACCTGGATCTCCTGCCAGTGAAGATCCAACCGTTCGTCCTGGCGGTCCTGCCTTTCTTCGATGCGCCTCAAGCTGTCCAGAATCTGGCCGCGGGCGTCATAAAGGCCCCGGATCTTTTCGGTGATTTCGCCTTCGACGTGGGCGGCGAGCTTGATCAGCCCGGAGTGCAGTTCTTCGATCCGCTGGGCCTGTGTTTCCTGGCCTTTTCCGAGGCGTTCCAGGCGTTTGCCCTGTGTTTCCTGGCCTTTTTCGAGGCGTTCCAGGCGTTTGCCCTGTGCTTCCTGGCCATTTTCGAGGTTGCTGACGCGGCCGATCAGGGTTTCCTGGCCTTTTTCGAGGCGTTCCAGGCGTTTGCCCTGTGTTTCTAGGCCTTTTTCGAGGCGTTCCAGGCGTTTACCCTGTGTTTCTAGGCCTTTTTCGAGGCGTTCCAGGCGTTTACCCTGTGCTTCCTGGCCATGCTGCAAATTTTCCTGACCCTGGCGCAGTTCTTTCAGTTCGTTAAGAATCTGCCTTAGAATCTCATCCATGGGAGGTCCTCCTTGGAGGTGGTCTACGGGCTTATGTTATCACAAACACTCCGGGGAGGGAAGGAGTTGGAAGGTGGTGCGGGTGGTCAGGAATTGCAGATACCCGGCGGGGGCTATGGCGAATCGAGCGAGCTGAATACTTATCCCCTGATCTAGCCCCGGTTTCACTGATATGCCCCGGGGTATACCCCGGGGCACACCGTGCCTTGGTATCGCTATGGTTTCCGGTTTTGCGGCGGGGGAGATTTTAGTTTTCCTGCAGCAGCATCAGCACTACAGTGTGGCGCTCTGCGTCCTGGTTCCATTCGGTCAGCTTCTGCTCCAGAGAAGCGATCTGTTCGTCCAATGCTGCCTGTTCGTCAGGGTTTTCCACCCGTGCCCGCCGGGCCAGCAGCACCTGGTACTGCTCCAGGACCGCCGCAAAGCTTCCGGTAATCTCCCGCCGGTCGCTCTGGCGGTGAACCACCACCCCCAGTTCGCTCAGCCGGTCTACAAAATCGCCCGCCCGCGCCGGGTCCACGCTGAATCTTAATTCCAGCTCGCCGGGCGTACCCGCCTGTGCGTCCTGCGGCCGGCAGGACGCCCCGTAGCTCTCGGCCACCGCGAGCGCCTTTTCCCGCGCCTCTCCCAGTTCCGGCACGCTCAGCTTCACGAAGGTGGTGCTGATGGTTCGCGGTTTGTTCAGAAACACCTTCGGTTCCGGTTCCGGATCAAGCGCGACCGTCACGGTTGCGCGCTCCGCTTCCGGTTGCGCCCCGTTTTCCGCTGCTTCCACCTTATCCGGCCCGTCTTCGTCCGGCACCGCGCCGGGTTCGGAACCGGTGCTCCCGGGTGCGGGCCTTTCGTCCGGTGCCGCGGTTACCTTATCGCCCACCGGCGGTTCCGGCGGTTTCGCCGGCCGGTCCGGCTCCAGCTCCCGGATGGGGGCCGCCTGTCCGCCACTGTCCGCCGGGTTCACCGCCACCACCGGCGTCCGGACCAGCCACTGCTGCATTCCGTGGCCCAGGGCCGCGGTCGCCACCAACAGCACGGCCGCCGCGGCCGCCAGGGCGTGGCGCCAGCGGCCGGCCAAGGCCGCCAACCGCGCCG
>ENA-OSAE01000062-OSAE01000062.1-marine-sediment-metagenome-genome-assembly--contig:-NODE-62-length-81653-cov-450.459864_pt1 | contig 81653 bp, 90 predicted proteins | sample MGYA00237870_ERZ529317 | MGnify/ENA primary metagenome ERZ529317 (study PRJEB26369, sample SAMN03142812) | marine sediment metagenome | biome: marine; feature: borehole; material: sediment... | reverse complement strand
GTTATGCTGTCATATCTTGTGTCTGCTTTGTCCATGTGGCAGGAGAAGCAGCTCATCGAGCCGTTGTGAGCTGTTGTTATTGGGTTACTCTGAAGCTGATGGCACCCGATACAGTAGCTGTTGCTGATTGATGGAATCTGATGACTGGAGTCGTGCATCCTCCCTGGATAGTGACAACTCCAGCATTTCTGGGTTGCTGTGTTATCTGTGTGGTTGTACATGTACGTGTGATTTATATTTTGCATTACATCTGCAAAGCTTGTGGATTTGTTCTGGTGGCAGTAGTAGCAGTCTGTAACTATGTCCCCATTGATATTCAAAACGAGGTCCGTTCTCTTCCTTCCATAATGACTGATCGTAGCATTTACCGATCCCGCATCCGGATCGCTGTTGGAATTGAGCATCTCACTCTTGCTGTGACACTGCTGGCATGTTGCACTCACAATCAAGTCCTGTCCTGCATAATAATGCTCTGCAACAAGGGGAGCACTGAACTGAGTTGCTCCGGTATGGCAATCCTCACACTTCTTTGGATTCTTGTAGCTGGTTGGATGTTCTGATGGTTCAGTTCCATCGCCATGGCATGCCCAGCAGGCTTTGTCTATCATGTCTGTCAACTGAGTTGTGTTGGCAGCTCCCGAATTAAGGTTGGCGTGGATGCTCTGCTTCATTACACTGACGTCTACATGTTTCGGAGCGGTTCCACCAACATCATGGCAAGCCACACAATCCGGTCCGCCATTCACTCCCTCATCAACTTGATGTACGAACTGACCAATTGTTGATGCTGTTTTCGCCAGCGAACCGTGACACTGCTTGCATACGCTGTCTGTGTCACCCTGAGAAGATATAACTGAGCTATGGTTGTACCACTCCTTGCCTGCATTATTGATAGATTTGCCTGTGTTGTTGGTGTCGATGAAAGGTGGGGCATTGTTGAGTTCATTTCCGTATTTTGTTGAAACATGGCACTGTGCACACCAGTCTCCACTTAGGTCTTTTGCCCCGTCCAAATTAGCCACGGTACCAAGAGCACTGGAAGTGTGTATTGCATTTACATTTGTATTGCCGTTTGCATGACAGAAGAGGCACGCAGAATTGTCGTCACCTCTGGTCCAGTAATTACCCCAGTTCTGCCCTTCCCATGATCCATTTCCATGCTGAAATGCATTATTGCCAAGATATGGTGGATTCATCGTGTATGTACCCTTTCGTGTTGTGTACTGCTTTCCTGAGGCCCCTGTATTGGTATGACAGTCTGTACATGTTACCGCATTTGCTCTGTTTGTTGTGTAACTCTGGAGATCGGAACTCAGATATCTTGCACCTCCATGTGGTGATGGTGAGTGGCAGACGTCGCATGGTACAGAGTTGTTGTGCTCTGCATCAACCTGCGGTGGGTTCAGGCTGAATGTGGTTTGGATGTAATTCTTCACAGTATCATTTATCCCCGGTACGTGGCAGTCTTCACATCCAACAGCCTGAGTTCTGTCTGTGGAGTATGTGGCAGTGTGAGTCAGGAACGTTATGCTGTGGAAATCTGTGCTGTCATGACAGACCGTACAGCCTACACTTCCATTATGCATGGCTATGCTGTATCCAAAGCCATCTGTTGCTGTCCGATAATTTCTTGTGTAGGCACTGCTGTCGTAAGATGTAAGAGAGGAGAAAAAGCTGGAAATTGCACCTGATGTGTGACATGAGCTGCAGTCATTCTTTGTAACTGCGTTAACTGAGCCGATAGTTGTGTATGTTGGCTGTGTTGTGGCTGATTTGTCAAGAGTGCCTATACTGTGGGCATCTTGAGAGTGACAGGCAGTACAGTATACGGGGTTGCTTGTGGAGTGTTTTCCCTGTGAAACGTGACAGGTTAGACACTGAGAATCTTCGGTGTATGTGTTGGATGTTCCGGAAACCACAGGTTTTGTCAGATCATGAGCGGGACCGTGACAGCTTAAACAAGGAACCGTACCCGGTGATGTGTGGGCCTTCTTGGGCTGTCCTGTTGTTGTGTCGAGAGAGTAAACTGTTCTGTAGCTGCCACCAACACTGTAACCGGTGGTTGTGTTGATGGATGTGAGCTTGGAATTCTTCTGTGCATGACATCCTGGAGTGTCGTAACATCCTGCTATCTCAGGTCTTGGATAGTTTGTGTTCTTACTATAAGCATTCCAGTCCCAGAGATTGTCTTTGCTGTCCCAAGTCAGGTCATTGGTTGAGCCTCCAAGATCCGAATTTGCATGACAGCTAACACAGTCTGCATTGTGTATATCATCAGATTTGGATGCCCTTGTGGCATCGTATCCATTGTTGTATGTGTACCCAAATTCACCCTGAACGTGAACCTTGTCGTACCCATTGTGACAGGCTGTACATTCTCCAGCAACTATGGCTCCTGCATGATCTTTTCTTTTGGGATCTCTGTGAAAATCATATCCTGCAGTGTAGGGAGACTTTGGAGTGTATGTACCAAAACTACTGGGATAACCATTATTTCCAGTATCACCGTGACACCTCGCACATCCCCACCAGTTGTACATGAATGTGGCACTTGTTTGCAGATTCTGTCCGTTTACAGTTGCTGTAGCTTCAACAGTCCAGTAACCATAATAGTTTTTGTTATTTAAATCGTAGCTGAATGACGCTACACCGGAAGTATCAGTTGTGGCCTGTATCTGAGCAATCTGATTACCGGCAGGATTTTTTATTGTGAATGTGACAGTCACACCTGAAATCCCACCATCCTTGTCCATGACTATGGCGTACCCTCTGATCGTCGTTTCCTCTCCTTTCCAGTAGTCAGACCCCCATCTGTCCGGTGGAACGCTAAACCCGTTTGCAGTGTCTGCTTGGCCGTTATTTGGATCATCAAGCACCACCAATCTTGAGAGATTCAGTTTTATTATAGGTTGGGCAGCCAATGCATTCCCTGAAATTGTGGTTACGATAGCCACCACTAAGATGGCCAGGACCACTGCCCTGAGTCCGATATTTTTATTTTTTTCCAACGCATTCATACCCAAACACCCAACATGGGATGTTCTGCTTGATTTTTGCCTTCAATATAAAATTTTGTCGTCAGTCCTATTTAAGCATTTCTCATTATAATCATTATTATAAATAATGATAAACTGTGAAAAATTTAGCTGCATGGAAACCCTGCCAGTATCTGCTACAAAATTCCTTTATACCCAGCGAAAAACCGACCAATTAATGAAGCTGAGAACCCCAGCCATCACCAGCTTACTCATAATAACTTTGACACTCCCCCATGTATCGGCACTTTCAGAACCGGTGATGGTTGGTGAAGGGAAATTTCCATCCTTAGCTCAGGATAATAGGGGTGAATACTGGCTTGTATTCAGCAACGAAAGTGGATTGTATCTAATGCATTCAAGTAATCTCCTCGACTGGAGTGTGCCAAAAAAGCTCCCATTCTCAAAGCCAAATGACTTTGACCCATACATGAGATACTACGATGGCAGGTTCTTCATAGCTTTCGTCAGACACAAAATAACCAGCCCCCATTCCCTTTTCGGTTTTGATTATGATGTGTACCTTGCAGTTGGTAGTGATGAAAAATGGAGTCTTATCCAAATAAACAACAGCAATTTTAGCTTAGACTGGTATCCATACATATACCGCGACCCATCTGGAAAGTTCTGGATGGTTTACAGCAAGGACTTCAAAGATGGAAATGGCTCCATACTGGTTGTTAGGTTTTCTCGAGATGGTGTTAACTGGAGCAGAGAATACCCGGCAATACCTCCAAATGCTCTCTTTGGCAGCTTGTTTTATTTCAAAGACAGATACTGGATGATTTACTCCATGTACACCGGGAACTACTCAATCCCCGAAATAATGAACCTACATGACCTGTACATAACATACAGTTTTGATGGGGTAAACTGGGAAAAAGCAGCCAAGCTGACAGATACCCCTCCCCATTACAATTTCACCCTGTATCTGGATGCCGAAACTGATGGAGAATACATCTGGGTTGCATACACCTCCACTGTTGAGGGAAACGAAGAGATCTATCTCATGAAGTCTCCCGATGGAATAAGATGGAGCAAGCCCATCAGACTGACAAGAAATATCGAGTACATTAACTCTATGACTGAACCTCGCAATTTCAAATGTGATCAGAAAGATTTGCTCATAAACAGTAACAGGGATGTTGTAATCGCATACCAATCAGCAATATATCCGGAAAAAACCACATTATGGGTTGTTAGCCTGAAACCTGAAATTAACCAGTTCGATAAAAAAATCGAGTTTAACATAACTCTCTCCTACGGGAATGGCTCAGAATTTTTCAAACAGGAAAAAAATGAGGGCTATCAAAATCCTGAACAAACTTCAATCGGCATCTTGCCCTTAATCTGTGGTTTTATCGCCACTCTGGCAATAGTATCAAGAAAAAGGAGAAATATTTAAATTGCCTTTTGTGAAATATAAACCAATGAGGGTTCAGGACAGCCTTGTAACAATCATAGCATTTCTTACAGGAGTTATTCTTTTTGCCGTATCACTCTTATCTCTTTATGCAGATTACAGATTAGAGAAGCCGCCTGAAAATCTTATAATAGACGTTATGTTCCTGATTTTTTCCGCTGTATTGATTGGTGGATCTCTGAATCTGAGAAAACGGCTCTCAGGATATGAGGTATCTGTAAATGCAGCATTTAATGAAGTGGTATACTCCAGACTGAAACCAATCCTGGAAGAAGTTGCTGTAGGAATAATTGAGATGAACAGACTCTCAAAAAAAGTTGAAAACATTGAAAGAAAGATCTCAGTTATTGAAGAGCTTGCAACAACCCAGAAAATCACTCCAGAGCAAAAAATAAATTTCTACTTCAAATCGATTATTGTCATGATTTTGTATATCGGGATTTTCGTATTCATGACCCAGTACATCCTTCCTTATGAACACATAATATCTTCTCTTCTCTTTCTTGTCTGGTGGGGGCTTATAACAGTGGAATTTAATATTTTTGACAAGGGAGAAGCACTCATAATGCTGATTGCACCGCCACTTATTGTACCTTCTCTTTACCTCATTCTGAAAACACTTACGGGAATCGCGATAACCCACGGCCTAATTTTTGTTGCATCTGCGATCTACGCCTATTACTATTACCACCTTGCAAAAAGCATCAGATCCTCGAAAAAAGAGAATTTGAGGAGTAAGATAAAAACAACACTGTCAAAGATTTTTTCAAAAACCCAGTAGTTATCTGACCTCTCTTATGGTCAGATAGATGTAGGTTGAAATCCCAATTATTATTACAGCTATGGCATACTGTCTGAAAGTATCGAGCAATTTTTTGTAAAACAAATACTCCTGTCCGTAAGGGGTGATATCTCTTAATTCTTTTACATCGAGTATAAAGTAATTTCCCACACCCTTTACAACAATCGGCTTCCCAAAAATTAGAATCGCTTTTCCGATTATATCCCCCTTATTTACAGGTTCGCCATCAGGACCAGAGGAATCTCCACCAGTATACACTCTATCTCCCTCAACCCTGATTACCCTGTGAGTGACAGAATGGCCAAATTCTTTGTGGACAAACATAACTATGTCTCCTTCATGCGGCTCTCTGAAAATTGTTTGTATCAGAACGGCGTCCCCCCTCTCAAACGTTGGATACATGCTGTTGGACAGAACAGCAGCAAAAAAGATTTTCATGGTGAGACCAAGATAAATCACAACAAGAAAAACCAGGATCTCGGCAACTGCAATTGTCAGAACTGTTTTTCTGTTTCTAAAGATCTTCTTTAAAATCTCATTTGCATTTCTTCGTGTATGCGAAATATTCCAGCTCAGCTTAAAATCTTCTCTATTGATGTAAGCAAAATAAACTGCTGCAATTCCCACAACCATCAAAAGCTCGATCAAGATTATCCCCCCATCAATGCAAGCAACAGCCTGAGTGCGATATAAAGTATGATAACATCAATGAACAGAACTGCAGATCTTTTTGTGAATTCAATTCTTTTTCCATCCCATCTGATGTCTTCTGAATTCCGATACTCCTCAATAACCGCCATAACGATTTCTACTGGTATCTCTGTTTTCAGAGAAATCTTAACGGGATCGGAATTTCCCTTATTGATCTCCTTTAGAACCTTAATCTCGTAATCTGACTTCATTTTCGTAAATACATTCTTAAAATTATTAATATACCCAGAATTGCTGCAAGAATTGTTATCAGCGTTGGATCTCTTTTTTCAACTCTTTTTTCAGAGGGTGGTGGGGTTTTAACTGCCTCTTTCTCTTTCGTTGCATTCTTTGCAAAAAACACCTTCGATATAGATGTATCATCCAGCAAAATTTTATACGATCCTTCCTTTTCCGGAACATACTCAAACTCAATATGCTTTTTCTCACCCTGGAACATACTTACTGACTGATTGAACACAATCTCGTTATTTATCCTTACAAACACATCAGCTATCCCAGCTCCACCTTCATTTTTAACATCAAAGGATATTTTTACCGCCTTTCCAACATCAACTATAAAATCACTGACAGTTAGATTCGAATACTTGAGTTCAGGTGGAAGCTTGAGTTCCGTTTTAATTTTTATGGACACTGTTTTGTTTATCGTTGTAAAGTCATAGAAAGTTCTAAGCAATTCAGTTGCGTTCCTCAGTTTGTACATTTCTGCAAAGGAGGTTGAATCGAAGTAGTAATCACTTACATCTACAAACAGGGTCCCCCCATTTTTGACGTAATCCTCGATTTCTTTAATTTCCGGAGTATTGGTTACATACACTACCAAATCAGCTTTTTCAAGCTCGTAATCAGAAACAACCCCTATATACTGAATTGGTGCATTGTTGAGAGCTTTTATATAATCAATAAGCTTTCCAAAGAAGCTATCCACTCTCGAATCGCTCCTGTAATAGAGCCCGATTTTTATTGTACCGTTGTGGTTCCCGCCTCCCCATACGTAAGCAATAATATTGGTCAAAGTTTTGGCAGCATTATCTCTGTTCATGTAATATCTTTTTTCTTCATAAAATTTAGGTTCTTTCTCATCAAGTCCTGTGACACCTCCACTTCCAAGAACGTAGTTATTGAGAGAGAGAACAAGGGTTCCGTTACCAAGAGACCCAATCATCAGAGGTTTGTTGAATAGATAAGGTTCTACGTAGATCGGCAATATGGATTCTTTCTTGAAATTACCCCATTCCGGGATGAGGTCAAGCCTGTGATCCCCAATTTCAAGTTGTGGAATGGTAAACTCGACTCTTGTCGCTTCATGAGGTTTTAATTCAACCTTTTTCTTGGAATAAAATTCGCCATCAATCAAAAGATTCAAATAAAATTCAGCCTTTTCATTCCCTTTATTGAAAATACTCACTTGCAGAGTGTTATTCATCCCTTCAGGAAGAACTGAGGCTTTTAAACCGGAATCAAACAGGTATATTTCTGATTTTATCTCATAAACAACAGTAAATTTAATCTCCTTTTTTAAATAGTCAACCTCATCTCTCGGAATTCGAGAGACTTCAATTCTCGCCTCTCCACTTTTAATGAGGTCGTCAAAAAAAGATTTGTAGCTTTCATAAGTCGCAGAGCTGTTCAGTACATCAAAGATATAAACCTCAACCCTGTAATCTCCAATCTTCCACCCATCCGGAATTTTCAGTTGATAAACAGTATACACTCTATCTGTCCAGTCTGCTCCTTTTTTCGAGATTACAGTGCCTGCTACAGGATAATCCTCCGGATCATAAACAATAAAAACAAAATCAATTGCATAAGCTCTGTTATGGTTAATATCTTCTGTTTGGGCGTAAATTTGAACGTTGTCCCCTATCTGATATTCCCCAGATCCGGAAACATATTTTCCGTAGCCATCAACATGCTCTACAAGAGCGACATGAAAATTATCCAGAGCAGAGGCTGAATTCAAAGTTATGAAAAGAAAAAACACAGCCAACAAACAGATTCTTCCCCTCACAATACAACCAATGAACAAAAGAAATAAATAATTTACCAGATATGTCAGGTATGTGATAGTTAGAGTCGTAATAACAGCAGTGTTCCTTGTGATTCTGACAACCACTCTGGTATCTGGCATATCGGAATTCAACAACCCCCTTTATGATAAGTACAAGGGAATCCTATCTGAATGGCATAAGGCAAGAATCTGCATGCCATGTCACATAAACACCCTTTCAGGAAGGGACCTTGATAGATTTCTGTCATGTACTCCATGTCATAATGAAAACCTCAATATAAAAAGTCCTAAAGCAATTGAAAAAGTTCATGGAGTTAATGTGTGCATAAAGTGCCATGTTGGAAGCCAGTACAGTGCCAAAAATCTCGGCCTGAATGTGCATACACCCCACAAAGCCAAGGCATGCTCAACATGTCACGGAGGAGACGGGGCGATTTCCAAGCCCGACAAAAGTCTGTGCACAGACTGTCATGGCTCAAACCCCCATGCTGTTCACAGCCAGATACTGGACAGAATCTGTTTTGACTGCCACTCTGAAACAATGAAAGACTACCTTCCCGAAATTAAAAAGGAGGAACTAACAAAGGCTCTTCCAGCTGCAACTCCGACACCAGCTCCACAGGAAAAGACTGTTTCGTTCAAAAGTCTATCAGACCTCATCCTGTGGATCATAAACCTCCTGTTCTGAGACATCTGATTTCCAGATTGAAAAATTATTTAACCAAAAACCCCTCAGCTTTTCCCATGCTATCACCATTCGAAATAAAGCTTCTCAGATCACTTGAAGCCGGTAAGGAGTACACGGTTGATCTTGCAGCCGAAATATCGGGAATGAAGAGAGATGCTGTTCTGAAAGCCATTTACCTCCTTCAGGAAAAGGGCCATGCCAGGGTTGCTGAAAAAACATGGAAGGAATATGAACTCACCGAGGAGGGGCTGAAATACCTGACAGAGAACCTCCCCGAAGAGAACATTCTGGCAGAGTTGAAGAAGGGTGAGAAATCAATTAAGGAACTTGAAGAAAAATTTGGAAAAAGAACAGTTGGAATTGCAATCGGAAACCTCAGGAAAAAGAAAGCAGTAGAAGTGAGAGATGGTACTGTAAGGCTTCTCAGAGATGTTGATTTTCCTGAAAAGTCTGCCCTTGCAAAGATATACTCAAACAGAACTGCAGAGATTGATGAAAAAATAATAAGAGAACTGAAGAAGAGAAAGCTTATCAGAGAGGAGACATTCAAGGAGATCAGGTTTTCAATAGTCTCAAAGCCGGATGTGGAGCTGAAGGAGAAAATTTCAGACATAACTCCAGAACTTCTGATTTCTGGAGAGTGGAAGGGCAAGGATTTTCTGGAGTATGATGTCAAAATCCCCTCCAAGGTGATTTTTACAGCCAAGGTTCATCCTTACGAGAGAATTATCAGAGAATGCAGGAAAATCTTCCTTGAGATGGGCTTCACAGAGATAAAGGGCCATTACGTCCAGCCAGCATTCTGGAACTTCGATGCCCTCTTCCAGCCCCAGGATCATCCGGCAAGGGATATGCAGGACACGTTCTATCTGAACAGGTACGTTGATCTTGATGGGACTGCTGTTGAAAGGGTAAAGGAAACCCATGAGAATGGATGGATGACTGGTTCAAAAGGATGGGGCGGAAAGTGGAGTGTTGAAAGGGCAAAACAGCTTGTAATGAGAACACACACCACTGCAATAACAATCCATTATCTTGCGTTGAATCCGGAACCTCCTGTTAAGGCATTCTGCATAGACAGAGTTTACAGGAGAGAGGCCATAGATGCAACGCACTTGCCTGAATTTGACCAGCTTGAGGGAGTTGTTCTTGACAGAGATGTTGGATTCTCCCATCTCTTAGGACTGCTCAGAGAGTTCTTTTACAAGATGGGCTTTGAGGATGTTCGATTTCGTCCTGGATATTTTCCCTACACTGAACCGAGTGTGGAGCCGGAGGTTTACGTTGATGGACTGGGATGGGTTGAGCTTGGAGGGGCAGGAATTTTCAGAAAAGAGGTTACAGAGCCTCTCGGGATAAAGGGAAAGGTTCTTGCATGGGGTCTTGGAATTGGGAGGCTTGCAATGCTCAGACTTGGAATGAAAGATCTGAGAAGACTCTATCTCCCTGAACTGGGCTGGTTGAGAAGTTTGCCAGCTGTGAAAAGATAAACATGCACAAGTCCTGGCACCCTTACATTTATAAATCAAGCCACTTTTATTTTCTGTAAAAGTTGCTTGATAAAAACCATGAGAGGCCGAAAGCTGATGTTCACAGTCCTTGGAATCGCAGGGATTCTGTCATTTATTGTCAGCATCAGCATAGGCTCTTCAGGAATTGGCATCATGGAAATTTTCAGAGGTCTCAATGGAGATTACAGCGGAAACATTCAGAACATTCTGGATTACAGACTTAGAAGAGCTGTTCTCGCTGTCCTTGTCGGTGTTTCCCTGTCCTCCTCAGGCTGTGCAATGCAGTCTCTGTTCAGAAACCCGCTTGCGGATCCCTACATACTTGGAGTTTCAAGCGGTGCAAGTGTTGGTGCTGCCATTGCAATTCTCTCGGGCCATGGCTCATCTACTGGGATAATCACATTGGCATTCATCTCCGCCCTTATCACCGTCTATGCTGTGTATGCTCTCGGAAAGGGTTCAACGTACTTCCTCATACTTGCTGGGATAGCCATGGCCACCTTTCTATCAGGCGTAACCTCCTTTCTGATTTACATTTCAGGGGAAAGCCTTCGAAATGTGCTGTTCTGGATAATGGGTGGTTTCTGGACTGCAAACTGGATGAAGGTCAAGATTGCATTTGTAACCGCAATATTTGGAGTTTCGGTTATTATTTACAACTCCTGGAGGCTTAACGCACTGCTGCTGGGAGACGAGCATGCCATGAGCATCGGAGTTGATATCAGAAGGCTTAAAAGAGCAATTATCTCCGCCACGGCTCTTCTGACAGCAGGTGCAGTATCTGTCAGCGGAGTTATAGGTTTTGTTGGAATAATAATCCCCCACACAGCCAGACTCATATTTGGCGAGGACAACAGGGTCCTTATCCCCGCATCAATGCTTCTTTCGGCAGTTTTCATGCCCGCTGTTGATGTTGCTGCAAGGGTTTCTGTTCCGGGAGAGATACCTGTTGGGATCATTACCGCACTCCTCGGTGCTCCGTTTTTCATATACCTTCTCAGGAGGAGGAGATATGAAAATCAGGGTTGAAGATGTTGAGATTGAGCTTGGAGGTAGAAAAATTCTTGACGGAATTGAATTTGAGATAAGGAGGGGAGAGTTTGTGACCCTCCTCGGGCCGAATGGGAGTGGAAAGTCAACGATTCTGAGGACCATTTTTGGAATTCTCAAACCCTCAAGGGGTGCTGTTTATCTGAATGGCAGCGAGATAAACAGAATGGGGATTGAAAATTCTGCAAGGGTTATGGGATATCTCCCCCAGGAACATTCTGAAACAAATCTGAGCGTTCTTGATGTTACCCTCCTGGGAAGAACGCCTTACATAAACATAAACCCCGGAAAGAGCGATTATGAGATGGCAAGAAATGCGCTGAAACTTGTGGGGATGGAGAAGTTTTCAAACAGAAAATTCTCTGAACTCAGTGGTGGAGAGAGACAGAAGGTTATGCTTGCCAGAATTTTCTGTCAGGAAACGGATTTCATGCTTCTCGATGAACCGACAGCTCATCTTGACATAAGGAGTCAGATTGAAATTCTTGAGATAATCAGAAGGATGGTTGAGAGTGGAAAGGCCGCTATTGTTGCCATGCACGACATAAATCTGGCACTGAGCTTCAGCGACAGAGTTCTTATGGTGAAGAACGGAAAGATAATCCATGCGGGAAAGCCGGATGATATTATCAGGCCTGAAACCATCCTGAATGTTTTTGGAGTGAGGGCTGAGATAGTGAAGGAGAACGGCAGGCTTGTTGTTGTTCCGGTTGGGATAGAATGAGATACAGGATTGAATCCGATACCCTTCTGATTGAGGGCAGATTCAATGCATTAAGCTCGGGGCTTAATGGCGGATGGAGAGATGTGGAGCTGATCTTCAACCACACGGTTCCTGAAAATTTTGACTATCTCGAACCTGTGGAGTATCTCGAATCGGTTGCAGGGAGGTTCTCGACTAAAAGCTATTTCGGGCTTCTCACATCTGTTCCCATGGACAAGCTTGCGGTCGTGAGAAGGGATGAGGTCACTGCCTTTGTCACGGCAGGTGTCAGAAATCCGAATGAGATTATCGGAACGATAAACACAATTGTGGTTATAGATGCAAACCCATCCGATGGTGCGATGCTGAATGCCATAATAACATCAACGGAAGCCAAAACAGCAGCACTGATGGAGCTTGGTCACAGATTTACGGGAACTAACACAGATGCTGTTGTTGTTGCAAGAACCTCAGGAAGATACTACCCGTATGCGGGACCTGCAAGCGAGCTCGGTAAAAAGATATGGTATGCCGTGAAGAGAGGTGTGAAGGAGAGTCTGAGCAAATGGTAAACCGGTTCAGTAAATTCTCATGTATTTCTCTCTTCCTCCCTTGAATGTGGCATCTATTCCCATTTTTGCAGTTATGTTGTCCCTTGCAGATGGGTCAAGGCTGCTTCCTCTTGCATTGGTCACCAAAAGCAAATCCCTGTCAGCCTGAAATCTCGTTGCTATCGCATATTCAACATCCTCCATGGAATACACATCAATGTCATCATCAACCACAACAACATGTTTCAGGCTGGGATGAGCTGAGAAGGCTGCAAGAATCGCATTTTTACCATCTCCATCTGTCACCTTCTCAATCTGAATCACAGCATGCAGATAATGCCTCCCTCCTGCCGTCATCACCACATTCCTGACCCTGCAGACCCTTGCAACGGCCCTGTAAATTTCCGGTTCATGTGGAATCCCCATCAGAATCTGATGTTCATAGCCTGCAGGAGTTATTGAGTAGAAGTAGAAGTCTTCCTTGGCATAGATTGCATCAACCTCAATTACCGGAGCCTTTCTAACCCTGTCGTAGGTTCCCGTGATGTCTATAAATGGCCCCTCATCCACCATCTCTGATGTGATTCTGCCCCTTATGACAATCTCAGAGTCGGGAACGAGAATTCCGTCCACATCGCTCACCTCAAGCCTTCCCATGAGTGAGGCTGCATATCCGTACTCCATCCCCTCATCAACCCTTGTGGCAGATGCGAGCATGAAAAGCGGGTGGGGTGAGATTGATACGGCAATTTCAAGCTCTCCATCCTCTTCAACCGCAGATTTCCATCTTAAATACGTGTGTCTTGGAGGGACAAGTCTGACTGCCATCCTTCTCCTATCCAGAATCAGCATTCTGTGAAAGCTTGCGTTGTAACTTCTGTAATCGTTACCATTTCCTGTAACGATAATTCCTGCTGTGATGTATCTGCCTGCATCACCCTCAAAATACCTTGGAACAGGCAGATCTTTCAGGCTTTCAAGCTCATGATAATCTGTTTTTTTCTCAACCACCTTTCCTGACATTTCAATTTTTGATAGATAGCGAGCAAGCTCTGATACAGGAATGTTCAGATACTTGCAAAGCAGTTCTCTTGTTGCAATGAAGTTTGTTGCAACATTTTTCCCCTCAACATTCAGAACTGCAGGTGTTTTCTCAAGTCCCTTTTCAGTTATGAACCTTACAATTTCACCGTGAGATATTTCCTCATCAAAAACCCTGTAGCTGACCCTTTTCATCCCGTCTCTGAAGTTCATGGAGAAAATTCAGGGAAAATTTATAATAATTTTATTGCCTACCATTCCCCATGCCATCCTCAAGGATACCCGGTTTTTACAAGATGAGCGTTCAGGAAAGATTGGAGCAGGTTGCCAAGTTTGCTGATTTGAGTGATGAGGACAGGAAACTCCTTCTTGAAAAAGGATTACCCCTTGACATAGCCGACAGGATGATTGAGAACGTTATAGGTACCTTTGAGCTTCCCCTCGGTATAGCAACAAACTTCCTGATTGATGGAAAGGATTACCTGATTCCAATGGCCATAGAGGAGGCGAGTGTTGTTGCTGCCGCCAGCAATGCTGCCAGGATGGCGAGAGATGGAGGTGGGTTTGTAACAGACTACTCCGGCAATATAATGATCGGGCAGATACAGGTGGTTAACATCAGAGACCCATATTCTGGAAAATTTGAGGTTCTCAGAAACAGAGAGGCTATAATTGAAAAGGCAAACGAGCAGGATCCAATTCTCGTTAATCTCGGTGGGGGATGTAAAGATGTTGAGGCAAGAGTTATTGAAACGTTAAAAGGAGAGATGCTTATTGTTCACCTGATAGTGGATGTGAAGGATGCGATGGGGGCAAATGCCGTCAACACCATGGCTGAGGCTGTTGCACCGATGATCGAAAGAATTACAGGTGGTAAAGTCTACCTGAGGATTATCTCAAACCTCGCAGTATACAGGATAGCGAGAGCCAAAGCAGTTTTCAAGAAAGAAGCAATAGGTGGAGAGGAGGTTGTTGATGGAATAATGAACGCCTACGCTTTTGCTGAGGCGGATCCTTTCAGATGTGCAACTCACAACAAGGGCATCATGAATGGAATTTCTGCTGTTGTTATAGCAACAGGCAATGACTTCAGGGCTGTAGAGGCGGGAGCTCACAGCTATGCTGCCTTAAGAGGTTATAAACCACTCACAACCTATGAAGTAAACGAAAATGGAGACTTAGCAGGGACAATAGAGCTGCCCATAGCTGTTGGCACCATAGGTGGAGCTACCAAGGTCAATCCGCTGGCTAAGCTAAGTCTGAAGATTCTTGGTATTAGCACAGCTGAGGAGCTCGCAAGAGTTATGGCTGCTGTTGGTTTAGCACAGAACTTTGCAGCTCTGAGAGCTCTGGCAACTGAAGGGATTCAGAGAGGGCACATGGAGCTTCATGCCAGAAATATCGCAATAATGGCAGGAGCGGACAAGGATGAGGTTGATCAGGTTGTGGAAGAGATGCTGAAAGTTGGTAAGATCAGAATGGACACAGCAAAGGAAATACTTGAAAAAATAAGGGCAAAAAGCTGATTTCTATTTCTCCACATAAAACACGGCAGGTTCAATCCATTCGCTCTTGCATTTCGGACATCTGCTCGGATTCAGTTTCTCGAACTCAAAACCACATTTTCTGCATACTGGTGGAGACATAACAAGTGTTTTTCCTTTTTTCTTAAGGACCTTTGACGCCTTTTTGAGAGATTCATACACTTCTCTTTCCCTTGACGCATCAATGTCAAGAGCCCGGCAAATTTCTCTTGCTGTCATGGGCTTGCTCTCAATCAGAGATATGAGATATCCCAAATGCATACCACTATGAGGTGCCTGTGGTATTTAAACTGCCTGGCATGCTACCGTATTTTTGATATGACTCCCTACCGAGAGATCAAACAAAAATCACAGACATGTTCTGATTTTTACAGTGAATCAGATCTCGAAATTATTCTGTACATGTCAAGCCTGCTTTCCGCTTCACTCATTTTTTCATGGAGCTCCCTGAGAAATCCTCTCACTTTTTCAACCGCAATCCTCTTGCACTGTCCGCAGAGCATTTTTCCACTCCTGCAATCGTTTTCAACCTCTTCAAGCTCCCTGTCATCAAGGAGATGAATTGTGTACAGCTCAAAAACCACGCATCTCTCGGGCTGTCCTCCAAGTCTCCTCTGCTCTTCAGCCGTTGCTCTTCCACCTGTGAGAGCTTTTCTCACCTTCCTCTCAGCATCATCCGGAGAGTCAAGCAGAGATATGAAGCTCTCAGGCTTTGAGGAACTCATTTTCCCCCCCTGCAAACCGGTTATAAACTTGTGGTAGGTTGATGATGGAGGAATGAACGCGTAACCTCCAAGTCTCACCTCAATCTCTCTGACAGCCCTCTCAATTCTTTCAGGCTCCCCTGAAATATCAACATGTTCTTCAAAGAATTTCAAATCAAACTCGAGGTTCTCCAGTTCATTCAGATATTTCTTTCCCTTCCTGCTTCTAACCCTGACACCATTCTCAATTCTTTCAAAGGCAAAAATGGATACTCTGGATGAGAGATCTCTTGTCAGTCTGAGATGAGGGTCCTGATCTGCCCCAACAGGAACGACGGTTGGCTTTGGCCCACCGTAAAACGGAAGCTGTGGGAGAAGTATGTCTCCAGCCTGAATTGCTGTTACAAACATCTTAGCAAGGGTTGTCTCACCATCAAACCCATAAATTGCTTTGAGCTCGCTCCAGTTCACCTCCTCCCCGAGTTCAAACGCCAGATCCCTGACACTATGGTTCGCACTCTGAAAGTAAATTACGGAGTTTTCATCAAGACCGAGTGCTATTATGGCCTTAACATACTCTATCCCTATTCTGTGAGTTTCTTCCCAGCTCAAACCCCTTACAGCATGTGCCTCCATGTCAGCTATTCCAACAAAAGCAATACCCCCTTTTCTGTTGTGCCATACTATTTCATCCATGGTCATCTTGTGGCCAAAGTGAGGAAGGCCGGAGGGCATGAAGCCCGACATGACAGCAAACCTATTTCCTTTCTTCATTGCCTCAACTATCCTCCAGTAGTCACGGTGACCGAAAATAACTCCCCTCTTCATCAGGTGCATCGGATCCTCAATTTCGGGGAGAAGTGATGAGAAGGGTTCCATTCCAAACTCCTGAATGAGTCTGCCGTAATCAATTTCACCTGTCACTTCCCAAGGTGAGATCATGGGACTGAGTTTGACGGGCAATTAAAAATGTTTTTTCAAAAAATTATGAGAAAAATATTTTAAGACTGTGAAACCAAATTATCGATTATGACGAAAACTTCACTTGGTCTGGAGGAAAATATTGAGGGCGTACTGTGCTATGTGCTTGGATTTGTTACAGGAATAATTTTCTTTCTGCTGGAAAAGGAAAGCGAATTTGTTAGATTTCATGCCATGCAGTCAATTATTGTCTTTCTCTCGATAGTTGTTCTGCAGAGAATCTTTGTATTCATTCCGTTTTTGGGATGGATCATATCATCACTCCTTGGACTGGTTGGATTCGTTCTCTGGATACTTCTGATGATAAAGGCCTACCAGGGTGAGAAATTCAAGGTTCCGATAGCCGGAGATCTTGCTGAAAGATATATGTAGCTCAAAGCATCCACCTCATGTAGGAGCTGAAAACCAATGCAGCAATCCCGAGAACCAAGTTAGCGTAGGCAAGGAATTTGAAAACGGAAACAGCGAATCTTACACCTTTTATTTCCCCCAGAAAATCATCAGTATATCCGATGGGCCTGTATTTCCTGAGCACAGAAACGCCATGGGGAGAGGTTTTGATTTCTTCCGTGAGATCTTTCCAGGCCTCATGTTTCCCCGCATGCCTTCCTTCTTTCCAGAGAGGACTTTCAGAGAAATCAAAAACAAGACCTCCAATAGCAACAAGAACTCTGTTTCCCTTTTCAATTCTGTCAAATTTTTTGAGGGATCCGATGTCCACATCTCCATGATATGCTGCTGTTGATCTGAACTTTTTGTTCAGGTACAGGGTCAGTGTTACTGCGGTTGACACCATGAAAAGATAGATCAAAATCTTCAGCAGAATCACCCTCCCGCTCTCTGAAGAAACCATAACCTCAATGCTTCTGAATTTCAGGGTGGTCAAAAAAGCTCCACTGATTCCGGTACCAACTATCCCACCCCACCCCAGAATTAACTCTTTCTTTGGTGCCCCACCCATTGCCACAATGTCAGGGGTGTGAACGAGATGAACAAAGAATATCGCCCCTATCCATAAAACAACAGAGAAGATATGAAGGAATCCCAGGGCAAACCACAATCTCTCATCGACTGATGTTTCTGGAGGCCAGGTGTGTGTGAGGCTGAAAGCTTTCCCAACATCATTCAGCTCACCTGTTGCAGGATTGGTGTGGCATGTGCCACAGCTCTGCCCGGTCTCCTCTGCATATTTTGGCAGTGCCGATACAGGCATTATAAGGAGAACCAGTACGAGGAGTGATAGCGATTTGAACATGCTGTGTCTTGGATTCAATTAAAATTAATACTTTCCCTTCACAAGATTTTTAAAGAGTTCTGCTGCTTTCAATCCATGGGGTTCCTTGGAACGAGAGCAGGCAACTTCTCAGATGTCAGCCTGATTCTTGAGTTCCTTGTAACATCCGCATTTTTGCTGGGCTTCTATTTTGCAAGAAAAAGAAACATCTCTGCCCACTACAAAACCATGGTGTCTGCGCTCATACTGGACTCATCATTCATGGTCAGCTACATGGTCAAGTCTCTGGTGGAGGGGAGAACTGAGTTCATTGGGCCGGAATCTGTCAGGATGTACATCTACCTGCCGACAGTCATATTCCACTCAATAATATCCACAGTGGTGCTTGCAATGGCATTATACATGGTCTATCACGGCTTTAGAAATACCACAAAAACAAACGGAAGAAGAATGACAGGAAACAAGGAAAGGCACCACAAACTTGGAAAAGCTACAATTATTATGTGGATTCTGTCATTTGCCAGCGGACTTGCGATATACTATCTGCTTTACGTGGTTGAGTTTTAAAAATATCAGATGATTCCCCCGCCAAACATAACCACAGAGCATTGTTTTGAGAAAAATATCTGATGTGAGGTCAGGACCAACTGCAGCAAATTCAGGCTGGATTTTCAATGAGGCGACGCCAACAACTTCAAGATGCTCTTTTTTCTCGATTAAGATAACTGATGCAAGCACGTCCAGTTACTGTCAAAAGTTGGACAGATGCTTGGTTCTGTATGGATTCTCTTTTTTGTCAAGCACCTGATGCTGCTATGCATATCCATGAAAATTCAAACCAGTTAAGCAAAACCAGCAACACACCATAACAAAACTCCCGAACTCAAGTTCATCCTCCTGCCCACAATACCTGCACCTTGGGATTATCTGAGGAGAAGATTCTGGTTAGCCAGCAGTTGTAACTGTCAGATTTCAGAGACTGATGAGACAAAAATAGCCGCCATCCAGTTGAATTGTAACGCTTTCGTTAATTTTATAAATGAGAATAAATCATGGCAATCGGATGATTCCCGATGAAGGACTGAGAGTTGCCATAATTGGAGGCGGGGCAGGTGGAATGGCCGCAGCCTCCAGGATAAAAAAGCTGAGACCTGAGTGGGTGGTTGATGTTTTTGAAAAAACCAATTACGTGAGTCACGCTCCATGTGGAATTCCATTTTACCTGTCGGGTATTGTTGAATCGGTTGATGATCTGTGTGCCTATGATGTGAACTATTTCAGGGAGAGAAGAGGCATAAACGTTCACATAAACTCTGAGGTTGTTGAGGTCAGAGATGGAGAGCTTGAGGTTGTTGAGAAGGGAGAGAGAAGGGTTTACGAATGGGACAGACTTGTATTTGCCACAGGTGCAAGGGGAAGGGGACTCGACATAGGATGCCACAGAGTGGATGGTGTTGTGTGTGTTGGCAGCATCGAGGAGGCACCACTTGTAAGAGAGATGGCGAGGAAGCACAGCAGAGTGGTTGTTGTTGGAAGCGGATACATGGGTGTTGAGATTGCAGATGCACTTTCGAGGGAAAAGAGGATAACCGTTATCGAGCAGGGAAGCCATCCTCTGCCAAGCTATGATCAGGAGATTGCTGAGGTGCTGATGAGGTTCATGTCCCAGAAGGTTGACCTCAGAATCAACGAACAGGTGATTGAGCTCAGGGGGAACGAGAGGGTTGAGAAGGTTGTGACAGACAAAAATGAGTACAGGGCAGATCTTGTAATAGTTGCTGCTGGAGTAGAACCCAATGTGGAACTTGCAAGGGATTTTGGAGTTAGGCTGGGAAAAACAGGGGCTATAGAGGTTGATGAACATCTTGAGACGAGCAGGAAGGGAGTTTATGCAGTTGGAGACTGTGCAGAGACAAGGAATGTAATCACGGAAAAGCCGGACTGGATTCCTCTTGCTGCTCCGGCAAACAAGATGGGGTATGTGGCAGGTTCAAACATTGCAGGAAATGAAATGATCTTCCCCGGAGCTCTGAGATGTCAGCTAACCTCATTCTACGACATGGAAATAGGAAAGGCAGGACTGAGTGAGAAGGAGGCTTTGAGAGCGGGGTTCGATGCCGTATCCGTCACAATAACATCCAGGAGCAGGGCAAGCTACATTCCGGGAGGGGGAAACATTACCGTCAGGATGGTTGCGGATTCTGAGAGCAGAAGGGTTTTGGGTGTTCAGGCAATAGGCTCGGGAGTTGCCAAGAGAATATACGCATCATCAGCTCTGCTATACAAAAAAGCCTATGTTGAAGATTTCTTTTTTGCTGATTTCCCATTCTATCCCCCAAAGTCTCCTGTCTGGGACCCCTTAGTTATTGCTGCAAGAAACCTCTTCAGAAAAATGGGGATCAGCTGAGCATGCTCAGCATCTCATCTATCTTGTCTATTTCCTCTCTAATCTTTCTTATCGCCTCAGAACTGTCCAGAAACTCAAGCATTCCGCTGCATCTCGGGCAGGAAAATCCGTATTCCATCGCCTCCTCGTATCTGACCTTTATGCATCCGTTGGTGCAGATGTAGTAAACGCTTCCATCCTCAAGCTCGAGCTTCGCCTCAAGCTTCTCCTTTGTCTTTTCAAGCTCTCTTTTCAGAACCTCCCTCTCCTTCTCATAGTTTATCTTCCAGTAGTACTCCATCCATCCTGTCTCATCATCCCTTGTCCTCCTGTAGGCTGCGAGGCCGAGCTCGTACATTGCAAAGAGAACCCTTCGGACATCGTTTATCTCAACGCCAAGCTCCTGAGAGAGCTGCTCATCTGTGAACTCCCCTTCAATCCCCAGAGAATAAATGACAACACCAAGCTCCCCTGCAATTCTCTCAATCAATTCCACAAGAAGTTCGTCAATCTCATTTACCTCTACTTCCACAAGTTCTTATGTTGATTTTAACCTTCTTTAATTTTGCGGTGATGAACCAGTTACCTGCACGGGAATCACCATGCCAAACTGACAGAGAGTAAAGGATGACGATGAAGTCTGTAAACCAGACAGACACTTCACCAGAATTGGCCCTAACCTGTCCGGATGGAGTTTAGCGTCAGCAACAATATCAGAGAATTCATCACTCGCTATACTGAGAGTTGTTTTTCAGGGCCATAGCCGGAAGACAGTCTTCATAATCCGAATGCTCGGGCAACCCATCTCTTCCAATTTTTTCTCCCAGTATCTTCCGGATCCTTCACACCGTCGTTATTATTACAGGCACCCACTCACTCCTCAAGGTTTTGCCATATCACCAATTTTTTGAGAATCATATCTGATCCACGGGAAAATCGCAGGGACGCCAAAAATAGAGAGATTTACTTCTTCGGCTCTATGAACTCCTCTGGAGCACTCTCTATCGGCTCAAGGTATTTTCTTAGCGCTTTTGGAATCTCAACCCTTCCATCCTCAAGCTGGAAGTTCTCGATTATCGCAGTTATGGCTCTCGTCGTTGCGATTGCTGTAGAGTTTAAAGTGTGGACGAAGCCCTTCGACGGCATTCCGCGCTTTTCGGCATACCTTATGTTCAGCCTGTAGCTCTGCCAGTCGGTGCAGTTAGAGCATGAGACCATCTCCCTGTATTTGCCCTGAGCTGGCATCCAGGCCTCGAGATCGTACTTCTTCGCCGCAACTATGCCCAGATCGCCCGTGCAGATGTTCACTATCCTGTAGGGAATCCCCAGACTCTGCCATATTTCCTCCACGTTGGCTATAAGCTTCTCATGCCACTCCCAGCTCTCCTCCGGCAGACAGTAAATGAACTGCTCCACCTTGTGGAACTGATGGACTCGAAAGATTCCCTTTGTGTCCTTGCCATGAGCTCCAGCCTCTTTTCTGAAGCACGGCGAAACTCCTGCATAGAGTAAAGGCAGCTCATCCTCGCCAAGAGTTTCGTTCATGTGCATTCCCGCTATTGGATGTTCAGAGGTTGCGATTAAGTACAGATCCTCGTCCTCGATCTTGTAAAGAACCTCCTCAAAGTCGCTGAAGGCCGTAACTCCTGAGTAAGCCTTTGAGTTCATCATGTAGGGTGGGTTGACTATCGTGAAGCCTCTGGCTTTCAGATAATCCAAAGCAAACATCATCAGGGCAAAGTCCAGCCACACGAGGTCATCGAGCAGGTAAAAAAATCGAGAACCGGCAACCTTTGCCGCTCTTTCAACATCAGCCCACCCGAATTTCTCAACCGCATCCGCATGGCCAATCACGGGCCTGTCAATAACCTCATACTCTACCTTTCCAATGCTCTGCTCGAGGAAAATATCAAGGTGTTCCCTGTAAACCCTCGCCTTCCCCCAGAACTTCACCGGCACGTTCTCGCTGTCGTCCCTGCCGACAGGCACACTCTCGTGGATTATGTTGGGAATGGAAAGCAGGACCGAGTTGAGCTCCTCTTCAAGCTTTTTCAACTCCTCCTCACCCTTCTTCACAGTCTCAGAAATCTCCCTGGCCTTCTCGATCAGCCTCCCCTTCTCCTCTCCCTGAGCCTTCTTGACCATTGCGGAAAGCTGGTTCCTCTCTCTCCTGAGCTGGTTCAGCTTGAAAAGCTCTTCTCTCCATTTTTTATCTAACTCGATCGCCTTTTCGACAATTTCAACGCTCTCTCCCCTTCTTTTCTGTGATTCAATCAGAATTTCAGGGTTCTCCCTCAATGCCTTGAGTATGCTCCACATAACTATACCTCCAGAAAGCGTGATGTTATGATCACATAATTTCCATCAGGCTCTATCTTTATTTTTTGCGGGAGATATTTTTCCCTTATCACATAACCCTCCCCATCCTTCTCTCCGAGCCTGCTCATCATGTTGCTCACGGCATAGTAAAACTCAACCGCATCTTTCTGACTGTCAAATGATATCTTCCACACCCAGCCTGTCTCGTTCAGAATGTAAGCATCCCCATTCCAGCCCTCTGCAGCAACCCATGCAATCGAATCATAAACATGTGCTCCCAAGAAGAAAAGAATGAAGAGCTCACCAAGTCTGTTCTGCCCATCCCCCAGAAATATCTCCTCAAAGCCCTCATTTTCAAAGTACCTCTCGGGATGCATCACCTGCTCCATTGACTCAGGAGGGTTCTCTATCATGGTTATCGTATCTCCAGTCCTGTTGAACACCTCAATTGCCAGATTGTAGCCAAAGAGATATGGAGCATAGCCAAGCAGGAAGTATGCGTTGTCCTCTTCCAGTTCACTTAAACTTTCCCTCCCGTACTCATCCCCAGCAATTACCCTGGATATCAGCTTTGCATCTCCCTCAATTGCCGATGCCTTTGCCTTTTCACCATCAAATGTGCCATCTGAGGAGATTGAATATTTTTCCTGAAACAGATGCTCCAGCTCATGATATATAGTTCTCTTGAAGGTTTTCTCATCAAAATTCTCCCTTACCACATATATCTTACCTTCCCATGTGAACGCAACAAAGCTGCCGAGGTCGTGTTCTTTGGCCTTTTTAAAGCTGTAATTGGCTGGTAAAAGAAACATTGCCTTGTAAAAAATCTCCTCCTTCTGCTCATAACTCCCCCACTGCTGGATAACCCACTCCCTGTCAACTATTTCAAGTTCAGGATTCAGATCAGAGCTTCTGAACTCATTGAATCTCTCAACTGCCTCCTCGTAGCTCTTCTTTATGTTCCGATCAACAGAGTATTTTCCACCGAGAATGCAGGATGAAAGTGAAATCGAGATCAGCAGGGCCAGTGTGAGAATGAGTTTCCCCAAACCCATATCCGGCCTTTTCCTGTCAACATAAAGTCTTATCTGTTTTGACATTCCACTCAATATCTCAAAATTCCACTATTGACACATCTCCATCTTCAAAGATTGCAAACGTTCTTTTTCCGGTCAGGTATCCTGAACTCTCACCGGGATTTATCAGAAGTGAGCTGTTCTCCTTCCTGACCTCAGCCCTGTGAGTGTGGCCTGTCACCACAACATCATGCTCTTTCACCAGAATCTCAAGAATCTCAGGGGAGGTTCCGTGATACACTGCAATCCCCTCAACAGCAACAACCTCTCCAGCAATCCAGCTGTTGCTCAGTGCTATTTCAAGAAGCTTCTGCCTGTCTCCATCATTGTTTCCAAATGCTATGTAAAGTCTTTCAATCCCAGCAAACTCTCTTAGAGCAAATGGAGAGATGACATCACCAGCATGAATGTAAAAATCTGCCTTCTCTTTCCTGATTTCATCCAGAAGATCTCTTATAGCTCCCACATTGTCATGGGTGTCTGAAAATGCAACAAACCTCATGAGGATTCATGAGTTAACTAAGGATAAAAAACTATCCAATTCTTTCAAGCAGACATACTGTTTTGTAGGTTGCATAGAGACTTGTTTTAGGGTATTTCCCGAATCCTGCAAATCTGACATTTCTTTTTTTGAAAACACCAACAGCTTCATCGCTGAAATCTCCATGGGGAAACGCTCCAATGCAAACGGTCAGATCGCTGTCCATGCTCCTCACGAGATTTTCCTCGCTGAAACCCTCTTTAAGAACAACGGTGTTCTCTGTCAGAATACTGGAAAGAGGAATGTCTCTGATCTCAATAAGGGTTTTCCCGTTTGCCTCAATTTTTCCCCTATCAAAAAGGTCCTCCATAAGACCCACAAATCTGATGTAATTTCTGGGGAGTCTCGTTTCCCTGTTCACCCATATCACCACCCCATTAACCGTGTGAACAAAAATTTCCACATCCTTAAGATTTGAGTCAAGAACTGCAAGAAGGCACTGATGAATTATGTCAGGCCTGCCTCTTTTCTCCCTTTTTTCCAGATTTGCCATTGCCCTGTGATGAATAGAGTCATCAAGAAGTAACTTTTCAGGCCTTTTCCCCCTTCTCCTTGCACTCCTCACCACATCAGGATGATTCTGAATCTCTTCCGGAATTGTCTCAAGACTTGATTCAACAAAAACAAATCTCATGGAAATAAACAAGCAGAGGGTTTAAAATCTATTGCCTTTCCGCGACAATTCTGACACATCCGGTCGGGCATATCATCTCGCATTTCCTGCATCCCACGCACCTCTCCTGATTGGCAGGAAATGGAACAAGTCTTGAGAACTTCCTCCCAAAAAACTCAAATTCCACCCTTTTCCATTCCCATACTCCCCTATCACAGACATCCACACATTCGCCAGCTCCACCGCACCTCTCGGCTTCAAATTCAACCCTGAATGGCATGGAGCAAGGAAAAAAATAAGTGAATAAAAACAAGAGCGTGTATTGATGCCCGATAACAACCCCAGCCTTTCAGAGATAGTTGAGTCCCTGAAAGATTATCAGGGAATTCTCAGGAAAAAACACTCCGGACTTTTCAGAGATCTTGTTGGGGAGTTTTTTGGAGAGGATGCCGGGTTCATGAGCCTTGGAGATTACGAGATCGTTCTCACATCAGATGGAATATGGGAGAGAGTTATTGAGGCTGACTTGGAGTGGGCAGGGTTTGTTTCAGTTCTGGTGAATGTTCACGACATATACGCGATGGGTGCAAGACCGCTAATGGCGGTGAACGTGATTTCAGCAAAAAACCACCAGTCACTGAGAAAAATAGTCTCCGGAATGAAAAGAGCACTGAAACTGTTTGATGTGAAGATGGTCAAGGGTCACTTCCACCCAGACAGCAGTTACAATTCTGTGGATGTTGCCATGGCTGGTGTCGGAAAGAAGGGCAGGATTCTGAGATCAAATACCGCAAGAAGCGGGGATGATATAGTAATTGCCATTGATACAGATGGAAGGTTTCATGACAAGCTGCCATTTAACTTCGACTCAACCTCAAAGCCAAAGGAGAAATTCATCCGACAGTTTGAATCAATGGTACATCTGGCAGAGAAGGGAATTGTTAATTCTGGAAAGGATCTGAGCAACGCCGGAATTCTCGGAACTGCTGCAATGCTCCTTGAGGTAAGCAATGCGGGTGGAGTTGTTGATCTGGAAAAGATACCAGTTCCTGAAGGGGCGGATCTGCTTCAGTGGCTTAAAAGCTACCCTGCATGCGGTTTTGTTTGCACAGCAGAAAATGGAGAAGAGGCAGTAAGGGTTTTTGAGAAACACGGACTCTCTGCCAGAGTTGTTGGAAATGTAAATGAGTCAAAGGTATTCAGGCTGAAATTCAAAAATGAAGATGCAGTATTTTTCGATTTCAGGTCAGAAAGCATTCTGGGGATTCTAAAGGAGGGAGGCAATCAGAAGTGAGAGCATGTCTCCCAGAAAGAATGAAACTGCATAGCCAATTGTCATGAAGACTATGAAGGGTATCTGAGGGGTGACCCATATCTTCTCAATCTCACCTCTTTTTCTTGCATCTTTCAGAGCCCTGATCATCTCCTCATCGGGCTCTACAGCCCTCTTAACCCTCACAAAATTTCCACTTTCATCCACGTACTCGAGAAGAGAGTGGTGAGGAGGGATTTTATCAGCATAAACCCTTCTCCCTATGAAGCAGTAGAGAGGCGATTCCCTCAAACCATCCAGACCCTCCCTCACTGCATTGGTGATCAGAAAGTAAAGTGCAAAAGCAGGGGCAAACATGACAGAGTTTGCAAGGGTTGAGAAGGAGAAGGAGATGCCTCTGAAAAGAACCGGAAATGGTCCGAATTCCGGGTAAAAGGGAAAGAGAACTGATAGGACGATCAGAGCCTTTGCATCAGCTCCACCGTAGAACCCAAGGTAGTAGAATGCGAGGGCAAGTCCAGAAACAAAGAAAAGCTGTGTGAGGGCAAGAAAGATCTCCAAGGTTGGATGGGGGTAGAAAAGAAGTTCATAGATCGTGAATGGAGCTGCAGAAATAACAAATAGCTTCCATATTCTGTTTGGAACTATTCTGGTTCTCAGATCCATTCTGCTTGCCCACACAAGAAAAAAGAGCCCTATCAGAAACTTAACCAAAGCTACCGTTCCCATAGAAATCAACCAGATCCGAGATCAAAGCACTTGCAGTCTCCTTCTCACCAGCCCCCCTTCCGATTACAAAAACCTCTCCAGCCAGATCTGTTTCAATCAAAACTGCATTGAGGGTTCCGTAAATTGCAAGAGGGTTTGTGAGCTTCACAAGCCTTGGCGACACCTCAAGCTTTCCATTTTCATCGGCCTCGGCAATCAGCCTTATCGTGTATCCCTTTTCAACTGCAATCTCAAAGGCCTCAGGAGTTATCCTTGTGATCCCTCTGATCTCAACATCCTGAAATCTAACATTCCTCCCAAAAACAGAGTTTGCGAGTATGACGAGCTTTGCTCCGGCATCTATACCCTCAACATCATAGCCCGGATCTGCCTCAGCTATTCCAAGCTCCTGAGCCTCACTCAGAATCTGAGGATAGGGTGCTTTTTCCTTCTCCATTCTGGAAAGGATGTAATTGGTTGTGCCATTAAGAATTCCTCTTAGCCTTTTTATTCTGTTTCCTGCAAGCTCATCCCTTATCATCTTTATGACAGGCATCGCTCCTCCAACGGTTGCTTCAAACCCAATTCTCGCACCATGCCTTTCCGCAAGCCTCATGAGATCGCGGTATGCAACAACCAACGGTCCCTTGTTTGAGGTTATCACATCTCTGCCTGATTTCAAGGTCCTCTTTATGTAACTCAGCCCCGGTTCCCCTGAAAAAACATCTGTTGGTGTCGTTTCGATGAGAACATCAAAATTCCCCTCCTCTATGATTTCCTCAGCACTCCTGCTCTCTGGCAACCTTCCTCTCTCAGATTTGTGCTTAAAAGCTTCATCTATTCTGAAATCGCCTGTAATTGAGCTTTTTGAGTCACAAATTGCAGTTACTCTGTACTTTCCAATCTTTTTCTCGATTATTTCCCTGTTTTCAGCAAGAGCTCTTGCAAATCCCCTTCCAACTGTTCCGAAACCAACCATTGCAATCTTTATCATGCTGATTCCTCGTTTAAAGGCTCTATAACCAGAATATCCTTCTTCTCACATATCTCTCTCAGTATCTTTCTTGCTCTTCCAAGCTCATCCTTTCCCCTTGCAGAAATCGTTATTATGGCTGTCGATGGCTCGTTTACCTTTGGCATTGTGATGTGGATCTCAACAACCTCAGCAAAGCCAGTTTCATCAATTCTGTTTACAGTATCACTCAGATCGGTGTGTATTATATGGCCAATAAGCAGAAAGCTCTCGGTGTAAAGCATTCTGACCTCATTTATACTTCTGATGTGGACTCCCGATTCTTTGATTCTGCTCAGAAGGCTCTCAACCTTCTCTGTGTCTATATCAACCACAAACTCAACCGGAACTCTCTTCAGCGGGGATACCTTGTGCCTGTCATGAACTATGCTTATAACATTCCCACCAATCCTTGATATCGGCTCTATAACCTTTAAAAGCTGTCCGGGCTTGTCTTCGAGCTCAACTATTAACGTGAATCTCATTCCACTCACTTGTAAATCTCAATCCCTTCTTTTTCTGTTCTCTCCCTGAACTTCTCCATCAGAAGCTTTGTTATCTCTCCCGGCTTTCCATCACCAACCTTTCTGCCATCTATAACCGTTACGGGGGCTATTTCTGCAGCAGTTCCTGTTACAAATATCTCATCAGCAGAGTAAAGATCAAAGAGACCGAGATTCATCTCCCTGAATGGCAAATTGAGCTCCTCAATTATTTCAAGAACAACAGTCCTCGTTATGCCTTTCAAATTGTTGAGTGTTGGTGGAGTTGCGATCAGGCCATTCTTTACAATGAATATGTTATCTCCACTCCCCTCAGAAATGTACCCATTGTGGTCGAGAAATATCGCCTCATCCCCGCCCTTTGCATTTGCCTCTATCTTTGCCAGAATGTTGTTCAGGTAATTGAGGGATTTTATGTTTGGCGGGAGGGCATCGATTGGATTTCTTCTCACAGCGACGGTCACTGCTGTAAGACCCTTTTCATACAGATCTCCATAAAGCTTCCCCCATGGCTTGGTTATGATAATCACATTCGGATTTTCACACTTCTTTGGATCCAAGCCAAGATCCCCAACACCTCTGGTTACAATGGGGCGAATATAGGCATCTCTCAGATTGTTTCTTCTGAGGGTTTCAAGAATGGCACTGGCAAATTCCTCCTTTGAAATTGGAATCTGAAGGTCGATCACCCTTGCACAATCATAGAGTCTGTCAATGTGCTCATAAAGTCTGAAAACCTTGCCATTGTATGCCCTTATACCTTCAAATACACCATCTCCATAAAGAAAGCCCCTGTCAAACACACTTATCCTCGCCTCGCTTTCTGGAACGAACTTGCCGTTCATGTAAACAAGCAACTCCTCCATTTCAACCCCCGCTTACCCTGTCATAATCTATCAAATAAATGTTTCGTATAATACCATCATTCGAAAGTATTATCACCTTTAATTGCAATTTCAGACCATGAAGCTGGAGGTTGTTGGAATCGAGAACCCGGAAAACAAATACCAAGTGATAGTGGGACAGGCGAACTTCACAGTCTTTACATGCGATGACATATTCAAGACCTTGCTCACAACTGTGCCCAGCATAAGGTGTGCTGTTGCGATGAATGAGGCGGCACCAAAGCTCACAAGGGTCACAGGGAATGATGAAACCCTTAAAAAACTGGCAGCAGAGAATGCATTGAAAATTGCTGCAAGCCACGTGTTTGTTGTTTTTGTCGAGAATGCATTCCCCCTGAACGTTCTCAATGCTGTAAAATCCCACCCAGCAGTCTGCAACATTTACGTTGCCTCAGCCAATCCCATAGAGGTCATTGTGGCAGAAACTGAGCTTGGAAGGGCAGTTCTCGGAGCTGTTGATGGACAGAAGGTTGAAAGAATTGAGAATGAGGAAGAAAAGAGGGAAAGAAGAGAGCTTGTTGAAAAGCTCGGATACAGGATTGAATAACCAAATTTTGTCCTTTCACCCAAAATATTTATCCAAAAAAGGACATAATCAAGACCATGATAGAGATTCTCATTGACTTCACATCAAGGCTGGCAAGAAAGTACGGGATGAGGAGGGTCATTCTTGTTTCGGATGTTGACATAGAGTTTGATGATCTTGAAGTTGTGAAGGCCCCAAAACATTACATAGAAACAATAAAGAACACGTTTGCGATATCAGGCTCTTGTGGATTTGCAGAGAGCATAATGTCCATACCCGGAATATCTGAATTTGTGGAGGCTTTTCTTGAGGTTTCCAGCCTTGAATCAAAAGCAGTTGTGTGTGTGTATCTTCCAAACATGAAGGGGGTCTTTTTGATAGATGGAGAGAGCAGGTTGAGCAGGGTTCTTAAGGAGTGTGGAGAGTACGTCAATCCCGATACACTGAGGGCGACGCTGGCTGTTGCACTGTCCATCGCCTTCAAGGGGAGAGAGGGGAAGAGAATAGGAACTGCCTTTGTCATCGGAGATGCGGAAAACGTGATGAAGAGATCGAGACAGGCTGTTCTCAACCCCTATGAAGGTCACCCCAAGGAAAAAAGAGACATAAGGAATCAGGAGAACTGGGAAAGCATAAGAGAGTTCGCCCAGCTTGATGGAGTCTTTGTTCTCGATTCTGAAGGTTACATAATCTCAGCTGGAAGATATCTGGACATTGAAGGAGAGATATCTCTGAAATACGGTCTTGGCGGCAGGCACATAGCATGTGCATCCATAACCAAAAACACGAAAAGCATTGCGATTGTTGTATCAAGCAGTGGAGGAGATGTAACGATTTTCAAGGATGGAAAAGCAATAATTGAGATTCCGGTTTCATTGATGTAATTTTCAAAAGCTGCAAAACCCTTAATATCCCTCCTGTCCCTCTTCCACTATGATTGAAGGAGTCCCGTTTAGAGATGATTTCCTCGAGAGGTACCTCTGCTCCCATGACGTCTCATCCCCTCCCCTCATAAAAAGATTCTTCAAAATTGCCGATGGAGTTTTTCAGCCTGAAAAAGAAGAGGATGTTCTCAGAATTCTCAAATTTGCTGAAAAAAAGAAAATTCCTGTAATTCCGAGAGGTGCTGCAACCTCAGGATACGGAGGCGTGATCCCTGTAAGGGGAGGATTCGTTGTCGACTTCACAAGAATGGACAGATTTGAGATAGATGAAGACGGCAGAATTCTTGTTTCAGAACCCGGGGCTGTGTGGTGGGATATAGAGAGAGAGCTCAACAAAAAAGGGTTGACTCTTAGAGTTTATCCAACAAGTGCTTTTTCATCGACGGTTGGAGGGTGGATTGCCCAGAACGGGTATGGAGTTGGCAGTTTGGCATACGGGAGCATAGCCGAGAATGTCACAAGACTCAGAGTTGCGGATTTCAGAGGTGTGAATGAGACGGAGAACATCCACCTCTATGCAGGGCTTGAGGGGACAACAGGAATGATCACGAAGGCATGGATAGAGGTTAAGGAATTCGAAGAGATGCAGGCGTACGCATTTCATGTTTCTCCTGAAAAGGCTGTCAAACTTGTCTTTTCCTCAGACAGCTACTCTGCCCTTTTCCTTGATGAGAAATACATCAGAATGAAAAACTCTGTTCATAGCACCCAGATTCCTGAGAAGGATACTCTGGTGGTGGTTTCAAAAAAGAAGCTTGATGGAGATGAATCTCTCGGTAATGAGATCTGGGAAGCCAGATTCTACCCGATGAAGATAAAGAGGCTCGGCCCGGGAATCATACCGGCTGAAGTCATAATTCCATCTGAAAGGCTTTCAGAGTATCTGCAAAGAATTTCAGGGTGGAATGCAGGAAGCGAGGTGTGGTTTATTAAGGAAAAGCTCTGTGCCGTTCTCTCATTTCTCCCGTGGGATGAGAGAAAGGCAAGCTATACCTATCAGTGGAGATTTGCAGTTAAGGCTCTCAAAACAGCCAAAAAGCTTGGAGGGAGGAGCTACTCATCAGGTCTTTATCTGAGCAGAGAGTCAAAGGAAATTTTCCCCGGCTATAACGAGCTTCTCAGATTCAAAAAGGAGGTTGACCCCCACAACCTCCTCAATCCCGTGAAGGTATTTCCATCAGGGATAATTTCGAAAATCATGGCTCTTGCAGGGGTGTTCTGATGAAGATGGACAATTCCCTTGTAAACAACGAGGTATTTGTCTGTGTTCAGTGTCACTACTGCAGAGTTTGTCCTGCCTACTCAGTCCTGAAGTGGGAAAGCGTTTCTCCGAGAGGTAGAATATACATGCTGAAGGGGATAATAAAGGGTGAAATTGAACCTGACGGCGAGGCTGTTGAGGATTTCTACAAATGCACAACATGCGGGGCATGTGAGGCTGTGTGCCAGACTTCAATTCCCCTGATAGACGTCTGGGAAAGAGCAAGGGCTGAATTTGTGAACTCCGGAAAGGCCCCACTTCCAGTCCATAAAAAGCTGAGAGACGTTGCGAAGAAGAACGGAAATCCCTACGGAGAGAAGAGAGGTGAGAGGGGAAGATGGGCAGAAGGGTATGAATTCAAATCCGGTGCAGAAATGATATACTTTGCCGGATGCACCGCAAGCTACAGAATGACAGAACTTGCAAGAAGCACCGTAGAATTTCTGAACAAGATGGGAATTGATTTTACCTACGCAGAAGAGGATGAGCACTGCTGCGGATCCCCCTTCCTCAGAACAGGACAGAGAGATATCGCATATCAGTTTTTCAGGAAGAACTATGAGGAATGGAGGGAGAGAGGTGTGAAAACCATTGTAACAACATGCTCGGGATGCTACAGAACGATCGCAAAGGATTATCCTGAAATTGCCCGGGAGCTTGGATACAAGTGGGACTTTAAAGTTATTCACACCGTTCACCTGATAAAGGAGCTTGTGGATGGTGGAAAGCTTGAGTTCGAGAAAAGCAATGATAGGGTTACATTCCACGATCCCTGCCATCTTGGAAGACACATGAAGGTTTACGATGAGCCCCGAGAAATTCTGAGAAAAATGGGATACGAAGTTGTTGAGATGGAGCACACAAAAGAGGAGTCTCTTTGCTGTGGAGCTGGAGGAGGAGTGAAATCTCAATTCAAGGATCTGGCGATGGAGATAGGCAAGATAAGAATAGACGAGGCTCTGAAAACTGATGCAGACTTTGTTGTCTCCGCCTGCCCCTTCTGCAAGCTTCATCTCAATCAGGCAGGAGAGGGAAAAATCCATGTAAGGGATATTGTGGAGCTCGTAAACGAGAGGGCAAAACCTTTAAATACTGGTAAAACTTAGGGGTGGGAACAGACAGCAGGAGGAGTTGAAATTGGTAGAAATAACAGAAGTGAGAATATACAAATCGAAGGGAGAAGGAGCTGTTAAGGCATACGCGTCAGTCAGCCTTGATGGAGAGTTCGTTGTCAAGGGGCTGAAGGTTCTTGAGAATGAGAACGGCCTCTGGGTGAGCATGCCTTCAAGAAAGGCGAAGGATGGAAGTTTTCAGGACATATTCCATCCAACAAGCAAAGAGGCGAGAGAAAAAATTGTAAATGCAGTTCTGGAAGCATACAGACAGGCCTGATCTTGTTCAAGCTTCCGTATTTTGATGAAGTTTTTTATACTGGTATTTTAACCTCTCCTTATGGAAGATGGCATTGCAAGAATTGGCGTGAGCCTTCCAAAAAATCTCCTTGAGGAGTTTGATGCTGTCATACTCAACAGGGGCTATTCATCGAGAAGTGAGGCTATAAGGGATGCAATAAGGAACTACATCCTCGAATACAAGTGGATGGAGAGAGAGGAGGGAGAGGTTGTTGGGGTTGTGAACGTGATTTACAACCACAATGTCAAAGGTGTCAATGATTCCATAATCAACCTGCAGCATGAATTTCATGACATAATAACAACAACCCTTCACATTCATCTGAACTCCGAGATGTGTCTGGAGATGATACTGGTTAGGGGAGACATGAAGGAAATAAAGAGGCTTGTTGACAGAATAAGTTCGACAAAGGGCGTGATCAACGTAAAGCTGATTACTGCAATGAGAGAATGATTGATCTCATACTGATAGCCCTTCTTTTCAGTCTGCATCAGATCTTCATAAGGAAGGGAGTGGAGTGCGGAGATGCAAACTACGGAGCATTTGTTAGCCTTCTCACAACATCTGTCCTCTTCTCTGCCCTCTCATTAAACAGAGTTATTCTGGACATTCAGTTCATAGCCTACATGCTTCTTGCAGGAATCCTTCACTTTCTTGTTGCAAGAACTGCATTCTACAATGCCATAAGCAGAATAGGGGCTAACTCTGCAGGAAGTCTCTCTGCAACCAGGCTCTTCTTTGCCGTCATGTTTGGGTTTTCAATGGGAGAGGAGATCGGACTGAAGGTGTTGCTGATGGCCGTTCTGATCTTTTCCGGCATATATCTGATCTCAACCCCGGAAGGTGCCGGGGACTTGAAGGGTGTGATGCTCGCACTCCTCACAGGATTCTCCACTGCCCTGTCATCTGCTGTCGTCAAGGTCGGAATGGAGCTGTATCCTGAGCCAATATTTGGAAGTGCCGTTGGATATGTTATCTCAACCCTTATGTTTCCATTCATCTTCAAATTCAGAAAAAAAGGAGGAGAGAAATATTTCATTCTTGCAGGTGTTTTTGTTGGTTTTGGGCATTATCTGAGGTACAGGGCACTTATAAGCTACCCCCTAAGTGTCGTTGAGCCTGTTCTTAGCATATACCCTCTCTTCACCCTTATCCTGACAGCTGTGACACTCAGAAAAATAGAAAGGTTCAGCAGAAACATCGTTCTGGGCTCAATACTGATTGTTCTCGGAGTTGAAAGCTATCATCTGCTCTGAATGTACGTATGATACATTCTGTGAACTGCGGTTATGTGAGATAGAACTGCAACAGCAATCAGCGCGTGGTACTCCATACCAGCCACAAGTCCCGCAATAAGGATGAGTGTTCTCTCTCCTCTTTCAGCAATCCCGACATCGCATCTTTCCACAATCTGCTCGGCTCTCGCCCTCGTATAGCTCACCATCAATGCTCCAATAACGGCAATTGCAGCAAGCAGAATCTGATTGGAGTGAATTCCAATTGAGATTATAATTGCAGCATCCACATACCTGTCCATCACAGAATCGAGGAATCCTCCAAATTCCGATTTCAAATTCTCATTCCTTGCCAGCGCCCCATCAAGTGCATCAAATGCAGAGCTGACGAGCAGAAAAACAACACCCTCAAGGATGCTTCCCTGAAGAATGAAGTACGCCGACATCATTCCGGATATCAGAGCCAGAACGGTCAGATGATTGGGTCTAATACCGAGTTCGGCAATTCGTACAGTTATCGGTTGAAGAAAATCTGTAACTGCAGGTTTAAGTCTGCTCAGCATTATGTTCCCTTTTCACAAGTGTGCAGAGTTCACAGAGCTTGAGACTGAGTTCATCCTCTGAAAGCTTTCCCTCCTCAATTTCATCTGCCAGCTTCCTTATTCTTTCCTTAAGTGCCTCGCTTCCTCCCACCCCTCTCTTGCCATGAACGTACTGGCTAACCGCTGCAACTGTAATGCCAAGAATCTCAGCTACCTCTTTTTTCTTGTGCCCTCTTGCAACAAGCTCCCTTGCTATTTCCCCCCTTATTACCGGAATTATTTTGGAAGCAAATACCTCACATGGCGATTTCATATTAACACTGATAATTTTTGCAGGTCGGATTATTTAACTCTTACTGGCAGTTATGTCAGCCCTATCAACTTAACCACCCCAGATGGCTGTATTACAGCATGAACAGCTTGGAGAACAGATTCCAGTTTACAACTGAGTTCTTAGCAGTAATCGAGCAGAAGAATATCTTAATCCTCTGTTTTAAAGAAGAAAGCATCGACCCATCCAAACTTCTCTTCCCGAAAGGACTGATGCTCAAATTCTAAACCGGGACTCTTCAATGCATCAACAAGCCAGGGAGTATTATAGATAAGAAACTTGGGCCTATTCTCGCACTAATTCAGAACTTCTTTGGTGAAGGATTTCGTTATTTCCTGGCTTTCCCTCCCCTTCAAATAGGTTAAGAGACTCAATCAGCTCCTTCAACTTCATCAAGACTGTTCAAAAATTGTCCTCAGAAGGTGAAGTTTACGGATCTAATTATGCCCATAAAAACCTTTAAATAAGCTCTCAGAAAAATATCTGTTGAAATGCCCAAAACTGTCAAGGATTTATTCACTGAAATTAAAGATACGACAGAGCTAATGGTTGATCTGGCCTATTCCGCAATTCTTTTCGATAATGAAGATATTGCCGAGGAGGTTCTTGACCTTGAGGAGAAGACAGAGGAGCTCGTTAGAAATCTCAGGATTGTTTCAATTCTCGCTGGAAGGAGGGTTGAGGAGGCTGAGATGGTCTCATCCATACTTTTAATAGCCTCTGCAGCTCAGAAAATAGGAGAAGCTGCTGCTGACATTGCTACTCTTGTACTCAGGGGTTTTAAGCTTCCAAAGGAAATGATAAATGAGATTCTGCTCGAAAGCGAGGAGACCCTGGTCAGAACAAGAGTTTCGGAGGACTCCGAGGTTGCTGGAAGAACTCTTGGAGAGTCAAGACTTCACAGCAGAACTGGAATGAGGGTGATTGCGATAAAGAGGGGCTTTGACTGGATATTCGATCCTGACAGGGACACAAAAATTCTGAAAGGTGATGTTCTGATTGCAAGAGGAGACATATCGGGCGTGAGGGAGTTCATGAAAATAGTGTCGGGGGAGGTTACAGAATATGAAGATACGGTGATTGAGGAGAGAGAACTTGAGAAGTCTGTCGACATTCTCATTGAGATGAAGGATCTCTCGGAGCTTTCTGTTGATCTGGGTTACTCATCACTGCTGTACTACAACGAGGAGATTGCCAATGAGGTGTACTATCTCGAGGAGAAGATAGATCAGCTGAAGCTCGAGCTGGTCAGCTGGGTGCTGCATGCCGTGAAAAAGGCTGAGGGTGATGAGAACATAAAAATTCTGATGTCCCTCATAGACATAGCGTACTCATCGGAGATAATTGCAGACGCCGCCAAGGAGATCGCCGGAATTGTTGTTAAAAAGCACGAAATTCACCCTGTGTTCAGATCTGCAATGATGGAGAGCGATGAGATTCTGAGTGTGATTGAGGTTTCTAAGGGATGCGAACTTGACGGAAGAACCCTTGGAGAGGCAAGGGTTGAATCAAACACGGGAATGCACGTGATTGCAATCAAGAGAGGGAACAGGTGGATAACAAAACCCAGGGCAAACACTAAGATATCGGCCGGTGACTTTCTGTTTGCAAAGGGAACAAGGGAAGGGGAGGAACTGCTTAAAAAGATGTGCTCAGCTACCTTACAGAGGCCATTAGCTTAGCCACCAGATTGCTCCTTATCATTGAATTTCTTCCGTTTTCACACACCATTGTTCTGACACCGATTATATCAGGATTTATGTCTTTTAAGGCAGATATGTGCTCCCATGACAGGGAGCCTGCAAGTGCACAGAACATTCCCCTTTCATGGGCAAGGTTGACAAATTTTTCAAGCATCTCACGGCTCATGAATTCAAATAGATTTCTCCCATCCTTTATCGCTGTATCAACCATAATACCATCACACCCTGCCCTGTATGCTGGCTCTGCAATGGAGAGGGGAGATACCGCATTTATTCTTGAGTGATCGGCATATGCAGCAGCAACAACCATCGCAGAGGGGTTGTGGTCTTTTACAGCCCTCACAACATTCTTCATCATCTCAAAAACCTGATTTTCGGTTTTTATTCCAAACAAACCGACCTTGATGTAATCTGCCCCTGCAAAAGCTGCTCCAAGGGCTGCAAGACTTGCGGTGCCTGGTTTGAAGTCCAGATCACCAACGGTGGCACTCAGAAGCCTGTTATGCTCCCTGACTATCTCCCCCACACTTCTGATGACCCAGGGGAAATTCGCCCCAAGTGATCCTTCAGCAGGATTCTTAACATCTATGATGTCGGCCCCACCCTTTACAGATTCCAGGGCCTCTTCAATGCTCATGGGTGAAACCAGCACCTTCATCACATCAAGCCAGGTAAAGCTGTATATATAGATATTGAAAATTATCTCCATGGATGTTTACTTTGTGATGGATATAAAGCAGGGAAGGGTTGTTGCCGGAAAAATGGGCAGGAGAGAGGAGTACAGGGAAATCTCGGAAACGAGCAAAATCGTCAGCACATCTGATCCGGAAGGAGTTATTGACACTCTAAAGCCAAAAAATGTTTACATCGCCGATCTGGACAGGATAGAGAGGAGGGGCGACAATCTGAGGACAGTTCTAGAAATTTCCAAAATGGTTGACAGGCTTATAGCAGATCTGGGATTTGAGAAAGTGGAGGATGAGATTTATCCCTTCACACCTGTCCTCGGTACTGAAACCTTTGATCTCAGATTGTTGAAAGATGGAGAATACATTGTCAGCATAGATATAAAGAACAGGCTGCTGGACAGGAGCGGAATGTTTGAGAGGGTGGAGGACGTTCTTGATTATCTGAACTCTTTCAGGATTGCCGGAATACTTGTCCTTCCAATTCACAGAGTCGGGAGTCTGAGCTTTGACCTGTCAATGGTTGAAAAAGCTTTAAACACATCAAACCACCCTGTGCTGACTGGAGGAGGGATAAAAAGCATTGATGACCTTATTGTAGCCAGGGAAATGGGTGTTGATGGTGTTCTGATCTCAACAGCATTTCATTCAGGCCTGATTGACCCCAGTATACTGAGAGAGGGAAAAATATAGAAAAAAAGATAATACCCCTGTATCACTTCAGATCATGAAGCTGATTGCAGGACCATCATCACCTCTTCTCACAAAAAGAGTTGCGAAGAGAACAGGGCTTGAGATTGCCGGGGTAACCTACAGAAAATTTCCAGATGGAGAGATTTATGTGAGGGTTGATGACCCGGAGGATGAGAGCTTTGCAGTGATAAACAGCATGAGATCTGCTGACGATCTCATCTACCTCATGCTCATTCTCGATGCCCTTAACGGAAAGAGAGTTTTTGCAATCATACCCTACATGGGATATGCCAGGCAGGACAGAGCTTTTCTGAGCGGTGAGGCCGTGAGCATAAGGGCCGTTGCAAGAATGATTGAGAGCTCTGCAGAGAGGGTTTTTACCGTTAACATCCACAGTGAGAGAGCAAAAGGGCATTTCAGAAAGCTCAGAGAACTGGATGCGATGGAAAGAATAGGTGAGCATTACAGGGGTAAAGATGTTATCATGCTCTCCCCCGACAGGGGATCTCTGGAAAGAGTGAGGAAAGCTGCAGAGATTGCCGGATGCGATTTCGATTACCTTGAAAAGAGAAGAATTGATGCCGAAAACGTGGAGATAACCCCGAAAAATCTGGAAATCGAGAACAGAGAGGTCGTTATCATTGATGATATAATATCCACAGGTGGTACGGTTGTGACGGCTGCAAGCCAGCTAAGTGACAGGGCATCAAGAATTGAGGCAGCATGCATCCACGGCGTTTTTGCAGGAAACGCCCTGAACAGGCTTTACACATCCGGGGTTAGTGAGGTGAAGGCCACAGATACGGTTGAAAGTCAGGTGAGCATTATTTCAGTTTCGGATATAATTTCAGAGGTGCTTCTCAATGAAATTTGATGTTGAGATCTGGTTTGGAGATCTGGACGCTTTCGGGCACGTCAACAACGTTGTTTATGGAAGATTTCTGGAGACTGCAAGGGTGAAGTTTTTCATGGAAAAGTTCGGAAAAATTGAGCCTGCATTCGTCCTCAGAAGACTTGAGATGGACTTTCTTGCACCCATGTTTCTCGGAGATGTTGCGGAGGTTGAGATTCGGGTTGGTGAGATAGGAACAACAAGCTGGGAATTCATATACTCAATAAGGAACAAGAAGACTGGAAATGAGGTGATAAGGGCAAGAACGATCCAGGTGTGGGTTGATCTGAAGAACAATCAGAAGAAACCCATTCCTGAAGATGTAAGGACAATTCTTGAATCTGAAAGAAGGGGATAGCCATGATAGAGGTAGTTGCAGTCCTTACGGTTGCCGTTGGGTTTTACATGGCATGGAACATTGGTGCAAATGATGCTGCAAATTCAATGGCAACCTCTTACGGGAGCGGTGCACTGACCCTAAGGCAGATAATCATAATTGCATCGGTTCTGGAGTTTGCCGGAGCAGTTCTTTATGGCAAGAAGGTGACACACACAATAGCCAAGGGAATTGTCCCCATTGACTCTCTTGACCCCCACATAGTGGCTCTCGGAGCCCTTTCAGCAATTCTGTCAGCAAGTCTCTGGATAACGATTGCCACATACTATCATCTCCCTGTCTCAACAACCCACTCGATAGTGGGTGCAATGGTTGGGTTTGGAATTGCATCAGTGAGCCAGAACTATTTGAGTCTTGGAGACATAAACTGGGATGTTCTCTACAGAATTGTTCTGAGCTGGGTTCTCTCGCCTGTTGTCGGAGCCATGCTGGCCTTTCTCATCTTCACGATCATAAAGATAGCAATAATCGACAGGTACAGTGTTAACAAGGTTGAGAGGGTTTTCAAGTACCTTCAGATTCTGACCGCATGCTACATGGCTTTCGCTCACGGAAGCAATGATGTTGCAAATGCAACCGGTCCGATGACAGCAGCTCTTGGCTTTCTCGGTGCTCAAACTCCAGCATGGGTGCTTTTCATCGGTGGCATAGGAATTGCGGTTGGAATTGCAACCTGGGGATGGAGGGTTATAGAGACTGTTGGAAAGAAGATAACCGAGCTCACACCATCGAGGGGTTTTTCTGCTGAGTTCGCCACTGCAAGTACCGTGCTGTTTGCCTCATCCATTGGAATGCCCGTCTCAACAACCCACACCCTGGTAGGAAGCGTTATAGGTGTTGGACTTGCAGGTGGACTTGCCAGTGTTGATCTGACAATAGTGAAAAGAATTATAGCATCCTGGCTCCTAACAGTACCTGTTGCAGCAGGAATAACGATGGCGGTCTACACGATGATGGTGGTGTTTGGATGAAGTTTGTTAGAAGTGTCACGGATGTGTTCGGATACTCCCCATTTGAGGATCTCCACAGGCATGCTGAGCTGTGTGGAAAGGCAGTTGAAAAGCTAATTGAACAGTTTCAGGCCTCTGTTGAGAAGGATTTTGAAAGGGTTAAGTCCCTTGAAAGGGAGATTGACTCCATGGAATATCAGGCTGACAAGATAAAGCACGAAATCAGGGGAAATGTAACAAAATCCCTCCTTATGCCCGTTGACAGACAGGATCTTCTTCAGTTCCTCAAGGTTCAGGACAGCATAATCGACAACACCGAGCACGTTGCCCACATGCTCTCATACAGGGAATTCTCGATTGACGGGGAGATCTGGGAACTGGTGCTAAATCTTTTGAAAAAGATTGAAGAAACGGTTAAAGAGTATGAGAGTCTTGTTGACCACATGAAAAGACTGATTGCAACCTCATTTTCAAAAAAGGAGATAAAAGATACTATAGAGCACGTTCCGGTTGTTGAAGAGCTCGAGCACCAGTGCGACAAGATCCAGATAGAGATACACAGGAGAATATTCAGCTCCCAGCATAAAGATGTTCTCGAGCTCATCCTTCTGAATGAGATAATTGTGAAGCTTGGAGAGATAGCAAACAGTGCTGCAAGATCTGCAGATGTCTTCAGATCAATGATTCTCGGGAGGTGATGAATGAAATATCTCGTTCTGATTCCAGACGGGCTTGCAGACTGGAAGTGTGAGGAGCTTGGCAACAGAACACCCCTCGAGTATGCGAGCCCGGAAAACATGAATTACCTGGCAAGAGAGGGAATATGCGGAGTTGCAAGAACAATTCCCCAGGGTTTTGAGCCTGGAAGCGATATAGCAAATCTCACAATTCTCGGAATAGATCCAAAAAAGTACTACACAGGAAGGGGGCCAATTGAGGCCCTTTCGATGGGAGTTGATGGAAGGATATTCTTCAGGTGCAACCTGGTTTATGTTGAAAACGGTGTGATGGTTGATTACAGTGGAAACAGGATTGGGGATAGAGAATCAAGAGAGGTGTTCAGAGCTCTTGAAAAGGAGAAGCCATACGAATTCATTCACTTCCATCATGGCGTATCATTCAGGGGAATTCTATCATTCAGCAGGGAGTTTGATGAGATTCCGAAAACATCTGCCCCCCACGACATAATGGGTGAGAGGTTTGAGAGGTATCTGCCTGAGAGAAATGATCTTGGCATGATTCTTGTTGAACTGATGGAATGGAGCAGAGATGTGCTGAGAGACATCGGATCAAAAGCGAACATGATATGGCCCTGGAGTGGTGGAAAAAAGCCAGAATTCCCTGAATTCAGAGAAAAATATGGAATGAGGGGCAGCATGATAAGCGAGGTCGATCTGCTCAGGGGAATAGGCAAGGGCCTACGAATGGATGTTGTCGAGGTTGAGGGAATGACAGCATACATTGACACCAACTACAGAGGCATAGCAAGGGCGGTTCTGAAGGAGTTGAAAAGAAAGGACTTCGTTCTTCTACACACTGAGGGGATTGACGAGGTGGGACACGAGGGGGATGCGGAGAAAAAGGCTGAGGCAATAATCATGTACGATGAAAGAATTCTCGGTTATCTGCTGGACAGAATTGATCTTGATGGGACAAAGATCCTTCTGATTCCGGATCACGCCACTCCGGTAAAACTCAGAACACACACATCCGAACCCGTACCATTTGCGATTAAGGATGGAAGAAGGGATGATGTGAGGGTTTTCTCGGAGAGTGCATGTAAGATGGGAAAGCTCGGACTGATTGATGGCCTGAATCTCATGGAGATTCTTCTGAGAATCTGAGAATCAGTCCACCCTTCTGACCTCGACCACCTTCATTGTCTTTCCACCCGGACACTCAAAGGATTCTCCAACGCTTTCAATAATAACGCTCTCATCACTGCCGATCTGGGTCGGATTGCAGAGGTTGAAGAATCCGCAGTCTATTCTCTGACATCTGCCATTCAGCCTTATCTTAGCACCCTCCACTGCCGTCTTTGCATCAACTGCAAGAATTATCGGAAGTTCAACAACCTCCACTGCTATGACTCCATCATCATGGAGCTGGCAGGGCTGGACCTCTCCATTTCTGAGACCGACAATCTTGTACTTCGAACCAATTCTGAGTTTGAGGCAGACCTTCCTCAGTCTGCAAGACTCACACTCCTCTTTTCCCCCGAGAAAAATGAATTCTGTTCCTGTTACAGCCCAGTTTTTACCGCAGAGAGTGATTATCCTGTTAACCTCATCAGTCATGATTCTTCACCTCACATGAGATATGCATAAACAATATTTAAGCTTTGACTAAATATTACTGATGCTCGAGGACAGAATACTTGAGCTTCTTGAAAAAAAGAGGTTCGAGGGTGTACTTCAGTCTGAGCTTCCAGCGACGCTTAACGCATCAAAATCAAGGATTTCTGAAGTTCTTTCGAATCTCGAACAGCAGGGGGTTGTGGTTAGAAGAAGGGAGGCGGGAAAAAATCTGAAGGTGTGGCTCAGGGATTATTCCGAGGGCAGCACAAAGGTCGGGATACTCAGAGCCGTGGAGTATGCGAGGCTCATAAGCTCCGGAGAGTATTCCTTCATCATCTACAGCAACGCAATTGATCTCACAAGAGATCTCGCCTTGGGAAGAATCGACATAGGGGCAAGTCCCCTTGTTACCCAGGTCATGTTCGGTGTTATGATGAAGACCATCCAGATAAGATGCGTTGTTGCAGAGAACGGCAGTGGCGTTGTTTTTGGTGACTCAAACAACAGAGTTTTTGCAACAACAGAGATGTCCGCTATGGAGATGAATCTGAGAGCCGTTAAGGACAGGCTTGGAATAAAGGGGTTCAGATACTGCCAGAGCCCTGAATGCCTGATTTCAAGCCTGCCAGATGTTGAGGGGATTGCAATATGGGAGCCCTACTTCTCATCCCTGAACAGGGAAAAGATCCCCTTTAACGAGCTTGAGGGAGACTATCCCTGCTGCACCTTGGCATTCAACACATCCTACATTCAGAGAAGTCCTGAAGGGGCTGAGAAGTTTGTCAGGGATTTTGAAAAAGCTGAGATTGATGTTGAGAAGGTTTCCTCCCTGATTGAGTTCAGGGCTGAGGAGGTTGAAAGAGCTCTGAAAAGCTACAAATTCAACCCGAGGTACAGTTTTGAGGATGTTGTTGAATACATGAGAAGAGGAGGAATAGAGATTTCTCCTGAAAGTCTTTCAGCTCTTTTCCAGAATTTCAGATAATTTCAGAAGAGAGATCGGATTCAGGTTGCTCTCCTCCCTGTCTACAACCGCAATTACAGCCACAACCATTCCTCCAGATTTCTCAACCCTCTCAACAACACCTGCTGCAGATTTTCCCGTTGTTATGACGTCTTCAACAACCACAACCCTGTCACCATCCTCAATCCTGCCAATCCTATCCTCCTGAGCCCCGTAATCCTTTCTCGCTTTTCTGAAAATTACAAGGGGCTTTGATGTTTTCAGAGATAGGGCAACAGCTATGGGTACTCCACCGAGCTCTATGCATGCAATTCTGTCAAAATCGATGCTTTCAAGTTTTTTTACCATTTCTCCAGCAATTTTTTCCAGAATTACCGGGTCTGTAACTGCCTGCTTTATGTCAATGTATATGCCGCTTTTCTTTCCTGATGAGAGAATAAACTCTCCCCTCTTTATGACTCCTGAATTAACGAGCATCTCCAAAAGCTCCGACATCTTTTCGAGCTCGTGCCCGATACATATATTGTTTTTGCGTTTCGTGTTCATATATTGCAGGACTTCAAATTACATCAAACAAAAAATTTTTAATTTGAAAGGCAAACTGACAGAAGATGGGTGAAGCTGTTCAGGCCACTGAACTCTCAAAATCCCTCGGCTCATTCACCCTGAAAAACATATCCTTCAGCGCCTCTGAAGGTGAGATTTTCGGGATTCTTGGCCCAAGCGGGGCTGGGAAGACAACCACTCTCAGAATGGTTGCCGGAATACTGAAACCGGATTCTGGAGAGGTTAGGGTTTTTGGAAAGGATCCATATGAAATAAAAGATCTCATAGGATATCTTCCTGAAGAGAGAGGTCTCTACAGAAAATGGAGGGTAAAGGAGGTGCTCAACTATTTTTCAGAACTGAAGGGTGGGGCAGATACAGACCGCTGGCTTGAGAAGCTCAATATGGCTGAATATGCAGGGAGGAAAGTTGAAGAGCTTTCAAAGGGATTGCAGCAAAAAATTCAGCTCATTTTGGCTGTCCAGCACAATCCAAGGCTTTTAATTCTTGATGAACCCTTTTCCGGGCTTGATGCAGTGAACATCAGCCTTGTAATGGAGATTGTGAGAGAGCTGAGAAATGATGGGAAATGCATCATAATCTCAACCCACATCCTCAGTCTTGCCGAAAGACTGTGCGACAGAGTTCTTCTTATAAATAAGGGTCGTGAAGTGCTTTACGGTAGAATTGATGAGATTTCTGGTGAGGAAGTCTGTGAGGTTGAGTATCTGGAGAATGGGAGGGTTGTGAAAGAGACAACAGAGAAAAGCCTGAAAGAGCTGGTCGAATCAGGCACTGAGATAATCACCTACAGAAGGAGAAGGATGTCCTTAGAGGAGATATTTCTCAGGGAGGTCGGAAAATGAAGAAAGTTCTTGCGGTTGCAAAGCAGGAGCTGAGGATAAACATAAGAAGAAAGGGATTCATTCTCGGCGTGATTGGTCTTCCACTGCTTATGGGGGCCTCATTCATCATTCCCGTACTTCTGATTGAGGAGTTCTCAGTCCCGGATCAGTTCGTGGTGGGAATTGTTGACCATGCTGGCATTCTTGATGAGAGCAGAATTGAGATTGCTGAGAAGGGTGAAAATCCCTTCGTAAATATCTCACAGGAGAGAAAGATAGTTCTGATAAAATTCGAAGATGAAAGTGGCGTTGAAAGGGCGTTTGAGAAAAAAGAGATAGGGGCATACTACATAATTCTGGAAGATTTTCCGGAAAACTTCACAATAATGAAGATGACAAGGGGTTTTCTTGATGCCGACAAGCAGATTGAGCTGAAGATAGCGGAGAAGTACGGGGAGATAGCGTATAAATTTGCCAGTGGGATAAGATTTGAAAGCATTGAGAAAAAAGAAAGGGGAGCGATGGATTTCGTTCTTCCCATCTTCATTCCCCTCCTGCTCTTTGTTGCAATATTCACGTCCTCAGGCTACCTAATGCAGGGAATTGTTGAGGAGAAGGAGAGCAGGGTTATGGAGATCCTTTTATCCTCTGTTTCGCCGCAGGATGTTTTCGCAGGCAAGTTCATAGGAAATGCCGTAACCGGCTTAATTCAGGCATCTGTGTGGCTTGGGCTGGCAGGAACGTTCTCAGGCCTTATGCTCTCAATGAAGCTCCTCACAGCCGGGATGATCATCATCTCGGCGGTGTACTTCATTCTCGGATACCTGCTTTACTCATCAATTCTTGCAGCCATTGCATCTGTCTCAACCACCCTCAGAGATGCCCAGCAGGCAACATCTGCTGTTGTGTTCATCGGAATTTTCCCTGCAATTTTTCTCAGCCAGATGAGTTCATTCAACCCGGAATCTCAGGCTCTGAAGGTCTTCTCGCTCTTTCCCCTGACCTCTCCTGCACTCATGCCAGCCATGTACTCATCTGGTTCGGCAGGAGCAGTGATGGTCGTTCTTGGAGCTTTTATTCTGGCAGCAGCATCGCTGATAACCTTGAAAATCTCTGCCAAAATTTTTGGGTACTATGCGCTTTCCTACTCAAAACCGGGATGGAGGGATGTTCTGAAAGCTGCACTGAGGGCTGAAAAAAGATCCTGAGGTGATCGGTCTCTTTGACATCTTATTTCCGGCATTCTCTACCAAAATTCTTAAATATCCATTGCATTACTCATGAAATTGCCGACGGTCACAGGGACGGGGGAAACACCCGGACCCATTCCGAACCCGGAAGTTAAGCCCTGTCCCGTTCCGCGTTGTACTGCCTTCCGAGAGGGGGCGGGAAGCGCGGAAACTGTCGGCAATCCCCATTTCATCTAAGCAATTCAGTATTTTTCCAGCTTTTTCTCAAGATCCTCTGATTCCAGCCAGCCCCTCTCAATCTCCTTCACAATCCTCAAAATGTTTGCGATCTCCCTCTCGATCTCATCCCTGACCTCCTGACACCTGAGTTCTGTAACCCCCAGTATAACCGTGAGCGGATTCTTGATTCGATCAACAAGAACCATCATGTTATTTATATTCTCCTCAAGCTGCTTCAATACCGCATTCCTCTCCCTCTCGAGCTCAAAATCATGGAGAGCGTAGGCCATATCTCCTGCAAGAGTTTCAAGTATTCTCTTCTCCTGTCCGGAAAGCTTTTCCTCGCTCATGATGAAGATGAGCCCTTTGAATTCTGAGCCGTACAGCATTGGAAAAGAATATCCAAAGCAGTTTCCGGCCTTTTCTCCGTGAATGCATGTTTCAGGATGAAATCCGGGAGGTATTTCAAGGGTTGTTTTCTTTGAGATGACCGATTTCATGCATTCATACCTCAGAACCTCGTCTGTAGGAACCCTTTTACCATCCATGAAGGCTATTGTTTCACTGCTCAGGAATAAAAGCACAGCATTGCTTCTGTACTCAGACAGCATGGATGACGTCCTCAATCCAAGCTTTTCCGGATTTCTTTCCACGATTATGGCCTCATTTATTCTTATTATCTTCTCAAGAAGGCGATTGACCTTCACAATCTCAGATTTTCTTCTGCTTAGCTCCCTCTTCAGATAGAGCTCCCTGTAGGTAAACAGGAATCCAAGAAAAACTGATGCTGCTATCAAGTACTTCGCCCAGTAGGGTGTTTCTGTTCTGGGTGTTTCCGTCCATTTTCCAAGCAGCTGATAGTAAATCGAATCCCCATCCTCCTTCAGTATCTCCAAATGGTGGTCTATTTTCTCAAGATAAACCTCTCTTCCTCTCGCTCCCGCAAACCTCAGTTCAACTGGAGAGAATATCACAGGTGTTATCTTCAGCCCATACTCCCTGCTGTAAAGGTTTCCGTATATCCTTGATACCACCCCGGCATCTGCCGCTCCATTTTTTATTGTCCCAAAAACATCCCTGTAATCTCCCTCAACCTCAACAAATGTGCATTTTACTCCAAAAGAGCTGGCAAGCTTTCTGAGGTTCTTAAAATAAATGTCCTGTCTCACACCTGCAACTCTCTTTCCGTCCAGATCGGTTATTGTTTCGATTCTGTCTGCAGTTATAATGACTCCCCAGTTGTTGAAAACAGATTCCCTGTTGAAGCTGAAGATCCTCTCCCTTTCAGGTGTGTAGGCCACATCAGGAAGAATGTCTATCTCCCCTTTTTTCAGCTTCTCAATCAGTTCCGGAAAGGTTCCATAAACATACCTAAGCTCCCATCCCTCCCTCTCAGCAATGTACTCAAGAAGCTCTATGAAAAAGCCATCTGCAGTCCCATCTTTATAGAAGATCATGGGCGGGTTGTCATACACACCCACAATTATTTCCTGGGAGAGAGCGGGATAGATAAAGATGAAGATAAAAAGGATCGGCAAAATGAAGAGCTTTTTCATTGAGTTATATTAAAATTGGAAATATATTAAATTTCCGAAGAATATCAGCCTCCTCAGCAAATGTTATTTAGCATCCCGGAAATTACACCCTGTGGATATCGTGTTCGGTGGTGGAAAGTACGGACTCAAAGCTGCAGAATATCTTCTCAGCAAAAACAGAGAGTTCACTGTGATTGATACTGACAGAGAATGCATGGTGATGAGAAAACTCGATCTTCCGGAATTCAAGGATGGCAGAAAAAAAGGTTCGTTCATTCATGGAAGTGTTAAGGAGCTCAAAAAAATTCTCCTGCATCATGAGGTTGAATATGTCTTCCCGACCGCCCCCGTCCACTTGGCAGCGTTATTTTTAAAAGAGAGTCAGAACCTGAAGACATGGGATGATGGTATAAATATCGCACTCTCTGGAGTCCCGCCCAAGATCATTCTCTCAGCAGGAAAGGGAAGTCTTGTTGTAAGCTACAACAGGGATCACGAGTGTCCTGAAAACTGCAGTGCTCCCGATGTTTGCCCGGTAACAAAGCTCAGAAAGCCTGCACCGATGTACGACATGCTGAGATTTGCTGCTCCTGATGGCTACATAATTGAGAGCAGGTATCTGAAACCCGGACTTGGAGCAATTAAAGGCCATGACCTTAAAAATCTTCTGAAGTGGGCTGAAAAAAGAGACAGAATTGTTGTTGGAACAGCATGCAGATGTCATGGTGTTTTGAGCTCTTTCAGGAGGGATTGAGATGATAATTGCAACGTTCAATGTGAATTCAATAAGGGCGCGACTGCATGTTGTCATCCCCTGGCTGAAAGAAAACAAGCCGGATGTTTTGTGCATGCAGGAGACAAAGGTTGACAACAGGAATTTTCCCGAGAACGAGTTCTCAAGAGCCGGGTATCAGGTGTACTTTTCAGGGATTAAGGGCAGGAATGGGGTGGCAATTGCAGCGAAAACCGAGCCAGATGAAATTGTTATAGGGATGGATGGAAATGAGATGGACAGGATAATTTCAGCCAGATTTGGAAAAATAAGCGTTATGAGCGTCTACATCCCGCAGGGCCAGAGCATTGATTCAGAAAAATACAGATACAAGCTTGATTTCCTTAAAAGATTCAGAGAGTATCTGAATAGAGTGGTGGACTTCAAAGGCCTCTGGGCTGTCTGCGGAGACATGAACGTGGCTCCTGAAAACATAGATGTTCACAGTCCTGACAGGCTCAGAAATCACGTTTGCTTTCATATTGATGCCAGAAATGCATACAGAAAAATCCTTGAACTTGGATTTATTGACCTGCTCAGAAGGTTTCACCCCGATGAGAGGGTGTACTCATTCTACGATTACAGGGTGAAAAATGCCATAGAGAGAGGGCTTGGATGGAGGGTTGACGCCATCCTCGTCACACCAAAGCTGGCTGAAAAGGCTGTGAAGTGCTATGCAGATATGAAACCGAGGCTGATGGAGAAGCCAAGTGATCATCTGCCTTTAATAGCAGAATTTGTGATCTGAGTTTTCATCTTGCCCACTTCCCGTAAAGTTCAGTCTGACTTCCAGATCACAGAAATGTGGAATGACATTCACCAGAATTAACCACAATGAAAAATCAAAAGGATTATTGCCTTTAGCTTTGATGTCCGGACATGGAACTCTTTGACGGTCTTCACGCCATTGTGTGGGGGAGCGCATTTCAGGATTCATCCAATGCCTACATAATTCAGGGTGAAGAGACAATTCTGATCGATCCCGGAACGTTCAAGAGCTACACGAACCTGTTTGGGTTGATGAGGAGTGCCGGAATTGATGGGGTTGATTTTGTTCTGAACACCCACATGCACCGGGACCACTGTGAGAGCAACATAATGTTCATGAGAAAGGGGGCACTTGTTGGCTTCGATGAGAGAGACAGAGATGTTTCCCCCTATAGCTACAGCCCCGATTTTAAAATCGGGAAATGCATCAGTTCTGGAAGAATGGAAATTGAAGTAATCAGAACTCCGGGACATTCTCCGGGGAGTTTAACATTCTACATTCAGGAGTTTGAGGCCGCGATAACAGGTGACCTGATCTTTGAAGGTGGTATTCCCGGAAGATCTGATATTTTTGGAGGAAACAGAAAAGAGCTTCTGAGATCTCTTGAAAAAATCAGAAATCTTGAGCCCAGTTACCTTCTTCCAGGTCATAGAAGGGTGATGGAGGGTAAAAAAGGTATCAATTCGATGCTTGAAAGAGCTATTGAGATCATTGGACTGTGCTGAACTCAAAAATAAACAAAAAAATTAACAACCCCTTCTCAGGACGTATGCAGCAACCAGAAGTTTGGCTGGCAAACCCCATCCCAAACCGGTGTTTCCCCGCCTCTCAAATATTTTGCCCATCCCGTACCATAAAGACCGATCGTTATAACTTTATAATCGCTCCGGTAACCTCCAGATCTGTATTACAATAGTACTACAAAAATTAACCTTTTATTTTCCCGCATCCACTTTTGGTCATGGCATACAGTTTCATGTACGAGTGCGATGTTGGAGGTGGCCTAACACATTACGTCATGCCGGGTGAGGAATCCCCATTTTAATTTTTTGAGGTGATCGAATGGAACTGATAGCTATCGATGACTTCAGTGTTGCAATTGATCCTGAAACAAACTTCTGGGTGATTGTTGATGGAAATGAAGTTCCAAAGGAAATCAGAGATTTTTTTGATGAAAACAGAGACACGCTCCTTCAGAAAATGAGGAAATACAGGTTTGAGGTTGATTTCAACACAGTCTACATAAATCCAACTGAGAGATGCAATGCAAACTGCCCATACTGCTACATACCTTCTGAGGTGAGGAGAAGGGGGAAGGAGATGGATTATGATACACTACGGGATGTTCTTGAAAAAATTGAGGGTGCTGGTGTGAAAAATGTCATATTTCATGGTGCAGAGCCTCTTGTTGTTAAGGATATGATATTCAGGGCAATTGATGAGTTTGATTATAGCTTCGGGATTCAGACAAATGGGTTTCTGCTTGAAAGAGATGATGTTGATTTTCTCATGGAAAGAAATGTTAATGTGGGACTCTCATTTGATTCACCGTACAAAAAAATCGAGGACCTTCTGAGAGGTAAGGGACATCACAGCAAAATCGTAACCTTGCTTGATTATTTTAATGGATACAGCAGGTTAAACATAATAACAACAATCAACAGCCACAATTACATCCATCTCCCGGATATGATTGATTTTCTTGCTGGAAGGGTTGAGGTTGTGCTCATGAATCCGGTGAGAGGGACAAGCAGGGGAGGAAGGGATCTCAGACCAGACCCTGTAAAGGCTTCAGAATACTTCATTGAGGCTGTTGAAAGAGCAATACAGCACACAAAAGATGGTAGGAGAGTGGTTATTGGTGATTTCGCAAACATAATGCTTGGAATTGTTGCTCCCTACTCCAGAGTCCTTCAGTGCGACATCTCTCCGTGTGGTGCTGGCAGAAGGTTTGTTTCAATCTGTCCTGATGGAGTATATCCCTGCGGAGAGTTCATTGGCATGGAGGAGTTCAAAATACCGCTTTCTGAAATTGAGAGAGTTTCAGAGTTTTTCACCGCTGTCAGAGAGAGAATTGTGGAAAAAATAGAGGAGTGCAGAGAGTGCGCATTCAGAAATATATGCGGGAACCCCTGCTCTGCTGAAATTCACTCTGAACACGGCACAATGCTGAAGAAAAGCTATTACTGTGAGTTTTACAGAACAATTATAGAGCATGCTTTCAGGGTTATCGCAAGAGGTGACGCCGAGCATGTTGTCAGGCTGAGAAACCTAAAAAAGATCTATGAGATTCAGGTCTGAAAGTGCGATGTGAAAATTTTAATATATAATGAATCCCATGGAAAATTGGTGGGTTGTAATGATAGGTGAGGTTTCTTCCATACTTGGGCTTAGAGTTTACACCGATGAGGGCAGATACGTTGGCAGAATTGCAGATCTTGCAATTGATGTTGATGGAAGGCAGGTTAAGGGTCTGGCCTTAGTTGATGTTAACAGACTGCTGATTGAGACAAGGGCGAATGGAGTTATAATTCCCTACAGGCTCGTGAAGGCTGTGGGAGACATAGTGATTGTCAAGGATGTTTTCAAGAGAATAGAGAAAAAGGAAACTACTGAGGAGATCCCGTAACCTCAATGCCCACCTCCACAAATCCCTTTTCGCTACCGAAATACGCCTTTATTCCACTTTCCGATACTATTATCCACACGCCCGGATAAACCCTCATGCCCTCCCTGTCCTTCAGGGAGGGGAAAGGTATCCAGAGCGGATGTGTGTGCCACACTCCCACAACCTCCATGCCATCCCTTTCAGCCCTTTCAAATGCTTTTAAAGTCTGCACCGGATCAAGTTCAAATTCTGAAGGTGACTTTCTCGCATTTTCAATCTCCACAATTTCGGTAATGTAAATCTCATTCCCACACAATTCCCCGAAAAGAAGACCACATCTCTCATAATATCCGATATTCTCCCTTACATTCTCAAGCATGCCATAAACTTTCCTTGCCATCACAACCTTCATGGTCACACAACCTCTCTGTTTTCCAGCATTATTAACATTTCAGCCTTGCCCGAACCAAGGCAGGACTATGCCCTCAAGCTTCCCACCGGAAATCACCATCAGAATCAAGACAAAAACTGGCTGATGAATTAGGTAAATTTTCAGAGTGTTTCTTCCGGCAGCCTCAACAGAGCTGAACAGAATTCCTTCGGGAAATCTGAGATCAAATCTCCTCATTCCATTTGGGTAGGCCAGACCTCCAAAACCTACACCGAGAAGGAAAACACCAAACCAGGGGAAGATTGGAAAGTAGTCAAATGTGAAGAAGACATCGGGAGTTATCCCCAAGGGGAGGAGAAGGAGGGATTCCGAATGGTGGTTCCTTACCACAGATGTTCCTGCAAGAAAGATGAGGGACAGGAGGACATTCATGGGGCCAAATCTTAAAAATGGGATTCCGAGAAGACTTGACACGCCAAGAAAGTGAAGAATGCCAAAGTATACTGTACCTGATGGCAGAAATGTCTCTGTTACAGCAGTTATTAAAACTCCAAGCCCGAAAAGCTTTGCAAATCTTTTCAGATATTTTTCAAAACCTCTTGCTCTGAAATGGGAGATCCACAGAGACAGTCCCGAAATGAAAATGAACATTCCCGCAGTTATTCTTGCAAACCAGTACCAGAAGGTCTCAAAATCAGAGTAGGAGAAGAAGTACTGCAAATCCGTGACAAAGTTTGAGATCAGCATCATTACAAGAGCGGTTCCCCTGAAAAAGTCAATTTCAGGATATCTTTCTGGACGGTGGCTTCCGTCTATCATTCCGTTTAAGTGAATGGTGGGGAGATATAAAAAACCAGTGAAAAAAAGGCTCTGTCAAGTTCAGCGTATTGCATTTGTAGTGCTGCAAAAACACTGGTACCTGGATTGATTCTGGAAACAGAAAAATGCATCACCTGATGCTTTAAAAAGTGTGTGAAACTGGACCCGGCTGAGCAACTCTGGACATGGCCAGGGATAATGCATCCACCTGCTGTTCAAGTGAGACATTGCTCAGGTTCTAATTTGATACATGGTTTATCTCTTTTTTCAGCTCCGAATTTAACTTCCTTAGGTAGAATAGAAAAGGTAGAGTGAGCCAGATGGGCAGTGTAAGTGAAAAAGGGATAAACCAGGGTGGTAGTTTGCCATGGATTTTACCCAAAAATATTCCGATCTCCATGGTCAGCAAAGAGAATGTAAGAGCAACACCTAAGCATAACATAGCCTCGAAGTATTTGTTAACCCACAGCCCCCTTCTCTCCTTTTGTATTTTTGAAATATAAGTAAAGAATGCCGGAAGATTTATTAAATAGGGATATTTATTTATCAGAGTAAATCTGTATTTCGTTAGCAAAATGAAAATTACCGGGCCAATGCTAAATGCTGCTGGTAGAATCAGAAATGTGGATTTATCTCCGTATCTTGTCGGGTCTCCGCTAAATCCAAAGTGAACCGGAACTTCCTGGGGAAAGGTGAGATACGCATAAATTGCAAACATCCACATGCTCAAGAGACCTAACATTATCAGTGTCGCCAGTATTTTACCTTTCATACTCAGCGGCACCGGTTGAATCTGTTCCTGCATTCTTTTACCACCTCAATTTCTAAATTGCGCTTACGTATCCCCTCACAATTGGTTTGGACACCTGTTTGCACTTATACTCGTTCTGGATACCTCTTATCTGGCATATTTGACATATTTTAATTTTTACCTAAACTCTCAATGCTCACATGGATGCAAATTTCTACTAATTTTTAAATGTTTTGGCCAAGCAGCTGCTGAACGTATCCCATACCATCACGAAGCCGTAAGAATTTGAAAATTAAAAACAATGGACCACCAAAACTTCCAAATTAACCTATATGAGACCAAATATCAAACACGCCTAAGAAGCAAACCTGTTGAGAAGCTTCAGAAAATAGACCTCAATTTTTTCACTTCAGCCCTGACACCCTAACTGCAGAATCTCATGTTTCAGCAGGCCTGGAAAAGGAAATCCTTAAATAGTCACTGTTGTAAGAGCGTCCAAATGTATGAACAGATATGACGTCATCATAATTGGAGCTGGTCCTGGGGGACTGTTTGCAGCTTACAAACTTGCAGGAAGGCTCAAAGTGGCTGTTTTTGAAATGGGAAGGAGTATAGACAGAAGGAGGTGTCCAAGTGATCTTGCAGAGAGTTTCTGTTTGAAATGCAGTCCATGCAATGTCACATCTGGTGTTGGTGGTGCCGGTGGACTTTCAGATGGGAAGCTCAATTACGTCCATCCCAGCTTCCCTGAAAGTTTTACCGTTGGTGGGGATTTTCTTGGACTTGTTGATGAGAACGTGCTTGCTGAGAAGATGGATGAGGTTGACAGAATTTTTCTTGAGCACGGAGCTCCTGATGAAATGTATGGCCAGAATGACGAAGAGCTCATTTCACTAATGAGAAAGGCAAATTCAGCTGGAATTGAGTTTGTCCCGCTGAGGCAGAGACATGTGGGAAGTGATGAGCTTCCAAAGGTGATAAAGAGCATTCAGGATTACCTCATCGAAAATGGAGTTGAAATCTTCACGAACACAACCATAGCAGACATAAAACCCGATGAAAGGAAAGTTGTCACAACAAAGGGTGATGCCTATTACTACGATTACCTCATCATAGGCGTTGGAAGGGGAGGGGCTGAGTGGCTTGAAAGGTGGACCCTCAATTACAATTTTGAGGTCAGCAACGAGGCAAAGGCAATAGATGTTGGTGTGAGGGTTGAGGTTCCTGCAACCATAATGGATGAGATAACCTCCATAATCTACGATCCAAAGCTGAGAATTACAACAAAAAAGCATGATGATTACATGCGAACATTCTGCACCTGTCCGAAGGGATGGGTGATCAGAGAGGATTACGGGGAGTTCAGTTTGGTAAATGGGCACAGCAAGGCAAAGGAGAAAACAAACAACAGCAACTTTGCATTGCTTGGACATTACGTTTTCACGGAACCATTTGACATGCCAAACGACTGGGGAAGAGATCTGGCAAAGATCACAACAAAACTTGGCGGTGGGAATCCTCTTGTCCAGAGACTTAAGGATTTGAGGCTCGGGAGGAGGAGCACTGAGATGAGAATCAGAAACAACCGACTGCTGAAGCCCACCCTAAAAACCGCTGTGCCGGGAGACATTAGCTTAGCCTACCCGGGCAGAGTTGTTGATGACATTATCGATGCTTTGGAACAGCTCGACAAGGTCATTCCCGGTGTTGCCGATGATTCAACCCTGCTTTATGCTCCCGAGATAAAATTTTACAACCTGAAGCTGAAGGTGAGTCCTGAAATGGAGACGAACATTCCGGGAGTTTATGCAATAGGTGATGGTGCCGGGGTAAGCAGGGGGATAGTTGGTGCAGCGGTAACAGGGCTCATTTCAGCTGAAAGCATACTCAGGAGGTCAGGAAATGATTGATGAGGCAAGGAAAACTGCCAAGAGTTATGACGACATTACAGTTGGAATCTTCGGCTCACATTCCGCCAAGGAAACCGGAATGGCTGCAAAGACCTTCGGACTCAAAACGGCTGTGGTTGTGCAAAAAGGGAGGGAAAAGCTATACACAAAATACAACCGCCATTTATTTGATGAGGTCATTTTGCTGGACAGCTTTAAAGATCTTGTGAATGAGGAGGTTCAGGAAACCCTCATCGAGATGAACACGGTTTTCATTCCCAACAGAAGTTTTGCGGTGTATGTTGGCTATGATGCAATAGAGAAAGAGTTCAGGGTGCCGATTTATGGAAACAGATTTCTTCTAAGAGCTGAAGAAAGAAATTACGAGAGAGGACAGTATTACCTGCTGAAAAAGGCTGGTTTGAGATACCCCAGGGAGTTCAAAAGCCCTGAGGAGATAGACAGGCTCGTGGTTGTTAAGGTTCAGCAGGCGAAGAACCCGCTTGAAAGAGCATTTTTCTACGCAAATTCTCCTGAAGATTATCACAGGCAGGCTGAAAGACTGCTGAAAGATGGCATTATTGACGAGAAGGGGCTCGAAGAGGCGAGAATTGAGGAATACGTTCTTGGAGCCAGATTCAATGCCAATTTCCACAGCTATGCATTAAAGGATGTTTTCGGCAACTTCGATTTTGTTGGATTTTCAGACAGGAGACAGGTCAACCTGCAGGGCTTTCTCAATCTTCCGGCAAAGGACCAGCTGAAGATAGATGTTCCGGTTAAAAACGAGGAGATAGGCCATTTTGGAGTGACGATGAGAGAGAGCAAGCAGGAAATGATTTACGAGGCAGGTGAGAGGTTTATAGAGGCGTGCATGAGGGAGTACCCCCCAGGCATAATTGGCATGTTTGGATTGCAGGGGGCGATGGCATACTCTCCAGAAGATGATTCAAGACTTGAGTTTGTGATCTTTGATGTTTCCATGCGTGTTCCCGGAGACCCCGCAATAGGCCCAACCTCACCAGAGATGAGGAACCTGAGTTTGAAACATGGAATCAAAATTGAAGACCCTCTTGATCTGACGATGATGGAGCTCAAAAAGGCATTTGAGATGGAAAGGTTGAGTGATGTGGTAACCTGATCACCTCCTCCTTATCTGAAGGGCAAGCAGAATGAATGAGAGTACAATCAGAGTGAGAGCAATGTAAAACATAGCATCAGAGACCCCTCCCACTGCCTTGGTCACATGAATAGCAGGTGTTTCAGCAGGTGTTGGTGTTAGAGCTGCTTTTGGAGCTGGAGTTTGGATGTATTCAGAAATCGGAGTGGGAGTTGCAGTTGGAGCAGGCACAGGAGTTCCTGAAATCGGGGTCGAGACTGGAGATGGGATTGGGGTTGGCGCAGGTGTGGGGGTTGTGATGGCCTTTTCAATCTCTTTTGCTGGCACAGGCGTTTCCCTCACGGCAGATGGCACCACCTGAACTCTGGATCTCAGAGATTCCATGTAATAGAGTGTCAGCATAACCAATCCCGAAATGAACATTGCCATCGATACCACAAATCTGACAATAACCTTTCTTTCTGGCTCGGGTCTGACGATCTTGGCCCCTTCTTCTGTTATCTCATAGTATATCCACTTTCTGCCCTCGTCAACCCTTCTTATCAGTCCAGCTTTCTCAAGCTTCTCCAGATGCTCCTTGACAGAGGATTTCGATATTCCGATCTCCTTTGAAAGCTCACTGAGTGTCTTTCTTCTATCTGCAATACTTCTGAGAATTTCCATTCTGGTTTCTGACGAGAGTAGGAGAAGTGCTTCCCGATCAAGGCTGATCTTCACCGTAATCCCTTCTCTGGGGGAAATATAAAGGATTTGGAAATGTTAGTTTTTATAAAAATCGAAAAATACATTAGTTTAATACATTAATAGTTATAAATATTATAAAAATTATATTAAAAACACTGATTAACAAATATCCCAATAAGAGAAGAACCAAAAACAAAGTATATCCAATATTGTAGATTACAAAATCTTGAGCTTTTTCACGAAATTTGCTTTTTCTTCAATAATTCTTTGGTTGGAATAACTATAGTCAAGTAGTTTTTTAATATAGTGTTTTCTCAACTCTTTATATCTGATACTTACTCTAAAATCACTAGGTAGTTCTGAATAATCTCCTTGGATACCGTGTGCTTCTTTAATAATTTTCCCAGGATCGGGAATTAAATATGCAAGCGTTCTTACTCTTAGTGCTTTAATTGAAAAGTACATCCTAGAAATCAACAAAATCAAACTTATACTTATCGTAATTAAGAGAATAGAAAAATACTTGTTAAAAAACTTAAAAACAATTGATAATGCAGCCAAATCTGCAGTTATCATTAAAAGTATAGTTCGGCAAATCATATCTGCTTTGTCATCTATGACATTCTTTCTTCTCCAATTGTGGTCGAAAAACCATTTTGATAAATCATAAATCAAACTTTCAGGATCTTCTTTTATACGTCGCTTGCATTTCATATATCTTATTTTTTGATTATTGGTACTATCTTAACCTTGCTGTTCGATTTTCGATTGATCCAATTTTATATCTTTGAGAAAAATAATCATCCCTCAAAAAGATTTTTAAGATCATGTCGAATCTAAAGCCTCTCTTTTCCCCTCCTGATACTTCTCGTACAGCAGGATTCCGAAGCCATAGAAGAAAATCACCATGCCTGCGATATTTACGGACGGTGAGAACCACAGGATGAGCCCAACGACGATTAAGTCCTTTACTCTGTTTCTCCTGTTCTCCTCAAGACTTTTTGCTGGATTTAACACTGACAGCAGCAGGACAATTATTATGATTGCGAACAGGACTATTATCATCTCGTTAGCTCCGAAGAAGAACACCCTAATCGCCCCCCATCGGAACGGGCTTAACGGGCTGGTAGCAGACAACGGCCTTCTTTATCTCGCCCGCACTCACAACAAACACCCTCGTCTCGTTGAGGATGTCGCTGTTAAGGTAGCAGACCTCCTCGCTGCCCTTTCCTATCCTGTCGAACCTGCAGATCTCTCTATCCTTTCCGCCAACGACGACATCGTTCAAGTCCTCCCGTGCGGATATTATTATCGCGTTCTCAACACACCTCGCCCAGAAAGGCTCCTGAACACCTTCACCCCTTTCAATGCTCTTTTTAATCTCCAAGTAGAACCCTATAGCAGCTATACCAATCAGCAGAACTCCCAGCGCGAGGATGATTGAGCTGAGCCTTGACAGCTCGCCCTTTTTATCCGGATTCATAGAATCAAAAATCTTTAATTAAATATTTAAAATTTTCGCCATAAACTTAATTTTGTTCTTGTCTCGGAAGGATCCCTGGAACAGCACCTTCTAAGTAACGGCAACATTCACAGCATATTTTTCTCCTCTGTAGACCACACATTTTCCGTATATTCCTTTCAGCACTTTGACGTCATCCGCATCTATCTTCACAACAACTCTGCCGGTTTTTTCTGCTTTATTTAAGGCCATTTCAAGAAATGGCAATCTTGAAAGATCCTCTTCTGTCAGAACAACGCAGTTTGTAGCTTTTTCAGCCTTTTCAACAAACAAATAGGCAGAATACTCAGACATCAGTGCTAAACCAAGAAGTACGGTGAAAGACAGCACTGCAATAAAAAACACTGCAGCACTTGAAGCCAAGAAGCCTATTGAATTAAGCTTTTTTCCAGCAATTTGATAGTAAATAAAAGTTAAAATGAAACTTGCAGTGATTGAGGAGAAAATTAACAGGTTTAAGCTTCTCGAATTTTCAAGCTCCTCCATCACAGCCAGGTTGATTGTACCAGCTACAATACCCAGTACAAGCACGACAATAACCTGCTTTAGTTTTGCAGTTCCCATAATTGAAAATTTTGTTTCGTAGATATTAAAGTTTTCCGCCAATAAACAGAAAGATTTTTGAAATGAGCTTGAAAGGAATTCATGTGAGGCTCATCGCAGTCTTTCTGCTGCTCACCCTCCTGACATCCGGCTGCTCTGAGCCGGTGGAGGAGAGCTTCAAGCACAAAATCAGGTACACCATCTCAGTTGAATTCGGAAAGCCGGTGAAGGACAGAAGGGAGGCTCCGCAGGTGGACTTTGTAGAGAACGTCACCCTGATCGTGCCACTTCCAGTCAGAAACGGAACGCCCATAAACCTGTCCCTGCTCGCCACTCCTGAAGGGTGGAATGCAAGCCTCGTGGAGACGGAGCATGGTTTAATGCTTCTTCTGCGTGCTGAGAAGCTGAAAACATGGAGGATGGAGAAGGTTCCGGTTCCAGTGGAGCCGGGCAGCGAAGAGAAGCCTGAGATTCCTGAAGAGAAAAGGCCTGCGATCTACGAATTTGAGGTGGTGCTGGATCTCGACAGAGAGGTGAACACCCTGAACCCGCTGAAGGGGGAGTACGTTCTTCAGCCAAAGCTGGAGCTGGTCGAAGTGGAATGCGGAGAGGACATGAGGTTTTATCAATTCGCGAGGTGCTACAGCTACATTGCCCCGGTCTACTTCAGCTCCGAACCATTCGTCGATGCCGGAGTGGTTGTGTGGCTCGAAGGTAACAACTGGTGGTTCACTTACGGGTGGACGGGGAATGAATTCGACGACTACCTCTTTGCCGACTTTAAAGAGCCCGGATGGAAGCTCGTAAAGGGAAATCTGAAAACTGGAGAGGGTGTGTATAGGAAGTAGTGTTTTGAATCGCCTGTTCTTGGTCACCCCATTCTGACACATCTCCAGCTCAGGCAATTTCACCGAGTGACCAATCCGGAAGGCTGGAAATCGCGCAGAAGTTTTTGGTTTTCATGATTTTGTGTACCCTGAAGAGTAAAAGATTTTTTGAAGCTTCCTTCAGCATCTTCTCCACCTCTCCCAAACCAGCCTCGTCTCCACCCTTTTTCCAGTAGAGGCTGTACACCACTGCAAAATGCTCGTTTCATTGCATCGCCTCGTTCTTACAGCCTTAATTCTCATCAACTACATATGTTTCTAAAGCCCATAATTACTGAAATATTATCCTGGCTCTCTCCTCCCCCTCAACCACCTGCCAACCCTCCTTTTCTATCTTGAATTCGAAAGTTTTTCCTCCAGTATAAGCTTTCCACCCGTATTTCGGTTCCCATGGGATGGTGTAGGTGAAAAACAAAGGTAGGGCTTTGAAACCAGAATGGATGGAGAATTCCACAAATATCGTCGAATTGCCTTCGAATTCTGCGTAGACCGGAACTTTAATCTTGTATTTTTCGGATAACTCCTCTTCATTTTCGGTTCTTGAAATAAATTCTTTTTCAAGCAATGGAGAAAGTGTTACGTTTGTATCCATAATGTCTATTGTTTTGCCACCTGTAACTGAGATAACTACAGGAAATACATCCATTTCCTCCAGCTCAACTTTCAGCATTTTTCCATAGGGTGTATCAATTATGGAAACATTCGTAGTGGAAGACTGATTTACCACGGGTTTTCCACCTATATGGGGAATTGGCAGAATAAGTGTAACATTTTTTGGTTTTTCTCCCCCATAAGAAGTGATCTCATACCAGTATTCTGCAGGCAGGTTTACGAAAGCCAGAGTAAATCCTGAAAAGAGAAATCCGATGAAGGAAACTAAAAAAAGAAGAAGAACAATAGTGGTTTTTTTGCTCATTTATTTACCCCCAAATGAGTGCTGTAAGCATTCCTATTGTAATACTCAATGAGTCCTTTTACATAGCCTTGCCGTCTTCACCCCATAGTATGTGGCGATAATCGTTGGTTTTTCGTCTTCTGCCGTAAAACTGAATCCACCGACTTTTCGCTTGCACTTTTCCAGAAATTCAAGAACCCCATCGGGATTTTCTGGAGTTTCGCCCAATATTTTGAGACTCTTCACAACAAAATACGTGCTTAGAATGTTCGACTTGTTGTCCAATCCGAATCCGCCATCGCTATTTTGCTGTGATTTTAGCCACTCCACTAAGCTCTCTTTGTTTTTCGGCTCGGTGTTCAGGTAGTTCAGCACCTCTATAAATTCCAGTGTTTCTTTCTGAGCTTCCACGATGTTGCAGACTTCTTCCACGCAGAAATATCCCCCTCTTTCAAACCCATAAACTCTGTCCATTATCTTATTCTTTATCTCACCCTCCAGAGTGATATTTACGAATTTAAGAGCTGTTATGCACTCATAAAACACCTGAAGATTGTTAAGTTCCCCACTTGCAAACATCTCGACGTACGGCATACATGCATCGACAACAGCATCCCTCTCCACTTTATTTCCCAGAAGAGTTAATCCTGCAATGCTTGGATAGAAATCAAAATTGAACCTTCCTGATTTCAGGTCTTTGACGGCTTCCCAGAATCTATGCTCAAAAAAAGTCTCCACAGATTTATCGTAAGATTCATTTAAATCTTTAAGGATGCTTATCGCGTAAAACGTGTATTTCGCTGCAGCCAGACCTCTTATAATCGGCGTATAACCTCCTGTAGGTAATTCATGAAGTCTCACGAGTTCGGCTATTTTTTCCCTATTTGGGATTTCATGACCTGATTCCACGATAATTTTAAGGGCCGCATACGTTCCAAATTCGTCAGAAATAGGATCAAAATCAAAACCGAAACCTCCATCCATGTTTTGACGTGAGATTATATGCTGAATCACTTCATCCGGAATCTCTGGAGACTCATTTAATGCACCTGCCACATTTAAATAGGAAAGTAAATACGCCAGATTTCCTGATTTTTTCACCTCTTTTAAGGAAAGAATTTCTTTTTTGGTCTCATTTAGATAATCTTTTTTCTGGGCAATCTCTGGCAATCTTTCCACATCCACCCCGATGTTGTGGAGGGAGACGATAACTTCTTCAAGGTGGAATAAGTCTCTCATATAGCTATCATTTGAGTACTTGCTATACATGTATTTGTAAAACTTTTCAGAAGGGATTTGATACAAACCCATTAACTCAGAAGCTGCAAGATTTGCGAATCCCGTTGGAACGCCCCCAACAACATCTGAAAAACCTCCACTTTCCACCTGATATGAACTCAGTAGATCCATTATTTTGCCCCTGTACTCATAAGACCTTGTTTTGTCAAGATAATACAGAGATCTGGAGATATAGTAGAGGTCTTCAAGTGAATTTTTTGATGTATTGAATTTTTCAAGTTCCCTCTCCAGATATTTTACAGTTTTCTGCCTGTACAATGGCTCCAAACCAATGAAATCTGAGATCATTACGAAATAGTACGTAGAATACAGTTCTGGTTTAGTATTGAATCCCGCATAACCACCATCTACAGTTCTTGATGCTCTTATTAGCCTAAGAGTGTTTTCTGTCCAGTTGCTTTCAAAGAAATTATGATTTGAAGACTTGCTGCCAGATTCCTTTTCTGAGTTCAAATTCGCCTTAATCCCCATAACTGTTAAAAACAGTAAGAGAGAAATAAGCAACACAGATTTTTTATTCACAGCTTTCACCTCTTGAAGATTTATAAAATTTTTAAAAATTTAAAAATAAACTTCCGAAATGACATGTATCGCATTATTCCCTATTCTGACGTTTGCATCGTCTCGCTGGCGCATACCAGTGATGCCCAGCCAGTCTTCTGCATGGAGATTTGCGTAGCTGTGCATCGCACTTGAAACATCGTTAAATGTGTCTTCAAAAGTTCCGGTGTTGCTGTAATACGTAAACGACGGAGGCCATGAAATGGTCAGGAAGAATCCACTAATGGTAACCTGTGTAATTAGTCTTATTGCATCCGCATTGCCGCTTCCATACCACGTTCCTGACGACCATCCTTCCAAATCACAACTGTGATAACCGGGATCGCACTCAGCAACAAAATAAGTCTGTCCTTCAACATAACCGCCATTCCAAGTCTCCCATTGATCGTCCCATCCGGCACACGTTACAATGTCCCTGGAAGTATCCAGTATGCACGTGCCCCTTATGGAATTTGGAGACACAATCGATCCAGAAGTTTTGGAATTTCTTTCTCCTGGTGAAAGCACCTGAACTCCTTTTTTCTTGAGATTTTCTAAGTCTTTAGTAGCCTTGTTTTTAAGATATCCCGAAATATCCTTTATAATTTCATTTCTTATTTTGCTGTTTTCGTCAATTCTTACAACATATTTGCCTGAGCTGACTTTTTTGATGTACTCTTTCCCTGTTCCATTGTATTTCGATATCAGAGAGTCAAGATTCCCAGCACTGGTCATTTCTGCAGCCACCACCGGACTAACTATGCTTCCCACTATCACCAACACCAGCATTGCTAAAGCTCTTTTCATTGCATCACCTCTCCACCCACATAACAACATTGCACTTTACTGACATATAACAATTCTGACCATATTTTCAGAATTATTTTTCTAAATTAATATTCTCAAAACATGGTCAGAAAGTTTATATTCCTTTAAAGTCAACAACAATTATGAAATCAAATCTAATTGCAGCGATGGTGGCGGCGGTTCTTATCATCTCTGCTCCGATCTCCGCAGAATCCGGAGAAGTTGGGATAAATACTGTGTATGATTCCATCAAACAGGGAGAAACCGACTGGTTCAGCAGGTACATCTCCTCACATACATTCGACGTGTATCTGATATGGTACAATCCTTCCAGCAGCCTCACTCTAACGCTTTATTCTCCAAGTGGAGATGTGTATGGCCCCTTTAGAGATTCGAGTGATGGTGTGGTTGATGGTAAAATAGCATTAACCGTCGAGAATGCCGAACGGGGAGTGTGGTACTTCAGGGTGTACGGCGAGAGGGTGAGTGGGGTTCAGCATTACTCTCTAACTGTATTATGAGGACTGAAACCTCAATTTTACTCTTGTTCACACTTTTACTGATTTTTCAGAGTTTGTTCCCTATTTCCGGGGCCGCCACGATAAAGCCGGCAAACATCAGCGATGAGGAGCTGATGGAGAGGGTTAAAAACGACCCTGCGGACGAGGTCAAGGTCTCCTTCTGGGAGCTGCCCCTGTGGATAAAGGTGCACCACATCCTGACCCTTGCCGCAGGTGCCTTTGCCATCTGGAAGCTCCTTCCGTTCTTCGCCGGAAAAATTAAGGTCACGCTGGAGAACAGAAACAGGCACAAAATTTTGAAGTTCCTTTCCCAGAATCCTGGGGCCAGTCTGAGAGATCTCGAAAGGAGCCTCAAAATGAACAGAAGCACGCTCAGACATCACATCGACGTCCTTGAAAGGAAAGGGGAAATAATAACCATAAAAGCGGGAAAGGAAAGGCTTGCGTACCCTCTTGAGTACTTCATTTTCAACGGCAGAGATCTTGACAGGAAAATTGTTCTCAGATCGGATGAGAGGAAAAAGATTCTTGACGTGCTGAGCAGAAACGGAGGTATGAGGCTTGGAGAGCTGGCAAATGCTCTTGAAATGAACTACAAAACCCTGCACTATCATGTGGCAGTTCTTCAAAAGGCAGGTCTTGTTGAATTCGATGGCCAGAGTGTGAGGGCAAAGTTCTGAAAATTTTTAGAATTTTTCAAGTTACAGCAAGCAGTATCTCAAACCCGTAACCTCTGTAGATCACGCACTTCCCGTAGTATTTCTGCAGGCTTTTCGACTCCCCATTCGAGATCTCAACAATCGCGCTCCCGGTATTCATCGCCGACTCGATTGCCTTTCTTAGCTTCGGATTCTGGTTCAGCTCGTCCTCCGAAATGGGAATGCAGGCGTCGCTGATCTCCACCTTCCCGAGGTACAGCGCGGTGAGAGGCGAAGCCGGTGGCTGTGGATGGCTGCTAAAAAAGCTTGAAACCTCCTTGACTTCCTCAAAGGTATTCAGAGCTTCAAACACATTCAGGCTATGGACGGTTTCCAAGGCCACCAGGGATTGCGTGTCTCAGATTCGCGACGCTCCACTCAAAGAATGGAGAAAATGAGAATCTGCTCAATCATCCAAACTTGAATTCCGCGACTCTCTCCCATGTATTTTCATCGTAAACCGCAATCGCATCGCCAATGACGTACAGGTAGTCGTCTATGTAAAGTGCTCTGACCACAGGCGCATCTATTGCTTTCACGAGCTTCAAACCGTCCTCGTAGCTGAAGACGTAGCCGTGGTTGCCGGCTGGCAGGAAGAATATCTTGTGCTTGCTGTCGATCATGAAGGCGTGGTGGTTGTACAGCACCTCGCTCCAGGACTCCTTCAGGGTGTACTTGCTCACCTCTTTCGGATTCTCCGCGTCGCTCACGTCGAAGAGCGAGAGCTTGACGTATCTGTCTTCCCTGCCGACTCCCAGGATGAGATGCTCCTCCACTGGATGGAGGTACGACGAGAATCCGGGTATTTTCAGCTCACCCTTTATCTCCGGATTCTTCGGATCGCTCAGATCGATGACGAAGAATGGGTCGGTTTCGCGGAAGGTTACGATGTATCCTCTGTCTCCGATGAACCTTACCGCGTAAATCCTCTCGTCCTCGCCAAAGCCGGTAATCTTCCCGACAACTTTCAGCTTTTCGTCAAGCACGTACAGGTCGTTTTCGTCACCGAACGTGGTTGCGACCCTCAGGTAACCCCTGTACTCATCCATTGAGAACTGGTTGAGCAGCCTTCCCGGCACCTCTCCATCTGCGAGCGGTTCGAGGTTCAGACCGACTTTGACGATGTACGTTTTGTGAATCTCTCTCTTGTGGTCCTTCCTGAAGTCGCTCATCCTGTTCCAGAAGTCATTCTCGAACTTCAGTCTCTCTTCTTTGTCGAGAGTGAGCAGATACTTCGATATTATGGTCTGGATCTCTATAAACTTCGCCTGGTTGCTTATGTCGTATCCCATGACCTTCTCGATTCTGTCCAGCACGTCCTCGGGCAAAAGGTCTCTGTTCTCATTCAAAAACCTGAAGTAAATCTCATCTTCCCCCATTCTCTTGCTGTACGCCACGTAAATCGCATTCTCGGACATGTAGACAGTTGAGCCGTAGCCACCCATGAAGCTGAAGGTCTTGACGACCTTTCCGTTTTCGGGATCAATTTTCATCACTGTGTAGAGGGCATCCGAACTCACACCCCTCGGGAAGTAGATGTCGGTGCATTTGATCTCTAAGGCCTCTCCGTTAACCCTGACAGGCTCTATCGGGCAGGGGTCGTAGTAGTCCAAGTAATTTCTCGTTATCACGTAGATGTGGTCTCCGTAGAGCCTCGAGGTTACGATGTTCCCGTCCACGTCGATCCTCCACACGTTCTTTCCGTTCGCTTTGTCGTAGCCCGAGATTTCGTTGTATTGCAGAACAATCAGTCTGTTATCATGCAGAAGCAGGTTTCCACTTTCAGATATCTCGAAATTCACACTCATGTTGTCAGGGGGAAACGCAAGGACTGAGAGGATCTTGCCCTGGTATTCCGGCACAATCCTCGGCACGTAGATTCTGGCAATGCCCATCGAGTAGTAGATGTTCTTTCCGTCCGTCTTGACGATGTCCGGCTCGTCTATGCCCCTAACCTGAACGTTCGTCTGTGAGTATCTATCCGCCACACTCTCCTCTATCATTGGAGTTGGAATGGGTGTTGCGGTCGGGACAGGCATGGGTGTGGTGACCACTGGCATTTTCACAGGCTCAGGCACACCCTTCTGCACGGCAACGCCGAACATCGGGTAGCCGTAGTAAACCTCCCTCAACGCAAGGTACTCTTTAAGCTCCTCTTCCGATTTGAATCGGGCAAGGCCTGTGAGGCCTGAAACGTTCTCCCCCACAACTTCTGTGGTCTTTTCAGGATACGGTGTTGCCGGTGGTGAGGGGGTTGGAGCTGGCTCTGCCTGATTTCCAGAATCGATGCATCCCGCCGCCACAGCTGCAAGCAGCATGATTGCTAAAATCAGTTTTTTCATAAATCCTGTTTCTGGTTAAACCTAAATAAGTTTTTGTTTTCGTAAGGTAATATAAATTTGTCAGATAATATTTGGAACTCGCTTCAAAAAGCTTTTAACTGTTCTGAAAAACAGTACATCATGGCTGAAAAGTTCAGCGAGATTTACGACTATTATGTTGACAGAAGCTACGAACCAAATTTCAAAAGAGATATAGTGGCTGTGTTCAGGATAACTCCGGCTGATGGATATACAATCGATGACTGTGCAGGAGGAGTTGCTGCGGAGAGCTCAACAGGAACCTGGACGACCCTTTACGGATGGTATGAGGAGGAGAGGTGGAATGATCTGTCAGCAAAGGCCTATGACTTTCATGACATGGGAGATGGAAGCTGGATTGTGAAAATAGCCTATCCCCATCATGCATTCGAGGAATGGAATCTCCCAGCTCTGCTTGCATCAATCGCGGGAAACGTCTTTGGGATGAGAAGAGTGAAGGCTCTGAGACTTGAGGACCTTTATCTGCCTGAAAAGGTTATAAGAGAGTTCAAAGGGCCCTCAAAGGGAATTGAAGGGGTTAGAAAAATGCTTGAAATTAAAGACAGGCCGATTTACGGTGTTGTTCCAAAGCCCAAGGTTGGATACTCAGCCGAAGAGTTTGAGAGTCTCGCTTACGATCTTCTTTCATCGGGAGCAGATTTCATGAAGGATGACGAGAATCTCGCCTCACCGTGGTACAACAGGTTTGAGGAGAGAGCGGAGATTATGAGCAGGGTCGTAGACAGAGTTGAGAGCGAGACTGGAGAGAAAAAAACCTGGTTTGCCAACATAACGGCAGATGTCAGAGAGATGGAGGAGAGGCTCGAGATACTGAGCGAGTTTGGAATGAAGCATGCAATGGTGGATGTCGTTATATGCGGGTGGAGTGTGCTTGAATACATAAGAGATCTTGCTGAAAGCTATAACCTTGCGATTCACGGGCACAGAGCGATGCATGCTGCATTCACAAGAGACAGTCATCATGGCATATCCATGTTCGTTCTTGCAAAGCTTTACAGGATTCTCGGCATAGATCAGCTTCATGTTGGCACTGCCGGAGCCGGAAAGCTCGAGGGTAAGAAGTGGGACGTAGTGCAGAATGCCAGGATTCTTAGGGAAAATGATTACAAGCCAGATGAGAGCGATGTTTTCCATTTAAGGCAGAAGTTTTATGGAATAAAGCCCGCATTTCCCGTCAGCTCAGGTGGACTGCATCCCGGAAATCTTTTGCCTGTGTTCGATGCACTCGGAACGGATATAGTGATTCAGGTTGGAGGTGGAACAGTTGGTCATCCAGATGGTCCTTCGGCAGGTGCAAAGGCTGTAAGACAGGCAATTGATGCAATCCTTGAGGGGATTTCTCTTGAGGAGTATGCAAAAACCCACAAAGAACTTGAGAGGGCTCTTGAAAAGTGGGGAAGTGTAACCCCAATTTAACCCCGAAATTCTTTAAGAAAAGCTTATATTGTACAGCCTCATGGTTTGGCTGAGGGAGGTAATGCTCATGAAACAGCAGGCAGAAGTCAGACAGCTGAGAGAGGGAGGATATGTGGTAATTGATGATGAGCCATGCGAGATTGTAAGCATGTCTGTGAGCAAGCCAGGAAAGCATGGAGCTGCAAAGGCGAGGATAGATGCAATAGGGATTTTTGACAAGCAGAAGAGAAGCATAGTTCAGCCTGTGACTGCAAAGATCTACATACCCATTGTTGAGAGAAAGAGGGCGCAGGTAATAAGTGTCTCGGGAAACGTGGCACAGCTGATGGACCTTGAAACCTATGAAACATTTGAGCTTGAGTTTGGAGATGAGGTTGCAGATAGGGTTCAGCCCGGAAACGAAATAGTCTACATTGAATCCCTTGGAAAGAGGAAGATTGCGGAGAAATAGAGGTTATGCACATAGACAGTTTTTTTGCCACCTCCAACTCTTCTGTCAGCGATGCGGATTATGTTATCCTCGGCATACCCTACGATGCCACACAATCATTCAGGCCGGGCTCAAGATTTGCCCCTAATGCAATAAGGGAGGCAAGCTGGAACCTTGAGAGCTATTCTCTGTTCTTTGACTACAACTTGGATTTTGTGAGAATTGCTGATGCTGGAAATGTGAACTGTGATGGAAGCTTTGAGGAAATTTCCGAGAGGGTTTCAAAGCTGTTTGAGGAAATAAACGGGGTGCCGATTGTACTGGGCGGGGAACATTCTGTGAGCTACATGGCTGCAAGGAACATTGAGGATTTCGTTTATGTTGTTTTTGATGCTCATCTCGATCTGAGGGATGGCTTTGACTCAAGTCCATTCAGCCACGCATGCACAACAAGAAGGGTGATGGAAATAGCAGAGGAGGTGATAATTGCAGGTGTCAGGAGCTGCACTAAAGAGGAGAGAGAATTTGCAGAAAATTCTGGAATTGAGGTTCATTACGCATGGGATCTTCTTGAATATGGAGTGGATGATATCCTGGACTCCTTAGAAACGAAGGACAGGGTCTATCTGTCACTGGATATGGACTTCTTTGACCCTGCCTTTGCTCCCGGAGTGTCAACACCAGAACCGTTTGGTATCCACCCCTACGAGTTCCTGAAGGTGCTTGACGAGGTGTCCGACAGAATCGTTGCCTTCGATGTTGTCGAGGTTGTGCCGGACATAAACAAAGTCACTCAAACCCTTGCAGCAAAAATTGTCAATGAGTTCATAGCATCTAACGCCTCGCTAAGGTTTTAACGTAATCAAAAGCGTGAGCTATTTCTCTTCTGTGATGGATGAGAATTGGAACCGACAGAATCAGATAAACCCAGCTCAAAAGAATTCTTGCATGAACTGACGGAAGGGCAAACTGAATCAGAAAGAGGCCCATCAAAGCCAGTGCTTCATAGACACTGACTCTTCTGTCCATTATAATGGCAAGGGCAAAAACTGACTGTGCAGCTGTGAGAAGAACTTCTTCAGTCTGTCTTTCATCGAGCGGGAGAGGCGCGATTTGCATCGAAGATATGCTGAAGACGACGGCTATGGTTCCAATCAACAGCGTCCACTGATTGACTTTTGAGGATATCAATGCGTTGAGTCCGGCAGATGTTCTGAGCTTTCTGACAAGATACATCGCAACGATGAACTCGGGAGCCTCACTGGCAAGAGGTGCAAGCCACTGAACCATAAGGAAGCTGTCAATTCCAAACATCTCAGCGGTTCCAAGCAAGCCCTCGCTGAATGCTTCAACACTTATGAAGATCATGACAGCAGAATAGACCATGAAAAATACCACATTCCTTCTCCTTCTTGGTGTGGGAAGGCTGCAGAGGTACTCAGGCACTCCTGTTGGCTCAAATTCCTCTTTCTCGGCCTTTGTTGCAAGGTAGGCGTAGGCTGCATAAATTGAAACAAATACAAGACTGTCAAAAACAGAAATGTTTCCCTTGAACGGAAGAATGAATGCATAAACTGAGGCAACCAGAAGGAAGAATATCTCAAGATTCAATGCTTTATCCAGTTCAATCTCTGTTTTCCTCAGTTTCAGCATTGCTGTGAGCATAACTCCACTCCACCCAATACCGATAAGCAGTCTGTTTGCTCCCGTCATGTTTGCAGTCGCGTAATGAATGTAATCTCCCCCAACTTTACCGGCCATCCAAGCAAAGTATGCATCCACCGCATACTCTGGCAGTACAGCAAGCAGAGCGACAGCCGCAAGACTGACGCTTCTCGGAACATCCATCTCAGCTGTTTCAGCGGCCCACGATAGCAGAAAAGCAGCTCCGAGAACTGCAAGGCCTGAAATGAGTGCAGCAATGTTTGGAGAGTAGTGAAGACCAAAGATAAAGGAGAAAAGCCATGGAACTGTGAGGAGAAATGCAAAAATGATCTGAAGCTTGTGTCTGCTGTAATTCATGGTGGGAAAATGCTGTCAGGAATTAAAAGGTTACCATCTTTCATAACATGAATGCTTTTTAAGATTTAGCCCATCATTACCTCAACACCTGATTCTGTGCTTTAAGATTGTTCACATTTGGTGTTTGCGGTTCAGAACATTAAAATTTGTGAAAAATCACAAAAACCATCATCCCAAGCAGCGTCTTTGATGATTGATCTGTTGACATTACATTCAATTCCCACAGCCCACTTCTGAGGAGTTGTGAAAGGTTTATTTACTTCTCTGCAAAAATCAGCAGCGATGAAAGTGCTTGTGGTTGATGCCGGTGGGAGGGGGAATGCAATAGCTCATGCTTTTTCAAGAAGCAAGAATGTAAAGAGGGTTTTTGTTGCTCCGGGAAATGGAGGGTCACTCTTATTCGAGAAGTGTACAATAGCCGAGCTCAATGGTAAAAAAATCCCATCCATAAGAGCCATTGACGAGATAGTGAGGTTTGCAGTTAAAAACCAGATAGATATCGCCTACATCGGCCCTGAAGAGCCCCTGAGCCTTGGATTGGTGGACAGGCTTGAGGAAGCTGGAATTCCTGCAGTTGGACCAAAGAAAGAGGCCACAATTCTTGAGGCAAGCAAGTGCTGGGCAAAGGACTTCATGAGGAGAATTGGAGTCCCAATTCCAGATTACTGGAATTTTGATGATCCCGATGAGGCCAAGAGCTTTGTCAGGGACTACTACCGCATCAATCCTGAAAAGAATCTTGTTGTCAAGGCTGACGGTCTTGCTGCGGGAAAGGGGGTTTTTGTCTGTGATTCAATGGAGGAGGCGGTGATTGCCATTGATGAGATAATGGTAAAGAAAAGATTTGGCAGAGCAGGAGACAGGATTGAGATAGAGGAGAGGCTTTACGGTATTGAGGTGGCTTTCACGGCACTGAGCGATGGAAAGAATGCCGTGCCTTTTGGACATGCAAAGGACTACAAGAGGGCTTTTGATCCTGACGATGTGGAGGGGATGAGAAGGTTCTACATGGGATATTTTGGAAAGTACATAACCCATGAGGAGGCGGTAAAGCTGTACGACGCCGGAATGCTCATAAACCCTAACACAGGAGGAATGGGGGCAATATCCCCACACCCCTCTGTGGATGAGGAAATGGAAGAGAAGATAATGAGAATGGTCGTTGAACCCATCATAAAGAAGTTCAGGGAGGAAGAGGGTAAAGAGTTCAGGGGTGTGCTGTATCCAGTGATAATGCTTGTTGACGAGAACGGAGAGACGGTTCCAAAGGTTCTTGAGATAAACGTGAGAGACTGTGACCCCGGAGCTGAGGCAAAGCTTCCAAGACTTGAAAGCGATTTGCTTGAGATATCCTGGGCTATTGTGGAGCAGAGGCTCGATGAGGTTGAGGTCAGCTTTAGCGAGAAGCATGCTGTTGCTGTGTGTGCTGTTTCAGGATCGATGGTCGGAAGGGAGGGGTTCAAACCGGGCTATCCCGGAGATCACTACACCAACCAGCCCATAAAGGGCATAGAAGATGTTAGAGATGCCACAATATATGCAAACGGGATAGCAAAAACAGGTGACGGATTTGAAACAACCGGAGGAAGAGTTCTAACCCTCACAGCTCTGGATTACACAATTGAGGAGGCAAGAGAGATTGTGTACAATGAAATAAAGAGCATAAGCTTCCCCGGAATGAGATACCGCAGAACGATAGGGCTGGACGTTCCGGATTGATTTCAGAGCTCTAAATTACAACTCAACTTATTTTCAGATCTGATTTGTTTTCAGGATCGACTGACCTGAATTGTTCAATTAAATGGCGTAAAGTTAATTTATCTGCAATCTGTCTCTTTCAGGTCCTCAATCCCGAGCAAGAAGTGCACCGTAAATTTATTAAAACTCCCCTCACATCAATTCATGCCGCCACGGTAGCTCAGCAGGTAGAGCGCGTGCTTGGTAAGCACGAGGTCGCGGGTTCAAATCCCGCCCGTGGCTTTATGTTTTTTGTTTGTGGTTTAGAGTGTTTGTTGTCTTAAACTTGATTTTAATTTGTTATTTTGGTTCTTTTTAAAAGATACTTTTTGGAAAAATTACGATCACGAATAACAATATCAAAACCACAGAATCAGTTATTGAGGGCTTCATTTCGGCTGATAGGTTCTGATTGCCCCAGCATTAATTTATAGGAATTATAATCAAGAAAGGTACAAAAGCAAGAGTGCTCACAACAACACCGAAATTTTCTCTATCCATCTGAAATCATCTCCCAATGGCAGATATCATTTTAATATAACAGCTACGATCATTAATACTCTGATTAGATTCATCCACCAAAGGTATATTCCAGTTACTTTAGCCAATTCAGGGAAAACATACCAGAAAAACACAAATATAATAAATAATGCAATCATAGCTCCCATAACATCATCTACAAGCCCCATTTTTACTGCACCTTATGGAAATTCTTAGAACAAATCAATTCCAAATTCATCTTTTCTCTTCTTTTTTCTACCTCTTTTTTCTTTTTCCCACTACCAAATAAGTCCGGAACGTCTAATTCTGGCAAGTCCATAGCGAATGGGTCTTTTTTTCTTCTTTTTGGTACCTGAATCTAACCCAAAACTAAAGATGTTTTCTTTCTTTTTTTCTTTGCTTTTGCTATCTTTTTTCTGTCTTCTTTTGTTTTAACATGATGACAATCTGGACAAAGAGCTTGAAGATTTCTTATAGAATTGCTACCACCCAATGCTAAGGGTTTTTGTGATCTATATGATATCTGCCAGGTCTGAGTGTTTTACCGCATCTCGCACACTTCCATTTCTGCTTTTCCAAGATTTTGTCCTCATCTGCTTTTGAAATGTATTGCCTTTTTTTCTCTCTTTTTCACCCCCAAATATCAAACATTTAAAACACCGCAGAAGGGATAGCTAACATCTAACATAAAATTTTTTGATATCATAATCTAAACTCCCAAACTCCCGTTTTCTTCAAAAAATAAGTAAAAAGATCGGTATAACTGGCTCACCTTAATTAAAGCACCGAAAATTGTCCGCCATGCAGTTTCTATATTTTTCTGTTATTTTCCAATCTTACCAAGATAAAACATTTAACTCCTGAAAAGAGACTGAATTCCAAATGCCAGAAAAACCCACCATTTACACAATAGGCCACTCAAACCGCTCAATTGAGGAGTTTATCAGGCTCCTGAAAAAATTTGGAATAGAGGTTCTTGCTGACGTGCGAAGATTTCCAAGCTCAAAGTTTGACCACTTCAGCAAGGAGAATCTGAAAAGGGCTCTGCAGGATAACAGGATAGAATACATCTGGTTTGAGAATCTTGGAGGGTACAGAGAAAAGATACTTAAAGATTCACCCAACAGATCAATCAGAAGTGGGGGCTTCAGAAACTACGCAGATTACATGCTTACTGATGAGTTCAGAGGGGAGATTGAAAAGATCGCGAACATTGCAAGAGAGGAAACGACATGCATAATGTGTGCTGAAAGACTTTACTGGAGATGTCACAGAATGCTTATATCAGATTATCTTGTGGCTGTTTATGGATTTGAGGTCGTGCACATAATTGATTCAGAGAATGTGAAGAGGCACGGAATTAGCAGGCATGCAAGGTTAACAGATGAGGGGCTGATTTACGATATTTGATGAAAACCACAGACAAGAGTTCCGAAAAGAGAAAGTCAGGAGGGTTTTTCTGATGTTCTTCAATTTGAGCCTGCATTCCCCAGAGGCCTGAAGCAGGGCCAAAAAACTATTTCTATTTCCAACATTCATAGGATTCTGTGGCTCACTGGTGGGCGGAGACTCATGAAAGGGTTCTGGAGATTCTTGGATCCAGCCTGAATGGCCTTGAGGTGGAAGAGGCTGAAAAATTTGGGCTCAATGAGGTTGAGGGGAGAGAGAGCAGAGCCATATAAACATTTCTCAGGCAGTTTCTTGATCCTCTGATATACATTCTGTTTCTCTCTGTTTTCGTTCTCTACTACCTGAATCAGATGCTGGGAGCATGGATAGTCATTCTTGTAATTCTTGCCAACGCAGCAATAGGTTTTGTCCAGGAGTGGAGAGCTGAAAGGGCGATTCAGGCACTTGAAACCCTGATGGTCGTTAAGGCAAGAGTCAAAAAGGGCCGGGAAGGTGATTGAGGTGGATTCGAGATTTCTCGTTCCTGGAGATGTTGTTTATCTTGAGGCTGGAATGAAGGTTCCTGCCGATATCAGACTCATTTCAGCTCCTCTCTTTCATACCAACTTTAAAAATTAAATAAAAGAAAATTAAGATTAGGCGTTCTCCTGTCAAACGGCTATGATTATTTTCGCTGAGCTTCTGGCTGTAGAACCACATAACTTCTGACCTCTGAAAATGCATAATTGCCCACGTTGTCTATGGTCACAACAGAGTATTCAACCACACTTCCTGCAGGCTGAACTGGGATGACTGCTGAAAAAGGTTCTTTCGAAAAACCGTACCCACCTATTGGCTCTATCACATACCTACGTTCGGGATTCATTTCTAATATGTGCCACAGAGAGCTGTTAATTCTGTAAAAGAGCAGGGCCCTATATATTGCACTTCTGCTGTCTTCTAAATCTGCACTCACCTTCACATTCTCACCAGCATGTGCCTGACTAACATCACTCACATTTTCTATGATTGGGGTTTCATCATCCCCATACACTGTTAATACATTCTGTGCAAGCTGGCCTCCGTAACCGGTGATTTGCACCACATGTATTCTTCCATGAGCAGAACTCAGTTTCACATAACCGCCAATATCAGGAAGAGTTATGCTGTACAGTTCTGTGTTTCCCCTCCACAGGATGTGAACCACACATTCACCTTTCTCCTCAACCCTCACTGGTAAAAGAACCAAGTTTCCTGCTACAACTGGTGATCCAGCTGGCTCACCTTTGAATGTGAATTCATTGACAATATTGCCTCGAAAATCAATAGTGTAAAGATTCAGAGGTCTTTCGCCCACGTTCCGTACAGCATAAAGGAAATTATCGCTTGCTGCCATGTATGGGTTATCGTATATGTCGCTTCCTATACCCAGACCCGCTACCTTCCACAGCTCTTCACCGTTCTTAATCGCAACAAGTTCACCACCCGCATAAATAAAGACGGTGTCATCCTTTGCAAGTGGAGCACTCATTCCTCCGTACTTTGAGAGATAGCTCCACTGAAGGTTTCCATTTTCAAGATCGAATGCATAGAGTGTTTTTTGTGTAACCACATAGAGGGTGTCTCTGCCAACAGCCATGCCCAAAATTGCCCTGTCGTCAACTTTCTGACTCCACTTCTGCTCACCATCTTCAGTAAAGCAGTATACTGCTGCGTTTTCCACACCATGACCTGAGGCAACGCATACGGTGTTTTCCGAAACCACCAAATTGCCAGTGGTGCTCTGCCCGGCACTGCCAAAGTTCTTCTTCCAGACGATTTCTCCTGAGTGTTTGTCTACTGCTACAATCACCGGTGCTTGATAAGATCCCAAAACATCTGGCTGAGTGGCTTTTGTCGCAATATAGGCATATCTGCCGACCCCTGAACCAAACAGGGAAACCTCTGTGCCGAGGGTGATAAAACGCCATCTGTCAACATCCCATCCCTGTTGAGCCCTTTTGTTTTGTTCCAGATCTACATATCCTTCCTCTCCGCCCATGGGAGCTTTTGCAACAGCAGATACGTCAAGGCCCCAGACTAATTCACCTGTAGTGGCATTCAGAGCATAAATCCCTCCGATATCTACAAGATATATCCTGTCTTTTTCAGCCAGTACTGTGCTTATCACCGAAACATTGCGCTGATATAGGAGCTTGGGTACGCGGGGGACTACACACCCATGCAAAGAACTGTCAGCTTTACCCTTGATTAGCTTCCATGAGCTTAGCTTTGGAAGGTAGGGTGAGACGTTAAGCTCATTTGCTACACCCAATTCCTCACTCGGAGGTCTTGGTTGCGGTGTGGGGATTGTTTCCTTCAACTTTTCTTCATTTGACTTCCCAATCTCCTGATTCGCACATCCAGAGATTGGGATAACAAGGAAAATTAACAGAAAGGACAGGAGTGTACCCTTTCTTCCCACATGCCCCACCCCAGATTCACCTATTGTTTGTTGATTATTATCCAGCAAGGATAATATCTGACATTGAGTGTTATAAAAATTTAAAGGATATGCCCCTTCCATCACCTCAATTTTTTAAATTTCATTTTAAATCCAGAATCTGAGTTGAGGATTTTCCTAACTCTACATTACAACCAACCCGCCACACCACAAATTTTGAAATTGTAAGAAATTGAGCCCATTTTACTTAAATCCCATCCACAAAACCATTAAAATCAAATACAAAAATTTATAGACAGCTTAAAAATAAATTTAAAAAATTTACCACCCCATCATGGGGCAGTGATATCCATAACCATAACCGTACCTGTATCCACTTTGCCAGAGACTCTGAATCCACACCGGGATTTCTGAATTCTCATCACCTGCCGTCTTTCCGTTTGCCTCGATATAGACAGGAACAACCGTGTTGCCGTATTCAAAACCCCTGATGGTAATGGTGTCCCCAGTTTTTATTCCAAGGTTTGCCGCAAACCACCAAGGCAGAATTATGTACCTCCCATCCTCAAGCACAACCGCCATTGAATACACCGCTGAAACCGTCCCTGAAACGTCCACCATCTCTCTTTCCACCTGCTGAGCCGGCACCTCATCACCACCATATCCATAACCCATGCCGTATCCCATCATGGGATATCCAAATCCACCGTATCCTCCCATCATTCCCGGCATCCCGTAGCCAAATCCGTATCCACCCATGTGGGCTGATGCGGTGTAGAGCACTGCCAGGATTATCAGAGCCGCTGCAGCACCGATTCCAATCACACCTGCTTTTTTCATCTCACATCACCTCTGAACGACAATCGTTTTCAGGGGCAATAGGTGTATGGGGTAAAATCGAGAAGACAAACAGAGCTGATTCGTTTTATTTCATTTTCCAAAGATTCACAAAGATTCAGTTTTTCAAACAGCAGAATTCTGAGAGAAATGTTTCCATGATCTGTCCTCTGCTTCCCTCAAACCCGAGCGATCCCTTATCCAAACTCCCGAACCCTCAACAACCTCACCGATGATCGTGAAATCAAATTCAGCTGATTCCAAATCATTCATGTCTGCTGTGAAAATGATCTCGTACTCCTCTCCGGAATTCATGGCAATATCAATGGGATTGAGAGAGTTGACGCTGCAGAACTCCAGAACCTCTCCCGATACCGGAATTTTTTCGGGATAAATCACAATCCCGCACCTGCTTGCCTCTGAGATTTCCTTAAGCTCTTTAACAAGCCCATCACTGATATCAATTGCACACTCACTGATTCTCACAAGCTCGCCAACCAGGTCTGCTCTTGCCCTTGGCCTCAGGATCTTTTCAAACAGTGCCTTTCTCACACCCTCATCAGCATCAAACCCTCTGAGAGAGACTAAAAGAGCAGAAAAACACTTTCCAAGGTCTCCGGTAACGCATACTACCTGTCCAGATCTTGCATTTTTTCTCAGCAAGAGCCTGTCTGCCATGCCCAGTGCTATTCCATCAATTACAAGCTCTCTTGCTGAATTTGTGTCTGCGGAGATCAGCCTCATACCATACAATCTGAGTGCCTCGGCAATGCCTCTGAAGTACTTTTTAACATTTCTGAGATTTTCTTCAGGCAGCCCTATGGAGAATCCGAAATACATGGGTTCTGAGCCCATTGCAACCAAATCGCTAACATTCATCGTCACACATTTGAAGCCAGCATCTTCAGGACTCATTTCTTTCAGAACGTCACTTGATTCGACAAGCATATCATTTGTCAGTACGATCCATTTACCCCCGAATCTAAACGCCCCACCATCATCTCCAAAGATTTCTGCAACGCTCTTCATCTCCTCCATTCCGGATTTGATTATCTCCTCCTCCATTCCACCACCCTGATGAATTCTGGCGGAATTCTGTCTGCGGTAAAAACCCTCCCCTTCTTCCTTATCTCAATGCCACTCCCCATCACCCTTTCAGCATCAATTTCAAGGAGAACGGGATTCCGGGAGTGCCTGAAGCCAACCTCCATCGCTTCATCAGGTTTCTCTGTCATGTGAACCTCCCTTCTCCTTACCGGAATCAGGCCCACACTCAGAATGCTTTTGAGATTTTCCGGAGAGGTTGCATGGTACAGCCTTTCCGGAATCCTTCCGCTCTCACTCCACCTGACATCAACGTCTGTGCTGTGTCCGTATCTCGCCCTGATTTTTCCATTGACAATCTCAAACCTTCTTTTTCTGTCAAACTGGACTATTGCCCTTAAATGACTTTCACCCACTCCATAACGCTCTTTTAAAATAGCAATAACACTTTCCAGGCTTGCAAATCCATTCCGATCAATCTCAATTCCATATTTTTCCGGAAAATGTCTCAGCATTCCGCTTAGAAACTTACTGATTCTCTTTCTTTCAGCTCCACTTAAAATTACCTCTCCTTTACCACAACCACATCTCCCTTCAGACATTCCGCAGGTGCTGCAGATTACCAGATCCACTGAATCGGTTAAAGTGGAATCAAATAAATACATGACGTCACGGCCGAATTCTGTAAAATTCACAACCCTTCCTGATCAGTCCGGGAAGTTCCTCAACCGAATGGATGTATTTCCCCGTTATTTTTGACAGCTCTGCCCATATCTCGGTGTTTCCATGAACGATTATTCTTTTCAATCTCTTCTCCATTTCCCTCCCTTCCGAATCCCAGTCAGACAGGAGAACTGTTTTTCTCCCGCTGCACCTCCTGAATATCTCATGGTCAGGCATTGAGGAGGCGAGCAGAATTTCTCCCCAGATGCCCAGGCTTTTCAGCGCATCCAGGTCATTTTTTCCTTCCACCACTATAACCCCACCATCTTCAGATAGCATTCTCAGTTCCTCGATTATCTTGATTAGCCTTTCAAACCCCTTTCGCTCTATCATAAACCTCCTTCTCACCCAATCCTTTAACAACAACAACCTTGCTCCGTGATTTGTGTCCCGAAACGATCTCAACCTCAGCTGAGAAGAACTTGGATAGGAGCTCCACAACCTCTCTGTTTGCCTTTCCACCTTCAGGTGGAGATCTTACTCTCACCACCAGAGCTTTCCTCCATTCATCATATCCCAGAATTTCTCCTCTTTTAGATCCAGGTGAGACCTGCACTTTCAGCATGACATCCACACTTCCTGATTGGTGCTTCAACTTATAAATTCTACTTGAGGTGTCTTTAAATTGCTCTTTAGGCGGTTGATGAGAGTCAGCTATAGCTGCACCCTACCCCACCATTTCCACTGGAGGTTTTTGTTTCATGATGCAAGCATGCCGCCC
>ENA-OSAE01000061-OSAE01000061.1-marine-sediment-metagenome-genome-assembly--contig:-NODE-61-length-85338-cov-46.906781_pt1 | contig 85338 bp, 80 predicted proteins | sample MGYA00237870_ERZ529317 | MGnify/ENA primary metagenome ERZ529317 (study PRJEB26369, sample SAMN03142812) | marine sediment metagenome | biome: marine; feature: borehole; material: sediment... | reverse complement strand
CCTTGGCTCTTCGGCCGCCTCCTCCTTCTTACTCCACACTTTTTAGCTTAGAGCCAACCCAGGCTTGCATTACCGCCTGGCTTTGGCTATAATAAATGGTACATTGCGCCCGTAGCTCAGTGGATAGAGCGCTGGCCTCCGGAGCCAGGTGCGCAGGTTCGACTCCTGCCGGGCGCACCATAAGAAAGGTTTTCAAACCGCGTGTCTATATGGCTCGCGGGTTTTTGCTTTGAGGGGGCGGTTGGTTATTCGGGGCGGGGATTAACAAGATGAACTACGGTTTTATTTGCAAACAGCACCTGGCTTAGTTAAAATTGACACAGATTTGTCCAACGGGGGCGTAACATCGTGAAAAAGGTGGTAAGTGTCAGCCTGGGTTCCTCCAAGCGAAACAAGACCGTGGAGGCAAAGCTGCTGGGCGAGCAGTTTGAAATCAGCCGGATCGGGACGGACGGCGATTTCAAAAAAGCCCTGGCTACCCTGCGCGAACTGGACGGTAAGGTTGATGCCATCGGCTTGGGTGGTATTGACGTGTATTTATACATCCGGGGCCGCCAGTATGCGATCCGGGACGGCTTAAAGCTGATGAGGGCGGTGCGTAAGACCCCGGTGGTTGACGGTAGTTTCCTGAAACGGACGCTGGAGCGCGAGGTGGTGCTATACCTGGCGCGCGAAACGGAGCTTATCCGGCCGGGCACCAAGGTCATGATGGTAAGCGCTGCCGACCGGTTCGGTATGGCCGAAGCCTTTGTTGATGCGGGATGCGAAACTACTTTTGGGGATCTGATCTTCGCCGTGGGCATTCACTACCCGATTCGCACCATTGCCCAACTAGAAAGACTAGCCCGTCTTTTCTTGCCCTTTTTTGTTAGACTGCCCTTTCAGATGCTGTATCCTACCGGGAAGAAGCAGGAGGTGCACGACGAGCAGAAGGCCCGGCGGTTTGCGTCTTACTACCGGGATGCGGACGTGCTGGCCGGTGATTTTCACTACATTCACCGTTACCTGCCGCCGACGTTGGAGGGAAAGATCATCATTACCAACACCACCACTGCCGCGGACGTGGACCTGCTCCGGGAGCGCGGCGCCTCTTACCTAGTGACCACTACGCCTGTTTTCGATGGCCGCACCTTTGGAACCAACGTGCTGGAGGGCGTGTTTGTGGCCCTCCTGGGCAAGCCGCGGGCGCAGGTGACCGAGGAGGAATATGTTGACCTTTTGCATCGGCTAAACTTCAAACCAAACATCGTGAAGCTCAATTAGAACCTTAAAGACCCAGGAGTTCGTACATCTCCGCGTCAACGCGGTTGTCATAACGCAGGCTGAAATCCTTGCGGAATTGGATTACTGCCTGCTGAAGCCCCGGCCCGAAGATGCCGTCGATCGGGCCGTCGTAGTATCCATGTTTCTTCATGAGCCGCTGGATTTCCAACACCCCTGATTCCCGGTCACCCAGGACCAGAGTGGGCCGGCGTTCTGGACCCATGATGTTACCCACGATGTGCACGGGGGTGTTCACTTCTACCCAAGAATAAAGTTGTTCCGCACTTTTGTTGAACATACGGATACAGCCGTGGCTGGCCCTGGTGCCGATAGAATACGGTTTGTTGGTGCCGTGAATTCCGTAGATACCCCAGGGAACATTAAGGCCCATCCAGCGGGTGCCGAAGCCGGTGCCCCAGTTCATAGCCTTGCGGCGGATACTCCAGTTTCCGACGGGTGTGGGGGTTTCCGTCTTACCCACGGCCACTTTAAACTGGTAATACGGATAACCGTCATTCAGCACCGTGAGTGTACGGTTGCGTACATCAATGAGCAGCTCCACTTCACCGCTGGGAGGAGGGACGGTTTCCTGTGCGGCAACCGGTTGGGGCGTTAACCCCAGCAGGTAGCGTGTTGCCCCGTCCACAACACCGTCGGGTTTAAGATTATAAAGCTCTTGTAAAGCATGCACCGCTGCGGCCGTAGCCGGACTGTATGTCCCCGTAATGTTTCCCGAATACAGTCCTGCTGCTTGCAATTGTTGCTGAAGCTCGCGGATGTCGTCGCCCTCGAGTGGATGGGCTTGGTCCAGGTAAAGGGGGCGCTCATACTCGCAATTCACCGGACACAAAACGTAAGGTGCTTCGCCAGCGGCCGCCGGCATAGCCAAAGCCAAGCATATCAAGAGGGTAACAATCACTTTTGACACGCATCTCCGCTCCTTTTACTTTATTGTGTGGCTCGTGCAGATTCTTTTATGCAACAGGTGGTGCCTCCGGATTTTAGTTGATCAGTGTCACGCGGAGTTGAGTATAATCGGGTAAAGGGGGGATTTGATGTCGAAAGCCAGGTGGTTGACGTTGATAGCCGTCGTGCTGTCGTTAATGTTATTCACGGTGGTTGTTGGTTCGCGAAAGCAAAGCAGGAAAGCGCCAAGAAAGTACCTGCGACCGTGAACACCTATGACGAGGTGGCGCTCTTTTTCTGTGATCGTGACGGACATCTGCGGGTGGAGTGGCGGAGCTTGGTCCCTACCGACAACTTGCCCGCGGCCGCGTTAACCAGGTTGATCCTGGGGCCCGAAGCCCCCGAACCCCTGGCTACCATCCCCGAAGGCACCATGCTTAGAGGTGTGACGGTGCAGGAGGGTGTTGCTCGGGCGGACTTTAGTGCCGAATTGATGGAATTGATGGATGAGAAGCATTGGGGCGGATTTCTTGGCGAAACGATTACGGTTTACTCCATTATTCATTAGAAAGATAAGATAGAGGAGGCTTTGGGGGGATTAGAAATCACGCTTGCCAATGCTCCCCTGATCCCCTTTGACGAAATAGATGAGGGGGATAGGCAGCTCCTGCTCAGAGCTCTACAAGCTTCTGGAAAGTGAAGAGGTGCTAAAGATATAAGGATGTGTGAAGATGACAAGCGAAAAAATACTGTATGGAGTTAGGGACACATTTGAGAGTGCAGCAAAGAAGGCAACGCCAAAGTACAAGACAACTCCGGGCAGGATACTGTTCGCCGGGTTTATGGCGGGTGCTTTTATCGCCTTTGGTTTCATACTGGCAATTGTAGCATCAGCAGGCTACAACCCAAAGCTCTTCCCAGACGAGGGCAACATTTCAGCGTTTAAGCTACTCCTTGGTGCAATGTTTCCAGTAGGTTTGATTGCCGTTGTATTGGCAGGTGCGGACCTTTGGACAGGAAACGTTCTGTTCCTTAGCTCAGCAAAGGCAAAGAGATACGCCGGCTTCAAGGATGTACTCTACAATTGGATTGGCAGCTATGGAGGGAACTACATTGGATCATTCTTCCTAGCATTAGTGGCAGCAGTCCTTGTGGGGATAGTAGCTGAGGATCCATTCAAGACTACAGTAATAGGAATAGCAACAGAGAAAGTTAGTCACTCATTTCTAGAGATAGTATTCTCAGCTATTGGATGTAACTGGCTAGTTAACGTTGCAATTTGGCAATCGGCGAGGGTCAACGATGGTGCCGGAAAGATTTTGTCTATGTGGTTCCCAATCTTTGCTTTCGTAGCAATAGGATTTGAGCACAGCGTAGCAAACATGTGGGCAATCCCAACGGCGATATTTCTAAGTGACTACACAACACTGACATGGTCAATATTCTTCATCAAAAATTTAATTCCGGTTACAATTGGTAATGCCATTGGGGGGTTTTTCTTCGTTACGTTCTACTACTGGTACTTAAGCCATCCAGAGATTGGACCAAGTGAGATGATAAAAGAAATCGTTGACTTCATTGCTGTTTCTGTAACATTTCTGGTTATCATGGTCGGAGTTCCAACGGTTGTTGCAATAGTATTGGACAACACCTTGGGAGCGGGAATTAAGTTCATTACTCCACTAATAATCTCAATCTACGCAATAATAGCAGCATTTGCCATGTACGGCCAAGTTAAGGCAAAGGTTGGGGCCTCTGCTTGATCCGCTCCTTTCAATCAATAAATTTATCAACACGCAGTTTCTGGAGAATGGAGCGCTACAGATTTTGGTCGAAGGGCAGGAGGTGGTTTCCCTGAAGGGGCGTTTGGACTTAGTAAATCTCTGGTTCGAAACCTCGACTTGATAAAGGCTGGGGCCACTAGGTTAGCCATAAATAACGAAACCGGGTAAGCAGCCCGGTTTATTTTATTGTCTGATTTTGCTTGAAAAACAGGATTTTGGTGCATGTTGCCGAAGCACTTTTCGGTAGTCTTAAGGCACAGGAGGAGACTTTGGCGATATGTGGCGTAAGTGCACCCTGCTGGCCGTCTGCTTTTTGATCGTTGCCGGACTAGGGTTTTTACCGTTTCAATATGCCGAAGCCGCGCGGACGGCCGTGGTTCAGGGAACGGAGGTGCTGTTGCGTTCCAGCCCGGGCATCGCCGCCGATAACATCGTAGGACAAGTATCCCGGGGCACCCGCTTGGCGGTGGTGGGCGAGGCGGGCGATTGGTGGCAGGTGCGCCGCTCCGACGGCAGCACAGCCTGGATCGCTGGCTGGCTGGTGCGGGTCGAGGAGCAAGCGGCTGCGGGTGATGATTCTCAACACCGCGTGGAAGTGCACGTGAACGGCCGTAAGGTCAGTTTTCCTGATCAGCATCCGTTCATTGCCCCCGCATCCCAGCGCACCTACGTTCCGCTGCGCTTTGTCTCGGAGGCCTTGGGCGCGCAGGTCGACTGGGATGGGGCCAAGAAAGTGGTCATCGTAAGAAAAGGCGGAACCATGGTCCGGATGCTTGTCGGTGCCGGGACCGCGCAGGTAAACGGGGTTGACGTGTCTTTGGATGCCCCGGCGCGGCTGGTGGGTAACCGGACGATGGTGCCATTGCGCTTTGTGTCCGAGATTTTGGGGGCGGAAGTAGACTGGTTACCGCCGGAAGCCGGTCGGCCCGGCAGGGTGTTGATCACGGCCGCCGGCGGCACCGAAGAAGAATCGGCTGCAGGCCGGGTTGCCGTGGTGCAGGGGGACGGGGTGCGGTTGCGCTCCAGCCCGGTCATTGAGGATAACAATATTGTCGGCCATGTGTTTAAAGGAGACCGATTGCCGGTGGTCGGAGAGTCGGGCGACTGGTTAAAGGTCCGGCGGGCCGACGGCCAAACGGCCTGGATCGCGGGTTGGTTAGTACGTATTGAGGGGAGGGCCGCACAACCGCAACCGCAACCGCAGCCGGAGCCGGAGCCTCAATCTTCGCCGCCGGCGGCACCGGCGCCGACACCACCGCCTGCGGACCAAGAGTTGACCGGCAGTGTCATCGTGCGGGTGGATACGATTGAGGTGCGCAGCCAGCCCGGTAACCACTTTGCGGCCATCGCGCAGGCCACCAGAGGCTTCCGGTTGGGTCTGGTGTCTCAGCGAGGTGACTGGTACCAGATCAGGTTGCCCAGTGGTACCCTAGGCTGGGTCGAGGCGGCTGCGGTAGAAGTCGATCTTCAAACCCAGGTGCCGCCTTTGCCTTCGCGTGGTGATGATCGGGATCCGGATCCGGGGACTTTTGAAGCCGAGGTTTCGGGAAACCGGGTGATGATCACGGTCAGGTCCGCCGAGCCCATGCGTTACAGAGCCTTTCAACTGACGGGGCCGGCACGGTTAGTGATCGATGTCGAGGGGTTCCCCTTGGAAAAGCTGCCGGACCGGGTTTTGGACTCACCCGTGGTGGAACGGATACGCACGGGTGTGGTAGACGAACAATTCCGGTTGGTGTGCGACCTGAAGCAGGGTCTGAGCCATACCAGGTACCGCACAAACCTGTCGGCCGACCACCGCACGCTGACGGTGGAGCTGTACCTGGCGAACAGCGCCCTGGAGGGCCGGGTGGTCGTGCTCGATCCGGGGCACGGGGGGCGCGATCCGGGCGCCATCGGACCCACTGATTTGCGGGAAAAAGACGTCTGCCTGGCCATTGCCCTGGAGGCGGCGCGCTTGCTGCGGGCAGAAGGGGCGGAGGTGATCCTCACCCGCTCGTCCGACCGGTCCGTAGAGTTGGATCGGCGGGCCGAAATCGCGAACCAGGCCGCTGCCGACGTGTTCGTAAGCATACACAGCAATGCCAATGTGGACCGCGCCAAACACGGGATTAGCACTTACTGGTGGCCTTACCCGGACGGAGCAAGTCCCGGACAGGTGGCGGCCAGGCAGAGTCTGGCCCAGGCGTTGCAGGCGGCCCTGGTCGGTGAACTGCGGCGCCAGGACCTCGGCCTGTACCAGGCGCGGTTTGTCGTCCTCAGGGCAACACAAATGCCGTCGGCGCTGGTGGAAGTTTGTTTCATTTCGAACCCCGAAGAGGAGAGGCTGCTGGCCGACCGTGATTTCCAAGACCGGGCGGCGGCGGCGATCGCGGAAGGGATTAAGGCCTATTTTCAGAATTACTGATGGGTGTCAAAGCGTCCAGGCCTCCGGCGCACCGGCTGTCGGAGGCCTTTTGCTTGGCCGCAATTAACTCCGGAGAGAATAAATATTGAACGGGCAACATTTGATGTTAGAATACAGGGGGTAGAACCAGACCGCCGGGGAGGGAAAAGCTTGGCGCAGGGCACGGTCGGGCTCTTTGATTCCGGCGTGGGTGGTCTCACCGTCGCCGCAGAAGTTTTTCGGATGCTGCCGGAACAACGGGTGATCTACTTCGGTGATACGGCACACGTCCCTTACGGAGGGCGTTCCGTGAACGAATTGGTTACCCTCGCCGACCGGATTATTTCCTTTCTCTGTACCCAGGGTGCACGGTACATTATTTTTGCCTGCAACACCAGTTCCGCTGTTTCCCTCCAGGTGCTGCGTGACCGGTATCAGGTGCCGATGACCGGTCTGATCGAACCGGGGGCCGCGGAAGCGGTGCGGGTTTCGACCGCCGGCCGTATCGGTGTGATTGCTACCGAGGCGACCGTCAGAGCCGGTGCTTACGCCAGGGCGATTAAGGAAATCAGTCCGGACTGCGAGGTATTCAGCAAGGCGACGCCGCAACTGGTACCCTTGGTAGAAGCAGGAGAGATTGACACGCCAAGGGCGGAGGGCGTACTGCGGGCTTACCTCGAACCGTTAAAGGAGATAGGTATCGACACGCTGATCTTGGGCTGTACTCACTATCCGTTTCTGCGGCGACCGATCGCGCGCATTTTGGGCACGGGGGTCCGCCTAGTGGATCCGGCGGCGGCTACCGTTCGTGCGGCCATGCTTAATATTCGCCGTCTTGGTCTGCTACCTGGCGACCGTTCCCATCCAAAGACGGGGGCAAACTCCGCCGGACACCTTTTTTATGTGAGTGGCCCGGTCGGACCTTTTGCGTCCGTGGTCCGGCGGTTTTTGGGGTGTGAGCCGGGTCTCGTGGTCCAAGTAAACCTGGATCATAAACCAAAGACGACCGGAGGTTAATGTGGCTTGTGTACACTAGACAAGGTAGGCATCACCACGACCATACCGGTGGAGGTGGTTTATGCGGCCGGTTGGAGGCCGGTGGACTTAAACAACGTTTTCATTACCAGCACCGATCCGCGATTGTTAGTGGAGGAAGCCGAAACGGCGGGCTACCCGCGCAACGTATGCGCCTGGATCAAGGGTATTTACGCTACGGTGCTCCGAGATAAAGACTTGCGTACCGTCATCGCGGTGACCCAGGGGGATTGCAGCAATACCCACGCCCTCATGGAGACTTTACAGTTGGCCGGACGGCGCATTATTCCCTTTGCCTATCCCTTTGACCGGGACTACGATTTCTTGAAACTGCAGATCGAAAAGCTGATGGCCTACTTCGGCGTGGACTGGCACCAGGTGCGGGAGGCCAAAGCCCGGCTGGATCGGGTCCGCCGTCTCGTCTGGGAACTGGACCGCCTGACCTGGGAAGAAAACCGAGTGGGAGGCTGGGACAACCATTACTTTCAGGTGGGGTGCAGCGATTTTGAAGGAAATCCGGAGGAATTCGGGGCGCGGGTGGCCGGCTTCCTCGAGCGGGCCAAAAGCACGCCACCCCGGAAAGAGGCCATCCGCTTGGGGTACATCGGGGTGCCGCCGATTTGCGGGGACATCTACGCGTACCTGGAGGCGCAAGGAGCGCGGGTCGTTTATAACGAAACGCAGCGCCAGTTTGCCACGCCTTTCGAGGTTGAGGATTTGGTGGAACAATATCGTCTGTACAGCTATCCTTACGGCATCTTTTACCGTTTAGAGGATATCAAACGTGAGCTAAAAAGGCGGGAGGTGCACGGGGTGATCCATTACGTCCAGAGCTTTTGCTTCCGGCAGATTGAAGACCTAATCGTGCGTCACGAATTACCGATTCCGGTCCTGACCGTGGAAGGGGACAAGCCAGGCCGGGTGGACGCGCGCACCCGGATCCGCCTGGACGCCTTCGTGGAGATGCTGGCGCAAAGGAGGTGACCGCGTTGGAAATGACTGTGCTCGGCTGCTGGGCGCCGTATCCGCGGGCGGGCGGTGCCTGTTCCGGTTACCTGATCCGTGGTGGGGGTGTAACGCTCCTTCTGGATGCCGGTAACGGCAGTTTTAGCCGGTTGCAGGGCATAATGGATTTTAGGGAGCTTTCGGCGGTGGTTATTACGCATTATCATACCGATCATTGTGCCGATCTGTTCTGTTTGCGCCACGCCATTAAGGGCGCCCGCCGGGACGGCAGCCGGAAAGAGCCCCTGACACTCTACGCCCCCGGCGAACCGCGGGACGACTTTGAGCGCCTGGCGGGAAGCGGCGGGGATTTCCGGGTCCGGTTCATCGAGGAATTGCCTTTGACGGATGGAATCCGGAGGACAGAGATGGGGGGACTGGGCCTCGAGTTTTGGTCTAATCGCCACTCTTTGCCTGCTTATGGAGTAGCCGTTACCGGTGGTGGCCGGCGGCTGGTGTATGCGGGCGATACCGGTCGTTTTCCGGAACTGGCCCGTTTCTGGGCGGGGGCCACGCTTTTGCTTTGCGAGGCCAGCGGTTTTGCCCGGGACGAGGAGCAAATCGGATCGGTGCACCTCACCGCCCGGCAGGCCGGGGAACTGGCCGAAGAGAGCCAGGCGGCCCGGTTGGTGCTCACTCATTTTTGGCCGGAATACGAACCGGAAGCGCTGCGGGCTGAAGCAGCCGCGGTGTGCCGGTGTCCGGTACTGGCGGCACGCGAGGGTGACACTTATCGTTGTTGAAGCGAGGGCGCATAGAACGCCCGATAAGACAGGAGGGATAGAATTATGGTACGGGTGGACGGCCGGGAAGCGGTGCAGATGCGTCCGGTGCGGATAACCCGGCATTATAACAAATATGCGGAGGGGTCGGTGCTGATCGAAATGGGTGACACCCGGTTAATCTGCACCGCCACGGTTGAGGAGCGGGTTCCGACCTTTTTGAAGGGTACGGGAAAAGGCTGGGTGACCGCCGAATACGGAATGTTGCCCCGAGCCACCGGTGTTCGAGTGCCCCGGGAAGCCGTGAAAGGCCGCCCCGGTGGTCGTACCTTTGAAATCCAGCGGCTGATCGGCCGGGCCCTGCGAGCGGTGGTTGACCTGGAAGCCCTGGGCGAACGTACGGTGATTCTAGATTGTGATGTGCTCCAGGCGGACGGCGGGACGCGGACGGCGGCGATTACCGGAGCCTTCGTGGCCCTGGTGGACGCTTTGCAGGCGCTGGTCACCGCCGGAGTACTGCCCCGTCTTCCGGTGCGGGATTACGTAGCTGCCGTCAGCGTGGGTCTCTTTGAGGGAGAGGCCGTGCTTGACCTCTGTTTTGCGGAGGATTCGGCGGCCGACGTGGACTTCAACGTGGTGATGACCGGTGCGGGGCGTTTCGTAGAGCTGCAGGGAACCGGTGAGAACGCAACTTTTGACCGGGCCGAAGTGGAACGCCTGCTTGACCTGGCGGTTTCCGGCATACAAGAACTGCTGGCGTACCAGCGGGATGTTCTCGGTGCGGTAGGGGAACAAATCGGCAGGGAGGCGTAAATTAAGATGGCCAAATTAATCCTGGCTACTAGGAACGAAGGCAAGGTGCGGGAGATTGTCGCCCTGCTTGCGCCGTTAGGCGTGGAGGTGGTTTCATTGGCGGCCTATCCCGAGATCCCGGAGGTGGCCGAGGATGGCGATACCTTCGTGGAAAACGCCCTGGCCAAGGCCCGGACGGTAATGACGTATACCGGTCGACTAGTTATGGCCGATGACTCGGGGTTGGAAGTGGATGCCCTGAACGGTGCTCCGGGAGTACATTCGGCCCGGTTTGCGGGCGAGCCCAGGGACGACGCCCGGAACAACCAAAAGCTTTTGCATCTGCTCCAAGGAGTGCCTTTTGAACAAAGGACCGCCCGGTTTCGGTGTGTGATCGCCCTGGTGGCTCCCGACGGTACCGAACGGATCAGTGAAGGAGTCTGTGAGGGTTTAATTGGGTTCGAGCCCCGGGGAACGGGGGGATTCGGATATGACCCCCTGTTTTACGTACCCGATTTAGGCAAGACCTTTGCCGAATTGGACCTGGAAACCAAAAACCGTATCAGTCACCGGGCGCGGGCCCTGCTGGCCGCCCGGGACGTGGTGGCCGACATGCTTGGGCTGCGAAACGTTTTGACGAAGGCTGAGGATTAAGTTATAATTATGGTGCTGTGCGGGTGTAGCTCAATGGTAGAGCACCGGCCTTCCAAGCCGGGTACGTGGGTTCGATTCCCATCACCCGCTCCACCACGTTGCTGACTAAAATCAAACCGCCCGGATTCCGGGCGGTTTTTGGTATCCATATGCATCGCCGCCTATCACTTGAATATTGACTTCCACAGTCGGGTCAGGAAAGACTGCTTGGGTGCGCTGGCGGCAACACTCGCAGGCTTGGAGCCCGAAGGCGCGGCGGTGCTGCTGGCCGAGGCGGTCTCGGCCTTTCCGGGAGAATGCCTTTTAAGCATTTCGGCTACGTTGTTATCGATCAGTTCTTTGTAATTCAGAAACATTGACATTCCCTCCTCTCACTATGGAAAATAGGATTTCCTGGGCGCCGCCGGCTTGAAGCCGTTTAATCTTGCCGGGTTCTTGCTGCGAAAAGGGAAAAGAGCAGTTGCGGGAACCCTAGACGTGCGTTGTTATTGATAATTACGGTGGGCGAACGCCGGGTATGCTGCATCTTGCACCGTTCGGTGACCTTTACCTTTGCGTTTTATTTTTCGACACAGGAGAAGAGAATATACCTTCTGATAACTCAGAATTTTAAGAGAATATTATGCAACCACGGCGTCCGGCCAGGTGTTTTCCACTTATCTTGAACACGACTGCCGGACATTGTATAATACTACCGTGATTGTGTCCCAGTAGCTCAGCGGACAGAGCAACGGCCTTCTAAGCCGTGGGCCGGGGGTTCGAATCCCTCCTGGGACGCCATATGTCTGACCGAAGCGCGAGCGTGGTGCACGCTCGCTTTTTTGGCGCACGTGGTCTTGAAGGGACGTTTTGGTCATGAATATCTTAGAAGCGGCGAAAGCAAAACTATGCACGACCAGTGCGCATCAAGACTAATGGAACGGGATGCCCAGCATGGAACAAGTGGTAAATATGATTCACGAAGCTGTTCGGCAATCAGATAACTGGGCGCGTAAAGGCTGGTCCCTTGTTTTCGGCCCTAACGACAGAGAAATCAGAAGCTTGGCCGAGGCGCAAAAGGCCCAGGAGCAAGGTTTAGAAGGTGCGGCTGATGCCTTGGCGTACTGGCGGGAGGTAGCCGACTCCGGCCGCCGTTGCGTTGAGCTCGGGCACCGCTTGTTGCGGCTTTACCGGCAGGGACGGTTAAACCAGGCCCTGGACTTGGCTCAAGAATGTGTTCTGATCGAGAAACAGTACGGCTGTGATTCTACCTGGGGTCCCGTGATGAACGCCATCGAGGCCCAAATCCACTGAACCCCAAACAGATGCTTCCCGCCAAGGATCAATCCGACCGGTATACCCAGACAAAATAGAAAACACTCCCAATCCGGGAGCCTGATATTTATGGTGCGGGCGAGAGGACTTGAACCTCCACGGGTAGGACCCACCAGATCCTAAGTCTGGCGCGTCTGCCGTTCCGCCACGCCCGCAGAACCAATAATAATATAGCACGTTACGGGCACGGCCACAAGATTGAAGAAGAAGCGATTACTTGATGCACAGTACCGGACAGGACAGGCTACGGATTGGCTTCGGCAGGTCGTTGAAGGTAAAGCAAGACCGGCCGCGGCGCTGCTGCCGCGGTACCACACTAGTTCGTGGTCTCCGGTGTTGGTCGTGCGCCGCAACACGTCCACCGGTTCGCCCACGGCCACCGTCCAGTTCAGCTGTAGGCCGCGCCGCCCACGATTCAAACTGGGCCTGTGCCTTGCGGCTTTCTTCAGCCGCGGATTGGTAGGTATAATCCACAAACTGTTGCTTGGTGGTGCTGCTGCAAAGCTGGTCGACGTAACCAAAATGGGCCAGTTGCGTATCCAGCATATTGACCACGTCCAGGACTTTCCCCGTTTCCCAGGCATAGGTCTAGCGCTTTTTCCACTTGTCCGGGTTCCAGGTCGCCGTTGGCGAGAAGCAGTACTTTTCCCGGCATAGGTCCGCCATCCTCTTGCGCTTACTAAACCAACCATCCGATCAGCAGAAGCGACCCTGGCCCCAGCACGATCACCGCGTAGTCTTGATGCCGAACTTTACGGTCCTCCTGTTTCGCCATTTCTTGAACTAGCTTGCTCTGATCTTCGTCCGATACCGAGGGTGCCCCCCTAGCCTTTGTCATTCTTGGGCTACATTGTTATCCCTCCTTTCGTGAACAATTAGCCTGTTATTAGCCTGTTAATCAATGAGCAGCAACACCACAATCAGCGCGGCCACCGCTTTCACTGTGCCGACGATAAAGCTCAGCAGGAGGCCGTCTTTGCCAGCGGCTTTTAAGTCTGAGAGCCTGGTAGTCAGGCCGATACTGGTAAACCCTAGGCTAAAGGCCCAAACCATGGTGTTGCGCCGGCGGTATTCAAAAGCGCCGCTGCGAAAAAGGCCAGAATAAATAAAAGCAGGGAACTTATCCTTGATAAACTGCCACTTATTGACGTTGGCCGCCCCTTGCAGCTCAATGGAGCCGTTTAACACGTAAATTATGGTGACCAATACGACGAAGGGCAGTAAGAGCACGCGGCCGAGGTTGTAGATGTCGCCCATTAGGCCGGCCTGCTCGCCGTAGCCGAAGCCGGCGGCCAGTACCTGGTAGGATTGTTTAAGGTAAAGATCGCCATATCTGGCGGCAACGGCCAGAAGAACGACCAGCAACAGCCCCGGGATGGTTTTAACGATGTCTCGCCCCAAGCCGCTCATGTAGTCCGTTACCGTCAGGCAAACGCACGGTTTTCGGTTTGTACAGCCATCTCACTGCCTCCGGAAATGGATTATTCTTGACACTTTTATCTACCCTTGGGTAGCAATGCCAGTTTATTACGGCGTGTCGGTTCACGCAGTTGCGCCACCGACAGGTCAAAAGTATACTTGGCATTTGTTAGGATAACTTACGGCTAATTAATTCTAGGCCGGGTCGGACGTGATGGCGCTGGACTGGAGCGCGGGCACCCGCACCGGGTGTGTTTGCCTGCAAGGGTGCCCCAGTTGGAGTGTTATTCTCTTTGGCAGGTGTTTGGGGGTCGAAATAGGAGTGAGACCCCAGGTGACTTTCCACAAGGGGAAGCCCTTCCGGCCAAAGGAGTGAGATCTCATGTTCCAGGATTCGATTTTGGTCGAGGTAATTCTGCTTCTGAAGGGTCGGCTGCGAGGGTAAAGAGCAAGACTCCCACAAGCTGGTGAACGAGGTAGTTCACAGTTGATACAAAGTCTCCGGAGATTACCTAACTAATACTTGATGATGGCGATATTCTTACAGTGGGTTGATCCCCCGAATACGGCGTTGACGAACATTCTCGGTTTTGTTATACTTAAGCTTGTCGGTGGTGGGTGTAGCTCAGCCGGTCAGAGCGCCAGACTGTGGATCTGGAGGTCGTGGGTTCGAAGCCCATCGCCCACCCCAGTAGTGTTGGGGCGTAGCCAAGCTGGTAAGGCAGCGGACTTTGGATCCGCCATTCGTTGGTTCGAATCCAGCCGCCCCAGCCAAATCAGCCAAGTAACGTGAGCCATTAGCTCAGTTGGTAGAGCACCTGACTTTTAATCAGGGTGTCGCTGGTTCGAGTCCAGCATGGCTCACCAAAAATTAACAAAGAACCGCGCAGCTGCGCGGTTTTCTTTATTTGGTTTGCCCTGCTGGGAAGCTATCCGTATAAGATTAAGAATCGTCGCACATATCTAGAAATCGTCTTTGACCGGACTTTCGCCAGTAAATTAAACGAAGCTCAAGAATTCCAGTGCTGTCAACTCTTTTCGAAATTGTTTCTGTATATCCAACCCAATCTAAATACTATTAGATTAGATATACGGGAGTGTCTGGCATGGCCCTGCTCAAAAAGAAGATCAAGAACCGCATCTACTACTACTATTACACTGAAACGAAGCGTGTCAGCGGCAAGCCCAAACTGGTTAAGCAAGTATATCTGGGGCCGGCAGAAGAGATCTACCGCAAGCTAACTTCGGCCGAAGCCCCAGAGCCGGTAGAAGTTGAGAACAAGTGAACAGATCATGCGGGCTTACAACGAAAAGTACCCAGCAGAAGAGAACTTTCGTTCCTGAAAGACCGGCATTTCCTGCGTTTTGAGTCGGGGATGGTTTTAGCCTCCACCTCTTGCTGGAGGAACTTGATGATATTACCGAGGTAGTGCTGGTATACAAAGGCCCACGGATCGTCAAGAAAATCGCCCGGATGTCCCCGGGGAAAGTTCCAGACTTGGAACACCTGGAGCTTGCCCAATACCACGATGACAGTTAGATATACAAAGCTAATGGCTGAAGGCCAGGAATGGCGGTAATTTCGCTAATTACTGGCGATAATCCGGTTGAAAACCAACCCGAGGTTTTGCGTGCCACGCAGGCGTCAAATGCTTGAGAAATCGAGGTCGCCCCTACCGGAAGCTTGAAAATGTGCTGCCACGTGGGCATCGTTTTGGCCTTACATGTCCTGATGCGATGTGGCGACATATGTCTGCCATGTTCATCAAGACCAGGGTTTTCCGCAACAAGAACGGCAGCAGGCGTACCTACCTGCAACTGGTGACCAGTGAGCGGGTGGGGGATAGGGTGCGCTAGAGGGTGGTGGCCAACCTGGGCCGGCTCAACGAGCTTCAGGCCGGATCGCTTGACCGGCTCATCGAGCACTTGATGCGGTTTTCCCGGCGGCAGTGGCTTCTCGAGAAGGCACGGCAGATAGAGCCAGGCACGCCAGAACCTGGGAGCCGGTGCTGATCTTCTGCAGGCTGTGGGAAGAACCGGGGCTGAAAACCTCCTTTGCGCGGCTGCTTGACGGTACCACTGTGCAGACCGATTTTGAGGAAGCGGCCTTTGCTTTTGCCTTAAACCGCCTCCTGGACCGCATGTCCAAGCTGCGCGTCGGCGAGTGGGTGAAAACGATCTACCGGCCGGAGTGGAAGGGGCTGGAACCCAATCACTTCTACCGTGCGCTGGACTTCCTTGCCGAGCACAAAGGCCGGCTCGAGGAAGCGTTGTATGCCCGGGTGTGGGACCTCTTCAACCTGAACTGGATCTGGTACTGTGGGACACCACCACATACATTGAAGGCCGGGCGGCGGGGGGATTCGCGGAGTATGGCTTTTCCAAAGAAGCGGCCTGACCGGGTGCAGATCATGATTGGGGTGCTGGCGTCCCGCGACGGTTTCCCCATAGCCCACGAGGTGTTCCCTGGCAGCACGGCTGAACTGGACACCTTCCGGTACGTGGTGGAGAAGGGCAAGCACCAGTTTCACCTGGGGCGGGTGATCCTGGTTGCCGACCGGGGGATGGTGTCGGAGAAACTGCCTGGGGAGATTGAAGGAGCGCAGCTGGAGTACATCGTGGGGGTGCGGGTGAGGAAACTGAAGGCAGCCCGGGAGGCGCTCTCCCGCTCCGGCCGCTACCGCAAGGTGGCTTCCAACCTGTGGGTGAAGGAGGTCATCTACGGGGGCGTGCGGTACATCGTGTGCTTCAATCCCGAGGAGAAGGAGCGCGACCGCCGGACACGGAAGCAGGCGGTGGCGAGGCTGAAGGAGAAGCTCGAGGCCGGAGAAGTGAAGCAGCTCATCGGCAACAGCGCCTACCGGAGGTACCTGAAGATAAACGGGAGCCAGGTGGCTATAGACGAGCACGTACTTCAGGAGGAAGCCAGGTACGACGGCAAGTATGTCCTGAGGACCAACTCTTCCCCGCGCCCCGAAGAAGTGGCGGAAGCCTACAAGAGCTTGTGGCAGGTAGAGCGCGCCTTCCGGGAACTGAATCGGGTCTTGACCTGAGGCCGATCTATCACTGGACGGAAAAACGCATCAGGGGCCACGTGATGGTGTGTTTCCTGGCGCTGGTGCTGGAGATGGCGTTGCGGCGCAAGATCAAGGATCTCGGCGGGGAGGTCCGCTACGGCGACTTGCTGCTTGACCTCTGCCAACGGAAGGCCGTGGACCTCCATGTGGATGGGAGGCACTATCTGGCCCGCACGGAACTCATCGGTCGTGCTGAGGTGGCATTCCGTGCCGTGGGGGTTAGACCCCCGCTACACGTAACCGAGATGCCACGTGCCTGACCCGACCCCCGGGGAGGTGGTATGTGACCCTCTCATTCCTTGCAGCCCTTGAGCCGCAAGGATTTCTTGGATCGAGGGTATCAAAGTTGAGCAAGAGGAGAAACTCGGCCTTTAGGGTAGCCAAGGATGGTTAGTGGGTGTCGGGCTTATCGGCATTGGTCGCCGCCGGTCCCGGGCGGTTCGTGTCATTGGCGAGCATCCGGGCGAACATGGAGGCTAGGGCGCGTTTTTCGCTTTCGGTGCCCTGTTCCCAGAGTTCCTTGATCAGGCGTTGTTCCCGGTTCCCCGGATCGAAGTGGTCTGCCAGTACGCCGCCGATACGGTAGGCCAGTTCCTCTACATACTTATCGGAAACACCGACCGCTTTGGCGGCGTGAACCGCTTTTCCAAGCAACCGTTTCCAGTCGTGCCATTCGCTGCCGGTTTCCATTTAATCACCCCACGCTGTATGCGAAGTCAGACCCATTTGCATGTTATCCAACCGGCGCTATCCCATTCACATTTTTGTTTTTGAAGCCTAAACGCAGCTAGTTCCCGTTTCTTGCCAGCGCACCGTTTTGTTAACCAAAAGGAAGTCCGCCGGGTATGTCCCAGAAAAACCCCTTGGAGATGGGGAGCGAACTCCAGGCGCAGACGGAATTGACGGCCATCTGGTGGCCGCCAAACATTCGATCGATATACGACAATACGAAGTTGCGTTGTTTTGTTCGGGTAGTGTGGGCGAGTTGGTGCGGGGATAGCCGTGTCCAAACCGAGCGCCTGCTGGGCATAGGCGGCCGCGGCGTCAAGATGTAAAGATCGGGCTGTTTACGGGTAGATCCACCGTGCCAGCTTTTGCTCGTCCAAGATTTTGATCATCCGCCCGTCAATCTGAATGCTCTTTTCCTTTTTAAAAAGGTTTAGTGTCTGGGTTACCGTTTGACGGGTGGTTCCGATCATGGACGCGATTTCCTCGTGGGTGAGGCGGAGATTGATCAGGGTTCCGTTATCCGAAGGCACACCGGTCCGTTCTCCGATTTTCATTAGCAACAGGGCCAGCCGTCCCGGCACCTGCAGGCAGATCAGTTCGTGGACCTTGCCCTCCGCTTCCCGCATGCGCGCACCCAGGAGACTTGCTACCCGGAGGGCCAGGGTGGGAGTTCCTTCCAGGATCCTTAGAAAATCACCTCGCGTAAGCTTTACTACCACCACGTTGGTGATAGCTTCGGCGAAGCACGTTCGTTCACCATGGTAGAGCGTTTCGGCCAAGCCCATCAGTTCCCCGGGGTTGCGGATGGCCCCAACGGTGATTTTTCTCCCTTCAAAATCCAGGCGAAATATACGCACCCAACCTTGCTCCAAAAGGTACACCCGGTCGGCTAGATCACCGGCTGCGAAAAGGATCTGGCCCCTGGGGTAAGCCAGTTTCCGTCCAACACTCCGAATCAGCGCCTTTTCTTCGTCGGAAACAGTCAGTGCTTTCGGATCGCCTTCCGGCGTGAAGGAAATGCCTGCGTCCTCCCCGAGGCCGTTGTTTATGATATCCACGCTCCTCGCCCCTTCGGATATTATTTGGTCAATTTTCTGTCAATTTCTACAGCCATTTAATTATAACTAGCCGACAAAAATCTTGCAAGCCAGAGGCAATATTTGTAGCTGTCAACTCCAAATGGGGAAAATCCCAGTTTTAGGTATGACTTGCAGATTGAGCAACTTGCGGCCTTAAACGGGACAAAGCATTCAGGGCCTCGCGACAGGAGGCGAGGAAGCGGCAGCCGTGACCAGAATCGGAATCTGGGCGTGTAACCAAGCCGCCGGATCGGTCTTGCGGAGCGGTTCTATAAACCCGAGATTGAAGCTCGGCCCAGTTTCCCAGGCTGATATGTGGCCAGCGTTTTTGCTGATAGTCAGCCAGCCACGCTTGCAACTGGTCCATCGCTAACAGGCATCTCATTTGCGCCATATGGTGGGCTCCTTCTTCAGTCCAGCTCATAGCCGCCTCACGGTAGGATATCCTCGCTGTCCACGCTCTCTCCTGCCGATGGACGCCCATCCCTTTGTCGTCCCCCCGGAACTTGGCCTTGATATACAACGCGTCGTCCAGGGTGTTTAAAAACAGGCTCAAAACACGCGCAAAACTTTCCACCACCAACCCAAAATAGTGAACACTACCTGCTTGAATGTGTTCTCACCATCTGATACCATCATCTCAAAAGACGTTCTCATCTAGACCTCACTCCTCCTTTTGATTGTGTTCCGCTATTCCCACTTGGAGTGAGGTCTATCTATTTCCTGCTTCCTAATCTCTTCCACGTTGCCACAATATATTTTACTCTAAGCATGGTGGCGGTACTTCGGCCATGATCCTTTCCGCAATCGCCCTAAATACCGGGGCCGCCGTTTCCCCGCCGCTGGCACCGCCGCGCACCAGCACGGTGATGGCGTAACGGGGTTCTGCCACCGGGACGTAACCGGAAAACCAAGCGTGGTTCCCTTCTCCGCCGGTCTGCGCCGTGCTGGTCTTGCCCGCGCTCCCCCAGCCAGGCACCTCTGCTTTGATCCCTTGTCCTTCGGCGGTTACCAGCGCCATCATTTCCGCGAGCGCCCGCGCCGTGGCCGCGCTCATTATCCGCTCGGGCCGTCCCGCCTCAAAGGTCGTTACCGCCCGGTTGCGGTGCCGGACCTCGCTAACCAGCCGTGGCGGTATGTGCACCCCCTCCCGCCCAATAGCCGCCACCAGTGCGGTGATCTGTACCGGAGTCAAGAGCACCGAACCCTGTCCGACGCCGGCGTTGGCCAGATTAAAGGGACGGGCAATGAGCCCGAAATCCTGCCGGTCATCCGGAGCGGAATCAAAACCGATCAACGCCTGCTGGTCAAGCCGCAATCTTTCGGCGTAAGCGATCAATCTTTCGCTGCCCAACGTGAGGGCGACGCGGGCAAATACCGGGTTACAGGACTCGGCAAAGGCCTGGGAGAAAGTGATTTCACCGTGGCCCTCCGGGAGCCAGCACGAAACTAGCCGATCCCGGTAGCCGGAACAAAAGAACGTGCTGTCCGGTGTAACCAACCCTTCCTCAAGCGCCGCCGCCGCGACGGCAATCTTGAATATCGACCCCGGTTGAAACAAGCCCAGGGCCTGGTTGACAAACACATCCTTTACACCGGAATCCAGATACGCACCCACCTTTAGCGGGTGGTAGCTAGGACGGGAGGCCAAAGCCAGCACGTCTCCGGTGGCGATGTCCAGCACCACTACCGCCCCGGAGGGTACTTCCCGGTCCATAATCTCCTCCACAATTTTCTGTATATGGTAATCCAGGGTCAGGCGCACATCGCGCCGGCCATCGTCGGCCTTCCCGGTTTCAACTACCAGACCAAGCCCGGGAAGCGGTTTACCCCGGGCATCCAGGTAAACTCTGGCCACCGCTCCGGGATGAAACCCCCGCAGTTCGGCTTCATACATCCGCTCAATACCGGCTTTACCTACCAGGGCACCCGTTTCATAAGCAGCTCCTTCCACCGCCAGGTCCCCGTCGTGCGCCGGCAAATAGGGACCAAGATGCCCCACGGTATGCACCGCGAGGGGCTCGGGACCGTACCGCAAGGTTACGGGCAGCACGGCCACACCGGCCCAACCGTAGTCCAGGATTTGGACCTTTTGCGCCCGTGATACCGGATAGGGCAGAATTCCCGCTTTATCCAGTCGTGACCGGACTTCCGCTTCGTCCACCGCTAGTATTTCGGCCAGCCCCCTGACTACTAAGTCGTGATCCTGGACCAACGGCGGTACTATCACAACCCGGAAAGCCGTATGCCGGCCGGTCAAATCGTATAAGTTACGGTCCAGGATCCGGCCCCGCGGCATTGGTTCCAGCGAAACCTCTACCGTGTTCTGGCTCAACTTGGCTGCGGCATAAAGCGCGTGTTCCTCGATCTGGATCTCGCCCAGGCGCCACGTCAACAGGGCCAGGGCCGCCAACACAACCGCAAAAAGCCACTGCAGGCGCCGGTAACGAACACGTTCCAACAACGGCTCATTCCCTTTCCAGCCTCATTGGCTAGTTTGGGAATAGGATTACCAGTACCCGCCCCTTATAAAAGGGACAGGCATGTTTTGTGGATAACTTGCTTATTCTGTGGATAATAATTGAACGGCGCCCGCCTTCCCACGGGGGCAAGGCGTTTCGGCGAGGGACAAGGCGCGAGTGCATTCCTTAGCCGCGGGGACACAATTGACTGGAAGCCCCGGTACGTTGCCGGCGCTTATACCTGTGGCACTAAGGGAGGTAGAGACGCTTTTTTTGATTGTGCTCCGCCAAGGTGCGGGAAAACGCATGGCTGCCGTCCGGCTTGGCCACATAATAAAGGTAGTCGTGTTCCTCCGGCTCCACGGCAGCCAGCAGGGAGGCACGGCCCGGACTGGCAATCGGCCCCGGCGGCAAACCGGAGTAGCGGTAGGTGTTGTAGGGCGAATCGACCTCCAGGTCGGTGTAAAGCACCACCTGCCGGGAATAATCACCCAGCGCGTAAATGACGGTGGCGTCCACCTGGAGCAACATGCCCAGGCGCAGGCGGTTATGCAGCACACCGGATATTACCGCCCGCTCCTCGGGTACCCGCGCCTCCCGCTCGATCAAAGACGCCAGGGTCACCGCTTCGTGCAACGTCAAGCCGTGTTGCCGGGCCTTGGCGGCCAGATTCAACCGCTCCAGTTCGTCCTCGAACCGGGACAGCATCATCAGGAGAATGTCCCGTTCACTGCTGCCGGGAGACACCAGGTAGGTATCCGGAAAAAGATATCCCTCCAGGCTGGGTGTGCCGTCAGGCAGCCTGTAGCCCAGCGGATGGGTCGCGGCGATCTCTTCGAGCAACTGGTTAAACCGTTGTTGGTCCCCCATCCCGCGTTGGGCCAGCAGCGCGGTCGTTTGCTCCAGGTTCAGCCCCTCGGGCACGGTGAAACTGATCAACCTCGTCCGCCCATGAACCAGATGATCGATTACTTCGGGCGTGGACAGGGCGGGAGATAGCGCGTATTCACCCGCCTGCAGCTTGCCGTCCAGACCGAACAGGCGGGCATACAAGCGGAAAGCCTTCTGGTTGCGGATCAAGCCCTGTTCGTCCAAAATGGCGGCGATTTGAGCGGTAGAGGTATTGGCCGGTATTTGTACGACCACCGGATCCGACTCCCGGGCGGTGACGGGTGCCAGAACCGCATGAACCAACGCTCCCGTAAGCCCGACCAGCAAGGCGGCTAGCCCCAGGACGCCCAGCAAAAGCTGCAGGGGATAGAAGTTTAGTCTATGCAAGCGCAACGTCTTAACCTCGCCCTGGAATGTCGTCAAAATTATAACACTGATCGCTACTCCATGTAAAAGTATCCTGGCGTGGGCACGCCTAAGTTCACTTCAGTGCCTCCGCGCCGTCTAAAAGCAGAAGCGGTTCGGAAAAATGCTTGATGATTTCGTCCAGCACCAGGTCCATATGTACGCCCTGCGTGGCCACTACCGGAATAACCGGCTTGTATCTGTAGAACCGTTGCAGGAATTTCACCGTGGTGGCCGCCTCACTGCGCGGGGTGATATCAATCTTGGTCACCACTACGATATCCGCTTCTTCCAATAAGACGTTGCCCGGTTCCATGAGGATCTCGCTCTTCAGCCCGGCGGGAACTACACTGACTAAGATATCGGCCATTTGCCGGCTCTCTTGGGCCCGGTAACCATCGTTGATGCCTACGGCTTCTATCAACACTACGTCCGGCATCGCCGCCACCGACGGTATGTCCTTCGCCGAAATGCTGCCCAACTCCAGGATCGAGCGCACCTTGTTCAGCTCGTCCAAAGCCTTGCGGGCGTGCAAAATGAGCTGGTTACGTTCCTTAATGTGGGCAATACTGGACCTAATCGCCCGTTCAATATCTTCGGCTACGTCGCTACCCGGATCCGGTACGGCGATGGTCACGTAGACGGGATCAATACCCTTAAATAGATACGGTTTTTCGTCTTGCACCCCCGAACCAATCGCCAAGGGCTGGTAGCCCCGCTGTTTTAATCTGTTGTAGAGTTCCCCCAGGACCGTGGATTTTCCCGAATCGTTCCGGCCACAGAACACAATCTTGTTCACGCCGCTCCCCTCCCAGTAGTGAACCGTTGTAATTGACCTTGCAAATCTATATGCGCCGGCGCCGGAGAGTATTAAAAAAGCGGCGGGCTTACGCCCGGCCGCCGTCACTCTCATACTTTTTGTACAACCCAGTACCTCAGTGTCTTGCCCGCGTTTCCTGGTCGCCATCCCCCATTCGCGGGCCGAATTCCAACGGAGTTTCCAAGGAGGGATTCGTGCTACCGTTGTTCCCCTCGGGAGGTCGTGGATCCTGGCCCGCAGTAGGAGATTCGGTTGTTTCGTCCCCGCCGGGGAGAACAACCACCGCCGGCACTTCTCTGGTGCCTACGGCAATTATCTCCGGCACAGGATGGTAAAAACTTGAAGGAAGTTCTTCTTTTTCCACGTTCCCGTTACGCCAGATCCAGCGCTCAGTGCGGGCGCGGTACCCGCGGACGCCCACCTGTTTAACCACTTCTTTGCCCGCCTCCAGGTTCTCGTCCTCTTCGTAAATGGTACGGTAATCGATCGTTTCGATCACCACACTTTTTATCTCCACCCGCGGATGGTTGTGGTGGTTGCCGAAGATTTTCACCGTGATCCGACCATCGGCCGCAGACGTCTTTATATAAAGGTAAGAATCCGTGTTATTGCGGAACCGTAAATCAATCGCCCCGTAGACCACCGTGGCGTCCTGACCGACTGGTACGTAACTCACGGGAAGGGAATGATTTTTGCGCTCCAGTACTTCCAGGTCGGCCAGGAGCACAGCGTTGTATAGAGTGGTAGACACCTGGCAAACACCACCCCCCAATCCCTCTCGGAGCTCGTTCTCAATGATTACCGGTGCCGTTCGGTAACCCTCCTCGCTGCTCCGCGGGCCAACAATCCGGTTAAAAGAAACAGTCTCTCCAGGAGCAACCAACAGGTTGTTCAAAGCGCTGGCCGCGACGCTGATGTTGTAAGCCCGGTTTACTGCGCTGGGATCGTAGTCGGTGCTGAACACGGACAGCAAACCCGTAAGACCCATGGCTTCAATATCCCGGGTAGTGTATTTGGGGGCAATGTGAATCAACGGCACGGTTAGCACCGAACCACCTGTTCCCTGGTCAAGCTGCGCCAGGATCTCGGCCTCCAGCCGGTCAAAATCGACTTGATAACCGTCCTGGTGCGGAATGATGCGCACGGTATCGTCTTCCCCGATGTGGTATTTGGCATCCACGGGCGGCCGGGTAAGGTCAGCCGTCAATTCCCCGACAACCTGCCGAAAACATTCCTCCTCCAACCGGGCTTCGAGGGGTAGAACCAACCCCTCGCGGGCGATCCGCCTCCGTTCCAACACCCGGGAAAAATAAAAGCCGGAATTTCCGGCCTCCATTGCCCGAGCAGTGATCAGTTCCCCGTCCAGCCTGAGCCCCAGCGCTCCCAACTCAACCTGCCAGACCCGCTCTCCCAGAGTCAGCGTGATCGGGCTGGCGCGAAGCTGGGCTTCCAACGCTGCGATCGTTTCCAGGCATTCCGGGGCGGTCATACCGCCAAGCTCGATCCCGTGCACCGACACCCCAGGGGAAACAACAGACGGCCTGCCCTCAACGGCCGCAATACCCAGGAAGGTCGCCGCCACGCATAATGCTAATGCTGCCAAACTTCCGTAAAGATAAGCCGGAATGCGCAGCCGCACCACACTTCCCCCTAATGCTCCCTATCAACCTTGTCCTGCCAGGCATCGGCCACTTTTTCCCATTCCTCGTCCTCAATCTCTACTAGGATTTCGTTTCCTTCCTCGTCTTCCGCAAACTTGAAAATGACCACTTCGTCCCCTTGCTCTTCGTCGCCCAGCGGAATCAGGATGGCGTACTCGATTCCCTCCACCTCAAGAATATCCAGCACGTTAAAATCGTGTTCAACGCCTTCTTCGTCCACCAAAGTGATAACCTCGTCAGCCATACTCAATTCCTCCATCTCCTTCACCAAATTATGAGTATTCTATTGGCAGAAATCGCCCACGTCAAGTACCGCGCTCTGATTTGGAACGGAGATAAGCATCAAGAAGGACGGCCGCCGCCAGCTTATCGACCACCTCGCGCCGCCGGCGCCGCCGCACCTCCGCTTTGATCAGCAGCCGTTCTACTTCCGCCGTGGTCAGCCGTTCGTCCCACGTTACCACGGGGACGGTCAGGACGCTTTTTAGCTGCTCCAAAAATCCCTGCACTTTCTGCGCCTGCGGACCAACTCCACCCGTTAGCGTCAGGGGTAGGCCAACAACCACCAACTCTACCCTGTGTTCCTCAACCAGGGCCGCGATTTGGCGCATATCCTCGGCGCCGGAGGAGCGGTTGATCACCGCCAACGGGAAAGCAACCAAACCGCTTTCGTCACTCAGGGCCACCCCAATACGGCGGTCGCCCACGTCAAGTCCCATGCAGCGCATTCATATCACCTTAATGGCAAACTCCGGACAAACCGCCGCACAGTAACCGCAAAGTGTGCACACTTCCTGCCGCACCGCCGCACGGCCATCCTCCCTCTTATAGAGTGCCCCGGCCGAGCAAGACTTTACGCATGCACCGCAAGCCTGACACCAATCCTGAATAAGAAGGCGGCGCGGTCGACGACGGATACGCCGTTCTAGCTCCTCGGGCACCGGCCGTCCAGAGATCAAACAGAGGTTGTAATCAACCTCCAATGTGGACTGCATACCGACCGCCACGGAAGCCAGTCCCGGAATGGAAAGGACAAATCTTAGCGCCGTTGCCGGGTCGTCCAACAGGTGGCCGCCCCCCAAAGCCTTCATCCCGTATACGCCTTTTCCGTTTTCCACGGCAAGCTGAATAGCGGCCACCATTGCCGCCGCGTTCCCGTCGCGGATGCCAAGGCCGTAGCGATTGATAATCGGATGAATCACCTCAATGGCCGGGTCCGACGCCGCGGCCTCCACCCCAGCAACGAAATGAGTAGAAATACCGACCGCCCGGACCAGCCCCTTCTCTTTGGCCGCCAGCAGATACTCTAGGGCTTCGCGGTGCCCACGCAGGGTTAACGCCGACTCCTGCTCGTGCAGTAGGAAAATGTCAATATGGTCGCGCCCCAGGGCCCGTAGGGCATAATGCAGGCTTTTCTCCATCTGTTCCCGGCGGTAGGCGTAGCACTTGGTGGCCACCAGCACCCGATCACCAAGTCCACGAAGGGCCGCACGGATGTGTTCGTAGTTTTGATATAGCTCCGCGGTGTCCACGAAGTTCACGCCGGCCTCAAACGCGTAGCGCATCACCCGTGCCGCATCCCGTACCGGAAGATCAGCTTGCAAAGGGCTGATCGTAAGCGACCCAAAACACAACCGGGAAACCAAAAGTCCGGTTCGTCCTAATTGGCGGTAAACCATCGTGTCGTGTCGCAGATTAATCGGCCCTACCCTCCTCCGGTAGGGCCCTTTTTGTTCAAATAATGCCTGAGCAGTTCTTCTAACAGCTCGTCGCGTTCCAAGCGCCTGATGAGGTTACGAGCGTTACGATGGCTGGTAATGTAGGAGGGATCGCCGGAAATCAGGTAGCCAACCATTTGGTTTATGGGGTTATACCCCTTGTCCTTCAAGGCTTGGTATACGGCCAGGAGGATTTCCCGAGCGGCATCTATGTCTTCCGCTTGCCGTTCGAACCTGACGGTTTGGTCGGGAAAATCACGGTTCGTCATCCTGCCCCCCCTCTAGACGGGATCTTCGCGCTGGCTTCTGTTTTCTCCATCACGGTAACTATTTCCTGCCCAGGTGCCTAAAAACATGGCCCGGGTTAGCGCAACTGGCGGAGGACCACCTCGCGGGCCTTTCGCAGGGCGTCCTTGAGTTTTTCCGGATCTCGGCCGCCGGCCTGGGCCATTTCCGGTCGCCCACCCCCGCCACCGCCGGCCACCGCGGCCGCCTCTTTCACAATGGCACCGGCGTGCAAGCCGCGGCGCACCAACTCGGGCGAAACCGAAGCCACCAAACTCACCTTGCCGTCCATCACCGCCCCGAGCACGATCACCGAGGGTTCCAGGCGGTCCCGCAGCAGGTCGACCATGCCTCTTAGCTCGGCCACGTCTCGGGCCCGTACACTGGTGGCAAGCAAATTAATCCCGTCGTGCTTGCCAACCTGATCCAAAAGACTCTTGACCTCGTACACCCGCAGCCGGTCTCGAAGATGCTCGTTCTCCCGCTGTGTCTCCTTTAACTCGGCAACCATTCGCTCGATCCGTGCCGGCACATCCTGCACCGAAGAGCCGATGTACCTGGCTATCCTGTCCAACTGCCGGCTCTTGGTATTGAGGAAATCGAAGGCAGCGTTGCCGGTAACGGCCTCCACGCGCCGCACTCCGGCTCCGATGCTGGCTTCCGCCGTGATTTTGAAGAGGCCGATTTCGGCGGTATTCGACACGTGCGTTCCGCCGCAAAGCTCTAGACTGACATCACCGATTTTCACCACCCGCACCTCGGCCCCGTATTTTTCACCAAAGAGAGCCACAGCACCCATTTCCCGCGCCTCTTCAAAGGAGGTCAAGAAAGTATTGACCTCCCTGTTTTCAAACACCACCTGGTTAATGCGTGCCTCCAGTTCGGCCAACTCGGACTCCGAAAGCGGTTTAAAATGCGTAAAGTCAAACCGCAGGCGTTCCGGCGCCACCAAAGAGCCGGCCTGGTTTACGTGGTTGCCCAACACATCTTTCAGGGTCCGGTGCAACAGGTGCGTGGCCGTGTGGTTGCGGCAGATCGCCCGCCGCCTCGGTCCGTCCACCGCAATTTGCACCTGGTCACCCACGTGCAGGATTCCTTCTTCGACTACCGCCCGGTGCACGTGAAGCCCCACCACCGGCGCAACCGTATCGCCCACCCGACCGCGTGCCTCAGCACCAGTGATCACGGCTTGGTCGCCCACCTGACCACCCGCTTCGGCATAACACGGTGTCACGTCCAGTATGATCTCAACCTCATCCCCGGCTCCTACCGCAGGCACCCGCTGACCGTCCTGCACCAAGCTCAAGACCCGCGCCGTGCACGTGAGCGCCTCGTAACCGACGAATCTGGTGGCACCAACCTCATCACGCAGGTTCTGATAATAGGCCTCTCTTTCACCGATGTACTTGGTTTCCTGGCGCGCCTGCCGCGCTTTCTCCTGCTGCACCTTCATGGCGGCTTTAAAACCTTGTTCGTCCACCGCCAGACCATGCTCGGCACAGATCTCCCGGGTCAGTTCCAGGGGAAAACCGTAGGTATCGTACAATTGGAAGGCGTCTTCGCCCGCCAAAGCGACACGACCATCCGCACGCGCCTTGGCAATCATGCGGTTGATGATTTCGGTACCCTGCATCAGGTTCTGGCGAAAGCGGACCTCCTCAAACCGGACCACCTTCTGCACGGTTTCCTGCGCCTGCACCAACTCGGGGTAAGCCGAAGACATCTGCGCGACTACTGCAGCCGCCACCCGATCCAAAAACGGTTCTTCGTGTCCTAGCAGTACCGCTTTCCGGACCGCCCGGCGCAACAGGCGGCGGATTACATAACCCCGCCCCTCATTGGACGGTAACACTCCATCCGCCACGGCAAAGGTAATCGCTCTGGCGTGGTCAGCAATCATTTTCAGCACGGTGTCAGTTTCCGAACGTTCACCGTACCTTACCCCCAGGACCTTCGCAATGTGGTCCATTAACCCCCGAAACAAATCGGTATCAAAGTTCGTATCCACGCCCTGCAATACCGAAGCCACCCGCTCCAAGCCCATACCGGTATCGATACCCTTGTTGGCGAGCGGCTTATAGTTTCCACCCTCATCGCGGAAAAACTGGATAAAGACCAAGTTCCAGATTTCCAGGTAACGGTCGCAATCGCAACCCGGGGCGCAAGCCGGCTCCGCGCAACCGTGTTCAGGCCCGCGGTCATAGTAGATCTCCGAACAGGGGCCGCAGGGGCCGACCCCGATCTCCCAGAAATTGGTATCCTTGTCCAGACGTACGATCCGGTCCGCGGGGATCCCCAGACGGCGCCAGTGATCAAAGGCCTCATCATCCTCCAAATAGACCGAAATCCAAAGGCGCTCCGGCGCCAGCCCCAGTTCGGCGGTTACAAACTCCCAGGCCCAGGGAATCGCCTTTTCCTTAAAGTAGTCACCAAAGGAAAAATTGCCGAGCATCTCGAAAAAGGTATGATGGCGCGCCGTGAGGCCCACCATTTCAATATCGGGAGTGCGCAGGCACTTCTGGCAGGTTGCCACCCGCGGGTAATCAGGGGTGGCCGTGCCGGTAAAGTAGGGCTTAAACGGCACCATCCCCGCCGAAGTCCAAAGCAGGCTGGGGTCGTTCACCGGAACCAGGGAAGCGCTGGGTAAAACCCGATGATCCCTGGCAGCAAAAAAGTCCAAAAAACGCTTCCGGATTTCGTTACTGTTCATTATCTGAATACACAACCCCCAAAAACAATAGGTTCGGGGCAAACCCCGCCGTTTCGCTCCTAAATTATACAAAGAATTGCCAGCATGGTCAAGAAAGGCAGAGCCGCACCACAGTCGGGCCTGTGGGTCATCCATCACCCGGGGTAGAACGGCGCCCCGATCGCCAAGTACACCTTCCCGCCACAGACCTTGCCGAGAACCCATCCCCCTCCCGCCCGAGCACGCAGTTGTACAGGAAGCCCCTTTTCCGTGACGCAAAAAATTTTCTTGACACCTTACCAAGCCTACTGTAGACTAGGGTCATAATTTTAAAGTGCTTTTAGTCTCTTATCAAGAGCGGTGGAGGGACTGGCCCGATGAAACCCGGCAACCAGCTGGTGCCCCAAAACGGCACCGGCCAGGTGCTAAATCCTGCGGGAGATATTTCTCCCGGGAGATAAGAGGAGCGGCGTATAAGCTGAACCTCTTTTCCCCGTGAGAAGAGGTTCTTTCCTTTTCTCCGGGAGAGCACAAGACTATTTTGGAGGTGTGACGGATGAGCATCAAAACCTACGCAGAAATCAACGCGCGGCTCCGGGAGGGGAAAGCAGTCGTCGTTACCGCCGAAGAGGTAACGACCATGGTCCAGGAACACGGCCTGGCGGAGACAGCCCGCCGGGTGGACGTGGTCACCACAGGAACGTTCGCCCCCATGTGCTCTTCCGGGGTATATCTAAATTTCGGGCATAGCGCGCCGCGTATCAAGGGGCACCAGATCACGTTGAACGACGTACCCGCCTACGGCGGCCTGGCGGCGGTCGACACCTACCTGGGTGCCACGGCCTTACCTGCCAACGATCCGTTAAACTCCAACCACCCCGGTGAGTTTCGCCACGGGGGCGGCCACGTTATCCACGACCTGGTGGCGGGGAAACCGGTTAAGCTTCGGGTCACCGGATATGGTACCGACTGCTATCCCCGGCAGGAGGTAGAAACCTACATCACCCTGGATGACCTTAACGAGGCCGTACTTTTTAACCCGCGCAATTGCTACCAAAACTACAATGTCGCGGTTAATCTTGGCGAGCGCACGCTGTACACCTACATGGGGGTCTTAAAACCCCGCCTCGGCAACGCGCACTATTCAACCAGTGGGCAACTGAGTCCGCTCCTTAAAGATCCATATTTCCGCACTATCGGCGTCGGCACCCGGATCTTTCTTGGCGGCGGTATAGGCTACGTGGTGTGGAACGGTACCCAGCACTGCCCTTCCGTACGTGAAGGTCCCACGGAAGGATCGGTGTTTGCCGCCGGAGGTACGCTCACCGTGTTGGGTGACCTCAAGCAGATGAGCCCGGACTGGCTGGTCGGCGCCAGTATCCTGGGTTACGGCGCCACCTTGGTGGTGGGCATCGGGGTACCGATCCCGATCCTGGACGAGGAAATACTGCGCTGTGCCGCGCGGTCGGACGCCGAGCTTTATGCTCCGATCGTCGATTACAGCGTCGCTTATCCCCAGCGGCGGCCGGAAATCCTGGGCCTAGTCAGTTACGCCGAATTAAAGTCGGGCACCATTAAGGTCAACGGCCGGGACGTGCCCACCGCACCCCTGTCCAGCTACAGCAAGGCCCGGGAGATCGCCCACCTGCTCAAAGACTGGCTCCTAAGCGGCAAGTTTACGCTGACCGAGCCCGTCCAGTTACTGCCGTCCCCTGACGCCGGCCTGACGGGCAAAGCACTTGAAATCAAAGGACCGAAGGAGTGATGACGGTGACCCCGAAAAAGGTGGTTCTGCGTTTTCCGGCCGATGTGGCTGATAAGCCCATAATTTATTACCTGGTAAAAGATTTTGACCTGATGGTAAACATCCTTAAGGCGAACATCAACCCGCACAAGCAAGGGACCATGATTGTGGAGCTCAGCGGCGACAAGTTTGACGCCGGTCTCGCCTTTCTCCAGGAACGGGGCGTCAACGTCCAACCGCTCAGCGAGGAGATCGTCCGGAACGAGGAGCAGTGCATCAGCTGCGGTGCCTGCACCGCCATCTGTCCGTCTCAAGCACTGTTTATCGATCGTCCGTCGATGATCGTCCAGTTCGACGGCGAAAAGTGCATCGTCTGCCAGCTGTGCACCCGCGCCTGTCCGGTGCGGGCCATGGAGGTCAAGTTCTAGCCAGCACGTGCGACTGGAGGTCATTTCCTAGTGGAAAGGACTTACCGCCGGCTGTTCCGCCAGGAAGACCTGGCCCACTTTCAGGTGGTGGTTCGCGAAACCGACCTTTTCATCGGCATCCGGCGTAACCGCCTTACCCCTGAGTTGGCCGACCGGGCCAACCGGTTCGTCCGCACCCTGCGTCAGGAATTGGAGGACTATATCGCCGAGGATCCTGGTTTTCTTCGGGCGCTCACCCCCTATCCGGTGGCGGCGACAGCACCGCAGATCGCCCGCGACATGACTGCGGCGGCCGACGCCGCCGGCGTGGGCCCTATGGCCGCCGTGGCCGGGGCATTCGCCGAATACACCGGACGGTTCTTGATCCGCTATTCCCGCGATGTATTGGTGGAAAACGGCGGTGATTTGTTCATCAAATCCAACAGACAGAGGACAATCGGCGTTTTTGCCGGCCCTTCACCCTTTAGCAACCGGGTAGGCCTGGTGATATCCCCGGAGATGACCCCACTCGGAATTTGCACGTCCTCGGGCACACTGGGACATTCCCTGAGTTACGGAAAGGCCGACGCCGTGACCATTCTGGCCCGGACTGCTACCCTGGCGGATGCGGTGGCCACCGCTGCCGCCAACCGGGTCCAGTCCCCGGAAGACCTTACGGCAGCGGTGGACTTCGCCCTTTCCATCGAGGGTGTGTACGGCGCGCTGGCCGTAATCGGGACACAACTGGCCGTCCGCGGTCACGTTAAACTGACGCCCCTATAGCCGGTACGGCGATAGAACCTTGGCACCGGGGGCCAGCCGCGTTGTGGATATCTCGCGGTTTATCCACAAAACATGCCTGGCCCCTTTTTTAATTGTGGGCCCTTTTGTTCTAGTAAACCAGGTCGTTGTTGGGATCGAAGGGAACCAGGCCGCCGTCCTCGTTCACCTCGAAGATACGTACGCCTTCCTTATCTATCCGGTATTCCACGCAGCAGTCCCAGCAATAATACTGCTCCGCCCCCACTTTGCCGGTCGCCTTCCCGTGACAAATTGGACAATGCACCGCCATACCTCCCTGCCCAGGTCGTCCTTATTCGTATTATGCCCGGCTTTTTCCTCGCTAACCGAAGTAGCGCAATACTGGCGGCAGGAAGATTTGTTACGGTCTGGCGTCAGTTTCGGCCGGAAGAGGGAGCCTTTTGACGTGCCTTTTCGACCAACCGCTCCAGAGTCTCCACGAATAGATCCACGTCGGCGGCGGTGTTCCCCCGGCCCAGGGTCACCCGTAACGCGCCCGCGGCCAACTCGTCCGCAAAACCCATGGCCTGCAGTACGTGGGACGGCGTTCCGGAACCGGCGGCGCACGCCGATGCCGCCGAAACGGCCACGCCCGCGGCATCCAAGCCGGCCAAGAGCGCGCCGCCGGCCACGCCCTCGAAGCAGAAGTGGGCATTGTGGGGCACCCGGCGGACCGGGTGCCCGCTCAAACGCGCCCCCGGAATGCGCCTCAAAACCTCGCTAACCAGCCGGTCCCGCAAGACCCGGACCTGTGCCGTCTCGTGCTCCAGTTCCGCGACGGCCAATGCCGCCGCCGCTCCCAACCCGACTATCCCGGGCACGTTCTCGGTACCCGGACGCCGCCTCGCCTCCTGGCCCCCGCCGTGGTTTAACGGCTGCCAGCGTGTGCCCGCCCGCAGATACAGAGCGCCTGCGCCCTTGGGGCCGTAAATCTTATGCGCCGAAATCGAAAGCATGTCCACGCCCAGGTTCTGAACATCGACGGCCATCTTGCCGAAGCCCTGGACGGCGTCGGTATGGCACAACACGCCCCTTTCCCGGGCCAACGCGGCAATCTCCCGGACCGGCTGGATGGTTCCCACCTCGTTGTTCGCCAGCATCACCGTCACGAGGATCGTGGTCGGGCGCAGGAGGGCGGCCACTTTCCGGGGATCAACAATCCCGTCCTCGTTTACCGGAACCCAGCTAACCTCATACCCGTGCTCCGCCAGGTCCAAACAGGTATCCAACACCGAATGATGTTCAATCCGCGACGCCACAATATGGTTACCGCGGTCACGGTTGGCGTAGGCCGCGCCCCGCACCGCCAGGTAGTTGGCTTCCGAACCGCCGCTGGTAAACACAATTTCTCGGGGATCGGCATTCAACGCCCGGGCCACGCGGATCCGCGCCTTTTCCACCCCCTCGCGCGCTTCCCGACCAAAAGCGTGTGCGCTGGAAGGATTTCCAAATACTTCGCGCAAATAAGGAAGCATTTCGTCCAACACCCGCGGGTCAAGCGGGGTGGTAGCCCCGTGGTCCAGATAGATGCGGCGCACACCTCCCACCTCCCAAAGATTTAATATTAGATTTTACCACCAACGCCGTGACCACCGCCATGCACACCCAGCACTTCCCCCGCGCAAACCGCGTTTTCAATTCACGGCTAATGGCCTTCGCTCCCAAAACTCTACTATGCACCCGGAGCATTATCGGGGGTCACATTGGAAGCTAGTTCAAAAAACGCCGCTCATAATCCAATTATGCCCCGTAATAACAAAAAAGCCGTGCTCTTTTACGAACACGGGCGGGAAACACCTAAACCCCACGATGCCGTTGACCTCTCAAAGTTTCCTGAACCCCTTCTCAGAACGTGGGTGCCCTCCTGATTGCTTATCACTTCCCCGCGCGGGGGCCTGTGAGCCACAACCAGAGTCCGGGCTCCCTAGGTGTCGCTGTTGGCTCAGAACTTCAAGTCGGTCACGGGCATAGCAGGGTTTAGACGTATTTTGTTACTCCTAGCCTAAAACAATACTAGCACAGCGCTGCGGCTTTCGCAAGTGTTAATCGGCTAAAAGCGTTGCGTGTTCAGGATTTCAAGCCGTTCCCAAACCTCTTCGCCGCCACCCGCACGCCCAGTTCCTCCAGTTGGGCTGGCGCCACCGCCCCGGGCGCCCCGGTCAACAGATCGGTGCCGCTCTGTGTCTTCGGAAAGGCCATCACGTCCCGAATGGTCTTTTTCCCGGCCAGCAGCATCACCAGACGGTCAAAGCCCACGGCAAAACCGCCGTGTGGCGGCGTACCGTACTCAAAGGCATCAAGCAAAAAGCCGAACTTTTCCCGCGCCTCCTCCGGTGCCAGGCCAATAACGGCAAACAACAGTTCCTGGATGTCCCGGCGGTGTATTCTAATACTGCCCCCGCCGATTTCCACCCCGTTTAGTACCAGATCGTAGGCTCTGGCCCGTACCTTTTCCGGCGCGGACCGCAAAAGCTCCAGGTCTTCATCCACCGGCGCGGTAAACGGATGGTGCACGGCCACAAAGCGTTTTTCCGCATCATCGTACTCCAACAAGGGAAAATCATGCACCCAGACGAAAGCCAACCGCGACTGATCCACAAGACCCAGCCGTGCCGCCATCTCCCGCCGCAAGGCCGAAAGCGCGGTGGCCACCACCTCCGGGGTATCGGCGACAAACAACAACAGGTCTCCCGGTGCCGCCTCCAGACGCTGAATCAGGATCTCCAGTTCCCCCGCGGAGAAAAACTTGGCAATCGGCGATTTGAGCCCATTTTCGGTGTACAGGAAATAGGCCAAACCTTTCGCCCCGTGCCGGACTGCATATTGGGTCAACTCGTCCAGGTCCTTGCGGCTGTAACCGGCACAGCCCGGCACCCGGATACCCCGAACCTGGCCACCGGCCGCCACAGCCGCCTGGAACACCTTGAACGCGCAACCGGCAGCCACATCGGACACATCGCGCAACTCCAGCCCGTACCGCAGATCCGGCTTGTCCGTGCCGAACCGGTCCAACGCTTCGCGGTAGGTGAGCCTGGGAAACGGAGTTTCGATCTCCACCCCCGCCGCCTGGCAGCATACGGCCGCCATCAGTTCCTCGATCAGCATCATCACGTCTTCGCTGTCCACGAAAGACATCTCCAAGTCGATCTGGGTGAACTCCGGCTGCCGGTCGGCCCGCAGGTCCTCGTCACGGAAGCAGCGCACCACCTGGAAGTAACGTTCCACGCCGGAGACCATGAGGAGTTGTTTAAAAAGCTGCGGTGACTGGGGCAGGGCATAAAACTTGCCGGGATTCAACCGGCTGGGCACCAGAAAATCCCGCGCCCCTTCCGGCGTGCTCCGGGTCAAGAAGGGAGTTTCTATCTCCCAGAAGCCCCGGCTGTCCAAAAAGTCCCGCACCACCTTGGCCGCCCGGTGTCTAAAGGCAAGCGCCGCCTGCATTTCTGGGCGACGCAGGTCGAGGTACCGGTAACGCAGGCGCAGGTTCTCATCCACCTCGATGCCGTCCTCAATGTAAAAAACGGGCGTCCGGGCCCGGTTCAGGATCCGGACTTCCCGGGCCACAACTTCAACGTCCCCGGTGGCCAGTTTCGGGTTTTCCGTGCCTTCCGGCCGCACCCGGACCGTTCCGGCCACGGCTACCACGTACTCGCTGCGCAGGCTTTCGGCCTTGGCAAAAGCGTCCTGATCATCCGGGCTGAAAACCACCTGGACGATTCCAGACCGGTCCCTAAGATCAACGAAGATAAGGCCTCCGTGATCCCGCCGGCGGGCAACCCAGCCGGTGAGCACAACGGCAGACCCCGCCTCTTTCCGGGACAAACTGCCACACTGGTGCGTACGCTTCAGTCCTTGCATCGACTCTAATTCCACGGCCCCAACACCCCCACTATTTGCCGGCGACTGCTCGCAACACGTTTACGGCGTCTTCTAAACGTATTTCTTTTTGTTCACCCGTTTGCATATCTCTTAAGATAACCCGGCCGCGCTGTAGTTCTTCCTCGCCCGCGAGGAGCACGTAGGCGGCCTTGAGTTTCTGGGCGTATCTCATCTGCGCCCGGAGGCCTCGTCCCATGTAGTCGCGGTCCGCGGCCAACCCCGCCGCCCGCAGGTCGCCCACCAGCTTGGTCACCACGTCCTGGGTCTCACCCGCCGAAGCCACAAACACGGTCGGCCCGGGCACCTCCGGGGACGCGGACTGCTTTTCCATCAGCCGCAGGGTTCGTTCCAACCCCAAAGCAAAGCCCACCCCCGGCACCGCCCGGCCGCCGATGGCTTGCATTAGACCATCGTAACGGCCACCGCCGCCGACGGCATCCTGGGCGCCGGCCCCGGGGACGATGATTTCAAAAGCCGTCTTGGTGTAGTAGTCCAACCCGCGCACTAGGCGTGGGTTTAGGGTATAAGGCAGGCGCATCAGGTCCAGGTAGCGGCGCACTTGCCGGAAATGCTCTCCGCACCCGGGGCAAAGGCAGTCCACCGGGTTGGGGGCCTGACTTCCGACCTCCCGGCAAACCTTTTCCTTACAGTCCAGCAGGCGCAACGGGTTTCTGGAGAAACGCTGGCGGCAATCCGGGCAACATTCCGCGACGCGGACGCTAAAGTACTCCACCAGCTTTTCCCGCATCACGGGACGGCACAAGGGACAACCTATGCTGTTCAGTTGCAGTTGGAGCCCATCCAGGCCCAACGCTTTAAAAAAAGCCATGGCCAGGGCGATGACCTCGGCATCGGCCGCCGGATGATCGGTGCCCAGAACTTCGGCCCCGAATTGGTGAAACTGGCGGTAGCGCCCGGCCTGCGGCCGGTCGTAACGAAACATGGGACCAAAATAATAAAGCTTTACCGGCTGTGGCCTGGCGTGCAGGTTGTTCTCCAGATAAGCTCTGGCCACCGGCGCCGTGCCTTCTGGTCTGAGGGTCAGGCTGCGCCCCCGTTGGCCCTTGCTTTGGAAGGTGTACATTTCTTTTTCAACGATATCGGTGGCCTCGCCCACCCCGCGCAGAAACAACTCGGTAGCCTCAAAAACGGGCGTACGTATTTCGCCGTAACCATACAGACGACAAAGATGGTGAATAAGGTCCTCTATCTGCCGCCACCTCAGGGCCTCTTCGGGCAAAATGTCCCTTGTCCCGCGCGGTCTGGCTATCTGCAAAAGCCACCACCCTCACTCTCGAATAAAAACCATAACTAAACATGAGGAAGAATGCGGCGAAGCCGCATTCCCAACGCTACGTCCTCACCCTTTACCTGTAGCCGTCCTCCTATCAGTACGCAAACATCTTTCGAGATTTTACGTCAGGCACGCGGCGCCTGTCAAGACTTGGCTCCCTGATCTAGCTCCTGGAGTTCCTGTAAAGAGAGACCTGTTCGCGCTAAGATCAACTCCAGAAACGGACCGGCCAAGCGTTCCGCATTCGGCAGCACCAATGTGTCCGGCCGTTCACCGTACCGCCGAAACTTGATATGCCGCCCGCGCTTATTCACCCCGTAGTACCCGGCCCGCACCAGCGCTTTGATCACCTTGCGCGGCAGCACAATAGGTTCGTCGTCAAGGTAAAGCGCGATCGCTTCGCGCAGGTTGGCCAGCGTTTCCTCACGCGTACCGCCCTGCGCCGCAACCCCGAGTTCTTCACAGGTAGCTACAAAGAACTCCCCGTCACTGGTCACCACTACCGTAAATTGACGTTTTTCAGGCTCGGCGTAAGACACCTTCCTTTCACCTCGCTTGTCACCGCAAACGCCGGCTACCAATCGGTGGTCAGGTAAGGGTTGTCACGTTTTTCCACGCCCATCGTACTGGCCGGACCATGTCCCGGGTAGACCCGCACCGCGTCGGGAAGCGGTAGCAACCGCTCCTTGAGGGAAGTCACAAGTTCCTTCATGCTGCCTCCCGGGAAATCGGTACGCCCCACGGCCCCGGCAAACAGGGTGTCCCCGCTGAATAGGAGGCCCGCGCCAAAAAGACAGATGCTGCCCCGGGTGTGTCCCGGAGTGTGCAGTACCTGGAGCCGGATACCCTTGCCCACTTCCACCTCATCTCCGTCGGCCAACACCCGGTCCGGTGGAGGGAACGACCGCGCCGGTCCAAGGTAGGCAGTCAAGTTTAGGTGCGGATCAGTTAACAACGGGGCGTCCTCGCGGTGCACCAAGAGTTCGGCACCGGTGTTTTCCTTTAGTTCCGCACACGCACCGATGTGGTCGGCGTGCGCATGGGTAAGCACTATTTTGACCGGCCGCAACTTTTGTCTGTGCAAAGCATCCCGGATGAGCCCGGCTTCCGCGCCGGGATCGATCACCAGTGCCTCCCGGGTCTGGGGACAGCCAAGCAAGTAGCAGTTGGTTTCCAGCGGCCCCACGACCAGCGTTTCCAAAATCAATTCCTTCATCGTTGTCTCCTCGTTAAAAGGTTTTGTGCGAGTCCAGCAGCAGGGTTACCGGCCCGTCGTTGACAATTTCCACTTGCATGTGTTCCCGGAACTGACCCTCGGCTACCTCAACCCCCAAGGCCGCCAGCCGGCGCGCCACCTCCCCGTACAAAAACTGCGCCCGCTCCGGCGCCGCAGCCGCAGAAAAACCGGGACGGCGGCCCCGGCGACAGTCTCCGTACAGGGTGAACTGCGACACCAGCAATACCTTGCCGCCGACTTCGAGAACCGACCGGTTCAATTTGCCTTCATCGTCCGCAAAAACCCGGAGGTGAACAATCTTTTCGGCCAGGTAGGCGGCATCCTCCGGCGTATCATCCCGGCCCACACCCAGGAGCACGACTAAGCCTTGATCAATCTCCCCTACCGTTTCTCCGCCCACCCGCACCGCCCCGCGGATCACCCGCTGAACTACCGCACGCACGCCTCAAACCACCCGCCTTACTTCGTATACGTCGCGCACTTTTTTCAGTTTTTGCTGTAGGTAATTCAACTGTTCCAGGTTACGGATCTCAATGGTTAGGTCGATGGTGGCCATCTTGCTTTTCTTCCCCCGGGCCGTGACCCAGCTCGCACTGATTTTCATCTCACTGAGCACGTTCATTACATCTCGCAGCAGGCCCGCCCGGTCCATTCCGGTGATCTCCATCCGGATCTGAAACGAAGCGTCAAATCGCCGGTCCCAAGCCACCTTGACCAGCCGTTCCTGTTCTCTTTCCCGCCACAGCTTGATATTCCGGCAATCCTCACGGTGTACCGAGACGCCGCGCCCCCGGGTGATGTAACCGACGATCCTATCTCCGGGCACCGGATTACAGCAGTGGGCCAGGCGCACCAGCAGGTTGTCGATCCCCAAAACGCGGATCCCCCGCGGGCTTTTGGACCAACGCTGCTGCTCCACCAACGGCTCCGGGACCGCTTCTTCCTGGCGCGCCTCCCGTTCCTGTTTCTTTAACTTGGCCACCAGCGCCGAAGCCGCCACCACGCCCAGGGCCACCGCGGCGTAAATATCCTCGATCGTGTGCAACGTATACCGCTTGCCCAGCTCCAGCAGCTTCTCGCCGCGTACAAGCTCCAATTCCAACCCCTGTTTGCGTGCTTCGCGCTCCAGCGCCTCCCGACCGCGGCTGACGTTTTCCTCCCGCTGTTCGCGTTTGAACCACTGCCGGATCTTGGTCTTGGCCTGGGAGGTCTTAACTAGATTCAGCCAATCCCGGCTGGGACTGGGGTGTTTCCCCTTAATGATGTCCACAATATCACCGGTGGCCAGTTGGTAATTCAATGGCACCAGCTTTCCGTTCACGCGCGCCCCGATACAACGGTGACCAAGATCGGTGTGGATCCGGTAGGCAAAATCCAGCGGTACGGCCCCGGCGGGCAACTCCATCACGTCGCCCATGGGGGTAAACACGTAAACCGTGTCGGTGAAAAGGTCAATCTTGAGCGTTTCCATAAACTCCCGGGCATCCCGCAACTCGTGCTGCCACTCCAGAATCTGCCGCAGCCAAGCCAGCTTTTCGTCGTAAGCGGGATCTTCCCGCGCCCCGGACTTGTAGCGCCAGTGGGCGGCGATCCCGTATTCGGCCGTGCGGTGCATATCCCAGGTGCGGATCTGGATCTCTAAGATCTCTCCCTCCGGCCCGATGACCGAAGTGTGCAGCGATTGGTACATATTGGACTTCGGCATCGCGATGAAATCCTTAAACCGCCCCGGCACCGGCTTCCAAAGGGTGTGTACTACACCCAGCGTCGCGTAGCAGTCCTTCACCGAATCCACTAAAACCCTGATCCCCAGAATATCAAATATTTCACTGAGGTCCTTCTGCTGGGCCACCATTTTCTGATAGATACTGTAAAGATGCTTGGGCCGTCCCTGGATATCGGCCACGATGCCCATGGCGGCCAGTTTGTCCCGCAAAAGATCGATCACGCCGCGGATATACTCCTCACGGGCACTCCGGCTGGAACACAGCCGCTGCACCAGTTCGTAGTATTTTTCCGGTTCGCGGTGCCGAAAAGCAATGTCTTCGAGTTCCCACTTAATCCGGTAAATGCCCAGACGATGCGCCAGGGGTGCGAAGATTTCGAGGGTTTCCTGGGCAATCTCCCGCTGCTTGGCGACCGAATGGTACTGGAGGGTGCGCAGGTTATGCAACCGGTCGGCCAGTTTGATCAGGATCACCCGCACGTCCTTGGCCATGGCCAGGAACATCTTCCGCAGGTTTTCCGCCTGCTGTTCTTCCTTGGAACGATAGGACAGACGGCGGAGCTTGGTTACGCCGTCGACCAGGAGGGCTACCTCGTCCCCGAACTCATTCCGGATCACTTGCAGATCAATGCCGGCGTCTTCCATGGTATCATGCAAAAGCCCCCCCACCACGCTCTGCAGGTCGAGTTCCAGTTCGGCCAAAATCCGGGCCACCTCCAGGGGATGAACAATGAAGTCCTCCCCCGAAATGCGCTTCTGGTCCTTGTGTGCCTCGCAGGCAAAATCGTACGCCCGGCGCAGGAAGCCTATATCACAGTGTGGATTGTACTGCTGTATCCTGGCCACGAGCGGTTCAATAGCCATGCGCATCATCACCCATCAGAATTATATCACATTCAAAAAGGCGGGCCAGGTCGGCACGGGAAGCACGGAGCAAAAACTGCTGACATTGCCAGGCTTTACGTTTGATTTTATGCACCCGCCGAAAAGTCGGCGACTCGCGCAATCGTTTTCTCCCGTTCACCGGCGACCGTTCCACCCGGTCATCCCGCCTTACCACCAGACCCAGTTCCTCCAGGATCGCCAGACCAACCTCCAGTGTGGTCGCCGTAAAGTAGGGATGACCGCGGCGGCGCATTCCATCCACCAGTGCCTGGGGGTCGCTAACCGCCGGGCCCGAGACACCGAGCAACCGGAACAACTGTAGCAGGCAATTGCGGCTCGGCGCCAGACTGCGCAGGTGCCGCCGGTTTCGTTCACGGCTGTATCGGGAAAAGGCCAGCACCAATTCGGCCCCGCAATGCGCCAGGGCCTTCCAGTCGGACCAGTCGTACATTAAACCGAAGACTACCACCCGGGCCGGGCGCAAGCCGCACCCGTCCGGAGGCACGCCAACCAGAATGTCCGCCGCGCCGGCGCCGAATTGCGCCAGCACCGCCTCGCGTTCCCGGGGCCCCGCACCGGGGGTTAGCCACACCACGCGGCACTCCGGCAAGGCAAGCCGCAACGCTGCCGCCATCTCGGACACCATCTCCGGATTGGGCACCGCCACCAGGGTGGGCTCTCCATCCTGCAAGAAATGGCGCGTCACAACCACACCGAAAGGGATGTACCGCAGGTCATACACCCTTCGGCAGCGCTTCCCACCCCTTGGTTCTTCCGGGGGCTCTGCTCTTAAAGCCCGGGCCAGCGCCGGGGGTAAGAGGCAAGGATCCTCCGGTTCTTGGTCCGGGACAACATCACCCAGAGCAGCCGCCGTCTCCGCCGCCGGACCACCGTTTGTTCCCGGTTTCCAGTCCACCACCTTCACTTCGGGCATCTCCCGCCCATTCCACCGGTTCAAATACGGCATGAAAACCAGGTCTACATAGGGACTGCTTTCTATGCCGGCGCGGGCCCCGGCCAGATTAAACCCGATACCGCCGATCAGCGTTTTCCCCTGGCGAAAGCTGAGCTTCAGATGTTCCCCGTTCCGGCCAACCTCCCGGCAGTGGACCGTCCGCAACCCGGTAGCCGCCAGTAAAGGCGGTTCGTTCCCCACACCCCACGGCTCCAGCGACTCGATTTCGCGCAAGAGGCTCGCCGAAAGATCCTCCAGATTGACCACGGCATCGATCTTCGCTTCCCGTACCGGATCGCGGTCCGGTAAGGAACGTGCATAATCGTTAATGGCCTCGACAAAACGAGGAATCGCCGCCGCCGGCAGGGTAAAGCCGGCGGCCTGGCGATGCCCGCCGAAACGCGTCAATAATCCTCGGCAGGTGCCAAGCGCCGCGACCAGGTCAAAGTGGGCGGGGCTGCGCGCCGAACCACGGCCCTCATCGCCCTCGACCGCGATCAAGGCCACCGGCCGTTCCAGCCGGCCCGCCAGGCGGGAGGCCACGATCCCCACCACGCCCGGGCTCCACCCTTCGCCGGCGATCACCACCACCTCGGGCAGCGCGGACATTCCGCCGAGTTCGGCCAAAGCCTCGGCCAACACTTTTTCTTCCAGGTACTTGCGTTGCTCATTCAGAGCGGTCAGTTCCGCCGCCAGTACACGGGCCGTTTCTGGGTCTTGCGCCAGCAAGAGTTCTACCCCAAGTTCGGCCCGCCCGAGACGCCCGGGCGCGTTGAGCGCCGGGGCGATGCCGAAGACTACGTCCCGGATGCTGAGATCCCCAGCCGCAGCACGGCTCCCGAGCAGGACGGTCAAGCCGGGGTGGTTCGGTAAGAGCGGCAGGCCGTGCCGCACCAAAATCCGGTTTTCCCCCGTAAGCGGCATCACGTCGGCCACGGTGCCGAGACAAGCCAAGGCCAGGAACGTGGGTGGTGTTTCCCCCAACAAGGCCTGCGCCAGCTTCAAGGCCACCCCGACCCCGGCCAGGTTCTTGTAAGGATACGGGCAGTCCCGCCGTTTGGGATTGAGAACCGGTCCTGGAGGTAAGTCCCCCTGAGGTTCGTGGTGATCGGTGACCACCACGTCCAGACCCAGAGCACGGGCGTGCTCTACTTCAGCGACCGCGGTGATCCCGCAATCCACCGTCACCACCAGTCCGACACCGTCGGCCGCCGCCTGCTCCAGCACCGGCACGTGCAGACCATACCCGTCTTCCCGGTCCGGGACGTGGTAAATCACCCGTCCACCCAGGGCGCGAAGCGCCCCAACCAGCAGCGCGACGGCGGTCATCCCGTCCACATCGTAGTCCCCATAAACCAAAATTTTTTCGCCGTTCCCCAGCGCGGCGCGAATCCGGGCGGTCGCCCGGTCCATATCCCGCAACCGATACGGGGACCAAAGATCACCAGGGCCACCGTTCAGAAACAGGAGCGCTTCCTCCACGGTATAAATACCCCGGTTGACCAACAACTGCGCCGTCAGTTCGGATAAGCCGCATTCGCGGGCCAGCAGGCGGGTAAGTATCGGCTCACGCTCGGTTACCAACCACTCGATCGTAACGGACGTCCCTTCCGAAAAATGATCTCTTAGGCAGAATTATAGTTTTTCAGACGCCCATTTACAAGGTGAAGCGGGCCAAAGGCCCGCGCAACCAAGTTCCCGGTCTTCTCGCCATGTTTACATCAGTAGTTGTTCTTCTTTGAGGTCGATGAATTCCCAACCTAGTTTGGTCAGGCTGCAAATTTTGCTCTTGCCCTCCGCCGTAACGTCCACCAACCCCAGGGCGTACAGCTGCATAATAATGTGGTCCAGTACGGCCCTTTTGACCCGCGAGGTCAAGGACAGCTCCTCCTTGTTCATCCGCCCGTGTTCTCCCAAGGCGCGCAGGACCCTGGTGGCTTCCGGGGGCAACCGGTGGTCCACCTGCAGAAAGTACTCGGTCAGTGAAGCCGATGAGTTGATCATTTGCCATTCGCCTCCTATCACGTTGTTTTGCATATAGTATGCACAGTTTTGCGTTCATTAATAACTAAACTAAATAGTTATCGCGGCGTTGGAAGATATAGAGATATTAGATTCTCTGATAATCCGGGCCGGAATGGTTATACTATCGTCAAGAGTTCGTAATGGCCGAGCCTTTAGACTATCACCGGGTCTCTAAGGCTCGGTGGTAGTCGAACCAAAAGTCGCTATTGGGTCCCAAAGGGTCCGGTAGCGGCCGGAGGTAAGGGCAGGTGGTTTTTCGACGCGCTCGGATACAGTCCCAAGGACTGCATCCGGGTCATAAGAGAAACTCCCTGTCCGAGGCTAAGATTAAGGTGCCTGCCCAGTTAACTCAATTTACTGAGTTCGGGTTACTGGTGGTCGAGAGATCGCCAGTAGCTCTCAAGGCAGACGCTTTAATCGAGCAAAAGTCATCACAGGTTTCAAAATGGTCCGTGGCCGCCGAAAGGTGGTCGCGGGCTGTGCAAAAATCTGTGGTGGCTGGCGCGCAGGCCATTACGGGCTCTTAATAATAGAAACCCTTCTCGGTAACGAGAAGGGTTTCTTGTTTGCCGGCGGCTCGCGGGTTTGGATTTAGATGATGATACAAATGAGGCCCCCGCTTCCATCATTGACGATTCTCTGCAGCGTTTCCTGGAGTTTGGCTTGGGCATTGTCCGGCATACGGTGCAGCTTGTTCTGAATACCCTCCCGGACCAAATCGTGCAAGGACTTGCCGAAAATTTCCGACTCCCAGATTTTCTTGGGGTCGTCTTCAAATTCGTTCAGAATGAAGCGTACCAATTCTTCGCACTGCTTTTCGGTACCGATGATCGGTGTTATCTCGGTGGTGATGTCCGCCCGGATGACATGCAGGGACGGAGCGCTGGCCCGCAGTCGAACCCCAAAACGGTTCCCCTGGCGAATCAGTTCCGGCTCTTCCAGGTTCATCTCGTCCAGGCGAGGGGTCACCACACCGTAGCCGGTCTCCCGCACCTCGTGCAGGGCAGCGGCCACCTTGTCGTATTCCCGCTTGGCCACGGCGAGATCCTTCATCAACCGGAAGATATCGTGGTCACCGCGTACCTCAAAACCGCTGGCCTCGCTCACCACTTCGTAGAACAGGTTTTGCGGGGCTTCAACCACGATCCGGGCCCAGCCGGTGCCCATGTTCAGTTCCGCCAGGGACGTTTCCCGCACGAAGTCGTGCTCGGCCAGTTTTTCGGTCACCCCGCGGACGTCCCGTACCCGCTGCACGCTGCGCAGGGCATCGTTTACAGCCGCCTCAAATTTCTCCCGCAGCCAGTGGGTCGGTTCGAGTTCATCAACCCACCGCGGGATCTCAATGTTCACCTCGGTTACCGGAAACTCATACAGCATCTCCTCCAGGATGTTGACCACATCGCCCTGACTCATTTCCAGGCAGTCCAATGGCAATACCGGAACATTATACTTTTCTTGCAGTTCCCCGGCCAGGTGCTGGGTGTCCAGCGCATGGGGTTTGGTCGTGTTCAGTACAACCAAAAAGGGCTTGTTAAGTTGCTTCAGTTCCTCAATGACCCGTTCCTCAGCCTCGACATAATTATCCCGTGGGATATCGGTTATACTGCCGTCGGTGGCCATCACCACCCCGATCGTCGAGTGGTCGGTGATTACCTTGCGGGTGCCTATTTCGGCGGCTTCTATGAACGGGATCGGCTCGTCAAACCATGGGGTGGTAACCATTCTGGGCTCTTCATCTTCCTCGTAACCCAGAGCGCCTTCCACCCGGTAGCCGACGTTGTCAACCAACCGCACGCGAAGTTTGATTTGTCCGACCTGGATCTCCACCGCCTCGTTGGGCACAAACTTCGGTTCGGTAGTCATTATAGTCCGCCCGGCCCCGCTCTGCGGCATCTCGTCACGGGCGCGTTCCTTATCGTAAACGTCTTTGATATTCGGTATCACCAACAGTTCCATAAACCGCTTGATGAAAGTCGATTTCCCCGTGCGCACCCCCCCGACCACACCGATGTAGATGTCGCCTCCAGTACGTTCGGCAATATCACGAAAAATATCTATCCGTTCCATCAACCTGCCTTCCCTCCTTATTATTTTCAAGGCACTCCGGGTCCCCGCCAAAAGCATGGTTTATCGAAAGCCTAACGCATCCCCCCCGGGACAATCCGCATGGGAAGAAATATTTTCCATAGCCAGACTTAACACTATATATATATGAACGGGAGTTCCCAATATACCGGAAGGTCAAACAAAAAATCCCACCCATTTTCGAGGGCGGGATTGTTGTACATCTGTTGTGAAATGCGTGGTCAGGTCTTCAAGCTCTCCAGGATCGCCGGCCAATCACAGTAACGTTCCACATTCTCCAGAGCCAGGGCGATCGCTTTCTGGTCCCCGGGACGGATACGGCGGGCCACCTTGGAGATTTGTTCAATGGTGGTCACGGTATCGTAATGCACCAGGATCACCGGCACCCCTTTTTCCTTGGCCCTAGTAATCACGTTGATGTGCGGGTAGAGCCCCCCGGTCAGGATCAGCACCGACGTGCTGGTTTCCAACGCCGCCAGGGCATAGTCGGAGCGGTCACCACCAATAATCACCGCCTTATTCAAAGCGCGCCGCAAGGTGCCCAATGCGCTTTCGATCGTCATCGCCCCGATTAGGACGTCTTCCACCAAAAGGTCAAGTTTGTCTTCTCCGGTTAGAATCTCGCCTCCAAGCACGTCGTAATATTCGGCCACGGTGGGGGCATGAATCTCCGGCCGGCTGGGAATAACCCCTAGCAACCGGTAGCCAAAGCTCTCCAGCAGTTGGGCATAAACCCCCTGTGCCTTGGCCAGCATCGGCCGGGGAATGTTGTTGAAAATGTTACCCACCAGAGGTAAACCCTTGGAGAGCGCGTAATGGTTGAAAAACAACGCCGCGTCAAAATCAAAGTCGCTCTTCGTCCGCATAGTGCACAGGATGCCGGCCCCGATGTCCCTGGCAATGCTGAAAGCGTCCAACCCGAAGCTGGCCATCACCCACGGAAAACTGGGTCCGTCGACAATCACGGGATCAAACCTGCCGGCGATCTGCTGGTAGGAGGCAAGCACCCGGTCACGACATTTTTTCGGATCCCGCTGACCGGACACATAAAAGCTCCCTGCAGTTAACGGGACAATGGTATCCAGGTCATCCGTCATTTCCAGGACCGTCTTCATCAATACACCATCTTCATCCCGCTGATCGAGCACCCCGGCGGTGCTCCCCACCGGCTTGAAATAACCGGGATTAAAACCCTCCTGGCGCAGCTTCAGCGCCAGTCCGAGCGCCACCGCCGTCTTTCCGCTGTCGGGAGTACCGATTAAGTAAATGCTTTTCACCGCTCGCCACCTCACGAAATGGTTATCTTCACGTCCAGGGCCAGGGCCCCCGCATTATAAGCAAATACCGGATTAATATCCATTTCCGCGATTTCCGGAAAGTCAGTTACCAACCGGGTCACCCGCGCAATAATGTTCACCAGGGCGCCGACATCCGCGGGTTTTTGTCCACGGTAACCGCGCAACAGGGTAAAGGCCTTGGTTTCACTGATCATCTTTTCGATTTCCCGCAAGGACAGCCCGTGCGCCAGGCGAAAAGACACATCTTTCAACAGGTTCACGTAAATGCCACCCAGACCGAAAGCGATCAGATGGCCAAAATGCACATCCCTGGTCACCCCGATAATCACCTCGGTGCCCCGGGGTGCCTGGCGCTGGACGTCAATGCCGTGCGGAATGACGTGCGGCAACGCACGCTGCACGTTACTCATCACCGCCCAGAAGCTGGCCATCACTTCGCCCGGCGTTTCCAGGCCCATCCGCACGCCCCCGATGTCCGTTTTGTGGACGATTTTCGGGGAAGCCACCTTCAGCACAACCGGGTACCCCAGCTCCTCGGCGATGGCCACGGCCTCCTCCGCCCTGGTGGCCAGTTTGGTCGGAGCCACCGGTATACCGTAGGCTTCCAACACCGCCGCTCCTTCGCTGCCCAGCAACACCAGGCGGTTATCGTCCCGCACCGCCGCGAACACGGCGCGCACCCGCTCCGGGTCTAGATCCTGATACTCCGGCAGCGGTTCATCTGTCCGGGCACCGATCATTTCCCCGTAATAGGCCAGGGCACGCATGGCATTCACAGCTACCTCTGGAAAAGTATAACACGGTATCCCGGCCTCGGTCAGGAGGTGCGCTCCCGTCTCCAAAATCTCGCCCCCCATGTACACGCCGAAAACGGGCTTCTCCGGAAAGCTCCGGGACACCTCGACAATGGTTTTAGCCGTATCCCGCGGTTCGACCGTGGCCGTGGGACAGACCAATACCACCGCCGCGTCCACGTTTTCGTCCTCCAGTACCTTGGTCAGCGCAAAGCGGAAACGGTCGGCCCGGGCGTCTCCCAGAACGTCCACCGGGTTGTAAATGTTCGCTTCCCGCGGTAACGCCGCCCGCAGGGCATCCAGGGTCTTTTTGCCGAATCTGGCAATGGCCAGCCCCTTTTCTTCCGCCGCGTCGGTAGCCACAATCCCCGGACCGCCCGAATTGGTCACGATGGCCAGGCGGTTCCCCTTTGGAATGGGCTGTTTGGCAAAAGCCAGGGCCAGGTCGAACAGTTCCGCCATGCTCTCCACCCGGATCACGCCGGCGTGCCGGAAGGCCACCTCGTAAGCCAGGTCACTTCCCGCCAGCGCCCCGGTATGGGACGAGGCGGCCTGGGCGCCGGCTTGACTGACACCCGACTTCAACACTACGATCGGTTTGTTCCGGCTGGCCCGCGTGGCTACCTCCAGAAAGCGCACGCCGTCCGACACGTCTTCAATATAGCCTAAGATGACCTTTGTTTCCGGATCATCGGCGGCCGCTTCAATGAAATCAGACTCATTCAGGTCGGCCTTGTTCCCCAAACTAATAAACTTACTGAATCCAAGACCGCTTAACAGGCTCCAGTCCAAAATCGCTACGAGCATGGCGCCGCTCTGCGAGATGAAGGCGATTTCGCCTTTATTCGGAAAACCCGCGGCAAAGGAAGCGTTAAGCGGGGTATGGGTATCCATGATCCCTACGCAGTTCGGTCCGACCACCCGCATACCGTAACGCCGGGCCGTGGACACCAGTTCCTTCTCCAGCGCGTTCCCCTCCGCGCCCGTTTCTTTGAAACCGGCGCTGATCACAATCAGGTGTTTGACCCCGACTGCACCGCACTCGGCCACCACGGGCAAAACTCGCGGTGCCGGAACGGCAATCACCGCGACCTCGACCGCTTCGGGCACCCGGGTAACCGACGGATAGGCCGGCAGCCCTTCAATCTCGGTTTCTTTCGGATTGATGGGAAAAACGCGGCCGGGATAGCCGCTCGCGACGACGTTCTTCAAGATAATGTTCCCTATTTTGCCCGGCTTGCCGGACGCACCGATGATAGCCACCGAGGCTGGGCGAAAAAGGGAGGTTAATGCTTGCAAACTGGTCACCTGCCTGCGCAATCTATCTTCATATAACTACAATTCAGTATCCTGCACTGATACGGCCCTTAATAGCACATTCGCCGCCGGCAGCACCAGTCCTTTTTTCCCAAAAAAAATGGGCGTTCGTAACGCCTATATTTGCGTGGCAAAAACGTGGTTTCCGATTCTGGTCATTACGGGCAAGGTGCGGATCCATTGATCATCCGCCGTTTCCGGATTGTAGAAATACAGCGCCCCCTGGGTAGGGTCATCACCGCGCAGTGCCTGCCTGGCGGCTTTCAATGCCCGCTCATCGGGCGAAAGCCGTATGGATCCGTCACCCACCGGCGAAAACTGAAATACGTCGCCGGTGCGCTGAAAAATCACCTCCCGTATGTCGGACGGAAAATCGGGACTGGCCAAACGGTTCAGGATCACGGCACCCACGGCCACCTGCCCGGTAAAGCACTCTCCACGGGCTTCGGCGTGGATAATCCGGGCCAAGAGCATGAGCTCATCCTCACAGATATCCCCCCGGGAATACTTGAGCACGTGTTCCGGGATCACCAGGACCTGGTTGGGCACAATCAGGTCACCACGCAGGCGGTTGGCAGCACTGATTCCCCCGACCGAAATCCTGAACTGCTTGGCAATGTCGTAGAGCGTATCCCCGCTTTTTACCGTATAGTAGACGTGCGCCGCCGCGGGCGTAGCGGGGCCAACACTCAGCGCTAACACCAAAAGCCAGATTAAGATTCGCAAGGATATTACTGGACATCCTCCTCCTTTCGCAAACGTATTCTGCATGGCGCGTGATCACCCTATGCAACCATTTATATGTTGCGCAGTTAATTATAACCATCATAAGGGCAAAAATAACCGGAAACACTGTCCGGCGTGTGCAACGGTTTTTGGGGACATTTGTTCCGCGGCCAAAGTGGGTAACGGCAATTGGTTACCGGATCATTCTGATTCTGGTCGCTGGTCGCCATTCTGCTTCTGGATTCCGAATTCTCCAGCCAGGTTAGCCGGCCCCCACCCGGCCCAGGCGTCTGGCAATCCGGATATCCACATCAGTCAAGAGGCGGCAAGGCCGGCATATTTGGAAAAGCCGCGAGGAGGTGCGTTCCCCCAGGTGCTCAGCCAGGCTCTCCAGACTGATATTGGTGGTAACCACCACGGGCAGCTGGTGATTTAGACGGTGGTTAATCAGCGAGTAAATCTTCTGACGGGCCCAGGCGGTATAATGGTGCGCGCCGAGATCGTCCAGAATCAACACCGGCGCCGACTTGGCGGCATCGGTTAGGTCAACCTCGGTAAACTCCGGGTTGGGCAAGTCGTAAGTGGCCCGGATGCGGTCAAGAAAGTCCGGCACCACCAGAAATAACACCTCGACCCCCTCATCCAGCAGGCGGTTGGCAATACAGCAGGCGACGTAAGTTTTCCCGGTTCCGACCGGACCTGTCAGCAAGAGTCCGTCGGTCTGCTGGCCCGCCAGCACCCGCGCCACAAACTCCTTGGCCGCCTCCAGGGTCAGCCGCGCGATTTCCCGGTATGACCGGCCGTCTTCCGCCAGCTGCCGAGAATAATATTCAAGATTAAACCGTTCAAAGGTATGCTGCCGCATCATGCCGGTAAGATGGGCCGCTTTCAGCCGGTTGAACAGCGCCTTTTCACGCATGCAGCGACAGGGCACCGCCGCCTCGCCCACCATATAGATGCCGCGATCCTCGCATACTGGACAGACCGGCACGTTATCAGGCTCCTTAACTAGATTCAAACGTTCACCTGGTGTGCGCCGGGGCATTATCGGAGATCACATTAGGAGCTTGTTCAAAGAACGTAAGCCGCCCGAGGAATAGCGGCGACGTGTCTTTTGCCCGCGAGAGCGGGCGAGTTTTGCCGCCCGAGGCGAGCAAGTTCATTCCTTGGCGCGGACACAGTGACTGGAGATAATGCCCCCGTACAGCACACCGCTCCCTTAAGGTTACTGTTTCGACGGAATCTAACTGATGTACAACTCTTTGATCAGGGCCTTTTCCTTTTCCCGATTGCGTTGGGTGTCTCCCGCTTTCCGCGGTCTGCGACGCCGCTCTTGAAATCTACGTTCGTACTCCTGCACCTGTTGAATGGTGCGCAGGTTGTTCTTGTGCCACTCGAACAGAATACTGTCGATATATTTGAAGTTGTGTTTGCCGATCAAAACGGCCCGGCGCAAAGCTTCCCGAACGAGGGTGGGCCCCAAATTGGTGTACCACCGCGACACCTGCTCGGCCTCAATCGGCGAAAGCAACCGACCAAACTCCCCGGCGAATTCCTCGTACAGCCGTCCCAGTTCTTGATCCTCCAGCCCTCCAGCGTGTGTGCCGTCAAGGATGGCCTGTGTTTTCTCGATCTCGTGCACTTTGCCGCGTGCCCAGACCTCCGACAGTTTCTCAAACAGCGGCTCAAAGTCATAACCTTCGGTAACGGTCTTGTTTCCTTCGTGAAAATACTGCGTCACGGCGATGATCCCCTTCTGTCTGAGGCTAGCCAGATCACGTTCGGCCTGGGAACATCCGCCGGACAACAAGGCCCCGAGTCTTTCCGGCGCAGGATACAGTTCTCCTTCCTCTACGCGTAAGCGCAAAAGATGAATAATGAGCATCATTTCCGACTCGGTCAGGCCCATGTGGGTGTACCATTTCAGTAAGAGGCTGGGGATGAAGGTAACGCCGTGAATAAACAGGTCGGTGCCAAAGGCCGCCGTGATGTTTCCTTCCCGGTACTGCTTCACCGCCTGTCCATTGCGTTCCACCATACACGTCGACCTCCTGGCCTTATTGTAAGCGGCACCTTTGGGGTTTGTCCAACGTGATAGCCTCCCGGCGTTGAAAAGTAGCTACCCCAAGCTTCAGTTTAGCCAATTGCGCTTGCGCTCTGTTCAGTCCCACCGCCAAATCGGACAAGCAGTGAGCATCGGACCCCACGGTAAAAACCCTAACCCCGCAGTCCCGGGCCAGGCGCGTGAGGTCAAGTCCCGGTAAACACTCCGCGTGGCCCAGGCGGATGCTGGAAGAGTTGATTTCCAGTCCCATCCCTTTGGCCGCCATCCGGAGGAGAATCGGTTCCAACCAGCCCGCGTGCAGGTTGTATACCGCCTCGCCCAGGTAACGCCATCCGTGCCGCCGGTAAAGGTCCAAATGTCCAACACAGTCGAAGAGGCCACAATCCACCAGCGCCGCCAGTTTGCCAAAGTAGTCCGCAGCTACCTGTTGGGCCGCCCTTCCCTGGAAATAACGTGCGCTCTCGGCGGCGCTGGAAATGGCAATGTGTTCCAGACAATGAACCGAACCAATAACGTAGTCAAAGGGATAGGCCGCCAAAACGGCGGCGAACCACTCCTCGCAACCATACTCGTAGCCAACCTCCAAGCCCACGCCGATAAGCAGCCGGTCTCCGTAAAGCCGGCGCGCCCTTTCGACCTGACGGAAGTACTCATCCAGCCATTGCAGGTCATCCATCGGGTGTAGTGCCCCGCGTAACCGCACCAATCCATCTCTGTCCCGCCGCTCAGGGTCTGCTTCCAGGTGGGGGGTGAAGTATATACCCGCCAACCCAATCTCCAGGGCCCGTCGGCAATAAGCGTCGATGCTGTGGGGTTCGGCGTCGATCGAAAAGTCCGGATGTACATGACAGTCAATGATGATGGAATGCACCCCCGGTCATTATCAAAGGGCCCGGAAGGGCCCGCTCTTTAAAACTACTTTAAAACTATTCGATCTTGGCGCCCAGAACCGTTTCCATCTGCTGCAGGGCCCACGCGTGTGCTTCCGGGTCGAAACTGGCTACCCCGTCCCGGTAAACCACCGTTGGAAGGTCCCGATTGCATAGTTCTTCGACGGTATATAGGACGCAGATATTGGTACAAACGCCGACCACGTGCACCTCTTCGATAGCCAACGATTGGAGCACCGCGTCCAGGTTGGTGCCGTAAAAAGCACTGTATCTGGTTTTCTCCAGGTGAATCACCCGGGACGCGTTCGCGGCCGCGCGGCGGACCTCGCCGATCAATTCGGCGCCCGGCGTTCCACGCACACAGTGCACCGGAAACCGTTGAAACTCAAGGTCATCGGGCGCATGGGCATCCCGCACAAAGATGATCGGCTCTCCCGTAGCGGCGAACTCCTCGATGCGGGCACACACCACGGGGATGATCTTCCGGGCTTCTTCGCCGCAGAAAAGGGCGCCCTCGGTAGCCATAAAATCATGGAGCAGGTCAATCACCAGCAGAGCTCTCTTGCCCAAGCCTTATCCCCCCCGCGCGCATGGATCTAATCCCAGTTGCGGGCATCAATCAAGAGTTTTTCGTTTGCCAGGGTTCCCGGCGGTACCAGCTCGACCCGGCAGGTAAACCGCAACACTTCTTTGGCCTCGCGCTGCACCCGCGCGGCCAAATCATCCACCGGTACTCCCAAAACCGGCTCGACACGCAGAGTCAAAACGTCTCGAAAGTCCTCCTGCGAAACAACTGCCTGGCAGTGCTTGATTTCCGGAAACCGGGCCTGAAAATCACTGATCTGGTGGGGATACAAAAACAGACCTTTTACCTTTACGCCGTCCATGGTGCGGCCCAGGATACCGGTCAATCGCGGCCCCGGGCGGCCGCACGGGCAAGGCACGTCGGTCAACGCCCCCAGATCGCCGGTGCCGAAACGAAGCAGCGGATAAGAAGGCTCCAGCACCGTGACCACCACCTCGCCGGGCTGTCCGGCAGCCAAACTCCGCCCGCTTTCCGGATCCACGATCTCCACAATCACCCCGTCCGCCAGGTGAAAACCGCGGCGCTCCGGGCACTCAAAAGCCACACAGCCGAGATCGGCGGTGCCGTAACCCTGGTACACCTCGACCCCAAAGTCCCGGGCAAGCAAGGCCCGCAAGTCTTCCGAGAGTTTTTCGGCCGCCACCCAGGCTTTGCATAGCCGGATATCTTGCCGGGACAAGCCGAGCTCTCGCGACTTTTGGAGCAGGGTATACAGGAAGGACGGTACGCCGACGTAGCCGGTGACACCGAGTTCGCGCAGGATTTGCACCTGAAGCTCGGTATTACCCACCCCGGCCGGGATCACCGTGCACCCCAGATGACGCAGCGCGTCGTCAAACATCATCCCCGCCGGCGTCAAGTGGTATGAAAAGGTATTCTGCACGATGTCCCCCCGCGTAAAACCGGCAGCGGTGAGGGCCTGGCCCCAGCGCCAGTAATCGGCTCCCGGACCCTGCGGATCATAAATCGGACCAGGAGAAATAAAAATCCGCTGCAGCCTGTCCACCGGCAGCGTCAGAAAACCGCCAAACGGCAGGTTGGACCGCTGGCGTTTAGCCAATTCATCTTTGCGGGTAACCGGAACCCGGCCGAGATCAGAAACGGTTCGGATGTCGCTCGGCTGCAGGCCGGCGGACAAGAATTTCTCCCGTATCGCCGGCGCCTGCTCATAAGCCGCACGGATGAACTCGTGAAGCGAACTCAAGATAGCCACCTCTTCCGCCGTTTGTAGTGTTTTACGTCCCGGTAGCTCTTGCGCTTGCCCACCTCAGACAGGCCCAGATAAAACTCCTGTACGTCTTCGTTGTCAATTAACCGATCGACCGTACCTTCCAGGACGATCTTCCCGTTCTCCATAATGTACCCGTAATCGGCGATACTAAGGGCCACGTTGGCGTTTTGTTCCACCACCAGGATGGTTGTTCCCTGGTCCTGGTTGATTTGTTTAATAATCCGGAAAATCTCCTGCACCAGTAGCGGCGCCAAGCCGAGAGAGGGCTCGTCCAGCAGCATCAACTCAGGCCGGGCCATCAAGCCCCGCCCGATGGCCAGCATTTGCTGCTCGCCGCCCGAGAGATAGCCGGCCGTGCGGTGCCTGAGGTCGCGGAGGCGCGGAAAATACCCGTAGACCATCTCGATATCGCCCCGGAGGTTTCTACGGTCTCTTCTGGTATAAGCACCGGCGATCAGGTTCTCCTCGACAGTGAGGTGTTCGAAGACCCGCCGCCCCTCCATCACCTGAAAAATCCCCTTACGGACGATTACCTCGGGATCAAGGCCGTTGATGCGCCCACCTTTAAACTCGATAAACCCGTCGGTAACATGGCCGTTTTCCGCTTTTAAAAGTCCCGAGATGGCCTTCAGGGTCGTTGTTTTCCCCGCCCCGTTGCTGCCCAGCAGGGTCACGATCTTGCCCTCGGGAACCTGCAGGGACATTCCTTTTAACACCAAAATAACGTGGTCGTACATGACCTCCACGTTATTGAGCACCAGCAATGCTAAGTCCCCCTCCCGCTTGGCGGTTACAGTCTAGGCCGTCCCGCGCGGGTGTCTTAGAAACACCCGCGCGGAACTGCGGTCAAATACTCCGGTACTACTTGTAGCTGATCCAATCGGTGAGGTAGGTGACCCCGCCGTCTACCACCTGGGCGAGCCGTGAATACTCCGTGCCCCGGTGGCTTTGGGCCGTAAAGGTCACCGGCGCGGCCAACCCGCCAAGATCGAAATCCCGGAGGCTTTCCAGCCCTTGCCGGATATTCACACCCGTTAGTTCGTCACCGGCTCGGCGCACGCCTTCAAACAGAATCTTGGCGGACACCCAGCCCTGAATGAACTTCTGGTTGATGTCCTTCAAGCTCTTACCTTTGCTCTCCAAATAGGACTTAATGTCGGCCATGCCCGGAACATCGTCCCCCGGGAAGGCAAACGGCACAACACCGATATACCCCTCGGCGGCCGCACCCGCCAATTCGATCACTTTCTCGTCAAAGGCCCAGTTCAGGCCGATGAATTGGGTATCAAGACCCAGTTTTCGCGCGTCCTTGAGGATGGTCGCGGCCATGTTGGAGGTACCCTGAATGATGGCAAAATCGGCCCGGCTGTTTTTCAAACCCAGCATCTGAGTAGTAGCGTCCAAGGCCCGGAGATCAATCACCTGGTCTTCCACCACTTCAAAACCGAGTTCCTCCGCAAAGGCTTTGGCGTCCGCCAGGTGCGAGGTGCCGAAAGGCGTGTTGTTGTACACAAAGGCCACTCTGGGCGCCCGGTCTTCCGGCCAGTTGTCCTTCACCCACTTCAAGGCGATACGCGCCTGGTCTGTGTAGGTGGCTGGCACCACAAAATTGTATGGCGCCTCCTCGATGTTAACCAGGTACTCGGCGTAAGAACCGGACAGATACGGAATCTGGTCTCGCGCCACAAAGCTCTTCAGCGCGTCGGTATCCCCGGTGCCCCAGCCATGAATGGCGGGTACGCCCGTCCGTTTCACCAGGCGGTTGTAGGCCTCCTTGGCACGCTCTATGTTGTAGGCGTAGTCAATGAAGTCCAGCCGAACCTCCCGTCCGTTGATCCCTCCCAGACTGTTCAAGTACTCCTCGTAGGCTTTCGCCCCTTCGTAAAAAGGCATGCCCACGTCACTGGTCGGACCGGTGAGATCAATGATACCACCGATAACGATCGGCCCTTCCCCTTCGGGGGTGCCACCGCCGCACCCGCCGGCCAGCAGAGCTACGGCTAACAACACACTCAGCAATCCCAGCAAACCCCTTCTTTTCACGTTAACCCCCCTTGTTATTCTTTTTTTTCTAAATTATTTTATTGCCGCCCCAAGCGATGGCAGGAATTTACACCCCCCCTTTAATATGAGAATGGCCACAGCTTAAAGTAATTCTTGACGTTACGCCACATCTTGGCGAGACCATCCGGTTCAAAAATCAGGAACAGGATGATCAACAGGCCGAATACCGCCTCCTGCATAGACAGCATGACGTGGGTCAGACCACCGAAACTTCTGCCAAAGGCATCGGCTAATTCGCGCAACACAATGGGCAGGAGGGTCATGAAACAGGCCCCGTAAATGGCGCCCATAACGCTACCCAGCCCCCCGACGATGATCATCGCCAGGTACAGGATGGACACGTGGATTGTGAAGTGCTCCGGACTGATCACGCCCAGGTAATGACCCCATAGCGCGCCGGCCACTCCGGCGTAAAACGAGCTCACGGCAAAAGCGGTAACCTTATACTTGAAGATGTTAATCCCCATGACCGCCGCCGCCAGGTCACGGTCGCGCACCGCCATAAACGCCCGCCCGGTCCTGGTCCGGAAAAGGTTTAAAGCAAACACAATCGCGGCCAAAGTAATAATTAGAATCAGATAGTAAAAACTGGTGTCATCGTCCAGCGTTATACCCCCAATAGTGGGCGCCGGGAGCACCATTCCCGCCGGCCCCCGGGTTAGGGCCGGCCAGTGTACGATAACGAACTCGATGATGACCTGCGCGGCCAGGGTGGCGATGGCCAAATAAAGCCCCTTGAGCCGCAGTGAGGGTACGCCGAAGAGGCCGCCAATGAGGGCGGCAACCAGCCCACCCACCGGTAGCGCTATCCAAAAGGACAAGCCCAGCGTAGCGGTCAAAATGCCCGCGGCGTAGGCGCCCACGCCCATAAAGGCGCCGTGGCCGATCGAAATCTGACCGGTGAAACCCACCAAGATGTTCAGGCCGATGGCGCCGATGATCGCAATCCCGATCAGGTTCGCCACGCTGACGTAGTACGGACCCACCATAAACGGGAACACCAGGAAGAAGGCGATGACGGCCAGCACCTTGAGCTTCGCCCCGGGGTGGTGGATGATGGCCATGTCCTCCCGGTAGTTGGTGGTAAAAACACCACAGTCCATTACAAATGGATTTCTGGGACGCAAAAGCTACACCCTCTCGATGATTTCCTTTCCGAAAAGCCCGTAAGGCCTGATCATCAACACCAGCAAAAGCACCACGAACGGCACCACTTCCTTGACCCCGCCGCCCACCAGCGGATCGAGGTAACCCCCGGCCAGGCTCTCCAGCAACCCGATGGTAAAACCACCCACGATCGCTCCAGGAACACTGTCCAGCCCGCCCAAAATCACCACGGGCAGCACCATCAAGCCGATATAGGCCAGGCTTGGGTTTACACCGTTGATATTCCCCAGCAGGACGCCGCCGATGGCCGCCACTACCGCCGCAATCGCCCAGGCAATGGCAATGATTCTTTTGACACTGATGCCCATGGACAGGGCCGCCACCTGGTCATCGGCCGCCGCGCGCATTACGATGCCGGTACTGGAATACTTGAAGAAAATCGTGAAAACCGCCAGGAGCAGAACGGCGATGGCCAGCGACCACAGGTAAACCTGCGAAACCACCACGTCACCCATCCGCACCGGGGTATCGGGGAAAATACCCGGGAAAGTCCGGGTCTCCGTACCCCAGATCATCTGGATAAGGCCGCGCATCAACAGGGACAACCCGAGCGTGGCCATGATCACCGAGATGGCCCGCTCCCCGATAAACGGACGGAGCACGAGCCGTTCAACCACAATGCCCAGGATCACGCACATGCTCAGAGTGAGGGCCACGGCGGCCAAAAAGGGCACCTGGTAAAACACCACCAAGCTCAGGGCAATGTAGGCGCCGACCAACAGAAACTCCCCCTGCGCAAAATTGATCACGTCACTGGACTTGTAAATCAGCACAAAACCAAAGGCCACCAGGGCATATACCGCACCTACCACCAGGCCGCTGATCAGAATTTGCAGAAAAAAGCTCACGACCCCACCTCCGCATTTTTAACCGTGACCACCCGTAAGGAAGTCTTGATCACGGCTTCCCGACCGTCACGGTATTTCACCACAGTCTCAACCGGTATCTCCTCTACATCGCCATACAAGCCTTCGACCAGCACGCTGTACTTCTGTGCGATGAACCCACGCCGCACCTTGCGCGTCCGGGTCAACTCCTCGTCGTCGGCATCCAGTTCTTTGTGCAACACCACGAACTTTTTGATGCGCACCGCTTCCGGAACGTCCTCGTTGGCCTTCTTTATCTCGCGGGCGAGCAGTTCCAGCACCTGTGGTTTCTGGGCCAAGTCCAGGTAGGTGGTGTAAGGGATCTGGTGGCGTTCGGCCCACATGCCGACGTTACCCATTTCGATGTTGATCAGGGCGACCACGTAAGGCCGGTCCCGACCCAGGGCCACCGCTTCCTTAATGAAGGGACTGAATTTTACTTTGTTTTCCAAGAACTGCGGCGAGAATACTGTACCGTCAGTTAACCGCATTACATCTTTTAAGCGGTCGATCACGACCAGGTGGCCGTCCTCGTCTAGGTAGCCGGCATCCCCCGAGTGCAGCCAGCCATCTCGGAGCGCCTCCGCGGTAGCCGCCTCGTTCTTGTAGTAGCCCAGAAAAACGCTGGGGCTGGCTGACAGGATTTCACCTTCTTCGCTGATGCGGATCTCGGTCTCGGGAATCGGACGTCCCACCGTGTTGAACTTGATATCCCCATCCCGGTGGATCACCGAAATACCGGCAATCTCCGTCTGGCCGTAAATCTGCTTCAAATTTACGCCCAAGGCGTGGAAAAACCGGAACACATCAGGACCCAGCGCCGCGCCGCCGGTGTATGCCCGTTTGAGCTTTACCAGTCCCAGGTGGTCCTTGATGGCGCTGAATACCACCAGGTCTCCCAGAAAATACAGCAGCCGCAGTCCGACCCCGGGCTTTTTCTTCTGGAAGTGGCAGTCGGCCATCCGGTATCCGACCTTGAGAAAACCACGCGACACCGTGCGCTTGAACCAACTGGCCTCGTCCAGCCGCACCTGAACCTTGGAAACCATATCCTCCCAAATCCGCGGCGGTGAAAACATCACCCGCGGACCGATTTCCTTGAGGTTGGCCTGCACCGTTTCCGGTTCTTCGGGGAAGTTGACGGTCATTCCCGACCAGAGGGCGGACGATATGGACATCATTTGTTCCCCCACCCAAGCCAGGGGCAGAAAGGACAAAAACTCATCGCCCGGTTCCAGGGGATCAATTTTTAAAAGGTTTTGGGCCATCCGGAGCAAGTTTTCGTGTGACAGCATCGCGCCCTTGGGCAGTCCGGTGGTACCCGAGGTGTAGGCGATGATGGCGACGTCGCTGCCCCGGCCGGCGCCCACTGCCCGGTCAAAGTATCCGGGATTCTGATGCCCAAAACGTTCCCCCAACTCTTCGACCGCCGTAAACGACATCAGCAGCGGATCGCGATAATTCTTCATACCCTTGGGTTCGTAGTAGATAACCTTTTCCACCTTGGGTATCCGGGATTTAATCTCCAGAATCTTATCTACTTGCTCCTGGTCTTCCACCACGACAAGACGCGCATCGCAATGGTCAATGACGTAGGCGATTTCACCGGGGAGACTGTCCTGGTACACGCCGACCCCAATCCCCCCTAACGCTTGGGCAGCCAGTTCGGCATAAATCCATTCGGGCCGGTTATCCCCGATGATGGCCACCTTATCGCCCCTGGAGAAACCGAGGGCGGCCATGCCCAACGCAAAACGCCGCACGTGCCCCAGATACTCCACCCAGGTCACCGGCTGCCATACGCCAAACTCCTTTTCGCGGAGGGCTACCTTGTTTCCGAACTTGGTTGCGTTTCGGAGCAGTAATTTGGGAAGGGTATCTTCTTGCATACGAAATCGTCATCCTTTTCCACGGGTTAGTGCTTGCCAAGGTATGCCTTGATTACCAGGGGGTTCCGCTGGATTTCCTCCGGGGTCCCCTCGGCGAGCTTGCGGCCGAAGTCCAACACCGTTACCCGGTCGGAGATGTCCATCACCACCCCCATGTCGTGCTCAATGAGAATCATCGTGGTACCCCACTCCTCGGCCACGTCCAAGATGAACCGGGCCATGTCCTCCTTTTCTTCCAGGTTCATGCCCGCCATGGGCTCGTCCAGTAAGAGCAGTTGGGGTTCCAGGGCCAGCGCCCGGCCCAATTCCACCCGCTTCTGCAACCCGTAAGCCAGGGTTCCTACCGCCTTGTGCCGGATACCTTCAATCTCGAGAAAGTCGATGATTTCCTCGATGCGCCGGCGGTGCTGCTCCTCTTCCCGGCGCGCACGCCCCCAATACAGCCCCCCGCTGAAAAGGCCGCTGGACATGCGCACGTGCCGACCGAGCATCAGGTTTTCCAGGACGGTCATATGCTTGAAGAGCTCGATATTCTGGAAAGTCCGGCCGATGCCCAGTTCGGCCCGCCGGTGAGGGGGCAGCCTGGTGATTTCCCGGTCCTCGAACACAATTCGCCCGCCACTGGGACGGTACAGGCCGCTTATACAGTTTAAAAGGCTCGTCTTTCCGGCCCCGTTGGGCCCGATAACCGCCAAAATCTCTCCCCGGTTTACCTCCTGGTATATCCCGGCGAGGGCGGTAACCCCGCCAAAATGCAAGGTCAGACCGTCAATGACAAGCTGGGGTGCCACTGGCTAAACATCCCTTCGAACTGGTATTTCTTGGGGTTTAAATCGTCTTTGTCGAATCCGCACTGGAAATGGGAATAACCTGTGCTCTTCAACGTTGGGGCAAAAAACTCCTTCTTAATGTCAGACATTTTTATGCGCAAAAATGACCTCCTCGGGCTGGATACAGTTTTGCCGCAATGCACACTAAGCCCTTTTAAAGGATTTCGGTTTCGTAGTGGAGAATTTCCAGGCCGGCTTGCGCGGCAATGAAGTTTACCACTTCGGCGAGGACCTGATCGACATGGTTGGTGTGGTTGCTGACCGCCGCGATGCCCAGGGTGGCGCGCTGCCAGCTGTCCTGCCGGTCCACCTCAGCCACCGAAATGTTGTAGCGATTATGGAGTCTGGTAATCAGACTCTTCAGGTGTCTGCGTTTCCCCTTTAGCGAGCCGGACTCGCCCAGGAACAGCTCGACGGTCAAAAGCCCTACAATCATTCCTGGTAAACACCCCAGACCAAACTATTTCGGACATCCACCGCATACACATGTTACAATAACAGAAACCGGCCGTAGCCGGGAGGGGGCTTTATCTGGTGGCGACACTTGCCCTTTTGGTGGCGATCCTGTTTTTTGTGGCCGGGTTCGTCGGCATCGTGTTCCCGGTGCTACCCGGCGTGATCCTAATTTGGGTGGGTATGCTCGTCTACGGCTTAATGACCGGGTTTGAAAGCCTCTCCTGGCTCTTCTTCGTCGGGCAGGGGGCGGCGGTGGCGTTCACCATCTTCGTGGACTACGCCGCCACCGTCTGGGGCGTGCACCGTTTCGGCGGTTCCCGGGTTGCCGTCTGGGGTGGTATCGCCGGAATGGTGCTGGGAATCGTGTTGTTCGGCCCGTTCGGGATCATTATCGGCCCGTTTTTGGGCGCTTTTGCCGCCGAACTACTGCTCCGAAGGTCGGCTCATCAAGCTCTACGCGTGGGAATGGGAACCCTTATCGGTTTCCTTGGCAGTACCGCAACTAAACTCCTGATCGCGGGTGCCATGCTACTTTGGTTCTTTATGGAGATCCCTTGAGCACCCTGGACCAGGCGATCAGGGCCGCACCCAGGGCACCCACTATCTGCGGCTCATCGGGAACCCTGATCGGTACTCCGAGCCGGGCGGATAGTGCCCGCACCACCCCTTCGTTTTTGGCCACGCCCCCGGTCATGGTCACCTCTGGTTCCAGACCCACCCGGTTAACCAGTCCCACCGTGCGCTCGGCCACCGAATCCAAAAGGCCCCTGGCAATCTCGCCCCGTGGTGTGCCCTGGCCGATCAGGGAAACCACCTCCGATTCGGCGAATACTGTACAAAGGCTACTGATGGCCGCCGTCTTTTTCGCGCCTGCCGCAAGAGCACTCAACCTCTCGACATCAGTCTCCAGGACGCGGGCCATCACTTCTATAAAACGCCCGGTACCGGCCGCGCATTTGTCGTTCATCGCAAAGTCGATCACCGCACCGCCCTCATCCAACCGGATCACCTTGCTGTCCTGGCCGCCGATGTCGATCACCGTTCTGGTGTCCGGGTACAGATGAAAGGCACCCCGGGCGTGGCAGGTTATTTCGGTAACTTGTAGGTCGGCAAAAGGTACGTTTACCCGGCCGTAACCCGTTGCCACTGCAAAGGAAACCTCGGTCTCGGAACTCCCCGCCCTGGCCAAGGCCAGCGCGAACGCCTTTTCGGCCGCCCGCCGGCTGTCCGCCCCGGTGGGCAGAATGCTAAACGAAACCAGTTCCCCATTGCGGACGACCACAGCCTCGGCAGAAAGTGAACCAACGTCGATACCCACCACTAACAACAGGCAATCCCCCTCCTGGGACCGGACTGGTGATGCCGGCTAGGACTCCAGATGTGCCAGCAGGACCTGCCGGTCAGCCACACTCTTGACCGTCACCGGCCCGAAACCAGCAGACGCCAACCAGGCAGCGTACTCGTCGACCGTCCAGACCCCCCCGCTGACGGAAGACACCAGCATGTTTACCCCCATGTAAGGTGCCCGGGCACTGAGACCGCGGACGTAGTCAAGAATGGTGATCCGTCCTCCCGGCGTGAGTTCGCGTGCCACCCGGGCAAACAACCGCTGGTTTTCCTCGGGGCCGTAAATGTGGGTAATGTTGCCGAGGAAGGCCACTTCATATGGTCCTTCCGCCAGGGAAACGTTGAAATCTCCGGCGACCATCCGGATTTCGAGGCCCGACGGCACCAACGGACGCATCAGCTCGACTACCTCCGGTATATCCTGCACGGTGACCGAAACGCCGCGGCGGGCAAAAGGCACGGCGTAGTTTAGCGGCCCGCCACCAAGGTCCAGCAGCCTAAGCGGAGGAGATAAGCCCTCCAGGCACAGCTCGACCACCGCCGGGGCCACCTGCCGCGCGTGTTCCCGCATCGCATCCATAAAATACCGGAGACGTTCGGGAGAACGCTCTTTTTTCGCAAGCGCCTTTCCGGTTTTAAGCACCTCGGGAAGGCTAAGCCAGGTCGTCAACCGGGAGTAAGCGTGCATGAACGCATAGCCGATATAGTCCGCACTCTCCGGTTCAAAAAGCATCCGCCGTGCCGTCGCCGTCAACTCCACGGCCCCGGCGCTGAACTCCACATAGCCCAGGTGGGCCAGTGCTTCGGCAAAGCGTTCCAGCGCCGCGTAATCGGCGCCGATCTCTTCGGCCACCGCCGCCAGGGTCTTTTGCCCGTCGCGCAAAGCCGTAAAAAAACCGCTCTTAACACCCGCCCCGGCCAAAAGTAATTCCTCGGGTAAACGCAGCGCCTCGGGATTAGGCATTTGATTCCTCTTCCTCCTGGAGTGAATCGTTTTTCAGGACCATACGCACCACAGCCTCCCAGAACCATTCCATTTCCCGCATCAACGCCAGTACTTTGGCTTTTCCCTTGCGGGTACGGGCTGCTTCCCTGGGGCTCAAACCTTCCAGCGCCGCCAGCGGCTCGTCCATCCACCCCCGGTCCGAAAAGGCGGCTAGAAACTGTTCTTCCAGCTCTTCCTGAAGGTCCGGGGGCAATTCCTCCCCGCCCCCGGCCAGGCGTTCAAGAAAGAACAAAGCCGCTTCCACCTGCTCGGCCCGCTCCTGGTCCACGGTCAGCGCGGCAAATTCGCTCAGACAGCTATAGGCTTCATCCAAATTCCCGCCCTGTAACGACAGCAGCCCCACACCGTACCAAGCTTCGGCAAACCCCTCGTCTATGGTCAACGCCCGCCGGTACAGTACTTCCACCGTCTTGCATCTCTGCGCCCGGCACGCCGCCCGCACTTCCTCCAATAAGTGGGCCAATTCATCCCGTCCAGCAAGGGCCTGGCTGTCGGAGTGGCTCTGGAAAACGGTATCGAACTCCCTGATACTGCGGCCCGAGCCTTTCAGGCGGAGTCTAGAGCGCACCTTGCCGCCCCCTTCTCTGGCTTTGCGTTCCGACAATCCTTCGCCGGTCAACTTCCGATCTCCTGCAGAAACCGTTGGTACACTACCGCTTTGCCCATTAACCATATTGCGTCGCGTGCAAAGTTATTTTAGCCCTCGTTCCGTTGCTTCCACATGTTCTCGCGGCTCACATTCTGTAACCCGGTAAGAAAACGCTCCCGGAAATCGGGGTAGCGACCCGCAAGTTCGTTCACGATGCGCTTCATTTCATCCCGTTTAGTAAAGCCGTTGTACGGGCAAGGATTCTTGATCACCGGTAGCCCTTCAGACTGCACCAATCCGCCGGTAATCCGCTCGGGCAAGTACACCAGGGGCCGGATCAAGGTCAGCCCGGTATTACTTAAGAAGGTGCTGGGCCGAAAGGTCTTCATCTGGCCGGTGAATATCAGATTCAAAAACCAGGTCTCGATCACATCGTCCAGATGGTGGCCCAGTGCCACCCGGTGCGCGCCCAACTCGAGGGCGATTGTGTTCAAGATACCGGCCCGTAGCTTGCCGCACAAATGGCACGGGTTCATACCTTCTTTTTCCTTTTCGCGGATGACCCGGCTTATCGGGTAAGGCTTGATGTAAAGCGGCACGCCGAGCCGCCGGCACAATTCCCGGTGCGGCTCAAAATCCACCGCGCCCCAGCCCATGTCCAGCATGACCGCCTCGAGTTCGAACCGGAAGTGCGAGTAGTCCCGCAAATACGCCAGAATAAACAATAGCGCGGTACTGTCCTTGCCCCCGGAAACCCCGGCCACCACCCGGTCGCCCTCGGCGATCATCCGGTAATCGCCGATCGCCTTTTTCACCCGGGTGAGAAACCACTTTCGGTAGTTACGCGGTTTGCCCACAGTTTTCCCTTTCCCCCCGATACCTTAAAGGCCCCGCAACCGAGCAGGATGGGGGTGCGGGGCCGCGTCCCGCCGGTATAATCGGGTTACGCATGGGTATAATAGCCTGAGATCAGCGCCAAGTGCAAGGAGGCAGCAAAAACATGACCATTCGTGTGGGAATAAACGGTTTTGGCCGCATCGGCCGGAACTTCTTCCGCATCGTCCACGGGCACCCGGACTTGGAAGTGGTGGCCGTTAACGACCTGTCCAACGCCGCCACCCTGGCCCACCTTTTGAAATACGACTCGGTCCACCGCACCTTCGAGGCCGACGTCCGGGCCGCCGAAAACAGCTTTTGGGTTGACGATCAGGAGATCGCCGTATACGCCGAGCCCGACCCGTCTAAACTCCCCTGGGGCCGGTTGGGAGTAGACGTGGTGGTGGAGTGCACCGGCCGGTTTACCAAGGCGGAAGGGGCTTCCAAACACCTGCAGGCCGGTGCACGCAAGGTGCTGATTTCCGCCCCGGCCAACGGCGAAGACGTCATGATCATCATGGGGGTAAACGAGGAACGGTACGATCCCGCCCGGCACCGTATCATCTCCGCCGGTTCCTGTACCACCAACGGCTTGGCCCCGGTGGTAAAGGTGCTCAACAACCGATTCGGCGTCCGGCGTGGGTTTATGACCACCGCCCACGCCTACACCAACGACCAGCAGTTGCTGGATCTGTCCCACCGGGACTTGCGGCGGGCACGGGCAGCGGCCTTGTCTATCATCCCGACCTCCACGGGTGCCGCCAAAAACGTAGCCGGCGCCATTCCCGCCCTAAAGGACAAGCTGACCGGCCTGGCCCTGCGGGTGCCTACTCCGGACGTTTCGATCATCGACTTTGTGGCCGAGGTGGAAAAGGAAACGTCTAAGGAAGAGGTGAATGACGCCCTGCGGGCGGCTGCCGAGGGCGAGATGCTGGGCATTCTCGCCTACAACGAACTGCCGCTGGTGTCAATCGACTACACGGGTAATCCGCATTCTTCCATCGTGGACGGGCTGTCCACCATGGTCATCGACGGCACCTTGGTTAAGGTGCTGGCCTGGTACGACAACGAATGGGGCTTCTCAAACCGCCTGCTGGACATCATCCTGTACATGCACTTCCGGGAAACGATCGGCGACGCGGCGCGAGAGAAAGTGCGCGCGGCCGCACGCCTCCGCCACTAAAAGGGGACAGCCCCCATGCCGGTCTAACGACCGGCACCACGAAGAATAACAATAAACGGACTCGTGGCAACCGGCCCGCACGGGAGCGCTGTCCCCGGCAGCGACATTGCGGAGCGCAGGTTCACGGCACTCGGCGAGTGTGAGGTCGGCGCTGCCGCCAGCGAGGACGCGAAGAAACCTGCAGGAAACAACTAGTTAAAGGATCGGGGTAGTGACTTCCAGGCCATAGACGGGAATCCCGATCGCAATCCGCAAGAACACCGTGCAGCGCCCCAAACCGAGCCGTAGTGCCGTCCACGTGGAGCACCAGTCGCAAAGGGGACACCGCTCCCGCAAGCGGGCCTACGCACAAAAACTATTGAGCCGGGCGGGGGTAGAGTCCCGCCCGCCTTACTATTTCGGGTACAATTTGTTCCCAGGCGATGGCCATAATGTGTACTCCGGCCACACCCTCAATCTTCCGCAACTCAGAGATCTGCTCAACGCAGAGGGATACACCCGCCGCGGCCGGATCGGCGGCGTTCTCCAGGCGGGCCAGTACTTCGTCCGGAATGGTGATTCCGGCCACCTGATCACGCATGAAACGGGCCATACGCACCGATTTGAGCGGCGTCACTCCGGCCAGGATGCGGCCGCGCCGGTGGAGGCCATGCTCCCGCACCATGGCCATGAACCGCCGGAACCGCTCCAGATCGAACACGCACTGGGTCTGAATGAACTCCGCCCCGGCTTCGATCTTCTTTTCCAGCCGCCGCACCCGCATTTCCAGCGGCCCGGCGAACGGGTTTTCCACCGCCCCGACGAAAAAACGGGGACGCTCCCCCCGGATGGGCTCACCACATAAGAACTCACCGGGGTCGCCCAACCGCCGGACCATGGCCACCATCTGGATCGAATCCAGATCGAACACGCCCCGGGCTTCCGGATGGTTACCGAATCGCTGGTGGTCCCCGGTCAAGCATAACAGATTGCGCACGCCCAGGCTGTAAGCACCCAAAAGATCGCTTTGTATCGCGATCCGGTTCCGGTCTCGGCCGGTCATCTGGACTACCGGCTCCAGGCCCGCCGCCTTCAGGTGCACCGCCGCGGCGATGCTGGAAAGCCGCACCACCGCCGTCTGGCAGTCGGTAACGTTGACCGCATCCACGTAACCCTTTAAGGCGGCCGCCTTTTGCAGGAGCGGATCCGCAGAAGCCCCCTTCGGCGGCCCGACCTCGGCCGTGACGGCGAAGTGTCCTTCGCGAAGTAAACGGGCCAGGTTACTTTCCAGAGTCATCCGTGCTCACCCCCTGCCGGCGCGGCCCGGCGCTTGTATGGGCCCAATTCCGGGGGGGCCGGATGGGCCTCAAAAGCTCCGTGCGGCCCAGGGCGGCCAGCCGTTCGTGGATCAGCATCCAGGCACAAGGCACGTCCCATCCGACCTCGCAACGGCCGTCCTGGACACCACCGCACGGTCCGTTCAGGATCCCCTTAGCGCAGCGGGTCAACGGGCAAATGCCGCCGGTCAAGTGCAACTGGCAGTCACCGCAAAGCCGGCACCTTTCCTCCCAGGCCCCCGAAACCGTAAATCCTCCGGCAAACCGGGTATTCAAGGCCGGGAACACCGGCACGCCCGCGAACCGGTCGGCCACGAACTGCACGCCGACGCCGCAGCCAAAGGAAAGCACCGCGCCACACCGGGCCACCGCCTCCGCCAGTTCCCCGACGAACTCCGGTTCGCACTGCCTGGTCACACCAGTCACTTCTGTTTCCAGTTCCAGCCCCTTTAACCGAAAGTGAATCCGCAGGGCGGCGGCCAGTTCCCCCGCTTGCCGCACGCCACCCACACCGCAAACGGCGGTGCAGCCCGCACAGGCCACCACCAACAGTCGACGGCAACCGCCGATCATTCCCGCCACTTCGGCAAAGGGCTTGGCTTCGGCAACAATCAACCCTACTCCCCCCTTCCTTCCCGCCGCCGCACCGGTGACGGGGGCAGCGCCCGGATCCGCGCCGCGAATGCGGTGGCCTTATCCCGGAACCGGGTAGCCATAGCCGCCGACACCTGGAACATCTCCAGCCGCGCGGTTTCCAGACCGAGCTTTTCCAGTACGGCACAAAGCGCGCGTACCCTTTCCTTCGCCCGCAAGTTGCCGGACTTGTAGTGACATTCGCCGTCTAAACAACCGGCAATAAACACCCCGTCGGCGCCCTCCTCGAAAGCCGCTAGCACCACCCCCGGTTCCACGGCCCCGGTACAGGGAATGGCTACAATGGTGATCGCGGGGTCATAGGTCACCCGCATCGACCCGGCCAAGTCGGCGGCCGCATAGGCGCAAGTATAACAGCAGAAACCGATTATCCTGGGCTCCGGATTCATCGGGCCACCTCCCCGCGCAAACCGGCCCTCAAGAGCGCCAGGAGTTGTTCCTGGCGGTAGCCGATCAGGTGAATGGCTTCGTTCGGACATTCGGCGACACAGATGCCGCAACCCTGACATTGCACCGGCTCGATTTGGCTGACCTTCCCTTTGATTACCGGCACGTTAAAGGGGCAAACCCGCGTGCAGGCCAGACAGGCTGCGCACTTGTCCGGGCTGACCCGGGCATATACCCCGCGGGCCCGCACCAGCCCCTTGCCCAGGATCGCCGCACACCGGGCCGCAACCGCCCGCCCTTCCAGCAGACTCTCCTCGAGGGTCTTCGGCCCGGCAGCGTCGCCACACATGAACACACCCTCCGCCGAAAAGTCCAGCGGCCTTAAAGTAGTGTGCGCCTCCAAAAAAAACCCGTCGCGGTCGGTAGGAACCTTGAACAAATGCGCCAAGGTCTGGCTTGCAGCCGAGGCCTCGGTGGCCACGGCCAGAATCACCAGGTCGGCCTCAATCCGCAGCGGACGTGCCAACACGGGATCGGTCACCGCCACCGACACCCGGTTTCCGGCGGGTGCGAGCGCCGGCTCCCCGCCCGGACGGTAGCGAATGAAGACGACGCCGCTGGCCCGCGCCCGGCTGTACAACGCTTCGTCGGCCCCGTAGACGGTGATATCCCGGTATAAGACGTAAATGTTACACTTGGGATCGGCCGCTTTCATCTTCAGGGCCAGCGCAAGGCTGCGGCGGCAACAGCTCCGGCTGCAGTAGGGGCGCCGGTCATCCCGCGAACCCACACACTGAATAAAAACGATACTGTTCGCCTGCAGCTGGGTCTGCCTTTCCGCCGCGCTTAGCGTACAGACCGCCCGGTGCTCCCCGTACAGATAGCTTTCCGGCCGTGCTTCCCGCCCGCCGGTGGCCAGTACCACCGTGCCGTGCCGCAAAAGCTGTCCGCCCCGCAGACGCGTGCAAAACTGACCGATATGCCCGTCCACGGACACCGGTTCGTTGTCAGGGAAAAACCGGACCAGCGGGTGTTTTACCACCTGCTCCGCCAGGGTGCGGACCTGTTCCGCGCCCGGCAAGCCGTCACCCACACCGGGCCGGTACCCGCCTCCGGCCATCGCTTCTTTTTCCACCAACTGCACCTCAAAACCCTGTTCGGCAATAGCCAACGCGGCGGCCAGTCCGGCCGGTCCGGCACCCACCACCAACGCCGCGGGCAGCACCGGCACCGTCACGTCGGTCACCGGTTCCAGCAGGCGGGCTTTGGCCACCGCCATGGATGTCAACCGGCAGGCCTTAGCGGTAGCCGCCGGGGCGTCAGTGTGTACCCAGGCACAGTGATCGCGGATGTTGGCCATCTCGCAAAGGTAGGCATTGATCCCGGCGTCCCGCAGCACTTGCTGGAACAGGGGTTTGTGGCTGCGTGGGCTGCAAGCGGCGACCACCAGCCGGTTCAACCCGCGCACCCGGATCAGGTCGCGGATGCGGTCCAGGCTGTCCTGGGAACAGGCGTGGGTCATCTCCACGGCCGCGACCACCCCGTTCAGCGCCCCGGCCCGCCGCACCACCTCCGGAACGTCAACCGTACCGGCGATGTTGGTCCCGCAGCGGCATACCACCACCCCGATCCGGGGTGCTTCCTGCCGCACGTCCCGTTCCGGCACCACCGGCGTGCCACGGTCGCCAAGGCCACGCGCTCCGGCCAGCAAGGCGGCGGCCTCGGCCGCCGCAGCCGCGGATTCGATCACCGCACCCGCGATATCCTTAGGGCCCGCAAACGCACCGGCCACGAAGAGGCCCGGCCGTACAGCGGTACTGCCGGGGACTACCGGCGCGCAAAACCCGTGCCGATCCAGCGGCAGCCCCAGCCGCCTCGCCAACTCGACCGCCCCGCGCGGCGGTTGCATGCCGGTAGACAGGATCACCAGGTCAAAAACCTGCCGGGCGGCACCCTCGCGGCTTGCGTAACGCAGTTCCAGGCCACCGCCCTCGATTTGCCGCACCGAGTCCACCGCGGCCCGCCACAGGTCCACCCCCGCCCGCACAGCCCGCTGGCGGTAGCGTTCAAAATGCTTGCCGTAGGTGCGCATATCCTGGTAAAAGATCACGGTTTCCAGTGGTCCCGTGGCTTGTTCACGGGCCGTAACCGCCGCCTTGAGCGCTGCCATGCAGCAGACGGCGGAACAGTACTCCCGTCCCAGCATCCGGTTCCGGGAACCGACACACTGGATCCAAGCGATACGCCGCGGAGTCCGGCCATCCGAGGGACATGCCAACCGTCCCCCGAACGGCCCTCCAGGGCTTAACAACCGTTCGAACTCCAGTCCGGTGAGTACGTTCGGAAACCTTCCATAGCCGAATTGTTTCAAGGAGGTGGGGTCAAAAGGTTCGTAACCGGGGCACAAGATCACCGCGCCGACCCGGATCTCCTCCAGGCGCTCGTCTTCGTCAAGAAGCACCGCCCCAGCGGGGCAAGCCTCCGCACAGAGGGTACAGCCGATACAGGCTTCCCGGTCAATGACAAAGGCCCTGGGGTAGGTGTGGGGATATGGTTGAAAGATAGCCTTCCGGGTGCTAAATCCCAGGTGAAAGGTGTCGGGTACTTCCACCGGGCAAACGGCGGCACAGGCACCGCAACCTTTGCACCGCTCAAGATCGACGCCCCGGGGTAAGCGGCGCAGTACCGCCCGGAAGCTGCCGGGCGTACCTTCCAGCGCCTCCACCCGCGTATTGGTAAGGACGGTCAAATTTGCTTGTCCGGTACACGCCGCCAGCCACGGCGAAAAGGAACACAGTGAACACTCGTTAGTTGGAAAAGTTCTGGATAGGAGAGGCACCTTGCCGCCGAGGACAAAAGCCTCGTCCACCAGGTAGACCCGGAACCCCCCCTCGGCAAGATCAAGAGCAGCCTGTATACCGGCAACACCACCCCCGACCACCAGAACCGCTCCTACACGGTCAACCGTCAACCTTCTTCACCCCGTGCTTTGAATTACCGCTGGTGAAAGGTCTTCAGGAAAGAATCACAGTAGACCTCCCGGTTTAACAGAATACTCGCGGTGGCCACCGCGTCCAACAGCGCTTTATCCTCCACGTCCAGTATGGCAGCGTCCAGACCGGCGGCCATGGCCATCACCAGGTAGGTGCGGTTGATTAACGAACGCTCCCGCGTTCGCTGGGAAATGTTACTCAATCCAATTACGGTCCGGGGAGGCGGCGAGGCCAAAAGCTTTACCTGGCGGATGGTTTCCAATACCTCCACGGCGTGTTCCTGAGCCACATTCACCGGCAGAACCAGCGGATCGATAAACAGATCCTCCATCGGCACGCCGTGCGCATCGGCGTTGGCTACCAGCTCCATGGCCAAGGTCAGGCGGTCGTTAGCGTCTTTGGGTACACCCTGCTCGTTCATTGCCAACCCAATGACCGCGGCGTCATACCGCACCGCCAAAGCAAAAAAACGGTCCATCCGCTCCTGGTCGGCGCTGGTGGAATTAAGGATCGCTTTCCCCTGATGCACCCGGAGCCCTGCTTCCATCGCGTCCGGATTCACCGTGTCCAGGCAGCACGGCAAGGCGGTCGCTTCCTGGGCGATCCGGACCAGCCATTCCATAATTACCGGTTGGTCCTCGGCCGCCGCCGCCGGACCGGTGCTGATGTCGAGGTAATGTGCCCCGGCAGCCGCTTGACGCCGGGCCCACGCCGCAACGGGTGCGGGGTCGCGTTTTTCGATTGCTTCCCGAATATCCCGGAACATGCCATTGATGCGTTCGCCGATAAGGATCAACTGGTTACCCCCTGTTTACGGTGCCAGGCACCAACTTTTCTGCGCATTCTGTTTTCCTAGTATACCTGCTGGTGCATGAGGGCGTCAATCGTCCGATTGAACCGGGTCAGGGAATCCGGGTGGCGGAAAACGAAGATGGAACCGCCCGCCAAAGCCAGGGTGACGGCCGTCATGGCTTCCCAGAGCACCGCCCGCCGCTCCTGGTCCCCCCATTCGGAAATGTCTCCGGCTTGTGTCTCCTTCGTCTTCCAAGATTCCTCACCCACCAGGCAGATCACCGGCTGGGCCAGCATACGGTCGCCGGAGAGCGCCCCCAACCGCTTGCGCTCGATGATCGAGTAGGCGTATTCGATCCCGTAACCCAGCGGACCGATGCTGGGGTCCATGGCGATCCGGTCGGGCGGTAGGTTCATCTCGGTGATCAAAATATTCAGTTGTTTGGCCAGATTGATGTCCAGGGGAGAAGTGGCCACCACACCGTGTCCGTACGCCAGACAGCCGGCCACCACGGCCTTGTAGTTGTCCATCGTGGCCTGCCCCAACAGGCAGTTGCGGCCTTCCAGGGCTTCGGCGACCGCCGGCAGAATCCGAGCATCCTTTTCTTCCAGGCCGCAGCCCAGCACGATCAAAGGAACGTCCACCGCTTCGGCTACCCGCCGGGCAACGGCCGCCACAGCTCCGGCATCGGCGTCACCGTTTTCCGGATGGGCACCAGCCAACCGCAGGGCCACCAGGTCGGCGCCAAGCTCTACGCACCGTTTGGCCCATGCCGCCGGATCTTCCAGCACCCCGGCAAACGGCGCCCGCAGCACCGCCGGCCAATCGGCAGGCGCGACGTCCTGCACCTCCAGGGCGGTCACCGGCCGCACCGTCGTCCCCTCGAAATGCATAAACGGCAGGGACGTATCCCCACCCACCCGCACGGTGTGGGGCTCGCGGCCCAACATCATCTCGAATACCTTGCCCTTCCATCTTTCCCGTACGATCTCCGCGGCCATTTGCATTGCCCCTATCATCTGGTTTCGTGAAGTACCCGAAGCCACCGCTACGGCGGAGGTTGGGTAAGCCTAGTTCTTCGGCACGATTCTCTTTACAATCTCCCGCACGGCGGCTACCGCCGGTGCATCGTCCGGCAACTGCACCAGCGGCTTGCCCTGCCGGTCCCAGGTTTCCACCGCCGGATCGAAAGGCAAGCAGCCGGCGAGTTCCAGCCCGGTCTGCCCAATCTCTGCTTCCAGTTCTAGAAGGGTGCCCTCCCGGACCCGGTTAACCACCAGACACGACCGCCTGATGCCCAGATCGAGCCGGGTGGCCAGCTGGTAGATCCGGCCCGCGGACCGGATGCCCCGCACCGTGGCGTCACTGACCACGACCAGAATATCCACCTGCCGAGTGGTCCGGCGGCTTAAGTGCTCCAACCCGGCTTCATTATCCAACACCAACACCGGATAATCCCGGGCTTTTTGTTCGATAAACTGCCGCAACAAATTGTTGGCGTAACAGTAACACCCGGGCCCTTCAGGACCGCCCATCACCAAGAGGTCAACCTCCGGACCCTCGGTCAGTGCCTGGTGAAGTCGAAAGTTCAGGTAATCGGCCTTGGACATCCCGCCCGGCCGAGAACGCCGGTCATCGGCCATTTCGGCCAGGATATCGGCAATAGTTTCCTGGAACGCCAACCCGAGCACCTCACCCAGGTTGGCGTTGGCGTCGGCGTCTACCGCTAACACAGGCCCGCTTCCGGCGGCCACCAGTTCCCGAATGGCCAGCGCGGCAAACGTGGTCTTGCCGCCGCCCCCTTTACCGGCCACCGCGATCTGCATACGCTCCCTCCTCCCGCGCCGACGAAAAGAGGCTTAAGTCGGTGTGTGGGATAAACAGCGCCGAAGTAAATTCCTCCATAAACCCCGTTCCCTCACCCAACTCTAGATAGGTCAGCTTCCGGGCCGTGTCCTCAATCATAGCCAACCGGCGGCGTGAAAGCAACGCGGCGCGCGCCCCCTGCAGAGAGGCGTTGCCCACGTAGGCGTAGCGCTGCCGGGGCACATCCGGCAACATCCCGATGGCAACCGCGTCTCGCAGCGGCAAAAAGCGCCCGAAGCCGCCGGCGATCAGGATTCGCGCGACCTGATCCTGTTCCAGCCCGACGGCGGCCAGCATACTCCGCACACCGGCGTAAATAGCCGCCTTGGCCCGCAAGAGGTTTTGAATGTCTGCCCCGGTCAGCACGATATCCTGATGATGACCGGTTTCCCGGCCCCAGGCCAGCACGAACTCTTCCCCCGCCGCGGTGCGGCGCCAGCGGGGCGTCTCCAGCCCCGGTACGAACCGCCCCGCCCGGTCAATCACCCCGGCGCGGGTCAGGCCGGCCAACGCTGCGATCAGACCCGAACCGCATATACCTACCGGCGGACCGCCGCCGATGGTACGGTACACCACTTCGAAACCGCCGGCGGAGATACCTACCTGCTCAATCGCCCCCTCTGAAGCCCGCATTCCACTGCTGAGGCCGCTACCCTCGAAAGCCGGCCCGGCCGAACAGGCGCAACCCACCAGCCAGTCTCCGTCCCCCAGGACCATCTCGCCGTTGGTCCCGATATCTACAAACAAGGTGACTTCGCCACCGGCACCAAAACCGGAAACGGTAACCCCGCCGGTGATATCTCCGCCCAGATAGCTGGCCACGCCCGGCAGCACATGCACCGGTGCCCGCGGATGCAGAAAAAGGCCCAATTCGCCCGCCCGGCATAAGGGCCAGAAATTGGCCGCCGGGGTGTAGGGTTCCAGCCGGATAAAGGCCGGATCAACTCCAAGGAACAGGTGAGTCATCGTCGGGTTACCAGCACACACGGCCACCCGTATTTCCTCCGGACTTATCCCGTGCCGGCGTCCCAATTCACCAATCAGGCTGTTAACGGTGTCCAGGACCGCCTCCTGGAGTTGGCGCCGTCCCCCGGGGCGCTCAGCGGCGTAAATAATCCGCGAGATCACGTCGTCGCCGTAGGCGGCCTGCCGGTTGTACGTGCCCAGCGTCCCCACCGTCCGGCCCTGTTCAAGCTCGACCAGTTCCACGACTACGGTGGTGGTGCCCAGGTCGATGGCTACGCCGTACGCGGGTGCCGCCGTGTGCCCCGCTCGTACCGTGACCACTTTGGCCCCCGGCCCGCTTTCCAACCCCAAATCCACGGTTACCGCCCCGGCCTCGGCCCGCAGGACCGCGGGCAGGTCACACAGTACCGCCAGATCGGCGTTAACGGGCTGACCGGTTCTCCCGGCCAGCGCCGCCTGCAACCGGCCCCAGTCGTCGGGGATTCCCCCTGGTTCCGGAGGGGTCAGGGAAAGCCGTACCCGGGCCAGCAACGGATCGTCCGCCGCCCCGGTGTCTGACGCGCCGGCCCCAAGCAACCCGTCTTCCCCTTCCCCGGTCAGCACCTGGTGTTCGGCCAGCCGTGAGGTCTGGGGAATCTCGATCACCGGGTCTCCTACCGGGTAAGACCGGCAGGCCCGCAGGGCGGTGCCGGGCTCGGCTATCACGTCGCCGTCCCGGTCCCGAACCGCACCGTTTTTAAGCAACACCAGACAACGGCCGCAAGTACCGTCGCCGCCACAGGCACCGCGCAGCACAATCCCCGCCCGGGCTGCAATCTCCAAGATGGTTTCCCCTTCGCCGGCCTGAACCTCCAGATCGTCCGGCAGGAAACGCAAGCCGCATAACACCTCCCAAACCCGGCCCCTGAACCGGTGCGTAACTACTGCAGTTCTTTCAGAAAGGCTGGTATCGCCGCGGACTCACGCGGCCCGACGATGATCTCCCAACCGATAACTTCGCGGAGCTTGCCGCTCATCGCCGCCAGACCGCCGGGAATGATAAGCCGCCGGTGGTTAACGCGTGCCCCGATCCCCGAGGTTTCCAAGAAGGCGCCGATTTTCTCGGGGGTCAGCTTGCCCGCCGCCCAGGCCGTCAGCACCGAGGTGCCGTCCGTGTCCACCGGCAGAATAAAAGCCGGTACCCGTGCGGACTCGATATCGCCCATTACACAGAAATAGGTAAGCGAAAAGTTGGTCGTTAAAAACACCGGGGCCTCCGGCCCGGGGTTTCCAACCTCGTACACCTTGGCCTCGATGGCGATGGGCTTCTGGGGGTCGGTGTAGACATTCAACCGCCAGGTAATCAGCGGCAGTATCTCGGCCGGATCGGTGGTGTCGATCAGCACCACCCCGGCGTACTTGGCCACGTAAACGGCGGCCGCCAACACCGCGTCCTCGCCTGCAGCCAGACAGACGGTCGGAAAGCCGAACGGCCGAAACCGCTTCTTAATGGCCAACCGGCGGATCTGGGTCTGGTCGGCCAGCACCTGGGCCGGTTCGCGGGCGCCTGAATCTAAAAGCAACTGTTTGTGGCCAAGTTTGATCGCCTTTTCGGCCAGTACGGCCAACTCCGCCAGGTCTCGCCCCCGTACGGCCAGTGCGATCCCGTAACGATGCGCCAAATCGACCATGGTTTCAAGGTTTCCTTCGTCCGCGGCGTACAGGAACGGCTTCCGCTCCTCCGCCTCCGCTAACGCTCGTCCGGCAACATCCGGATCGGGGCACAAAAGCCCCAAATTGAGTTCGGTTTGGCTTAAGACCTGCCGCAGGGCGCGGAGGTAACGTGCGGGATCAGCCGAATCGTAAGCGAGCGCCACCAGATCCACCCCGTGGATCTGTCCCAGGCGGTCAAAAGACAGCCGGTTGATCGCGCTGATCCGGGCCGTCAACCGGTCATCGTCCAGTGTATCGGCCACAATAATGCCGATACCGGGTGGGTGTACGAACCGCTTGTCGTGCCGGAAAAGCACCGTTTCGTTACCTATCTCCAGTACCCGTCCCTCGCGGCCGATGCGCACCAGGGCCACCGGCGGTTCCGAAGCCGCGCCCAAGGCCTCCCGTGCTTCCGCGCTCACGTGTGGGCAGGCCTCGAGCGAAGCTTTTCCGGCCGCAAGCTGCATGGCAAACGCCAGGCAGGTTGCTTGACCACAGTCCTTACAGTTGGTTTTGGGTAAGAGCTTGTAAATGGCCAGTCCGGTCAGTGCCATTGGTGATGAACTCCTTTAGTAAGTGTTTGACCATCGGTCGGCATCCACGCAATCCAGGCCAGGCCACCGGTAGCAGCAATGAACTTGCGGGAGGCGAGATAGGCCTTGCCGATGCCCATAAACCCCGGCGTCTGCACACCGCCACCGATACTGCCCGCCAATGTAGAAAAGGTCATCCCCGCCGGGGTCATCCCGGTATACTCCCGGTTGACGATTAAAAACCCACTGCACTCCGGAACCACGCACAGAATCGCCTCAAAACAACCGCATGCGGTGAGGGGGTATTCCATAGCCGTATAGAATTTCACCCGCTCATTGGCACCCCGAGAGTTTTCGCGGATAAACTCGTTGCAGGCGGCCCACCCACCGCCCACCGTGTCCAGGACCCCTCCTTTAGGTACCGACTGGTTGCAGCCGTGCAGGTCAATCTCATAAGCGGCCCGGGCGTCCAACCAGCTGACCGAACCGCAAAACCCCACCCGCTCCGGAAGTACAATGCAGACGTGGTTAGGCGCAAATGTCTGGCACAGCACGCACGAATAAAAGGTGTCGACCGCCTCGTCCCGCAATGCCGCCAGCCGCACGTCCCGCCGCGCGTAGTAATCCCGCGCCACTTCCCGGAGGGCCAGCACCTGGTCCTCCCGGGTGTAAAGGTACACCTGCACCCGGCCCACTATGTTGGCAAATTCGGATCTTAGTTTAACATATAAGATCTCGCCCAGATACCGCAACCGAAAGCCCTGTTGGTAAGCGTCCTTACTGATCCGCACCCAGTTCACGTCCCGCTGGCCGATGTGCCAAACCCCGTGGGCGTAGTTGATAAAATGATATATACGCCTTTCCAACGCCGGCTCAAAGTCCGGCTCCCTCTTCCGTAAACGTTTGGCACAATGGCCGGCGATAGAGCACCACCTGGCGCACAACCGGCAACAGGTGCCGCTGGTTCCCAGCGGACAGGGTTTGGTTTCCCGGGCACGCTCCATTACTGTGCGGACCATCTCGGGAGATACTCCGGTCCGGCCAGAGTAGGGCAGTTTGACGTCGTGCTTCGTCTCGTTCATTGTGGTCAGCTCCTAAAGTTCTTTATCCTTTTTTATACTTATTTCGTCTTCGGGTACACTTAAACCTGCCCCAGCGGGCAAGGATCCCGCGGGCTTTAACCGCGGGGCCAGAAAACCAAAAGGCCCCCCGTCACCAGGACCGAGAGCCCCCGCACTTCCTTGTTTAGCCGGTTAGAACATCAAAAACCGCTTTCGGAGTACGCGGTACTCCACCAGATACCCCAGACCGAAGAGGACCACCAATCCGCCGATTAGGTATTTAAGAAAAGAAACCGTTTGCCCGAGCCGCGCGATTTCTTCGTCCCGCTCCTGAATGGCCTGCTTGATTTCGGCCTCCCTAGCGGTCAACACCTGCTTTTCCGCCCGCACCTGCCTTTGCTCTTCGTACAGCCGGTGAATGGCGCGCACAGCTTCGGCCCGGGCCTTACTCAGTTCCCTGATCCGCTGTTCCATCAGGTAGAAACCGTTCTTAAGCGATCCCGGCTCGAAAGCGTTCCACAGTACGAGACCGGTGGACGCCGGGATTTCGACGTTGAGAATGTAGGCCAGGGTGGGAGCGATATCCACCTGGGCCACGGGCGGCAGGATTACTCCGCCCTTAAACTGCATTCCCTTAATAATAAGGGGCGGCTCCCCGTCGGTACCGGTGATTGCAATCAAGGTCTGCTCGTAAATACCCTGCTGGTGCAAAAAGTGCAGCACCCGCCCCACCTGGTTGTCCGCATTGCTTACCGCCCGGTAGTACTCCTGACTGCGCAGACCGGAATCATTCAGCGCCCGGCGGGCATCGGCCAGAACCAGCACGTTGAGGTATGGTTTTTCGCGCATCATTTCCTGCAGCGCAGCCTCCACCAGCTTCTCATCGTCATCGGCTTTCAGGTGGTGATCAGCACCCGCGGCCAGTCCGTCAAGCCGGGCGGAGGCGTCGTAGAATCCGCTCTGGAGCCTGTTCTTTTTGATCAATTCAAAAATGGTCAGCTGTTTAAGCTTGTCGCCAGCCCGCACAAACCCGTGGGCTTGTGGATCGGTGCCGGTGAGAATGGAGGCTACCGACGTCTCTAGGCCGTAAGGCCACACCGGCAGGCAGTCGTCGATCCGTACGCCGGCAGAAGCCACCCCGTTCATGTTTGGGGCCTGCACCTTTTGCAGTGCATCCGCCTGCAGACCGTCAATGATGATCAAGATTATCTGCCGCGTGTACCGGGGCTCCTGGGACTGGGGCTCCTGGGTCCCGGACTGCTGGGCCGGGGACCCGTAGGGGAAGAGACAAAGGGCAAGGCAAGCAGCCAGCAGTACCGCCAGCCCCCGGGGAAAACGCATGGGACCACCTCCCCGAGCGGGTTGATACCATAACTATACTCGCGAGGCGGTCCCAAATATGCCGGTGATTAGCCTGGCTGCTTGGCCTCGTCCGTCTGCCTCCGTTCACCGACCTCCACCGGGGAGGACTCTGTCAAATTTAAATGGTCCTCAATGCGCTGCAGCCGTTCCTCCGCCTGGCTCGCGCTGTCAGCGCCCTCGGCAGCCAGCGGCGGGAGGTTTAAGTGTTTTTCAATCCGTCTCAGCCGGGCTTCCAGGCGCGCCAGATCCTTCTTGTTCACCATGCTGAATTCGTCGCGCAGCCGCGCCATTTCACCGCGTACCGCTTTTTGCAGCGCCTTGCGTTCCTGCTCCCCCCGCTGGATCAGTTCGGCTACAAAAGACCGGGCCTCGGTTTGGTTCACGTCGCCTTTTTCCGTAAGTTCCTTGACTAGGATCTCCGCCCGTTCCCTGGTCAGCGATAACGCCCCGATACCCATCAGCATCATCTTTTTAACCGTAGTGCTTAGCATCTGTAATGCACCCCCAGGCAAAATGGACACCTTTCTTTCAGTATACCACTCAGTATGTCACAAAATAGGTCCACCCAAACCGCTGCCGCAAATATTGACGGTTCCCAAAACGCCATGAAGGCGGTCCACAAGGCGGTCGAGTTGGCCAAACACCTGCCGGACGCCGAGGTGAGTATCATTTACGTGTACCCGCCCAGATCGGTAGCGCACGCCATATGGGTCTCCGAAGAAGCCTATCAGGAAGCCTTCGAGCGCGAAGCCAAGAAGACTTCGGCCGAAACATCGCAGCCTTTGCCGAAGCCGGCATCCAGGTTCGGACGCTATTTCGCAGCGGCGATGCAGGGACCGAGATCGTTAAGTGCGCCTGAGGAAAAAGTTTTGACCTAATTATTATTATGGGTACCCGGGGCGCCGCCGGATTCAGCGCCTGGATCGTGGGCAGTATAGCCCAGAAGGTCGTCAGCCGGGCACCCTGCCCGGTATTGCTGGTACGCTAGGAAGAATCGGCCCTCCCGGGTATTATGATCCCCGGGCATGTGACCAAGCGCTCGGGACGCTTTACGAAACATAAGAAACTGTTTGGATAATCTGCCCCTCCCTGGCCCACCGCCTGAAGCATCATCGGTGCAAGCATGGTTATTTATTGCTTTCCGTCTGTTAACGCTCCCGTGCCCCCTTCTGGCGCAACCGCTTAACTGTCCACCACCTTGTCTTCTCCATCATTACGGGCATTGCCTCTCTTTTGTGCATCTTCAAAACAAGATCAGCTCTTAATCCATGTGGTTTGGGGGACGTTAAGCCTTGTAGAATAGGAACTGCTGCCGGGCAAACTAGAAAAAGCGGGTATGATTGACTTACAACAGTTGGCCCCGTTCCCAAAGCGCCCGGAAAACCTCCACCACCCGGGGGTCAAAGTGTCGCCCGGCCTGCTCGCGCAGGTAGGCCGATGCTTTTTCTTGCGGCCACGCCGGGCGGTAGGGGCGGTCGCTGGTCAGGGCATCGTAGACGTCCACCACGGCGAAGATGCGTGCCGCCAAAGGAATCTGCTCCTCTTTAAGCCCGCGCGGGTAGCCGGTGCCGTCCCATTTTTCGTGGTGGCAGTAGGGAATATCCAGTGCCGGACGCAAGAAGGCGATTGGCGAGAGCATCTCAAAGGCGTACCGAGGGTGCCGGCGCATGATCTCCCACTCTTCATCGGTCAGCCTGCCGGGCTTGAGGAGGATGGCATCGGGGATGCCCATCTTGCCGATGTCGTGCAGAAGCGCCCCGCGCCGCACATGGGCCAGCTTTTCCTCTTTCATGCCCATTTCCCGGGCAATACGCAGCGTCATCTCGGTAACGCGGCGGCTGTGGCCCTCGGTCTCTTCATCTTTCAGACCGAGGGCAAACGCCCAGCCTTCAATGGTGGCATCGTAGGCCTGGAGCAGTTCCACGTTGGCACGCTCCAGGTTGTGAAACAGCGCGGCGTTGTCGATGGCGATGGCCGCCTGCCCGGCCAGAGCCTCCAGGAATTCCAGCCAGGTCCCATCGGTCTCCAGGGGCTTCCGGTTGAAGACCTCCAGCACGCCCTGCACGTGGCCTTTGGCGATGAGGGGCAGGGCGTAGTATGCGGCAAAGCCTTCCTTTTCCAGGAGCGGGCCCTGAACCGGATCCCACTCGACGCGGCGCAGGTCAGGTATGTACACGGACCGGTGTTCCAGAACCGCGCGCCCACCCCAGCCCTCGCCCGGGCGCAGGTGAAGACGCCCAGGGTCGGCGGCGCGAAAACCGCGCCAGGCCTCGTATCGCAGCGTCCCACTGTAGGGGTCGCGACGCAAAACGGCGGCGGCACCCGCCTTCAGCAAGCCGGTAACTTCGTTCAGGATAACTTGAAAGATTACGCGCAAATCCAAGCTGCCGGTGATGGCCATGTCGATGCGGCGCAGGGCTTGCACCTGTTCCAGGCGCCTTTTAGCCTCCGCAAACAGCCGCGCGTTGCAAACGGACGATGTGGCCTGATCCGCCAAACCTGCGATCAGGTCGACGGCGTCTCCAGGGATGGTGCACTTTTCCCCGGTAAAGGCGGCGGCGAGAAGGCCCACGGGGGAACCGCCCCGCTCCAAGCTGGCGTAGATACAGCTGCGGATACCATGCTCCCGGAAAAGCGCCGCGTAAGGCATGTCCGGCACGGAGGCAGGATCCGGGATTAGGCCTCGCGGCCCCAGTTTGCGGATCAACTCGTTGTAGGCCGTCCGGGGCAGGAGCTCTATGGTCTGAGCCAACCCAGGCGGCAGGCCGGAGCCGGCGGCGAAACGGAACGCCTCCTTTTCGCCGCTATAAAGCAAGAAAACGGCCATTGAAGCACGCAGCGCGGCACGGGTCTCCTTACAAACCACGCGGAGAACGGTTTCCAACTCGAGATCGGCGTTGAGGCGGGAGGCGATCTTAAGCAGAGCCTGGGCCCGGGCCGCCTGGCGTAAAACCTCCTCTTGCGCCTGCACCTGCGTGGTGATATCGCGCATGATACCTAAAACAAGCCCTTTTTCCAGCCTTACGACGTTCGCCTCCGTGAACACCCGGGTCCCGTCTTTGCGCTCAAACTGCTGCCGGAAATACTGGGGTTTTCCCGTCAGCGCCTCTTTTATCGGCAACGGCTGGGCCTCGAAATCTTCGGGCGGGATTAGATCGCGCAGGTCTTTCCCCAGCAGTTCCTCGCGCGGATACCCCAGCATATTGCAGGCGGAGGGGTTGCAGTCCCAGATACGCCCCTCTTCATCGACTAAAATGATGCCGTCGGTGGCCTGCCGGACGAACCTGCGATACCTCTCCTCACTCTCCCGAAGCGCAGCCCGCTCCCGCAGGGCGCACAGGCCGAAGGAGAGGTTGCTGGCGAGCCAAGTGAGGAATTCCTCTTCGTCGGGGTCGAAGGCCTCCGGCTCCGCAGCGTAGATGTTCAGGGCACCAAAGACTCCCTTTTCGTCCGCCAGGGGCAGGGCAATGGCAGAGGCGTGGCCGCGCCGGGCGGCTTGTTCGTGCCAGGGTGCATAAGCGGGACCGGTCCCCACGTTTCGGCAGACCGCCGGCCGGCCGGTGCAGATAGCCGTACCCATGGGTTCCCGCCCGGTGACCGCCTCGTCCCCGGTAATAGTTAACGCCTCCGGGTAGCCCGCATCGAACCCGGCCTGGGCCACCGGACGCACCTTCTTGGCCGGTCCCGCCTCGGTAAAACCCACCCAGGCGAGGCGGTACCCCCCTTCCTCCACAAGAAGGCGGCAGACTTCCTGCAAGAGAAGAGTCTCCTCCTCCGCCTGGGCGATGGCCTCATTACACCTGCTAAGCAGGCGGAAGGAACGCGCGGCCCGGCGTTCTTTTTCCTCCCTTTGCTTGAGAGCGGTGATGGGGGCCCGCAGGGCAAAGTAGAGCAGCGCCGCGGTGAGGGCCACAAATGCCCAGCCTTTGTAATTCTGGAAGACGGTCAGCAGCGCCGGATCGGGCACCAAACGGAACAGCAGCCGGTCGGAGAAAGTAATCCAGGCGGCGGCAAAGACGGCGTAAAGCAAGGCGATACGGAAGGCAATACCCGCCCCTGGGGCTCTCACGCGCCACATTGAATTTCCTCCTCCTAGCGTGAGTTTGCTACGCTGATTGCAGGAAAGCCTGGTATTGCTGGGCTTGAGCCCAGTTTTGGCGTATATACTAAATTAGATTTTATTTTGACGGTCAAGTCCGAATTATGGTGTAAATTCCCCCTGGCAGATGAAAGCACTCCGTTTCAAGCTGCATTTACCGGAGTATCGGCATTACTCACCTCCTTGCGCTGTTTTTCCGTGTTAACCTTCCATTCTCAAATAATCCGCCATGTCAAAATAGCGGCACCCAGAAGACCAAGCCTCATCGATCTCCACAACCACCGCCTAAGAACTGCCTCAGG
>ENA-OSAE01000060-OSAE01000060.1-marine-sediment-metagenome-genome-assembly--contig:-NODE-60-length-85353-cov-48.373936_pt1 | contig 85353 bp, 80 predicted proteins | sample MGYA00237870_ERZ529317 | MGnify/ENA primary metagenome ERZ529317 (study PRJEB26369, sample SAMN03142812) | marine sediment metagenome | biome: marine; feature: borehole; material: sediment... | reverse complement strand
GCGGTTTGCCATCCGCGAAGGCGGCCGTACGGTGGGCGCCGGCGTGGTCACGGCGGTCAAGCAATGAGTTGAGTCTAGTTAAGTAGGTGAGGTTAGGTTGCAAAGGGTGGGGGGCTGACAACACCCCCACCCTTAGAAAACCACGGTGGTGTACGCCTCCGATATATTTTCTTGACATCCCCTGGTAGTTGTGATAGATTCAGTACCGTAAATTTTGCCGCTCAAGGTCTTTTTTTAGTTTGGGGAGGTGTGTACCTGTGCGGGTGGATGTAACCCTGGCCTGTACCCAGTGCAAGCGCCGTAATTATATCACTTCAAAGAACAAGAAGAACGATGCTGGTCGCCTCGAACTGCGCAAGTACTGCCGGTGGTGTGGTACGCATACGACTCATAAAGAGACGAAATAAGGAATAGCTAGGGATGAGACTATGGGAGAAGGTAAAAAGCGGGAGGGCAACGACGCCAGAAAGGCGACGGACAAGAAAGGCCCCAAAAAAGGAGCGTCCCCTGTTCGGGGGCGTCCGCGGGAAGGCTTGATTAAAGCCAGCCGGCGGTTCTTCGAAGGTGTATGGCAGGAACTGAAGAAGGTTCACTGGCCTACACGCCGGGAGGTAATGATCTATACCGGTGTGGTATTGGTAACCGTGGTTTTTATCGGGATCATTTTGATGGTGGCGGACCTGATTCTGAGTGGGATCCTGACCCGCATAATTGCCTAGCTGGGAGGTGAGGGGGTCCGGGGTTAACCCGGCCCTCATTCTGTGGATAAACAGTGGTTTGTGGTCCACACCTATTCCGGTTACGAAAACAAGGTTAAAGCGAACCTGGAAAAACGCATCGAGTCCATGAACATGGAAGATAAGATTTTCCGCATTGTGGTGCCGGTTGAGGACGAAATTGAGGTCAAAGGCGGCAAGCGCAAAGTCTTCAAGCGGAAGATCTTCCCCGGCTACGTCCTGGTGGAGATGATCTTGGACGATGATTCCTACCGTGTGGTACGGAACACTCCCGGGGTAACCGGTTTCGTGGGTAGTGTCGGGATCGGTTCCAAGCCGATCCCCCTTACCGACGAGGAAGCCAACCAGATTATCAGACAGATGGAGGGTGAAGAACCACGCATCCGTATTGACGTGGAACCGGGTGAAAAGGTGCGCGTTCTGGCCGGACCGTTTGAGAACTTTATCGGCACGGTAGAAGACGTTAACTATGAAAAGGCCAAGGTCAGGGTAATGATCTCCATGTTTGGACGGGAGACCCCGATCGAGTTGGAATACTTTCAACTGGAAAAGGTTATGTAAGGAGGTGACGGGATGGCAAAGAAAGTAATGGCTGTGGTTAAGCTGCAGATTCCAGCCGGAAAAGCCACGCCGGCACCCCCGGTCGGTCCAGCTCTTGGTCAGCACGGGGTCAATATTATGGCCTTTGTAAAAGAATATAATGAGCGCACGGCTGCCCAGGCCGGGCTGATTATTCCGGTGGAGATTACCATTTATGCCGACCGGTCTTTTAGCTTTGTGACCAAGACGCCGCCGGCTTCCGTGTTGCTGAAGAAGGCGGCGGGCATTGAAACCGCTTCCGGGGAACCACACAAGCAGAAGGTTGGCAAAGTCACCCGGGCCAAGGTCCGTGAAATCGCCGAATTGAAGATGCCTGATCTGAACGCGACCGATGTGGAGGCCGCGATGCGGATGATCGAGGGGACCGCCCGGAGCATGGGGATTGAAATCGTTGAAGGTTAGTGGGAGGAGCGTTGCTCCGTTAATACCACCGGGGAGGTTTGGCGCTGATGCCGAAACACGGTAAAAAGTATGAAGACGCCAGGAAACAGTATGACCAGAACCAGCAATACGACGTGACCGAAGCTTTCGAGCTGGTGAAGAAGCTAGCGCCCGCCAAGTTTGACGAGACCGTGGAAGTGGCCGTCAGGCTGGGGGTTGATCCGCGGCACGCCGACCAACAGGTTCGCGGTGCGGTGGTGCTACCGCACGGCACGGGTAAGACCCGCACCGTGTTGGTGTTTGCCAAGGGTGAAAAAATCAAGGAAGCTGAGGAGGCGGGTGCCGACTACGTGGGTGGCGAGGAGCTGGTGGCCAAGATCCAGGGTGGCTGGATGGAATTCGACGTGGCCATCGCGACACCTGACATGATGTCTGCGGTGGGTAAGATTGGGCGTATTCTGGGCCCCCGCGGCTTGATGCCCAACCCGAAAACCGGAACCGTCACTTTTGATATCCGTGAGGCGGTACGGGAAGTAAAGGCCGGGAAAATCCAGTACCGGGTGGACAAGGCCGGAAACATTCACGCGCCGATCGGTAAAGTCTCTTTCGACACCAAGAAACTGGAAGAAAACCTGAAAGCGTTGATCGATGCCCTGTTGCGGGCCAAGCCGGCGGCGGCCAAGGGAACTTATCTCCGTGGCATTGTGGTCTCTTCTACGATGGGGCCGGGGATAAAAGTAAACCTCCGTAAGTTCACCGGCTAAAGCGGTTTTTAAGCCTTTGGACAATGATAAAAATATAAAAGTAAAAAACTCTATAATATTCCAGGCTGTAGACAGCTGGTGCCCCCGGGGGCTTAATGGCCGGTACGGCCGCCAGCCGAGGCGGGAAACAGAGCTTACAAACCCTCTGTGTGCCGTTGGTCTACAGAGGTTTTACTTTTTTATGAGGAGGTGCTAACGTTTGTCCTTACGGAAAGACAAAGCGGCGATTGTGGCCGACCTGAAAGAGCGGATGCGGCGGGCGCGGGTGATCGTACTCAGCGATTACCGGGGACTCACGGTGGCCGAAATGACGGCGCTTAGGCGCAAGGTCCGGGAAAGCGGCGCCCAGATACTGGTGGCCAAGAACACCCTGGCGCGTCTGGCGGCCCGTGAAGCCGGGATCACGGGTCTGGAGCCTCTGCTCAAAGGCCCAACCGCCATCGCCTTTGGTTACGAGGACGAGGTTTCCCTCGGCAGACTGATGACCCAGTTCCAAAAGGAGTACAAGACTTTCGAACTCAAAGGCGGTGTGCTGCAGGGTCAGGTGATGTCGGCTGAGGGCGTGCAGCGCTTGGCGGACTTGCCGTCCAGGGAGGCGCTGCTTGCTCAGGTTACCGGTGGGTTCAATGCCCCGCTTTACGGCCTGGTAAACGTACTGCAGGGTAACATCCGGAAACTGGTCTACGCCCTGGAGGCCGTCCGGGAAAAGAAGGCGGCCGGCGCGTGACCCTGAAGTAAAGACCAAATAGTTTCACAATACTTGAGTAGGGGGTTTATGGTATGTCTAAGGTTAACGAAATTGTTGAAGCCGTGAAAGGGTTGACCGTACTCGAATTGGCCGAATTGGTCAAGGCGATGGAAGAAGAGTTCGGCGTGAGCGCCGCGGCGCCCGTGGCGGCCGTGGCGGCGGCGCCGGCGGCACCGGCGGCGGCAGCCCCGGCCGAGAAAGAGGAACAGACCGAGTTTGACGTGATCCTAAAGAGCGCCGGTGACAAGAAGATCAACGTCATCAAGGCTGTCCGCGAGATTACCGGGCTGGGCCTGAAAGAGGCCAAGGAGCTGGTTGATGGCGCGCCCAAGCCGGTTAAGGAAAAGGTCAACAAGGAAGAAGCCGAGGCCGTCAAGGCCAAGCTCGAAGAGGCCGGCGCGTCCGTGGAGATCAAGTAGCTTAGGATCTGAATTCAGAAGTGGCGGAAGAATGAATTTAGAAAATGGTTTTACCGAATTCAGAAATTCTAAAAGACAGTTGTTCGTTGTTAACCCAGGATTAGTCTTGAAAAGGTCCCAGTAATGGAAGAACCAGACCTGGATTCGGTAAAAAGGCAGGCCGCTTCTTGTAGACGTTTGTTCTACAAGGCGGCCTGCACTTTTATTATGGTTTTGCTTCTAAGGGTATTTGTTTCTACTACTGCAAAAAACTGTTGACAGGGGATGAGGGTGAATGTAGAATGTAAGCTAAGTAAAGCGACACAACGTGGTATCGCGTTAGGCCTGCGGCGTCCGAAAGGGCGCCTGTCTGCGTTTTTGGAAGGGATGTGACCGGTATTATCCTTTGGTGAATACTGGGCAAAGAAGCCCTTGCCAGGACTACGAGGTTCTATGCAAGGGCTTCTTTCATTTTTCAGTTCAACTTCCCAAGACATGCCAGGAAGTGCCCTGGCAGCGGAAGAAACAGAAAAAAGCTTCGTGCGAGATATTGAGATTTTTGCTGGTTAATGTAAATATATGGCGTCAAATTCTATATAAATTAAGTTTCCAGGTGGGCAAGGGTGCTTTACCAGAACAGAGGAGTTCCGGGAAAGTGCCTTTTTGCTTTTGCAGTAATAAAAACGCAACTAAGGGAAGGTGGTGGTAGCTCAAACTAAAAGCAAAAAGATGATAAGTAGCGGTTCAATTCGGAAAGGTGATATCCAAATCAGGAAGGAGGAGTAAATGAGGTGCGAAGTTGCCGGGGTAGAATATTGTGCTTGGCAGTTGTAGTAATCCTGGTAGCCGTGCTTGCTGGTTGTGCCGCACCGGAAAAAGCCGTCCAGGAAAAACAGGATGTCGTAACCGTTTATGCCGGCGCGGGCTTGAAAGCACCGTTGCAAGAAATAGCACAGGATTTTACCAATGAATATAAATGTGAAGTAGCTTTTACGTTTTCAGGTTTCAAGTCCCTGGCTAAAGATATCGAGAAAGGCGCTAAACCGGATATATTCATTGCCTCTCCCAAATTCATGCAGGATTTAAAGGAAAAAGGCATGCTGGACCATTATCAGGAGTTGACAGCCAAAAATCCAGTAATAGTGGTAGCCAAAGACAATCCCAAGGGTATTACTTCTTTAGAAGATTTGACAAAACCCGGTGTAAAAGTGGCACTTCCCGATCAAAGCCAATCGCATCTGGTTGGCGGTTGTAAGGGAGAGGATTTATTAAAAGAAGCACAGTTATATGAAAATGTTCATTTAATCAATCCTGCTCCCACAACGATAGAAGGACTTGTGGAAGCAGTAGCTACCGGATCTGCCGATGCAACAATCATTTGGAACGATCAGGCCGTGCAGTATAGTCAAGAAAATGTAACTATTGTTAATTTACCGCAATACGGACAAAAAATAATGATCGCCCTTTTAAACGAAGCACCCAATCGGGAGAGAGCTGAGGAACTTATTGCTTTCATTTGCTCTCAAAAAGGGCAAGAATTATTTGAAGAATATGGATATGGAGGGGAATAAAATGACTTTTTGTTTTGCAGGAATACCCATGGAGCAAATTTATATCACTCCTTCTATGGCTCCAGCAGGAGTCTGGAGTTTTATGCATGAAATGTTTCTAATGGTGGAAGCGGTATCCCTGTTAGCATTGCTGGCAGCTTTATTGTGGAACTACCATAAAAATGACGGTTGTTGGTCGCCGGCCGTCGGATTGCTAATAGGAATTCGTTAAAGCGAATTCCTATTAAAATGTGAAACGCCACTTGCAATTGGTTGTTTTTCTCACTTTGCCGGTGCCCGGCACTTGCTGGACCCGATTTAATATGATGGCTGAAGAGATTGCTCTGGTATACCATGTTCCGGTACTGGCCGTACCCAAGGGCAACCCCGCGCACATCAAAACGCTGTCTGATTTGGCCCGGCCGGGAAGTAGTATCTGGTGTGCCCGACTGGATGGCCTTGTTTAAAGTAGTTCCAGAAGACGGAGTGAGGCGGAGTAGTTAAGGCCTGTAACTTGGCCGTCACCTACATGTGGGCTGCTTTTGTAGTTGCCGCGGTAGGATCGGTGCTGGTTATGGGCCTGCCCCACTTCGCGGAAAGCCTGCTAATGCCGGAAACCCTGTTCGCCATCCGCCTGAGCCTGGCCACTTCGTTAATCTCCACCGTTCTTTGCCTGCTGGTGTCTCTGCCGGTAGCCTACATCCTGGCCAGGTACCGGATACCCGGGCGGGCAGTGATTAATACGATTATTGACATCCCCCTGGCCCTGCCGCCCCTCGTATCCGGAGTATGCCTGCTGCTGCTGTTCGGAGCCACTCCTTTAGGCCGGTTCCTGGAAGAGGCCGGCATAAAATTTATATTTACGGTACAGGGCATTATTTTGGCCCAGCTTTCTGTTATCTTGCCCTATATGTAAGATGCTGTTTTTAAAATATTAGGAGGTGCTGGTTATGCCGGAACACGAAATATATCGCCGCCTGCGTGAGCGGGCGCTGGCGCTTTTAAAAGAACTGGACCTGGCAGACGCTTCAGTATCCGTAAAAACCAAGGTGCTTTTGCCTGGGGAAGCCATCGGGCAGCCTGGCCGTGACGACTTCCCGCTGTTTAAAGGAAAAGAGCGCTTAATTCAGGCAGATTTCATGGGCGCACCGGGGCAGGCCTACACGGACATGCCCGGCCCGTTTACGGGCAGCGCCAGGAGCGCTCTGGAGCTGCCCCTGGACAACAACTACCGGCGGGCAGTATTTGTCGCCGTGCTGAATGCCGTGGCCCGCAGTGCAAATAGCTTTTTTTGCAAAAACTGTTGACAAGAGGGGAGGGTGAATATAGAATGTAATAAAGCATATGCGACACTACGTTGTGTCGTGTGAGGCCTACGGCGTCCTAGAGGGGGACGCCTGTCTGTATTTTGGGGAGGGGTATGCCGGCACTACCCTTTGTCGGAAGGGAAGGATGCAAAAATTATAATTCCTATATTGGGCAAAGAAGCCCTTGCCAGAACTATGAAGTTCTACGCAAGGGCTTCTTTATTTTAGTTCAACTCTTAAGCGGAGGTGTTTTTCAAATGACCAGAAAAATAGCTATTTACGGCAAAGGCGGTATCGGTAAGTCCACTACGCAACAGAACACGGCAGCGGCGATGGCTTATTTCTACGGAAAAAAAGTACTGATTCACGGTTGCGATCCCAAGGCCGACTGCACCCGCCTGATCCTCGGGGGTAAGCCGCAGGAAACGGTGATGGATACCCTGCGGGAACTCGGGGAGGAAGCTGTTACCACCGACAGGGTCGTAAAGACCGGGTTCTGCGGGATCAAGTGCGTCGAATCGGGCGGTCCCGAGCCCGGCGTGGGCTGTGCCGGCCGGGGTGTGATCACCGCTATTAACCTGATGGAAGAACTGGGCGCTTATACGTCAGACCTGGACTTCATCTTCTTCGACGTGTTAGGTGACGTTGTTTGCGGTGGTTTTGCCATGCCGGTGCGTGAAGGCAAGGCGCAGGAGATCTACATTGTAGCTTCCGGGGAGATGATGGCCCTCTACGCGGCCAACAATATCTGCCGGGGTATGGTGAAGTATGCCGAACAGAGCGGCGTGCGGTTAGGAGGGATCATTTGTAACAGCCGGAATGTTGACGGGGAAAGGGAATTGATGGAAGAATTCTGTGCTAAGATCGGTACCCAGATGATTCACTTTCTCCCGCGGGATAACATCGTCCAGAAGGCGGAATTTAACCGCCAGACAGTGACGCAGTTTGACGCGGCCTGTAACCAAGCTCTGGTTTATAAGGAGCTAGCCAGCAAAATCATTAATAATGACATGTTTGTCATCCCGCAGCCGATGACGATGGATGAGATGGAAGACCTGGTAATCAAATACGGGCTTTTAGAGTAGGAGGCTAAAGGATTATGAAAATGGTACGTGCTATTGTGAGGCCGGAAAAGGCGGAAGATGTGGTGGATGCCCTGGCCAGCGCCGGTTACGTGGCGCTGACCAAAATGGACGTTGTGGGGCGCGGTAAGCAAAAGGGCATTCACGTCGGCAACATTTATTACGACGAACTGCCGAAGGTTATGCTCATGTTGGTTACCGAAGACCAAAATGTGGAGGAAGTCATTGAAATTATCAGCCGCGCAGCGCACACCGGTAGCTTCGGCGACGGGAAGATCTTTGTCAGCCCCGTGGAAGAAGCCTATACCGTGAGGACAGGAAGCAAAGGATTATAAGAGCCGGGGAGGAGTGCCTCAGTGAAAGAGATAGTCGCGATTATCCGCCCGAACAAGATGACCAGGACCAAAGAAGTGCTGGCGGTCCTCGGTTTTCCGGCCATGACGGCCTGTAAAGTCCTGGGGCGGGGAAAACAGAAAGGCCTGGCCGGAGAGGTTTCTTTCGAGATGAGACCGGAATTATTGCAGCAGGAGGGAAGCCTGAAGTACATCCCCAAGAGGCTGATTTCCCTGGTGGTCAACGACGAGGATGTGTCTTTAGTGGTGGAAATTATCATGCGCGTTAACCGGACGGGCGAGGTCGGCGACGGCAGAATCTTTGTCTGTCCCGTGGACCAGGCCGTCCGGGTACGGACGCAGGAAGAAGGAAAGGAAGCGATTTGTTAGCGATTTCTTAAGAAGGAGGATGATTCAGGGATGCCGCTGGTAACTTTAAAATGCGACGAACTGATTCCCGAAAGGGGTAAACATACTTATATAACGGACCGTGCCAACCCGGTTATCCCCCGTTGTAATGTCAATACGGTAGCGGGTGACATGACCGAGCGCGGGTGAGCGTTTGCCGGTGCCCGCGGGGTCGTGGGCGGACCTATTACCGATGTCATTCACATGGTGCACGCGCCCGTCGGGTGCGCCTGGTATACCTGGGGAACGCGGCGCCACCTGTCCGATCTCTATACCTGGGCCTTACCGGGTAAGTTGACCAACGTGGCTTTCAACCGCCGCTACTGCACCTGTACCGATATGGAGGAAAAGGACGTTGTTTTCGGGGGCGTGAAAAAACTGAAGCAGGCCTGCCTGGAGTCCTTCCGGATGTTCCCGGAAGCTAAAGGGCTTTTTATCTACACCACGTGCACGACCGGGCTGATCGGGGACGATGTTTCAGCCATAGCACGGCAGGTGGAAGAGGAAACAGGGAAATTTGTCTTTTATGCCGAGGCGCCGGGGTGTTCCGGGGTCAGCCAGTCGAAAGGGCACCACGTCTTTAATCACCAGTTTTACCGGCAGGTCAGGGCGCTGCGTAAGCGGCGGCCGGAGCTGTGTATGAAGGAGGAAGAAAAAACTCCTTACGATATCGTCTTAGTCGGCGAGTACAACATGGACTGGGATACCAAGGTGATCCTGCCCCTATTTGAAAAAATCGGGGTGCGTGTCATAGCTACCTTTACGGGCAATGCCCGGATTGAGGACCTTATCAAGATACCTGATGCCAAGCTGAACGTCGTCCACTGCCAGCGCTCGGCCACTTACATCGCGGATCTAATCAAGCAGGGCTTTGAGGTGCCTTATATCGGTGTCTCCCTTTTCGGTATTGAGCAGACCTCCAATGCCCTGCGCAAAACGGCGCGATTTTTCGGCCTGGAGGAAAAGGCCGAGCAGGTCATCGCGGAAGAGACCGCCCGGGTGGAAAAAGCCCTTGCCTTCTACCGTGAGCGGCTGCAGGGGAAGAAGGTGGCGATTTATGTAGGGGCGCCCCGCGTTTGGCACTGGATTAAGGTCATGGAAGAACTGGGGATGAGCGTCGTGGCCTGCGCCTGCACCTTCGCCCATGAAGATGACTACGAAAAAATCAACGCCCGGGCCAAAGACGGCGTACTGGTGATCGATAACCCCAACGAGTTTGAAATAGAGGAAATGCTCCATACCTACAAGCCGGATCTTTTCCTCACCGGCCTGAAGGAGAAGTATATAGGCCGCAAGATGGGTATCCCTACGGTCAATTCCCACTCTTACGAGAAAGGCCCTTATGCCGGTTACGCGGGCTTTGTCAACTTTGCCCGGGACATTTACCAGGGGATTTATGCCCCCGTATGGAAACTGCTGTAAGTATTTTGGCGAGGAGTGATGAGCCGATATGCAGGTTAAGGAAATACCCGCCGAAGGTATCACGTATGACCAGTTAAAAATAGAAAAAATTCCCCTCAGCGATGAGTATATCGAAAGGGACCCCTCCCTGGTGCCGGCGGCTAACCGGGCGGTGGTTATCAATCCCTGTCGCACCTGCATGCCTCTGGGGGCCATGTTTGCCACCCTGGGCGTGCATAAGGCCATCCCTTTTGTCCAGGGGGCGCAGGGGTGCACGACGTACGTGCGGTACACCTTCTGCCGGATCTTTAAAGAACCGGCGGCCATTGCTAACGCTTCTTTCCATGAGGATACCGCCGTTTTCGGCGGCTGGAAAAACTTTATCCAGGGTATCCGCAACCTGGTGGTGCGGTATTGGCCGGAGCTCATCGGAGTGGTGACGACCTGCGCCAGTGAAATCATCGGCGACGATATGGTCAGCTACATTAAAGCGGCCAAGAAAAAGCTGGCCGAAGAACTGGGCGAGGAGAAGGCCGCCGCCGTAAAAATTGTGCTGATCAGTACGCCCAGCTTTGCCGGGTCCCACGTGGTCGGGTACGACCGGGCGGCAAGGGCTTTTGTGGAAACCCTGGCCGTGGAGAAAACCGCTCCGAACAACAAGGTCAACATTATTCCGGGCATGCTTAATCCCGGTGATATCCGGGAAATTAAGCACCTGCTCAAGGTTATGGGTATCGACAGCATCATCCTTTTCGACATTGCCGATGTTTTTGATACCCCGTTGCGGCCTCCCGCGACCATCCCGTACTACCCCAAGGGGGGCACGCCGGTGGCGGACATTGCGGATATGGCCAATTCACTGGGGACGGTGGCGCTGTGCCCGCACGAGGGAGGCCTTGGCGCCCGGTACCTGGAAAGAAAATTCGGCCTCCGGGCGGTGGTGGGGCCGCCGCCTGTGGGTGTGCGCCATACGGATATGTTTTTGCAAAACCTGAGCGAGCTTACCGGGCGCCCGGTGCCGGAAGAGCTTCTCGATGAGCGCGGACGATTGTTAGACTTTATGGCCGACACCTTCCACCACACGATGATGAAAAAGGTGGCCGTTTTCGGGGATCCGGACATCGTGGTGGGGGTAACCAGGTTTGTGTGTGAGCTGGGGATGGAACCGGTAGCGGTATTAAGCGGTACCCCGAGCAAGACCTTCCCCCAGGAAATCGAGAACATTGTCCGGGAATACAACTTTGCGCCGCAAGTTTTCAACGGCAGCGATCTATTTGAGTTCGAAGAGTACCTCAAGAAAACGCGTGTTGATCTGATCCTCGGTAATTCCAAAGGGGTGGATATCGCCAGGGAGCTGGAGGTACCGTTGGTACGCGTGGGGTTGTTCGTCTATGACCGGGTAGGCTACCAGAAAAGGCCGGTGGTGGGCTACCGGGGAGGCGAGTTCCTGCTGGCGGATATTGTTAACTCGCTTCTCGACTATAAGTACCCGGATGACCGTACGCAGCAGCTTTAATTTTGCAGGGGAGGGATGAGCGTGCGTTACCCGGCGGAAAACGGATGCCAGGCGGCCCGCGTCTGTACGAAAGCGGGCCGCGCGATGCGGCTGCCGGCCTGCGGTAGTCCTACCGTGCCCGGGGTGATCACGAGCCGGGCATGCCCCTACTACGGGGCGCGCTGGCTCCTCGCGCCGGTTAAGGAGACCCTGCACCTGGTGCACGGACCGGTGGGATGCGCTTACTACGGGCAGACGGTACGACGCAAAAGTTACCGCATTTTATCTACCGCTCTGGATGAGAAGGATGTTGTTTTTGGCGGGGACACCAAACTTGTGCGGGCGGTGCGCGAGGCGCTGCGCCTTTTCCCGGACGCCAGGGCCGTTTTTGTGTACGGTTGCTGCGTGGCGGGCCTGACGGGGGCGGATCTCGCGGGTATCTGCCGGCTGGCGACCCGTGCTACCGGGCGCACGGTGGTGCCGGTGAGTTGTGCGGGTTTCGGAGGGGCGAGCCAGGGTGACGGCCATGATTTAGCAGCGGATGTTCTGGTCAGGTTTCTCGTGGGCCGTACGTCGCCTGCCGCGCCCGCTTCTTATACGGTGAACCTTCTGGGAGAATTCGATGTCGCAGGCGATTTGCAGGAGATCAAGATGCTACTGAACCAGCTCGGGGTGAGCGTGTTGTGCACCTTTACCGGCGAAGCATCGGTCACCAGTCTCGGGTACGCGCACGCTGCCGCACTCAACCTGGTCCATTGCCAGCGTACAGGCGGTTCGCTGGCCGAGGCCATGACCAAAGCTTTTGGTACGCCTGCGCTTAAGGTAAACTTCTTCGGGTTTGCGGCTACGGCTGCTTCTCTGCGCGCGGTAGCGGCCCACTTTGGACGGGAGGAAGCAGCCGAACAGATCATCCGGGCGGCCGAGACGCGGGTAGAACCGGTGCTGGCCGAACTAAGAAGACATCTGGCCGGCCGCCGTGTGGGCCTCTATTTTGGTGGGTCGCGGGTAGGAAGCATGGCCGCCGCGTACCGGGAGCTGGGCATGGAAGTTGTGTGGGCCGGGGCGCAGTTTGGCCAACAGGAAGACTACGCTGCTGCCTGGCCCGATGTGGCGGACGGCGGCGTGCTGCTGGACGACGCCCGGCAGTTCGAAATCGAAAAGTTCCTCTGTCAAGCACAACCGGACCTGTTTGTGGGCGGTGTACGGGAGCGGTTTCTCGCTTACAAGTACGGGGTGCCGTTTACGGTCTTCCCGCAGGAAGGAAAACCGTATGCCGGTTTTACTGGTTTTATCAATTTTGCGCAGGACATTTGGCGAGCGGTGGCGAGTCCCGTTTGGCGTCTTGTCCACAGCCAGTGAGGTGATTACGCTGGATGGTCTGGAATTAAATGGCAAAGAAAATCAAGGCCGGCACCCGTGTTTCGACTGCACTGCCGTGGCCTGCTACGGGCGCATCCACTTGCCGGTGGCGCTGGATTGCAATATCAAGTGCCGCTACTGCGACCGCCGCTACGGTTGTGTGAACGAAAACCGCCCCGGTGTTGCCTGCCGGGTGCTTACCCCGCGCGAGGCGCTGGCCTGGACACGGCAGGTTCTGCTCCGTGATCCCCGGATTACGGTAGTGGGCATTGCCGGGCCGGGTGACCCCCTGGGTAACCCGGCCACATGGGCGACGCTTGCCCTCGTGCACCAGGAATTCCCAACCTTAATCAAATGCGTAAGTACCAACGGGCTGGCGCTGCCGGGTTATATAGCCCGGCTGAAGGAGGTAGGAGTCAGGAACCTCACCGTCACGGTAAACGCCGTGGACCCGGCGGTGGGCGCAAAAATTTACGCTTATGTTTGCTGGGAAGGAAAATTTTATCGCGGCGAAGCAGCGGCCAGCCTGCTCTGGGAACGGCAAGCGGCAGGGATTGAAGAGGCGGTACGTGCCGGTTTGCGGGTAAAGGTTAATACGGTGTTTATTCCGGGGGTTAACGACACCCATCTGCCGGCGGTGGCCCGGGCGGTAGCTTCGCTGGGGGCGCACCTGATGAACGTGGTGCCTCTCATCCCGCTGGCGGACTTTGCTCATCTTGCGCCCCCGGCACCGGCGGAGCTCGCCCGTACCCAGGCGGAGCTGGAGGCCTTCCTGCCCCAGATGAACTGGTGCCGCCAGTGCCGGGCGGATGCGGTGGGACTTTTAGGTGAAGAGACGGCGGAACACGGAGGCGACTTAAGTCTATCTTGTGGAGGCCGGAGGTGGTAACGGTGCCGGAGGTCTATATCGTCGATACCACTCTGCGCGACGGAGAACAAGCGCCGGGGGTAGCCTTCAGTCTCCAGGAGAAGGTGATTATTGCCAGGCTGCTGGATCGCACGGGCGTCTGTGAAATTGAGGCGGGTATCCCGGCAATGGGGGAAGTAGAGCAGGAAGCTGTCCGGGCCATTGTAAAACTGGGGCTGAAAAGCCGGGTGACGACCTGGAACAGGCTGTTGTTGGCCGATATACGGGCCTCCTTGGCCTGCGGGGTGGAAAACCTCCATATTTCCGCTCCCGTTTCGGAGACCCAGATCCGTTATAAACTGGCCCGCACCCGCCAGTGGGTGTTGGATTGCCTGAAGGCCGCGCTGTGCTACGCGACCGCTTACGGCTGCCGGGTGACGGTGGGGGCGGAAGACGCTTCCCGGGCGGATTACGCGTTTTTGCTGGAGTTTGCCCTTTTAGCCCAGGAAATGGGGGCTGTGCGACTGCGCTACTGTGACACCGTGGGCATATTAGACCCTTTCTCTACTTTCGATACGATCAGCCGGTTGAAGAATGATTTGGCTTTGGAAGTTGAGTTTCACGGGCATAACGATTTCGGCATGGCTACTGCTAATACTCTGGCGGCCCTCAGAGCGGGTGCCCGTTACGTAGATACCACCGTAGGCGGATTAGGCGAGCGGGCCGGCAACACCTGCCTGGAAGAGCTGGCCGCTGCGCTCCAAAGGCTTTACGGGGTCGACCCCGGTCTGGACGCACGGGCGCTGCGCGCCCTGGGCCGCTACGTGGCGCGGGCGAGCAGGCGGCTGGTTTTTGCCCGGGACGGGAGAATATATACATGTCCGGTGGCCTGAAACATTAAAGTGTAATACCCGGGCCGGTAAAGTTATCCCGGGGAACGGGAGCGTCTCCCATTAGGAAAAGAGGAGAGGATAAGGTTACGAGGACGTAACCTTAAGGCCAGGTGAGCCTTCTATAAATTACCTGGCTTTTTTAATTGGCCGGGACCATACACTGCGGTTTGGTATTGCAGGTTAAGCAATATTTTTGGAAGAGTGAAAGGGATATCTGTGATGAAAAAACTGACTTTTATCCCTTTAGTACTGTTAGTGGTGTTCATGACCCTATTGGGTGGTTGTAGCCAGCCGGGGGGAAATACCACATCACCCGTGACCACTGACCGGGAAATAACCGTTTCTGCGGCCATGACTCTCAAGGACGTCATGGAGGAGCTTAAAGACGGGTATATGCAGCAGCATCCCGAGGTGAAAATCAACCTGAACTTGGCCAGTTCGGGGGCGCTGCAAAGACAGATCGAAGAAGGGGCTCCGGTGGACCTGTTCATCTCGGCCGGGGTCAAGCAGATGGACGCCCTGGATGACAAGGGGCTTATTGACAAGACCACCCGGATGGACCTGTTGCGCAATGACCTGGTATTGATAACCAGAGAGGACGGTCCCCCTATCAAGGAGTTCCGGGATCTGACCAGCCCGGAGGTAAAAAAGATCAGCCTCGGCATGCCGGAAACAGCGCCGGTGGGCATGTATGCCAAGGAGACCCTGGTTAACCTCGGACTGTGGGATAAACTCCAACCCAAGCTGGTGCCGGGCAAGAACGTACGGCAGGTGCTCACCTATGTGGAAACGGGTGCCGTGGACGCCGGCTTCGTCTACCGCTCCGATGCGATGAAGGGCCACGGCATCCGGGTGGCGTTGACGGTACCGGACGATCTACACAAGCCCATCGTTTATCCGGCAGCGATACTGAAGAATGCCAACGACGGGGAGACCGCCCGGAGTTTCCTGGACTACCTGACCTCGCCGGAAGCGGCGGCGGTATTCCAGAAACACGGGTTCAAGACCGGGGTAAGCAAGTAGATACCGTTGGGGACAAGGAGTGCTGAGGTAAGATGATTTTGAAACGGGTGGGGTACTGATGTCACACGGGAATATCATCGATCCGATTTTGCTGTCGCTGCGGGTAGCCAGCCTGGCTACGCTGGTTGTTACCCTCACCGGGGTGGTGGTGGCCCGGTTGATGGCCGGCCGGGATTTCCCCGGCAAGAACGTCGTGGAATCCCTGCTGACTTTGCCTCTGGTGCTGCCACCCTCGGTAATCGGTTTCGGCTTGCTGATGCTCTTTGGCAAACAGGGTCCCCTGGGGCGGTTGTTGGAGTCGCTTGGGGCTACAACGGTGATTTTTACCTGGTGGGCGGCCGTAATTGCCTCCGGCGTTGTGGCTTTTCCCCTGCTGTATCAGACGGTACAGGCTGCTTTTCAGTCTGTGGACAAAAACATCGAGAACGCTGCCCGGACCCTGGGGGCCGGGGAACTGCGGGTTTTTTTGACCATCACTTTACCGTTGGCCTGGCCGGGAGTGGTGGCCGGCGTGGTCATGGCCTTTGCCCGGGCCATGGGTGAGTTCGGGGCTACTATGATGGTGGCCGGCAATATCCCCGGCATGACCCAAACGGCGCCTCTGGCCATTTATGCTGCTGCCGAAATGGGGGATAACCGGACGGCGGCGGTGTTGGTCGCCATTGTAACGGTGATTTGCTTTGGGGTGATCTATTGGCTGAATTTTTGGAGCAAGCACAGGCTAAGGAGGTGGGCGAGGATCGATGAAGGGTTGGCTCGTCGCTGAGATCATCAAACCTTTGCCGGTATTCCGGCTGGAGGTCAAGGTGGGCGTGGCCAATGAGATCCTGGTGGTGCTGGGACCGTCCGGGGCGGGGAAGACCACCCTCCTACAGTGCCTGGCCGGTCTGCAGAGGCCCCGGGAGGGGGAAATCACCTTAAACGGCCGGGTGCTTTTTTCCAGCACCACCCGGATCAATCTGCCGCCGCGGCACCGCCGGGTGGGCTACGTTTTTCAGGATTATGCCCTCTTTCCCCACCTGACGGTACAGCAGAATGCCGCCTACGGCATGAAAAGAGACCGGTACGGATGGGCCGGCGGGCTGGGCGTGTCAGAGGTGCTGGACATGCTGCGGATTTCCCACCTGGCCCACCGTTACCCCGGACAGATCTCCGGTGGCGAGCGGCAGCGTACCGCCTTGGCCCGGGCCCTCCTGGCCGGCCCGGAACTGCTCTTGCTGGATGAACCCCTTTCCGCCTTGGATCGCGAGACGCGCCTTTTACTGCGGGGTGAGCTGAAATCTCTCCAGCGGCGCTGGGGGATTCCGTTCATCCTGGTTACCCACGACCTGGAGGAGGCCGAATTCCTGGGTGACCGGGTGATACGGCTGGAGCGCGGAAAAGTTGTGGCGGCTTGATCGACCCGCACCTCTTTAAGGTCTCTTTTTGCCTCTTGACAAACATTTTGTGCAGTGATATCATTTAAAGTCGTTGCGCCCTAAAGTATTTTCTCCCATAATGGTGGCAATAATTTGGATAATATGTCTAATCGAGAATAAAGCGAGGTAAACTAAAACCTTGCTTTTAGTATTTTGTTTCAGGGGGTTGAGGTATGCAGGCTGTCCGGCCCAGGGAGCGTCGCGTTTTCGGCAGGAAGAGTGAGGTCCTCGATCTTCCCGATCTGGTTGAGGTTCAAAAGCGCTCCTATGAGTGGTTTTTGGACAAGGGCCTCCGTGAGGTTTTTCAGGACATCTCTCCGATCCAGGACTTTACCGGCAACCTCGTGCTCGAATTTCTCGATTACCAGCTCGGAGAACCCAAGTATAGTGTGCAGGAATGTAAGGACCGGGACGTTACTTATGCGGCGCCTATGCGGATCAAAGTGCGCTTGATCAACCGGGAAACCGGCGAAGTCAAGGAGCAGGATGTTTTCATGGGCGATTTTCCGCTCATGACCGAACAGGGTACCTTCATTATTAACGGTGCGGAGAGAGTGATTGTCAGTCAATTGGTTCGCTCTCCCGGCGTCTATTTTGATTCCCAGCCCGATCCCAGCGGACAGACTATTTACCGTGCCACCATCATCCCCAACCGGGGTGCCTGGCTCGAATTCGAAACCGACGTCCAGGATCAGATTTGGGTGCGGGTGGACCGTGCCCGTAAGATTCCGGCCACGGTTCTGATCAAAGCCCTCGGCTACGGCAATAAAAACCAGATTCTGGAATTATTTGACCACCACAAGAGTATTCAGGAGACGCTGAGCAAAGATAACACCGACAGCGAGGAAGACGCCCTCCTCGAGATTTACAAGCGCTTGCGCCCCGGTGAACCACCCACGGCGGAGAGCGCCCGCTCCCTGCTGGAGATGCTGTTTTTCGATCCTAAGCGCTACGATCTCGCGGTAGTCGGCCGCTACAAACTGTTTAAGAAACTCAGGCACGGGGTTCTCTACCGCTACCCAGAGAAAAGGAGCGGACAGACCGAGTACGACCGGTACCTGAACCAGGAGGTGCCGGTGGAGCGCGAGTTTATCCGCGAACTCACCCGCGAAGACATTTTGGCCACCCTGCGCTACCTGATTAAACTGATGCAGGGCGAGGGACGGGTGGATGATATTGACCATCTGGGCAACCGGCGGTTGCGTTCGGTGGGCGAACTTCTGCAAAACCAGTTCCGTATTGGGCTTGCGCGTATGGAACGCGTGGTGCGGGAGCGCATGACTATCCAGGACGTCGAAGTAGTCACTCCCCAGGCCCTGATCAATATCCGGCCGGTGGTGGCGGCCATCAAGGAGTTCTTCGGGTCAAGTCAGTTGTCTCAATTCATGGACCAGACCAACCCGCTGGCCGAACTGACTCATAAGCGCCGCCTTTCGGCCCTGGGACCGGGTGGTCTTTCCAGGGAACGGGCCGGATTTGAGGTGCGGGACGTGCACCATTCCCACTACGGTCGGATCTGCCCTATTGAGACGCCGGAAGGCCCGAACATCGGCCTGATCGGCTCGCTGACCACATACGGCCGGGTCAACGAGTTTGGTTTCATTGAGACGCCTTACCGGAAAGTGGACCGGGAAAAACAGCGGGTCACGGATGAGATTGTGTACCTGACGGCCGACGAAGAAGAAGAATACGTGATTGCGCAGGCCAACGTGCGGCTTGATTCTGAGGGCCGCTTCCTGGATCAAAAGGTGAATTGCCGTTACCGCGGCGAGATTCTGATGGTGGACTCAAACCGGGTTGATTATGTGGACGTGTCGCCCAAGCAGGTTTTCAGCGTGGCCACTTCACTCATTCCGTTTCTGGAGCACGACGACGCCAACCGGGCGCTGATGGGTGCGAACATGCAGCGCCAAGCCGTGCCGCTGGTGACGTCGGAGGCCCCGTTCATCGGTACCGGGATCGAGCGTAAGGCGGCGTATGATTCTGGTGTGCTGGTGATTGCTAAGGAAAGCGGCGTCGTGGAGCGGGTGACCGCCAACGAAATCAAGATCCGTAATGATAAGGGTACCACGGATACTTACCGGCTCATCAAGTTCGGGCGTTCGAACCAGGGCACCTGCTTCAATCAGCGGCCGATTGTGCAGCGCGGGCAGCGGGTGACCGCCGGGGAAGTGATTGCCGACGGGCCTTGCACCGACCATGGAGAACTGGCCCTGGGCAAGAATGTGCTCTGTGCTTTTATGCCCTGGGAGGGTTACAATTACGAGGACGCCATCCTGGTCAGCGAAAAGCTGGTCAAAGAGGACTACTATACCTCGATTCATATCGAGGAGTACGAGTGTGATGCCCGGGACACCAAGTTGGGACCGGAGGAAATCACTCGGGACATACCCAACGTCGGCGACGAGGCTCTCAAGGACCTGGACGACCGGGGCATCATCCGTGTCGGCGCTGAGGTCCGGGCCGGAGACATCTTGGTGGGCAAAGTAACCCCTAAGGGCGAGACCGAACTAACCGCCGAGGAGCGCTTGCTCCGGGCAATTTTCGGGGAGAAGGCCCGCGAAGTCCGGGATACCTCCCTGCGGGTTCCCCACGGAGAGTCTGGTAAAGTAGTGGACGTAAAGGTGTTCTCCCGGGAAAACGGCGATGAACTGCCGCCGGGAGTAAACCGGTTGGTCCGCGTGTACGTGGCCCAGAAACGTAAGCTTTCCGAAGGGGACAAGATGGCCGGCCGCCACGGCAACAAGGGCGTTATTGCCCGCATCCTGCCGGAGGAGGATATGCCCTTCATGCCCGACGGCACGCCGATTGAGATTGTGCTGAATCCCCTCGGTGTACCGTCCCGGATGAACATCGGTCAGGTGCTGGAGGCGCATCTGGGCTGGGCGGCCAAGGTGCTGGGCTACAACATCGCCACCCCGATATTCGAGGGCGCCAGCGAGGAGGAGATTGTGCGGACCCTGGAACAGTCAAGATTGCCTGCGGACGGTAAGGTTGTGCTCCGTGACGGGCGCACCGGATTGCCGTTCGACAACCCGGTTACCGTTGGTTACCTTTATATGCTGAAGCTGGCCCATCTGGTAGACGACAAGATCCACGCCCGTTCCACCGGGCCCTATTCCCTGGTTACCCAGCAGCCTCTGGGCGGCAAGGCTCAGTTCGGCGGTCAGCGGTTCGGGGAAATGGAGGTCTGGGCGCTGGAAGCTTACGGCGCGGCTTATACCCTGCAGGAGATTTTGACGGTCAAGTCGGACGATGTGGTCGGCCGGGTGAAGACCTATGAAGCCATCGTCAAGGGTGAAAACGTTCCCGAGCCCGGTGTGCCCGAATCCTTCAAAGTGCTGATCAAGGAATTGCAGAGTCTCGGTTTGGATGTAAAGGTGCTTACCGAGGAAGACGCGGAAATCGAGATCCGGGAAGCTGATGAAGATGTGACCGAAACCGGCAAAGAGCTGGGATTGGACTACCGCGTGCCCGAACCAGGCACCGCGGTTCTGCCCGAGGAAGACGGAATGGAAGACGATGAGGATGAAGAGGTCAGTATTGATGAACTGTTGGAACGCGATGCGATTGAGCACGGTAATGAGACCGATGCCGAAGAAGAAGTGGGGGACCTGCTTGAGGCACCTCTTACCGCCAGCGATGAAGATGGGGAGGCCGGTGAAGAGTCGGACAAGGATTAGGTGGTTTTCGCAGCAGCGGTGAGCCGCCACCAATGACCACTCTGGGAGGGAGAAGCACAGGTGTTGGATCTGACCAACTTCGATCGGATTAAAATTGGGCTGGCGTCACCCGACCAAATCATGGCCTGGTCTTATGGTGAGGTCAAGAAGCCGGAGACCATTAACTACCGTACCCTGAAACCGGAACGCGACGGCCTGTTCTGCGAGCGGATTTTTGGCCCCACGCGGGACTGGGAGTGTTACTGCGGTAAGTATAAGCGCGTCCGCTACAAGGGTGTGATTTGTGACCGGTGCGGCGTCGAGGTGACCCGCTCCAAAGTCCGCCGGGAACGCCTTGGCCATATCAAGCTGGCGGCGCCGGTGTCTCATATCTGGTATTTTAAGGGCATCCCTTCCCGCATGGGGCTTTTGCTGGACATGTCCCCGCGGGCGCTGGAAAAAGTACTGTATTTTGTTTCGTACATTGTCATTGAACCCGGCGACACCCCTCTTTTAAAAAAGCAGCTCTTGACCGAGCAGGAGTACCGGGAATACCGGGACAAGTACGGGACGAGCTTTCAAGCTGCCATGGGCGCCGAGGCCATCAAAAAGCTTCTGGAGGAGATTGACCTTCAGGAACTGGCGGCGGAGTTGCGCCAGGAAATCCGGGACGTGACCGGCCAGCGGCGGATACGGGCGATTCGCCGGCTGGAAGTAGTGGAATCTTTCCGGAAATCAAACAACAGCCCCGCGTGGATGATTATGGAAGTGCTGCCGGTCATCCCGCCGGAACTGCGGCCCATGGTGCAGCTGGACGGTGGCCGTTTCGCCACTTCCGATTTGAACGACCTTTACCGGCGGGTCATCAACCGCAATAACCGCTTAAAACGCCTGCTGGAGCTGGGTGCGCCGGACATCATCGTGCGCAACGAGAAGCGTATGCTCCAGGAGGCGGTGGACGCGCTGATCGACAACGGGCGCCGGGGACGGCCGGTGACCGGCCCGGGAAACCGCCCCCTGAAATCGCTTAGTGACATGCTGAAAGGAAAGCAGGGCCGTTTCCGGCAAAATCTGCTGGGCAAACGCGTCGACTACTCCGGCCGCTCGGTGATCGTGGTCGGGCCGACCCTGAAATTGCACCAGTGCGGTCTCCCCAAAGAAATGGCCTTGGAGCTTTTCAAGCCTTTTGTGATGAAACGCCTGGTCAGTGACGGGTACGCCCACAACATTAAAAGCGCAAAGCGCAAGGTGGAGCGGGTGCGGCCGGAGGTCTGGGACGTTCTGGAAGACGTCATCCGGGAACACCCCGTACTTTTGAACCGCGCACCCACCTTGCACCGCCTGGGGATCCAGGCTTTCGAGCCGGTGCTGGTCGACGGCCGGGCGATCCAGATCCACCCCCTGGTCTGCACCGCTTACAACGCGGACTTTGACGGGGACCAAATGGCGGTGCACGTGCCGCTTTCGGCCGAGGCCCAAGCCGAGGCGCGGCTGCTCATGCTTTCTATCTACAACATCCTTAACCCGAAGGACGGCCGCCCGGTGACCATTCCGACCCAGGATATGGTTCTGGGGATTTACTACCTGACCATTGAGCGTCCAGGCGCCAAGGGCGAGGGTAACGTTTACCGGGACGCTGAGGAGGCCGTCCTGGCCTACGAGACTGGAGCGGTAGACCTGCACGCCATCATCAAGGTGCGAATGCCCGACGGGCAGTTGCTGGAAACTACCGTGGGGCGGATCATCTTCAACGAACCCTTGCCGGAAGAAATAGGGTACATCAACAAGCTGGTGGATAAAAAGCTCTTGGGCCGGATTATCGAGCGTTGTTACCGGAAGCTGGGCTACACCAAAACGGCTGAGCTTCTGGACAGCGTCAAGGCACTGGGCTTTCGGTTTGCCACCCAGGGCGGGCTGACCATCGGCATGACCGACATCATTATCCCGGAGAAGAAAAAAGAGTTTCTGGCCGAAGCCGAAAAACGGGTGGAAATGATCGACGAAGAGTACCGGAGGGGTCTGATCACGTACGAGGAGAAATACCGTCACGTGATCACTACCTGGAACAAAACCATCCAAGACATCACCAACGCCTTGTTGGAGGCTTTGGATCCCTTTAACCCGGTCTACATGATGGCTACTTCGGGCGCCCGGGGGAACATCCAGCAGATCAGGCAGCTGGCCGGACTGCGCGGTCTAATGGCCGATCCCTCCGGGCGGATCATCGACCTGCCGATCAAGGCCAACTTCCGGGAGGGACTCTCGGTGCTGGAGTACTTTATTTCCACCCACGGCGCGCGCAAGGGCTTGGCCGACACGGCGCTTAGGACGGCCGACTCCGGTTACCTGACCCGCCGGCTGGTGGACGTGGCCCAGGACGTGATTGTGCGGGAGGCGGACTGCGGCACCGAGGATTACGTTGAGTTAAGCGACTTGCGGGACGGTACCGAGGTCATTGAGGAGCTCTTTGACCGGATTGTGGGGCGTACGGCTGCCCAGCCCATTTGTGCCCCGGACGGCACCCTGATCGTGGATGCCAACCAGGAAATTCAGGAGGAGGCGGCAGAGGCGATCATCGCGGCGGGGATCACGAAGGTGCCCGTACGCTCGGTCTTTACCTGCAAAACCCGCCATGGCGTCTGCCAGAAATGCTACGGCCGCAACCTGGCCACCGGCCACCTGGTAGACATCGGCGAAGCGGTGGGGATTATCGCCGCGCAATCCATCGGCGAGCCCGGTACCCAGTTAACTATGCGTACTTTCCACACCGGCGGCGTGGCCGGCGAGGACATTACCCAGGGCTTGCCCCGCGTGGAAGAGCTTTTTGAGGCCCGACGTCCCAAGGACCAGGCCATTGTGGCCGAGATCAGCGGCACGATCGAGATCCGTGAGGCTCAAGGCCGGCGCGAGGTCGAAATCAAGGGTGAGAATGGCGAGCGGGTGCAGTATACCATTCCCTTCGGCACCCGCCTGAAAGTCCAGAGCTGCGATTATGTAGAGGCCGGGGACGAACTCAGCGCTGGTTTGGTGAATCCGCATGACCTTTTAAAGATCAAGGGGGTAGCTGCCGTACAGACCTATCTCCTGCGCGAGGTGCAGCGGGTTTACCGGATGCAAGGGGTAGACATTAACGACAAGCACATCGAGGTGGTCATCCGCCAGATGCTGCGCAAGGTCAAAGTTGATGATCCTGGTGACACTAAGTTCCTGCCGGGCGGTTTGGTCGACTTGCTGGAATTTGAAGAGGAGAACCGCCGCGTCGAGGCGGCGGGCGGAAAGCCGGCCACCAAGAAACCGGTCCTGCTCGGCATCACCAAGGCCTCTTTGGCTACGGATTCCTTCCTGTCGGCCGCTTCTTTCCAGGAAACGACCCGGGTGCTGACCGAAGCGGCGATCAAGGGCAAGGTTGACCCGTTGCTGGGGCTGAAGGAAAACGTCATCATCGGCAAATTGGTGCCGGCCGGCACCGGGATGAGCCGCTACCGGTCCATCGAGGTGGAAGTCGAGGACGCGGCGGCAGAACCGTTAGAAAAAGATGCTCTAGCACCGTAGCTATGAAGTATACGGGTGTATATTTATTGAAATAATTTTCGAGACGGTTGTCATTCGGGTCTGCTTCGTCAGGAGGGAGGCCTCCGGAACCTCTTGACACACTCTTTGGCGGTACGAAAAAGGCGTTGACAGAAACCGCCGTTATCTGTATACTGGTTCATATCTTTCCACAGTGTATTAGGTCAAAGGCGAGGAAAGGGACGCGGGACCTGACCGTCGGCCGTTCCAGAGAGCCGGGGAAAGCTGAGAACCGGTGCGGGACGCAGGTCCGAAGATCACCCTGGAGCCGGGGGCTGAAAACGGGGCGGCCAGCGCCGCCAGTAGGCTGCCACCGGGTTGGTGACCCGTTATCAAAACCGCGTGCTTCTTAGCGGCACGGAATGAGCGGCCGTTTCCGGTAACGGTACGGCAAGCAGGGTGGTACCGCGCGAGCGCAGCCTCTCGTCCCTGGTAGTTGTCGCTGCCTGGGCGGGAGGTTTTGTTATTTCCGGATTTTTACCTAAATTTAATCACCCATAATTAACTAAACGGAGGGAGATGGGCAGGTGGGTCTAATCATCTACGTCAACGGTGAGTTTGTTCCTGAGGAACGAGCGATGATTTCGGTGTTTGACCACGGTCTCCTTTACGGAGACGGCATCTTCGAGGGCATTCGGGCCTATTACAACCGGGTGTTTAAGCTCAAAGACCACATCGACCGTCTCTACGATTCGGCGCGGGCGATCCTGCTGGACATTCCGTTGACCAAGGAGGAAATGGCCGAGGTCGTCCTGGAAACCATGCGCCGAAATGGCCTGCGCGAGGGATACATCCGCCTGGTGGTCACGCGCGGGGTCGGTGACCTGGGGCTGGACCCGAAGAAATGCAAGCGGGCCGGCGTGATCTGTATCGCGGCCTCCATCCAACTGTACCCGGAGGAGTTTTACAAAAAGGGTCTGGAGATTGTAACCGTCCCCACCCGGCGCAACCTGGCCGAGGCGGTTAATCCGCGGATCAAGTCCCTGAATTACTTGAACAATATCTTGGCCAAAATCGAGGCTTCGCTGTCGGGGGCAATCGAAGCGGTGATGCTAAACGCTGAGGGTTACGTGGCCGAAGCCACCGGCGACAACATCTTCCTGGTCAAGAACGGCGTGCTGCTCACGCCGCCGTCCCACGTGGGCATCCTGGAGGGCATCACCCGGAACACAGTGATGGACTTGGCCCGCGCCCGCGGGATTCCGGTGGAAGAGAAGCTGTTTACCCGGTACGACCTTTACACTGCCGATGAGTGCTTCCTGACCGGTACCGCAGCCGAGGTGATCCCGGTGGTCAAAGTTGACGCCCGGGTCATTGGCGACGGGACGCCTGGATCGATCACCCGGACTCTGATCCAGGACTTCCGGGAACTGACCAAGACCGACGGACCTTTGATTTTCCCAGAATAGAATCCAGCATCCAGAAACAAAGGAAACATTAAAAATAAAGCCGAGTGCGGGAAGCCGGGTTCTTTAACTTCCGCGCAACTATTTGTTATTCTTTTATTCTTTTAAGTTGTGACCTTTACGGGGCTAGAGGAGTTTTTGTCATGCGCAGTGATGTGCTCAAGAAAGGGATCGAGAAAGCGCCCCACCGCTCGCTCCTGCGGGCGCTGGGGTTCACTGATGCGGAAATGAACCGCCCCCTGATCGGGGTGGCGAACGCGGGGAACGAGATCGTGCCGGGGCACCTGCACCTGGACGAACTGACCCGAGCCGTAAAGGACGGCATCCGCATGAACGGCGGTATGCCCGTGTCCTTCGGCGGAATTGCGGTCTGTGACGGCCTCGCTATGAACCACGAGGGGATGAAGTACTCCCTGCCCAGCCGGGAGTTGATCGCTGACAGCATCGAGACCATGGCCCGGGCGCACGCCTTTGACGGTTTGGTGCTCGTGACTGCCTGTGATAAGATCGTGCCCGGCATGCTTATGGCCGCGGCGCGGCTGGATCTGCCCTGCCTGGTGGTCAGCGGCGGGCCGATGCTGGCCGGCAACTTCCGCGGCCGCGCGGTGTCTCTGAGCAACGTGTTCGAGGGGGTTGGTGCCGTCAAGGCCGGCCGGATGACCGAGGCGGACCTGGCCGAACTGGAGGAGGCGGCCTGCCCGGGCTGCGGTTCCTGCGCCGGCATGTTTACCGCTAACTCCATGAACTGCCTGACCGAGGCGCTGGGGCTGGCGCTGCCCGGCAACGGGACGGTGCTCGCGGTCAGCGCGGCGCGCCGTCGCCTGGCCAAGGAAGCGGGGATGCAGGTGGTGGAACTGGTGCGGCGCGACCTGCGGCCGTCAAAGATCCTGACCCCCGCCGCCTTTGAGAACGCCCTGGTGGTGGATATGGCCCTGGGCTGTTCTACCAACACGGTTTTGCACCTTTTGGCTATTGCTTACGAGGCCGGCGTACGGCTGGAGCTGGAATTGATCAATAAAGTTAGCGCTCGCACGCCCAACCTCTGCCGGCTCAGTCCTGCGGGGCCGTTCCACCTCCAGGACCTGGACGAGGCCGGGGGCATTCCCGTAGTCATGGCCGAACTGGACCGCAAGGGGCTGATTAACCGCGACGTGCTGACCGTTACCGGCAAAACGGTAGCCGAAAACATTGCCGGTCGCCAAAACCGGCGGCCCGACGTGGTCCGCCCCGTGTCTGAGCCGTATGCTCCGAGCGGTGGCCTGGTGGTTTTATGGGGCAACCTGGCGCCGGACGGCGGCGTGGTCAAGGCGTCCGCGGTGGCGCCGGAGATGGCGCGGCACCGTGGTCCGGCGCGGGTCTTCGACTCCGAAGAGGCGGCGGTGGCGGCCATTCTGGGCGGCACCATCCGGAGCGGCGAAGTGGTGGTCATTCGCTACGAGGGCCCGAAAGGCGGCCCCGGCATGCGCGAGATGCTCACGCCGACCTCCGCGCTGGCGGGTATGGGCCTGGACCGCGAGGTTGCTCTACTGACCGACGGTCGTTTTTCCGGGGCCACGCGCGGTGCGGCCATCGGCCATATTTCCCCCGAAGCCCAGGAGGGCGGCCCGATCGCCGTTCTGCAGGACGGGGATATGATCGAAATCAACATCCCGGAGCGGACCCTGAACGTGGATCTGGATGCCGGAGAGATCCGGCGGCGGCTGGCGGCTTGGCGGCCGCCGGCGCCGAAGATTACCAGGGGTTACTTGGCCCGGTACGCCCGGCTGGTGAGCTCGGCGTCCACGGGCGCCATTATCAGGGACGACCGGGAGGAGGAGTGAGACAATGCTTACCGGCGGACAGATACTGATTGAGTGTCTGAAAAACGAAGGGGTAGACACCATCTTCGGCTATCCCGGAGGGGCCGTGCTGCCTATTTACGACGCCCTGTACGATGCCGATATCAGGCATATCTTGACCCGGCACGAGCAAGGGGCGGCCCACGCCGCCGACGGTTATGCCCGCGCTACCGGGCGCCCGGGGGTTTGCATGGCCACGTCCGGCCCGGGAGCGACCAACCTGGTAACCGGGCTGGCCACTGCGTACATGGACTCGGTGCCTATAGTGGCTCTGACCGGGCAGGTGCCGACGAGCCTCCTGGGGAAGGACTCCTTCCAGGAGGCGGACATCACCGGCATTACTATGCCGATCACCAAGCACAACTATCTGGTGCGGGACGTCAACGACCTGCCGCGCATTGTCAAGGAAGCCTTCTACATTGCCACCACCGGCCGGCCCGGCCCGGTGCTGATCGATGTCCCCCGGGATGTATCCGGCAGCAAGACTGAATACCGCGATCCCGGCCCCATCGGACTGCGCGGCTATATGCCCCGCCTGGCGGGCGAGCCGGCCAAGATTGCGGCCGCGGCCAAAGCCATTGCGAAGGCCCGGCGCCCGGTGATCTACGCCGGGGGCGGCGTAATCAACTCGGGCGCGGCGGAACAGCTCCGGAAGCTGGCCGAGACCATTATGGCTCCGGTGGTGGTCACCCTCATGGGGTTGGGCGGTTTTCCGGCCGATCACCCGCTGTATCTGGGCATGCCGGGGATGCACGGCTCCAAATACGCCAATTATGCGGTCAGCGAGTGTGATCTTTTGCTGGCCATCGGCGTGCGTTTTGACGACCGGGTGACCGGCAAGGTGGAGACCTTTGCACCCCACGCTACGATCATCCACATTGACATCGACCAGGCCGAATTGGGCAAGAACGTGCCGGTGGATATTGCCATCGCCGGTGATGTGCGCACCGTTTTGGTGGACTTGCTAAAGCTTTTGCGCGGTGCACCTGACCCGGCCTGGCACGAAAAAATCCGGCAGTGGAAGAAAGAGTACCCACTGGTCTACGAAAAAAAAGGAATGCGACCACAGCAGGTGATCCGGGAAATTGCGGACGTGGTCGGGGACCGGCCGGTCCGGATCACCACTGAAGTGGGCCAGAACCAAATGTGGACCGCGCAGCACTTTCCTTTTACCCGGCCGCGCAGCTTTATTTCGTCGGGTGGCCTGGGTACGATGGGTTTCGGTTTGCCGGCGGCTATTGGTGTGCAGGTGGCCTGTCCGGATGAGTTGGTATTTGACATCGCCGGCGACGGCAGCATCCAGATGAACATTCAGGAGTTGGCTACCGCTGTGAACTACGAGCTGCCTGTTAATGTGGCCATTCTCAACAACGGTTATCTGGGCATGGTCCGGCAGTGGCAGGAACTCTTCTATAACCGCCGCTACTCGCAGACCGAACTGAAAAACCCGGACTTTGTGCGGCTCGCCGAGGCTTACGGCGCCGAGGGCATCCGGGTGGAGAAGGTGGCGGAGATTCGCCCGGCGTTGGAGCAGGCTATTGCTTCTTCGAGACCGGTGATGCTGGACTTCATCATCGAACGCGAGGAAAACGTGATGCCCATGGTTCCCCCTGGGGAATCTATCAGCAAAATGCTGGGCTGACCGGAACCGGCATAGGAGGGAGTTTAATGCGCAGTACATTATCGGTTTTGGTGGAGAACCACCCCGGGGTACTGGCCCGGGTGGCCGGGCTTTTCAGTCGCCGCGGTTACAATATTGACAGCCTGTCCGTGAGCCGGACCGAGGATCCCACCATCTCCAGGATGACCATCGTGGTGGAGGGCGACGAGGTCGTACTGGACCAGGTGGCGAAGCAACTGCGGAAGCTGGTGGACGTGATCCGGGTGCGGGACATCACCAACGAGCCCCACGTGGATCGCGAGTTGATACTTATTAAGGTCAACGCGGAATCCTCACGGCGGGGCGAGATTATCCAGATTGTGGAGATTTTCCGGGGTCGCATTGTGGACGTGGGTGAGACGGCCTGCATCGTCGAGGTTACCGGCGACGAAGGTAAGATCAACGCCATTGAAAACGCCCTAAGGCCTTTTGGCATCATTGAACTGGTACGTACCGGCAAGGTGGCCATGCAGCGGGGAAGCCAGACGGTCCTCGTTGAAGACTAGCTCTAAGGGTTTTATTTGCAAGGAGGCGAGCGAACCGTGAAAGTATACTACGACGCCGATGCCCGCCTGGAACTGCTTCAGGGGAAAACGGTGGCGGTGATCGGCTACGGCAGCCAAGGGCACGCTCAGGCCCAGAACCTTAACGACAGTGGTGTTTCCGTGGTGGTTGGGTTGCGTCCCGGCAGCCCTTCCCAGGCGCGGGCTGAAGCTGACGGCCTGCCGGTGCTGCCGGTGCCCGAAGCGGCCGCGGCCGGCGATATCATCCAGATCCTGGTGCCCGACGAGCATCAGGCGGCGCTTTACAAGACCGATATTGCGCCACATCTAACCACCGGCAAGGCATTGATGTTCTCCCACGGGTTTAATATCCACTACGGCCAGATTACGCCGCCGCCGGATATTGACGTATTCATGGTCGCGCCCAAGAGCCCCGGCCGGATGGTCCGGCGCCTTTACCAGGACGGCAAGGGTGTGCCGGGGCTGATCGCCGTGCATCAGGACGCGAGTGGGCAGGCCCGCGACTTGGCCCTGGCCTACGCGAAGGGCATCGGCTGTACCCGGGCGGGCGTGTTTGAAACTACCTTTCGCGAAGAAACCGAGACCGACCTGTTCGGTGAGCAGTGCGTGCTCTGTGGAGGGGTGACCGAGTTAATCAAGGCCGGGTTTGATACTCTGGTCGAGGCGGGGTATTCCCCCGAGATCGCCTATTTCGAGTGCCTGCATGAGCTCAAACTGATCGTTGACCTGATCAACGAGGGCGGCCTAACCAAAATGCGCCAGAACGTCAGTAACACCGCCGAATACGGCGATTACCTCGTCGGTCCGCGGATCATCTCCGAGGAGGTGCGCCAGGAAATGCGCGCGGTGTTGGCCGAGATCCAAAACGGGCTGTTCGCCAAGGAGTGGATCCTGGAGAACCAGGCCGGGCAGCCCTCCTTCAAGGCCATGCGCCGCCGGGAGCAAGAGCAGCTCATCGAGGAAGTGGGCGCGAAACTGCGTAAGATGATGCCCTGGCTGGAATAGCTGCCGCTGGAAAAAGGTGCCTGTACCCTTTTCCGACAAAGGCGATACATTGGGAGGATCAGTGAAGGCAAAAACATGCCTGTCTCTTTTTTTGGAGGGTTGGACCATGCCTGAACGTGTGTATATTTTTGATACCACTCTGCGGGACGGGGAGCAGTCCCCGGGGGTGAGTCTGAACATTCGCGAAAAACTGCAGATCGCCCACCAACTGGCCCGGCTGAACGTGGACATCATTGAGGCCGGTTTCCCGTTTGCCTCCGCCGGCGACTTCAGGGGGGTGCAGGCCGTGGCCCGCGAGGTGCGTGGCGTGACCGTGGCCGCTCTGGCTCGGGCCAGTGCGCCGGACATTGACCGGGCCTGGGAGGCCATCCAGGACGCCGAACAGCCCCGGATCCACACCTTCATCGCCACTTCGGACATCCACATGCAGCACAAATTGCGGATGAGTCGGGAGGCCGTGCTGGAAACGGCCGTCGAGGCGGTAAAGCGGGCCAAAGGCTATACCAGCGACGTGGAGTTTTCGGCCGAGGACGCCTTCCGCTCCGACGTGGAGTTTTTGTGCCGGGTGCTGGCGGCGGTAATCGCCGCCGGGGCGACCACCGTGAATATTCCGGACACCGTGGGCTACGCCATGCCCGACGAGTTTGGAGAATTCATCCGCCAGGTGCTGGAGGGCACGCCCGGGATTGAAAAGGCGGTGGTTAGCGTCCACTGTCACAATGACTTGGGCCTGGCGGTGGCCAACTCCCTGGCCGCCGTTAGAAACGGCGCCCGCCAGGTCGAGTGCACCGTGAACGGCATCGGCGAGCGGGCCGGGAACGCCGCCCTGGAGGAGGTGGTCATGGCCCTGTATACCCGCCGGGAGAAGTATGGTCTGACCACCGGGATCCGTACCGAGGAAATCTACCGCACCTCCAAGTTGGTTAGCACCCTGACCGGTATGCCGGTTCAGTTCAATAAGGCCATCGTCGGGAAGAATGCTTTTCTGCACGAGTCCGGCATTCACCAGGATGGCGTGCTCAAAGAGCGTACTACTTACGAGATCATCAACCCATCCCTGGTGGGTATCAACCCCAGCAATCTGGTGTTGGGTAAGCACTCGGGCCGGCACGCCTTTCGGGAACGGCTGCGGGAACTGGGCTTTGAACTGCGGGGCGACGAACTGAACCAGGCCTTCGTCCGGTTCAAGGAACTGGCGGACACCAAAAAACACATTACCGACGAGGACCTGGAGGCCATCCTGGACGAGACCATCCGCCAGGTGCCGTCCACCTTCGAACTGGAATACCTGCACATCTTCACCGGCACCACGGTGAAGCCCACGGCGGTAATCGGCTTGTTGATCGAGGGTGAGTTTGTCCAGGATGTATCCTGCGGCAACGGCCCGGTGGACGCCGCCTACAAGGCTATCGAAAAGGCCACCGGCCGCAAGTACGCTCTGGTCAGCTACGTGATTGACGCGGTCACCGGCGGCACCGACGCCCTCGCTAGTGTGACCGTAAAGGTGCGGGATGAGGACCGGGTTTACACTGGCCGGGGTGTTTCGGCCGACGTGCTGGAGGCCAGCGCCCGGGCCTATGTGAACGTGCTGAATAAGATTGTATACGACGAAAAGACGCGCAAGCAGCATAATTGAGGTGAAGTTACAACGTGGGTATGACCATTACCGAAAAGATCCTCGCCCGGCACGCCGGGCGGAACCGCGTGACCCCGGGTGAGCTGATTTCGGCGCGCGTGGACGTCGTGCTGGCCAACGACATCACGGCTCCCCTGGCGATTAAAGAATTCCGCAAGATCGGGGTTAAGCGGGTGTTCGACCCGGACCGGGTAATCCTGGTGCCCGACCACTTCGTACCAAACAAGGACATCAAGTCCGCCGAACAGGCTAAAGAGATGCGGGAGTTCGCCCGCGAACAAGGGCTAACTAATTACTTCGAGGTGGGGCGCATGGGCATCGAGCACTGCCTGCTGCCCGAGCAGGGCCTCGTGGGTCCCGGCGACGTGGTCATCGGGGCCGACTCCCACACCTGTACCTACGGGGCGGTGGGGGCGTTCGCCACCGGTGTGGGCAGCACCGACCTGGCGGCGGCCATGGCCCTGGGCGAGACCTGGTTCAAGGTGCCCGCCTCCATCAAGTTCGTTTACGAGGGCGAGTTGCCCGCGTGGGTCACCGGCAAGGACCTGATTCTTTATACTATTGGCGACATCGGCGTGGAAGGTGCCCTTTACCAGGCAATGGAGTTTACCGGGCCGGCCATCGACAACCTGTCCATGGACGGGCGCTTTACCATGGCCAACATGGCCATCGAAGCCGGGGCGAAGAACGGGATTATTGCGCCGGACCAGCGGACGGTGGACTACGTCCGCGGTCGGGTGAAACGGCCCTACGAGGTTCTGGCCAGCGATCCAGACGCCGCGTACGCCCGGGTAATCACTTACGATGTGACCAAAATCGAGCCCCAGGTGGCCTTTCCGCACTCACCCGATAACACCCGCCCGGTGAGCGCCGCCGGGAACGTGGAGATTGACCAGGTGGTGATCGGCTCCTGTACCAACGGCCGGATGGAAGATCTGCGGCTGGCCGCGCGGGTGCTGGCGCGGCACCGGGTGCACCCCAATGTGCGCCTGATCATCATCCCCGGCACCCAGGAGATTTACCGCCAGGCCCTGGATGAGGGTCTGCTGGGCGTGTTTGTCCGGGCCGGCGCCGCCGTGAGTACGCCGACCTGCGGCCCGTGCCTGGGCGGTCACATGGGCGTACTGGCTGCCGGCGAGCGGGCGGTGGCGACCACCAACCGGAACTTCGTCGGCCGGATGGGTCACCCCGAAAGCGAAGTGTACCTGGCCAACCCCGCCGTGGCGGCCGCCTCGGCCGTCCTGGGCCGCATCGCCCATCCGGGGGAGGTGACCTAGTGATGCTACTCCGGGGCAAAGCGTGGACTTTCGGCGACAACATCGACACCGACGTGATCATTCCGGCCCGTTACCTGAACACCTCCGACCCGGCCGAACTGGCCCGGCATTGCATGGAGGACGCCGACAGGGAATTCGCGCGCAAAGTGCAGCCGGGAGATATTATCGTGGGAGGTGCCAACTTCGGCTGCGGCAGTTCCCGCGAGCATGCTCCGTTGGCCATCAAGGGGGCGGGGGTTTCCTGCGTGATCGCCCGGACTTTTGCCCGGATCTTCTACCGGAACGCCTTCAACATCGGGCTGCCGATCCTGGAATGTCCCGCCGCGGTAGATGGTATCCGCAGCGGGGACCAGGTGGAGGTGGACACGGCTTCCGGCCGCATCAAAAACCTGACCACGGGCGCGGAATTCGAGGCGAAACCGATTCCACCGTTCATGCAGGAAATCATCGCTGCGGGCGGCCTCATCGAACACGTGCGCCGGAAGTTCCATTTGGGAGAAAACTAGATGGGAGAAGCACCAAAAAAAAGGAGCACGATCTAAATGACCGTGATCCAGGTTTATGATACCACGCTCCGGGATGGTACCCAGGGCGAGGGGATTGCTTTCTCCGTGGAGGACAAAATCAAAATCGCCCGGCGGCTCGACCGGATGGGCTTTCATTACGTGGAAGGCGGCTGGCCCGGCTCCAACCCCAAGGACGCGGAGTTCTTCCGCCTGATCCGGGAGGAACGGTTCCAGAACGCCAAGATCAGCGCTTTCGGCAGTACCCGCCGCGCCGGCCGCGAAGCGGACGCCGACCCCAACCTCTTGGCCATCGTGGAAAGCGGCGTACGGGTGGCCACCATCTTCGGCAAGAGCTGGGACTTCCACGTGTTCCGCGCGCTGGGGACCACCTTGGAGGAAAATCTGAACATGGTCCGGGACTCGGTGGCTTTTCTCAAAAGCCGCGGCCTGGAGGTCATCTTCGACGCCGAGCACTTCTTCGACGGTTACCGGGCCAACCCCCAGTACGCCATGGCCGTGGTGCGCGCCGCCCAGGAAGCCGGGGCGGATACCGTCGTGCTCTGCGACACCAACGGCGGTAGCCTGCCCACCGAGCTGAAGGAGATCGTTGCCTACGTGCGCCAGTTGCTGGATGTGCCCCTGGGCATCCACGCCCATAACGACGGCGGCCTGGCCGTGGCCAACACCCTTTTGGCCGTGGAGGCCGGCTGCACCCAGGTTCAGGGCACCATCAACGGTTACGGTGAGCGATGCGGCAACGCTGACCTGTGCGCCGTTATCCCGAATTTGGTATTCAAAAAGCGGCTTCCCTGTGTGCCCGAAGAAAACCTGGTTTACCTGACCGACCTGTCGCGGTACGTAAACGAACTGGCCAACATGAACCCGGAGGCCCGCCAGCCCTTCGTGGGCACCAGCGCCTTTGCCCACAAGGGCGGCGTGCACGTGCACGCCCTTTTGAAGGATTCCCACACTTACGAGCACGTCCCGCCGGAAAGCGTGGGCAACAAGCGGCGCGTACTGGTCTCCGAGCTTTCCGGCCTGTCCAACCTGGTGTACAAGTACCGGGAGTTGAACCTGGGCCTTGAACAAGACAGCGCCGAGTACCGGCGGATCCTGAACGACCTGAAGGAACTGGAACACCAGGGTTTCCAATTTGAAGGCGCCGAGGGCTCCTTCGAACTCCTGCTGCGCAAGGCTTACAACGGTTACCAGAAGCCCTTCGTCCTGGAGACGATGCGCATTCTCACCGAACTGCGGGAGGAGGGGCACGTGTACAGCGAGGCGATCATCAAGCTTCGCGTGCACGACCAGGTAGTGCACACCGCCGCCGAAGGGAACGGCCCGGTGAATGCCCTGGACGCCGCCCTGCGCAAGGCGCTGGAGGAATTCTATCCGGCTATCCGCAAGATGCAACTGCACGACTACAAGGTGCGCGTGCTGAACGAGAAGGGCGGTACCGCGGCCGTGGTGCGGGTACTGATCGAAACCGGCGACGGCCGGAAATCGTGGGGAACCGTGGGCGTATCCTCCAACATCATCGAGGCCAGCTGGCAGGCTCTGGCGGACAGTTTCGCCTACGGAATCCTGAAACTAGGCGAAAACAGCGGTTCCGAAAGCAAGGCGCCGTAAGGCGCCGTTTCCATTTATCGGGTACATCCGTTCCTGACACGTTGCCCCCGCGCTGCATACCATGTACCGGGTATTGAAAGCACGAAAAATGTATGGTAAAGTTGATCTGACCGTACTTGGAGGCGTTTTACATAAATGGGGACTCTCTTTGGTACCGACGGCGTGCGGGGTCTGGCGAACCGGGAGCTTACTCCCGAACTGGCCTTCAAGCTTGGCCGGGCCGGCGCTCACGTGTTGCTCGAAGAGACCGGTATCCCGGCCCTGGTGATCGGCCGGGACACCCGGCTTTCCGGGGACATGCTGGAGGGTGCGCTCATCGCCGGCATTTGTTCGGCGGGGGTGGACGTACTGCGGGTCGGTGTGCTGCCCACTCCTGCCGTGGCCTATCTGTCCCGCAAGCTGGAAGCCGCCGGCGGCGTCGTGATTTCCGCTTCCCACAATTCATACGAGGATAACGGTATCAAATTCTTCGGCGCGAACGGCTACAAGCTGCCTGATGCGTTGGAGGAGCGGGTCGAGCGTCTTGTCCTCGATCCGGCCGCGGCCTTGCTCGCGCCGGTCGGAGCCGGCCTGGGCCGCGTCCGGGAAGTTTCGGACGCTCCCGAGCGTTACGTTCGGTTTGCCTGCAGCACCGGACCGTCCGACCTGGAGGGCCTGAAGATTGTGGTCGATTGTGCGCATGGGGCCGCTTTCGAGGTGGCGCCCCAGGTTCTGGGACGGCTCGGTGCCACCGTGATTCCGATCTTCAACGCGCCCGACGGCACCAACATCAATGCGGGCTGCGGTTCCACCCAACCTGCCGCTCTTCAGCAGGCCGTGAAGGCCGAGGGGGCGGATTTGGGGCTGGCTTTCGACGGTGATGCCGACCGGTTGATCGCGGTTGACGAGCGGGGTCAATTGGTGGACGGCGATCACCTGATGGTCATTTGTGCCCGGCATATGCAGCAGTCCGGCTGCCTGGCGGGCAACACCGTGGTGGTCACGGTGATGAGCAACCTGGGACTGCACCTGGCCCTGCGGAAAGCCGGCATCCGGGTCCTGCAGACCAAGGTGGGCGACCGTTACGTGCTGGAGGAGATGGTTCGTTCCCGGTGTTCTCTGGGCGGGGAGCAGTCCGGGCACATCATCTTCCTGGATTACAACACCACCGGTGACGGGATCGTCACCGCCTTGCAGTTGCTCAAAGTGATGCGGGAAACCGGTCAGCCCCTGTCGCGCTTGGCTGCACAGATGGAGCGGCTACCCCAGCTTTTGCGGAGCGTCCGCGTGCAGGACCGGGCGGCGGTTATGGCCAGCCCGTTGTTGGCGGAGGTTATTGCCAAGTACGAACACGGCCTGAACGGCGAAGGGCGTATCCTGGTGCGGCCGTCCGGTACCGAACCGGTGGTCCGGGTTATGGCCGAGGCCCGGAACGAGACCATTCTGGAGGAGGTGGTGGAGGAATTGGTGCGGGTTGTCACCAGGATCGATCAGGAAAGGGCTACATTTGGTTAAAAACTGGTTGACGACCGAACAACCGCATACAAAGAAGCGCCAGAACCCACTATCTGATTTTAGTTGTGAGGACTGAGGACCGAATCAAAATACTCAGCACTCAGCATTGAAGATAATTGTGGGTTGACGAGGGGGAGGTTTATCGAAGTTTTCGGCGGATGCCTCCCGGCCCGGTCACGGCCGTGAACGGCACCACAAAACCGCGGGGCAACCGGCGGGACAAAAGTGCCAGGTGACCAGGGGCAAAACGGATAACACTGCCGCGGGGGACGTCTGTGTCTTTCGGCGGCGGGTTGAGCACGCCGTGCGTTTGCCGGCGTTTTTCATTTGGCTCCTAAGGAGGTTTACCCATATGTGCGGTATCGTGGGATACAGCGGCCACCGGCAGGCGGTGCCGGTGCTGATCGATGGTCTGCGCCGTTTGGAGTACCGGGGTTACGATTCGGCGGGCATCGTCATCGCCGAGAACGGCGGCCTGGCTATTGAGAAACGGGCGGGTACTCTGGAGGTGCTGGTGCAGGCCCTCCAGGGCCAAAGTTTCACGGCCACTACCGGTATCGGACACACCCGTTGGGCCACGCACGGCTCGCCCAGTGACACTAACGCCCACCCCCACACCGACTGCTCCGGGCGGGTGGCGGTGGTCCATAACGGCATTATTGAGAATTACCGGTTCCTGCGGAGTTGGCTGAAATCCGAGGGACACATCTTCCGGTCGGATACCGACACGGAGGTGCTGCCCCACCTGATCGAACAGTACTACCGGGGCGACCTGTTCCAGGCCCTGTCCCTGGCCCTGGAACGGGTGGAGGGAAGCTTCGCCCTCCTGGCTATGGCCATCGACGAGCCGGGCCGGCTCATCCTGGCCCGCCAGGATAGCCCGCTGGTCGTCGGGTTGGGTATGGGCGAGAATTTCATCGCCTCGGACATCCCGGCGCTCCTGACCTATACCCGGGACACTTACATCCTGAACGACGGCGAGATGGCCGAGGTCACCCCAGACGGTATCAAAGTCTCCGACTTCAAGGGCACACCGGTTTTCAAGGAAATCTTCCACGTCAACTGGGAGGCCGAACAGGCCGAAAAGGCGGGCTATGACCACTTCATGCTCAAGGAGATCCACGAGCAGCCCCACGCCTTGCGGGAAACCCTGCGCGGCCGGGTGGATGAAAATGCCCGCCGGGTGCTACTCGACGAACTGGAACTGGACTCCGGCCTGGTCCGCAACTTGAAAAAAGTGTTCATCACCGCCTGCGGCACGGCCTACCATGCCGGTGTAATCGGCAAATACGTCATCGAAAAACTGGCCCGCATTCCGGTGGAGGTGGATATCGCCTCGGAGTTCCGTTACCGTGATCCGCTGATCGGCCCGGGCGATCTGGTCGTTGTGGTCAGCCAGTCCGGCGAAACCGCCGACACCCGGGCGGCGTTACGGGAGGCCCGCCGCCGGGGTGCCCATGTCCTTGCCATCACCAACGTGGTGGGCAGTTCGGTGGCGCGCGAAGCCGACAGCGTGCTTTACACCTGGGCCGGACCGGAGATCGCCGTGGCCTCCACCAAGGCCTACCTCACCCAGTTGGCCGCCTTCTACCTGCTGGCCGTCTGGCTGGCCGAAGAGCGGGGCAACCTGCCGGGTGACGCGCGCGAGGGCATCCTGCGCGCCCTGCGGGAGATCGACGCCGGGGTGGAAACCTTGCTGGCCGACGCCGGCCGGATCGCCGCGCTGGCCCGGCGCTACCACGAGCGGGAGTGCCTTTTCTTTATCGGTCGCGGTCTGGATTACGCGGTAGCCCTCGAAGGTAGTCTTAAGCTTAAGGAGATTTCGTACATCCACGCCGAGGCCTACGCCGCCGGCGAACTGAAACACGGCACCCTGGCCCTGATCACCGAGGGCGTGCCGGTCATCGCTCTGGCCACCCAGCCCGACCTCTTTGAGAAGACCCTGAGCAATATCAAGGAAGTGAAGGCCCGCGGCGCCGAGGTGGTTGCCCTCACCTTCGCGGGCGAATACGACACCGAGGACGTGGGCGACCACCTCATCCACTTGCCGCCCACACACCCGGTTCTGGCGCCCATCCTGGCCGTGGTTCCGCTGCAGCTCTTCGCCTACTACGCGGCCGTTTTCCGGGGCTGCCCGGTCGATAAACCCAGAAACCTGGCCAAAAGCGTGACGGTGGAGTAACAGTTCTGGTAGCGGCTTGTGCCCGGAACGCGGCTTGACCGCCGCCACGCGGGCGAATCTTGCGGGAGGAGTTGCCAATGGGAGAGAAAATCATCCGGATCACCATCGGTGGAAAAGAGTTTGCGGCTAGTCTGAACCATACACAGACGGCCCAGGCGGTTTATGAGGCTTTGCCCCTGCGTGCCTCTGGAAGCTACTGGGGAGACGAAATCTATTTCCGGATACCGGTTGCGGTCGAAAACGAAGCCCCGCAGCCCGAAGTGGAGGTGGGAGACCTTGCCTACTGGCCCGACGGGTGCTGCTTTTGCATCTTCTTCGGAAAAACTCCCGCTAGCAAGGGGGACAAGCCGGTACCGGCCTCCCCGGTGACGGTGATCGGGCGTATTGACGCCCGGCCGGAAGAGTTGCGGGGCTTGAATCTTCGGGACATTCAGGTAACGGCCGAGAAGTGAAAGGGCCGGCACGTAAGGAAAAGCGCCAGCGGCTGCGGCTGTTACTCGGCGATGACGCCCTTAGGAACGTTCCGGAAGGTGTTTTAGTCTTCTAGTTGGGATCCGGCAGGTGGACAAATGCCCTCCGGTGTGGCGCAAACGGTATCCACGACGCGGCTCAGCCGGCGCCAGAGCTCTTCGAGGTCCCTTTCCGGGTGTGGCGGGATTTAAGAACCGAGTTCGGCGTCAAGCCCTTTCAGGAACGCCTTCACATTTTTGCCGAGCACGTCCCGGTTGTAACCGCCTTCCAAGGCGGCAAACACCCGGCCGCCGCACGTGTTGCGGGCGAAGCGGCCGATCTTCTCGCCCAGGGTGTGGTAATCCTGGGTGGTGAGCATCCCGCCCCAGTCGTCCACGTGGGCGTCGAAGCCCGCCGAGACGGCCACCAGGTCGCAGTCCGCGTGGTTGGCAAAGACCCGTGCCAATTCCCAGGTGCCGCCCAGATGATGGTACATCACTTGGGGCGTGGCGGCGAAGATCTTGGCGGTGCCGTCGCCGTAGTGCAGGTCGATATCGATGATCAGGGCTTTTTGAATTTCTCCGGTTTGCCGCAGTTTTTCCACCGCGACGGCCACGTTGTTAAACCAGCAGAAACCCCAACAGGAGGCGGGGCCGGCGTGGTGACCGGGCGGCCGGATCAGGGCAAAGGCCGGCTCGCCCCGGGCGGCCAGGTGTGCGGCTTCGATGGCGCCGCCCGCGGCCAAAGCGGCGATTTTGTACAGCAGGGTGTTTCTTTTCACCCGTTCCACCAGCTCGGGATGGTGCACTAACAGAAGGTCCTCATCGGAAGCGGGCCGGGGGGTAACAAATGCAAAAGTGTCCCGCAGTGCGGCGACGATGCCGTCCAGACGGCCCGCGGCCGCTGCGGGGTCGGCGGCGTAAACCTTGCGGTAATCCTCGTGAAAGACCACCTTCAACCGGTACATCCCTTTTGTAGTTGTTGCTGTAACGACCATTCTGAACCTCTTACATCCCCGACCTTCTGTAAGTAAATGTACTACCGCGTTCGTAATGGATCAAGCGGGGGCAAGCCCGCAAAGCAGGGGCTATGGCCTGAATTACCAAGCCCATTATTCCGGCCAATTAGAAATGATGCTGAAAAAGCTTTGCGTTGCGAGCAGCAAACGGTCAACACTTTACTGGAGTGCTTCACTTATAGGGTTTTTCCCACTTGGTCTTGGCGGGCGGCCATGAGTATTGACAGTTGTGCATAAGATGGGTTATATTGACCAAAAAGCCGCCGCTCCCTGGCGTTGCCCGAGTTTGCGGTTCGGCTCCCGGAGGTGTTCTGGTGTGGCTTCCCTGGTGGTCAGCATAGTTATAATGATCGCGGCTTTATTCTTACTCTCAGGGCGAGATGCATACAGTGCCCTTGGTCTCATTGGTATTTTTGTATTTTTGATCGGTTTCGGTGGTTTTGCCGTCTGGCTGGCCAATGCCCTAGGAGAAGAGCAGGAAGCATAAGAGAGGAAAGTCTATCCGGGCGAGGCCAAAGAAACCCCACAGTACTGTGGGGTTTTTGTGTTGGAAAAATGTCAACTTGCAACCACAGCCAAACGCGGCTCAAAGGCAGCTTCACTTTCTGCAAGTTCTGCAAACTGCCGCTTGAGCAATAGAAGTCTTTGTCAAATGCCGCGGCAACTTAAGGACGTGGGATGATGGGGAAGGTAAGAACCGGAAACAGGAAATATTCGCGGCCCTGGAAAAAGGCGAAATCTCCACCCAAGAGGTTGTCAATGGCCATTGACAGTGCGTTCGGGAGATTGAATTGGGCCAGCTGACGGTTACAGGAGTGTTGAAAAGGGCTGGTGGAGATTAGCGAGAGAGACCTGCTAACGTCGGATGTTTTCGGCGCCTGTCCGGGTGAGCGGACTTCAACCTCCATTGTGTTCCAGTACTGTGCCAAATACAACAACCCCATCACCGTCCGCTCTTCCGTGCCTTCTTCCAGGGGGGCGAGCGCCAGTGTTTCGTATTTCAGAGTCCGGGCAAAGTAGTCGCCGCTGCCGAAGCGGACCACCCCGTTACCATGGACGACATCATCGCGGCCGAGCGCTTCCTGAAACGGGCTGTCCTCCGGGGAACCGAGCAGTGCGAGGGAATGAACCCCTGGAAAGCCGGAGAACAATACGCGCGGCGCACTCGCAGCTTGGGGGAGGGCTTTCCCCGTGGCGTAGTTTTCTTCTGTTCTGATGGTTTTAGGGCGAGGTGGCAGAACACGACCGCCGCGGGCACGGTGGTTTGCTCCATTACCCGAATGGTGGCCGCCTCGATGGAGGCGCCGAAAAGCTCGGCCAGTCCCAGGATGGTGGTCAGACAAAATGGTCTTTCGGCCATCTGGGCTGCAAACTCCGCCCGCGGCATCAGCAGCTCCGAGGCGCCGATGTCGCACAGAAACTCCACCTCGGCGTTTAGACCGGACGTTTTCTTGGCGGTTTCCGGTGTCCAGTAAACGCACTTTTCGCGGCGGTATGCCACTTCTCTGTATCCCGCGCTAAAGGAAGTTGCCGCGAAATCGATTTAAATTTAAAAATAGTGCTTTCCGATGGCAGCTTGTGATACCGGAAAAGGATCCCTACGCATACTTGTTGGCTATGCTTGACGAAGGCAGGGTGATTTGCTTGATTACAAGGATTGCTGTTAAGAACTATCGGAGTCTGGGTGAAGTGGACCTCAAGCTGGGAAGACTGAGCGTGCTGGTGGGACCCAACGGGTTTGGCAAGAGTAATCTTGTGGACGTGCTCAGGTTTGTTTCGGATAGCCCTACCGAGATTGGAAGAGTTGCAATTATGGGATCTGTAATGAACCGGCTTGGGTCTGGCCCTAAGGCGAGATGATGCTGGATGATGCAAGCGGTGCAAGAAGATATCCTCAAACTGTATCGGAAAATGGATGCCGAAGGGAAATTGGTTTCACGGGCGCAGTTAGCCGCGTATTACGACACTTTCCGGCAGCGGTTCGGGCCGGAACAACTGGGGCGTCTGGACGGGGAAGCGCTACTGGAGACCATGCACAACCACAGCAATCCGGACAGCCTGGTTTACTGGCTGGAGTTCAAGGATGATGAGGAGTTTCCGAATCATTTCGGGAGTATCGCCGGCGGTAGTGCCTTGAAGTTTGGTATTTACCGCCGGAAAGAGACCGGGGCGTGGGTGACGGGCAGCCCCGTTGAGACTCGTGAGCTTTCTTTGGAAGAAGCGGTGTCCGTTGCCCGGAAGCACCGGGACCAACTCGTGGCCGGCGCCGCGCTGCTGGAAGGTTTGCCCCGCAACGCTTCGGATGAGGAGTACCTGCGGCTGCAAGAGGAGATGGACGTGCAGTGTCCCGATGTCGGAAACACGGCTTGGGGGCATAAGTATTTCAGCCTGCTGTACCCGGACAAGTTGGATTTCTTCCACGTTACCGATTATCAACGGTTCCACCTGATCAAGCTCCTGCAGGTGCCGCCGGAAGGTGAAGGCCGGTACCTGGCGGCCGGCAGGTTTGTGCGCTTGGCCGCGGAACTGGGGATGCATTTAAACCACTTGTGCCGGCTGCTTTCCGAGCGTAATGGCCGCCCGTACCGTTACTGGCGAGTGGACACCAGCGGTGGAACCGGACCCCGGAACCGTTGGGCCCTGATGCGAGACGGCGGCTTCGTGGCTGTCGGGTGGCCCGAGGTTGGGGATCTGTCTGGGTTCTGGAAAAGCTGGGAGCAGCGGGAGAAGTTGCGTGCCCTGATGGCGGAGAAATACCCCGCTGCGCCGCAGGCGGCGGGCAACCAGGCCGCCCAACTCTGGAATTTTGTGTTTGGTATGGCGGAAGGGGACCTGGTGCTGGCCTGCGACGGTGCTACGGTGTTGGGAATCGGGAAGGTGACGAGCAGCTATTTTTACAATCCCGATTCAGACTTTCCGCATCGCCGGCGGGTGAAGTGGCTCGGCCTGGATGAGTGGAAGATGCCGGAGCCTGAGGGGTTATTGAGTGCCGTCCGCGAACTTCGCAGGCACGCGGTCAACCGGGTGGAGGCGGAGAGGCGCATTCTGGAGACAAAATACCGTAAGCGCGAGCACGGAGAGAGAGTGCCTGCTGCAGGGAAAGTGTCCGCCGTGCCCGTGCTGGACGGCATTCCCGGCCGCATCCAGAAAGTGCTGGAAAGAAAGGGGCAGGTGGTGTTGTACGGGCCGCCCGGGACCGGTAAGACTTACTGGGCGGAAATCACCGCCCGTCAACTGGCGGCGTACCATGCTTTCGGCCGTGATTTCGATCACTTGACTGCAGATGAAAAACTGCGGGTTGTCGGCAGCGCTGAACAGCCGGGACTCGTGCGCATGTGCTGCTTCCACCCGGCTTACGGGTACGAGGACTTTCTGGAGGGCTACCGGCCGGAAACCAGCAGGGGACAGATGCATTTTGTCCTACGACCGGGCGTTTTTAAGACGCTTTGTGCGGAAGCCGGAAACAACCCTGGCTACCGTTATTATTTAATCATTGACGAGATCAACCGGGGGGATATCCCCCGGATTTTCGGCGAGTTGCTGACTGTCCTGGAGAAGTCCAGGAGAAACAAGTATATTGTTCTGCCCTTGAGCGGTGAGTTGCTGCGGGTTCCGGAAAATGTTTTCATCATCGGGACGATGAACACGGCGGACCGCTCGATTGCTCTGATGGATGCGGCCCTGCGGCGGCGTTTCGGTTTCGTCGAACTGATGCCCGATCCGGCGGTGTTGGGTGACGTGGTGGTGGATGGCATACCCCTGGGTCCGTGGTTGGAAGCTCTGAACCAGCGCATCCGCCGGTACGTCGGCCGGGATGCGCGTAACCTGCAGGTCGGCCATGCGTATTTGATGGACGGTGCTCACCCGATCACCGAGTTTGAGAAATTATCCCGCGCCCTGCGGGAAGACCTGCTGCCACTTCTGGAGGAATACTGTTACGAAGACTTTGCAACCCTGGAACGCATTATGGGCCGGGCGCTGGTGGATGTTGTCAACCAGCGCATCCGGGATGAACTTTTCGAGGCGGATCAGAAGGATAAGCTAGTGCAGGCTCTGCTGGCACCGTGCCCGGAGGTGGCCGCCTCTTCTCTGGCCGTGCAGGCGGAACAGGAGCAAACAGCGGCGGACGAGCTTCCGGAAACCGGGGATGATGGCGGCTTGGAAGCCGGGGGTGGACAATGACGGTTGTACCGGTGACGATCGGGGAATGGGACGAGTTGTTACCCTGCGGGGACAGCCCGACGCGGGGCCTGTCTTTTCGGCGCGCACCGGCCGCCCGGGCGTTGGCGGCCCGCCTGGCCAAGTCTGGAAAGCTGGAAGTCCAGGAGCTTCTGGATGGCCTGAGCGTCCGGTCCAGGTCCTTTGTAGGCACTGTCCGTCTCGGCCCGTTGCAAGTGACCGTCCGGCCAAAGATAACCGGCTTTCCGCTGGCCGTCTTACTACGTTACGCATATGAATTGCGTAATCTCTCCCTTTATGAGCAGGCTGAACTGGAGATAACGGGTCAGTCTTTTCAGGATTTAGTCTTGTTCCAACTGGCCGCTGAAGCGACCGAATTACTGTCGAGGGGTTTACACCGCGCCTACCAGCCCCGACGCGAACTGCTGGCCAGTCCGCGTGGCCGGGTGGATTTTCAGCGGCTGGCGCACACGGGTGGTGGCTGGCAGCCGGCACTGCCCTGTCACCATCACCCCCGGCTGGCGGATTGTCTGCCCAATCAGGTGCTCGCAGCCGGTCTGCGCTTCGGTGCCGGGTTGACGGGCAACCTGGAACTACAGGCGCGTCTTCGCTGGCTGGCGGCGCTGTGCGGTGAGTGCGTTACCCCGATCCGCCTGGATCGCCACGTCTTTACCCGGCTGGAGCGGGAGACCAGTCGGCTGACCCGCACCTATGAACCGGCGTTTCGGTTGATTGAGATTCTGTACCGGGGCGCCGGTGCGGGGTTGAGCCGGGAGGCGGGAGAGCTTCCGGTTCCGGGATTCTTATTTGATATGAACCGGTTTTTCCAGGCTGTCCTGTCTCGCTTCCTGCACGAGAATCTGGATGGTTTCCAGGTGCGGGATGAGTACCGTTTGCAAGGCATGTTCGCCTATGTCCGCGGTTTTAACCCGCGGCACAGGCAGGCACCGGCTCCGCGTCCCGACTTCGTGGTTTTCCGTGACGGCAAGGTGGCGGCGATTCTGGACGCTAAGTACCGGGATCTATGGGAAAAAGGATTGCCTCCGAATATGCTCTACCAATTGGCGCTGTATGCTTTGAGCCAGGGTGGGGGTATGCGGAGTGTTGTTCTTTATCCGACCCTTGATTCCCGGGCGTGCGAGGAAGCGGTTGAGGTTCGGGAGCCGGTTTACGGTGCCGGCCGGGCGCGGGTAATCCTTCGCCCCGTTGTTATGGGCCAGTTGGCCGAAATAGTGTCTTCCCCTGATTGGGGAACTGCGGCGAAGAGGCGGCGCGAATACGCCCGTTACTTGGCTTTCGGCAGCAGAATAGCGTAACAATCCGGTGGTAACGGACAAGGGGGAGTTGCAAGTGACGTTTTTGCGGGTATTTCTAACTATGGTATTTGTCTTTGTTTTTGGCGGGGCAGCGTTTGCTTATCCTTATCACGTGGGGATTATGCATAATGACCGCCTGTTTGTGCCGCTGCGGGGTGTGGTGGAAGAACTGGGCGGTAATGTTGACTGGGATGGTGATAACAGAAGAATCACTATTCAAAGTGGTGAACTAAAAATTATTCTCACAATAGATAGTACAGAGGCACTGGTTTCCGGCTCACCGGTGAAGCTGGACGACCCGCCGTGGATAAAAGACGGTCGTACTTATATCCCGCTGCGTTTTGTCAGCGAGAGGTTGGGAGCAAGAGTAGACTGGGACAACACAGAAAGGAAAGCAACTATATGTTAAAGACGGCAAGACTGTTGTAGTGCGTCCTGCCGGTAGAAATGTGGTCGGTGTGGACAGAAGCGGTAATGTAAGTAGTGGTATAAAACACTACACCAAAAAGCTCGGTAACATCACCGCCAACATAGTGGAAATACCGCCGGGAAGGGTCCGGGCCGGTATAGTACTGGGACAAAACCACATCGGAGGGGTTGAGGAACTGGGCTCTATGGCTGCCCGTTCTGGTGCGGTAGCAGCCATTAACGGCACGTTTTTTGAAGCTTATGGCGGGAGACCGGAGCCATGGAATACTTTGATCAAGGACGGACGGGTAATACATGTGGGCAACACGGGCACCACGGTAGGGATAACTGCAACCGGCCAGGTAAAAATGGCCCCGCTCAGAATTAGAATAGAAGGTGCGACCAACGGCTCTTACAGCTGGCCTGATAACTGGTATGCTTATGGTTTTAACCGCACTCCGTCAGAAAACGGTGTGTATATTTACACCCGGGAGCGGGGCAGCAGTCTTGGTTTTAATGCTGGCATATCTGTTGTGGTTAACAATGGCCGGGTGGTGGATAAAGTGCATGGTCAGGACGTGTCTATTCCCAGTAACGGGTTTGTAATAAACTTTACCGGCAGCGAAAAGTATTTGGCGGAGCGGTTTGATGTTGGCGAAACAGTGGATTACCGGGTTATATTTGAAAATACCGGTCAAGAAAGCTGGCATGATGTGGTTACAGCCGTTGGGGCGGGGCCGCGGCTTGTAACTGATGGTCAGGTTACCGTATCTCCGGTGGAAGAAGGCTTCACCGAACCCAAAATCCTGGAACTGGCCACTGCCAGGAGTGCTATTGGTGTTAAACGGGACGGCACGGTTATGCTGGTGACCGTACCCCGTGCAACTATTCATCAATTAGCCAGGTTAATGCAAGAAGCCGGAGCTTACAATGCTATGAACTTGGACGGCGGGGCATCTTCTGGTCTGTGGCTTAACGGAAAATATATAACCAAACCGGGGCGAAAGTTGAGCAATATCTTGGTGTTTTACTGAATTGATTCTACTTTCAACGGTATCCTGGGTGTTAATACCAGATACTAGAAAACATTTGGTGGAGCGTTTTTATGCGTTCACTAATGAGAAAATATTTTTTACTGTCCGTTATTATTAGCATACTAGTGGGGTTTGGTCTGGATTATTTCACCGGCGGGCCGGAGCCCGAGTTGGCGGTGATAAAGCCGCCGGACGAGCCTTCTGTCCGGGCGTCGACTTACGATTTGATTGTGGTGGGCAGCGACCCCGAGGGTATTGCGGCGGCGGTTTCCGGGGCCAGAAACGGGCTGAACACGCTGCTGGTGGATACCCGCCCGGTGTTGGGCGGGCTGATGACCTTGGGCTGGTTGAACACTATTGACATGAATTACGACCCCGGCGGCGAGATATTAAACAAAGGTATATTTTTAGAGTTTTTCGAACAGGTGGAAGGAGATTCCTTTGACGTGGGCACGGCATTAAATGTTTTCAACCAGATGGTGGAAAACGAGCCCAACATCAGTGTATTGTTAAACGCGCAGCGGATTGAACCGCTGGTGGAAGAAGGCGCCGGGGAAGTTATTTTGATGAAAGGGATTAAAGTGACAGGTAAGGACGGTACTGGGCGGGAATTTACTGCGCCGGTAGTGATAGATGCTACTCAAGATGCGGATATTGCGGCGGCGGCCGGCGTGCCGTACAGTGTGGCCATGGAAGATATGGGCTATAAAGACAGGTATGTGGCCGTTACCCTGGTCTTTCAGCTTAAAGGGATTTCCCATTGGGACTGGTACCGGATGGGGCTCAGCCTGGCTTCCGACCGGGTCTGCGGCGCCCATGCCGGGATCAACAGTGTCAGCGCCTGGGGATTTGGGGACATAATGGCTGGCTACCAGCCTGCTGATGAACGCGTGGGCGTGCGGGGGTTGAATATCGGCCGGCAGAGGGATGGCACGGTACTGGTCAATGCCCTGCACGTTTACGGGGTCAACCCGCTGGATGAGCAGCAACTGGCGGAAGCCAGGCGGTTGGCCGAAGCGGAACTGCCTCGCATTGTGAATTTTATACGGGAAAATATTCCCGGGATGGGAGGCGTTCAACTGGCCGCGGTGGCTCCGGAACTGTACGTGCGGGAATCCCGGCACATTTACGGGGAATACCGGCTGACGGTGGACGACGTGCTGGAGAACCGGGACTTCCCGGACGCTATTGCTTACGGTTCGTATCCCATTGACATTCAGGCTGTGGACCAGCATTTTAAAGGAACCGTGGTGGGGGATCCGGCACAGTACGCCATTCCCTTCCGCTGCTTAGTGCCTTTGAAAGTGGATGGCCTGCTGGTGGTGGGGCGTTCGGCCAGCTTTGACTCCCTGGCTCACGGCAGCGCCCGGGTAATTCCCGTGGGCATGGCCACCGGCCAGGCGGCCGGGGCGGCGGCCGCCCTGAGCCTGGAGGCGGGTGTCAGCCTGCGGGAGCTGAGCCGCGACCGGCAGCTAATTGCCGAACTGCAGAGAAGGCTGAACGAGCAAGGGATGAAAATCGAGCCTTTTGCATACAAAGCGCCGGAAATGGAGCACTGGGCGTACGAAGGCCTGAAGTTTGTGCGCAGGTATGGCCTGGTATCCGGGGGTTATGCCAACGAATATCACCTGGATGAAGAAATATCTGAAGAAAGATTTATCAACATATTATCATGGTTGGCCAGGCTGGCCGGGCCGGAAGACTTGGCCAGGCCAAAGCTGTATGTGGAAGGTAACGCCCTGACCATTGAGGATATTTCTTATATGTTTACCTGTTACCAGGGCTTGGATATGAATAAAGCGCAGGCCTACCAGTACCTAATGGATGAAAACTTTTTTGATACTGCGGTGTTGGAAAAAATCGAGGCCAATGGCGGGCTGGTTACCAGAGGGGCGGCATATATGTTGCTGAAAGACTTTATAATTTACACCAGGAAAAAGGCATCTGTCTAGGAACTGGCTTGCGGCCACCTGCAGGTTGGTTAAAAAGCGCTGCGCTTTGTTGGCGCAAGCAAGAACCGTCCCCACTTGCTGTGTGTGCCGGCCGCTAACAGCCTTTCAGTATGATTAGCTCGTCATCCAGGCTGTGCCGCAGTACCTCGAGCTGCCCGGAGACCGCGGCCAGGTGATCGGCCGGAACCGGGCGGAGGCGGAACGGGAACAGGCTCGTGGAATCAAGGACCGTTCTCAGGGCCACGGAACCATTGGGGTGGGCGTGCAAGAAGGCCTCGGCCAACCATGCGATAAGCTCCACACGATCTATGGCGCGTGAAAGCCCAAAGGTATAGATGCCTTTTTCCGGCGTTTCTTTCAGGACCCCCCAATCGACGAAGCTGCGCAGTACATAGCGGACCCGGCGAGAAACCGTTTCTCGTTCCCCATATTGTTCCCGCACACGGCGCTGTACCTGGCTGGCTGCGGCCGTTCTCTGGAGCCTGAGCAGTCGTCCCACATGGGCCGCTACAGCTCCCCAGAACGGGTAAACCGCCATGGCCATGCCCCAGTGAACCGCGATATGGTCCTTGCGCGGCAGGTGTGAGAGAAGCTTGAGGCCCTCGCGCTGGAGGGAATGAAGCTCGCTCGGGGGACGGACCCAGATCTTCGTCAGGATGGTGATCGTTTTGTCCAGCGAGCCGCGCAACTTGGTGTTGTTGGAACGAAACGCCCCCCGGAGTTTTTCTTGCAGCGCCGTCTTCACGGCAGGTGCTTCGTTTCCCGCCAGGACGAGATATGCCGTCCGTTCCAGCCACTTGAGGCGAACAAGGCGGTCGAGTCCGATCTGGCCATGTCGTCGATTTGCCAGCAAACTCATCGGTCCCTCCTGTCGATTTGGACAAAGGGAACAAGCAGTTCTTCGATACTGATGCCTCCATGACCGACGAAGCGTTCCCCCGCCCGCACGAAAGCGGCCCGGTTCGAAGCAATGAGGGCGAGGTAGTCCTCCGGCAAGCCGACCGGCGGCCACTCCAAGGACTCTGGGAATCGCTCCTTGATCTGAGCCCTGAGCCTCGGATCGGAGTAGACACGCACGCGTTCGCCGCGCAATTCCGCGGTAGCCCCCTCACGAGGCCGTCCCACGCCTTACCGTGGTCCGAGGCAAGGTAGACCCGGAAACCGGGTCGACCAGGGAGATCAGATGGTGGAAGGCGTCGGTCTTGCCCTGGTGCGGTGTGGCCGAGAGCAAGAGCAGGTAGGGCGCGGCCTCGGCCAGCCCCTGGCCGAGCTTGTAGCGGGCCACCTGGTCCGTGCTCCCACCCAGGCGATGGGCCTCGTCCACGATGACCAGGTTTCAGCCGGCGGAGATCAGGTCCTCGAACGGCTGTCGCCAACGGAACTTTCCCGGTACCAGAGCCAGCAAAAGTGTGTTGACAAATCGGTCAACACGTGCTATTGTCATTTTATGACATTGCCCGAGTTCATTAAGAAACGCCGCAAAGCCCTCGACCTAACAATTCGGGCGACAGCCCAGCGGGTGGGGGTTGATGTTGCATACCTGTCGAGGGTGGAAGCCGGGAGGGTACCACCATCGGATCAACTCCTGCGGAAGTTGGCCCAGGTACTCCAGTGCGACGAAGACGAGCTATTCCTGCTGGCAGGCCGGCTTCCGGAGTCCGTTCGTAAAATGGTCAGCCGCCAGCCCGACCGGGCAGCCGCGGCGTTGAGGATGATGGCCGAAATGTGCGTGGCGGAGCCTGGCGCACCTTACGGAGGGCCTCTCTTCGCAGAGCGTGGAGAGAGGGCAATAGAGGACGGCTTCCCGTTCGAGGAGGTTAGCGAGATAGCAGAGGTAGAGAGCTGGCGGAAGGAGATCTACCGCCCTGTCTACCACGTTCATAAGTGGTGGGCCCAGCGGCTGGGATCGGTCTTCCGAGCGGCCATCCTTGCAGCAGCAGCACCGAAGGGCTCGGCGATCATGGACTTGTTCTATCAGCCAGTGCGCCTACCCGGGGTGGTGGTGTTCGACCCATTCATGGGGAGCGGGACGACCGTTGGAGAGGCACAAAAACTCGGGTGCACTGTCATTGGTCGCGACATCAATCCTGTGGCGTATCGTGCTGTACGCGTTGCACTGGGCCCTGTAAACTGTCGTGAGGTGCACGATCTCTTCCGCCAACTTGAGCGCGGGATCGGTCGCAAAATCCGTGGCCTGTATCGCTCGGTGGACAGCGATGGAAGACCCTGCGACGTCCTCTACTTTTTCTGGGTGAAGGTTCTGCCCTGCCCGAAGTGCGGAACGCCCGTGGACCTCTTCTCGAACTACGTCTTCGCAACCCACGCGTACAAGAAGCGGAACCCAGAGGCTAAGATTACGTGTCCCAACTGTAGTGACGTTCTTTGCGCTCGCTATGACACCACTGATCTCAAATGCGGGTGCGGTGCCCGATTCAATCCCCAAGAAGGACCAGCACGCCGAACGACGGCGGTCTGCCGGGCATGCCGACACGAGTTCCCGATCGCAAAGACAGCCAGGATGGCAGGCAGGCCCCCAGACCACCGGCTCTACGCCAAACTCGTGCTCCGGGCAGACGGCAACAAGGAGTACCTGCCCGCGACCGAGGCGGACCTGGCTGCGTACGATGAGGCAAAGAAGCTTCTCAAAACATTGGATCCACCGCTGCCACGTGTCCCAATCGCGGATGGCTACAACACCCGCCAGATTCTGAACTACGGGTACCGCTATTGGCACGAGCTGTTCAACGATCGTCAGCTCTTGGCTCTGTCAATGCTAGCAGGTGCCATTCGGGACCTACCTAAAGGGCCCGCCCAGGAGGCGCTCGCCGTACTGTTCTCTGGTGTCCTCGAGTTCAACAACATGTTCGCGTCATACAAGGGTGAGGGCACAGGCGCTGTGCGCCACATGTTCTCTCATCACATCTTGAAGCCCGAACGATGCCCTATCGAGGCGAACGTCTGGGGAACTCCGAAGAGTTCCGGTGCGTTCTCGACACTCTACAAGTCCCGACTCCTCCGCGCATTGGACTATCGCCAAGCTCCCTTCGAACTGGCGTTCGAGTACGCCAAGCGCCGCAAGTCTGGGAGAAAGGTTCTGGGCGTAAGCCCGCCAATGGGCGGATCGATAGTGGAGTCCCACCCTAAGGGCAACCTGAAACCCGGGACCACGTACTTGTCGTGTGGGGATTCTTCGAAGACGGATATCCCCGCCAAGAGCGTCGACCTCGTCATTACCGATCCGCCGTTTTTCGACAACGTCCACTACTCGGAACTCGCCGACTTCTTCTACGTGTGGCAGGAGCTCTACTTTGGTGACGGTTTGCAGAAGGAGCCCTGTACGACGCGACGAGACTCGGAGGTGCAAGACACCGATGCCGGTGCATTCGCGGAGAAACTCCGAGCTGTCTTCGCCGAGTGTCACCGCGTGCTCCGCGACGAGGGACTTCTCGTCTTCAGCTACCACCACTCGCGTGAAGACGGATGGGCCGCGGTCGCGCAAGCGGTCCTCGGTGCAGGCTTCACTATCGTTCAAAGCCAACCGGTGAAGGCAGAGATGTCGGTGGCTGCCCCCAAGAGCCAGGCCAAAGAACCTATCGATCTCGATGTGCTCCTCGTGTGTCGCAAGCGGGGCGCTGATCATCGTCCCCGCCGCGAAACCGATGAGGTGCTTGCTCGTGCTGTTGGCATGGCGAGTGAACGGGTACGACGCTTCAACCGCGTCGGACGACGGCTCTCGCGCAACGATGTCCGGGTGGTCCTGCTAAGTCAACTCTTGGTCGAACTAAGTGCCGGCCGGAGGGCCGACGAAGTAGGCGTTGCACTTGACGGCCTGCTGCCTCAGACGCGAGACGCAATAGAAGCAGTATGGCGCGAGCAGGATGTTCACGATCCGAGGAGTCCGGTAGCTCCACAGGCACGGCCACGGCAGCTTGAGCTACTGAACTCCACGGTTACAGGCGGAACGGAAGCTTGAACCTTCCGCGTGGCCTGGTCCGCGCGTCACGCGTGGGCGTTGGAAACGGGTCGACAAGGTCGGTGACTTCCCAGCCTGGCGGGACGTCTGAGCGCTGTCGGTAGCAATTGAAGCTCCGGGTTCCCCCTTGCGGGACCGAGCGGTGGAGTCGATAGACCGGCGCGAGTTCAGGCTCGGTGGCCGGCACGTCATCATCCGGGTGGATCAGGGTGGGAACGCCGTCGAACTCCCGTACGCCGAGGGGATTTGAGAAGATAAGCATCGGACGTGCACGGTCGACACCGTCGCCGTAGGTTCCGAGCCCGATTCGCTTCTCGCGCTCGCCCGTAATGCTGAGGTACAAGTCGAAGTCTTCATTGAGGACGTTACCGTCGACAAGGCACAACGCGGTCAACATGACGTTCCTATCGCCCTCAGGGGCAGGCTCGAGGCAGACGAACAGGTAGAAGCCGCGGATGTCGACGGTTTGCCCTGCCGCATCGTACACACGCAGCCGGCCGCATGGCGGCGTAGTGTTGTAGTCGAGGCCGGACGCTTGAACCACGCCACCTTGTGCTGTCCGTTCCAGCTTCTTGACCTCAATCCCGACGATCCGGTCGAGGTCGTTCGCGAGATCATCGCGCTCCGCCCCCTTACAGCGGTCGGGGCGAAACAGTATCATGTCGGGAGTGATAAGCGGCCCGCTAGCCCTCGCGCACTCGATGCCATCGAGCTTAGCGAGCACATCCGTGCTTAGGAACTCGTCGAAGGGATCGTCCTGAGTGTTCCGTTTGTCGCGCAACCGGAATGGCACGGGTTGTCCTTTTTCATCAAAAAAGCGGTCACGCAGTGCAAGAAACGCTTCTGTGATAATGTCTTTCATTGTTTGCGCCTCTCCTTAATTCAACGATGTGTCCATCCGCTACCTGGCCGTGTCCCTTCTTCTTGAGGATGTTCAGGATGTGCTTGGCGTACTTGGAGCGATACGGGTCGAGCTGCTCGCCGCCTGCCAGTGCGTCGCACGCAGACAGGTCGAGGAGTTCCAGGGCGTCGAGCACGGCGGTCGCCTGCTTGGTGCGGTTCTGTCCGGCGATGGCGCGCAGGGCGTCCTGTGCCGCCTGCTCGCGGTTCTGGCCCGTGATGAGCACCGAGAAGTAGGGGTACTCGCGCGCCTGGTCCTGAAAATGTGCGGACAGGACGATGCCAGCGATGGTGTTCACCAGGTTGCGGAAGTTGATGCGCTCATGCCTGCCTGCCGAAGCTTCGGCGCAGGCAGGGGAGGCGATTCCGGACAGCTCGCGGATGGACTTGCCCTTGGCCCACTCCACCAGCGACTTGGTGCGCCCCTGGTAGGTCACCTCGAAGGCGCAGGTATAGTGCTTCTGCAGCCAGCCCACCAGGTCCCGCAGGAATCCGGAGGCCTTGGATTCGTAAGTGGCCTTGGCGTGGCCGCTCGGCAGGTCTTCTGGAAGTTCAAGCACCTCGGGGGCGGCAACAACTGATCCAAGAACGATACTTGGCGGTATTCTTCCTGTCGGAGACGCAACATTATTGCTTACCTCCGCAGGAACTTGAGTTTGCACGCTGAACCATGATCAGCATAAGGATTCCCTTCTGGCATTGTTTTTGTTTCGTCACCTTAAATAATTCGCCACGGAGACCGGAATCCCTTGATTTATCTACATTTTCAAGGATCTTTTGGGCTGACTTTTTCAGCAGAATCTAGTTATGGCCCCGGATGGTGAGCGTACCGTTGATTGGTCTTGTGCCGGGATGGGCCGGCGCTTGACAGTCCTAGTTGCTTGAAAGGGGATTGTGGTGAGTTCCGGAATCGGTGGGATTATTGACGTGGAGACAACCGGGTTCGGGGCCGATAGGCACGAAATCCTGGAGTTCTGTATGTTGATGTTCTCCTTTGACTGGAACACGGGTCGGGTGATCGAGGTGGTGGACGAGTATTGCGGCCTCCGGGAGCCGTCACGGCCCATTTCGCCGGGAGCGTGCAGAGTCCATGGTATTACCAACGACTTGGTTCGGGGCAAACGCCTGGACCACCCGCGCATTGCCGCCATGTTTGAGAGGGTAGAGTTGCTGATCGCCCACAACGCTGCTTTCGACCGCAGTTTTGTGGAGCGCCTGTTCCCGGTCGTGAGGGAGAAGCCCTGGTGTTGCACGATGCGGGGGATCAACTGGAAGGGACGGGGTTTCCGCTCTCGTGCGTTGCAGAGTCTTCTCGGGGATCACGGCATCGAGGTGGCCGGAAAACACCGGGCCGGAGAAGACGCCAGGGCGGTTCTCGCGCTGTTATCATACAGCGAAGATTACTTGCTGGAACTCCTGGCGTCCTTAAGGCAAAGACCGCTTCGGTCGGAAAGTGTTGAATGGAGATGCGGTGTGCGAGAGGCGGCGGCCACGGTTGATGGGAAACGGCGGCGAAGAGGTTCTTGGTGGCCCTTTTGATGGTATGGCCTCGGGCTGGCCAGGGAGCTGCATTTCCCGCGCTGGCCGGGGAAAGGGGGGTGAATGATGATTACATCGATGTTCATTGGGCCGCTGTTTCTGGCTGTGATAATCGCTCTGATTGCCCTGGTCGTTGCGGGGATTAAGGCTGGGGAGTCCGGTAATGGAGGGCAGGAAATGATCAAGAACGTATACATATACCTGGTGTTGTTCGCAACCTTGATGATGACCATTGGGGGAAGTGTGGGGGTATTCATGGCGGTCGCGGACATTATCGCGCCCGCGCCTTATTACCAGCAATTTGAGGAGTTCAGGTATGATCAACTGTATGACAGAGAAGGCGCCAGGGAAGTACGGCTTTCCGAGGAAGAACTGTTACAGCGGTATCAGGCTATGGTGGCGGCACACAAGGAACAGCAGATTGAGCGAGCCAAGAACGCGCTGATCAAGAGTTTGGGTTGGATAGTAATCCCCCTCCCGGTGTTCATCTACTTCCAACGGCGGTTAGTTGGCAAAGATGCTTAGGTTCCTGCGGGGGGGTTGGTGTGTGATAGATGACCATGTTTTGAGCGTCTGGATCTAGAAGGGGAGTGGGTGAGGACCGGCAAAGAGATGGATCAGGTTGGACACGTGCGTCCTCGCAAACCCCGCCAGAAAAACCAGGGCAACAATTACGGCTATCCATCGTAACCAACGGACATCTTTCTTGGTTTCTATGGGCTCTTCTGCTGGCTCGGTGTCCTGAAGCGTTAGCGGTTCCAAAAGGCTTTTGGCTTCTTCCGCATCGTCGCACGCCACCTGGAGCGCCGGAGGCCCGGTGAGCGGGTTGAACCCGGTGCCGAACCGCCCCAGGGCGAACAAATCCTGCACGCCTTCGTTTTTAGCATAATACTTTATCCCCGCTTCTTCCAGTATCGACTTGGCAACTAGCAAAGAAGCGGTGCTATCCGGAATGAACACGGTCACCAACCTGGCGAAGTCCGGCTGCGGTTCAGGCGGTAGCTCTTCAACCAAGTAGCGGTCACAGTCCACACACTTTTCGACCGATTTTCTGTACTCACTCCTGCATTTGGGACAAAACAATGACCGTCAATCTCCTTTTCCCAAAGTTGACGCCCCACTTGCCTTCGGATTATACCATATTTGGGCCACTTCCTCTCTTTATTCCTTGGCCGGGGGATAATCGGGGCGGCCTCGGGCGGCTCTGGCTGTCTGGGAGGAACAGCTATCGGTTTAAGAACGATAGAGTGGTTGCAATGTGCAACTATCGGTGCTATGTTAATTGCAATATGCAGCGGTTCAAGGAGGTATGGTCAGTGGCGCAGCGGGAAATCCAGTTTGTGCGCGAAATGTTTCAGCTTCTGGTCCGGCGCTTCGGGCTTTTGCAGAAAGAAGGGGCGCAATGCTGCGGGGTCTCGCTGGCCCAGAGTCACGTTCTGTACGAGCTTGCCCGGCGACCGGAGATGACCCTGAACGAACTGGCGGGAGGCCTGGGGCTGGACAAGAGCACCGTGAGCCGGCACGTTCAGGGTCTGGTCAGGGGCGGCTATGTTGTCCGCAGGCCGTCCGAGGAGGACCGGCGCTACGTGATCCTGAGACTGACGCCGGCGGGCCGGGAAAAGCAGCGGGAGATCACCGCCCAGATGGCCGGGTTTATCCAGGACATAATTGGGCACGTCCCGGAGCAGAAGCGGTCTGAGGTGATCGAAAGCATGGCATTGCTTGCGCGGGCTATGCGGGCCGGTGCCAGATCCGCCAGGACCTGCTGCCGGCATCCCGGCGTGCCGCCCTTTACCTCCCCACCAGTCCAGTTCGGGCTGGGCCGGATTGTGGACCAGGGCCAGAACCAGTATTGATCCGGTTTCTGGCGGGCGTGGCATGTCCGGACTGACCCGGTAAGACGGGGTCTGGCGCAGGGCGGCGGCAGTGGTTACGCCGGCCAGGGTGGCGCCGAAGGATCTGGCCTGCCGCACGACCATGGCGGTGAGTTGCTTGGATGTGCGTTGGGGTTGATTTCCTGCAAGGGTGTGCTGGGGCGGAACCTAGCGGAGAGAAATACCGGTGCGGGCCACGGTTCCGGCCAGGGAGACCCCCGTTTTCCGGCCCGCGGCGAGGGCGGTGCGGGTGAGTACAAAGATCTCGACGGGCACCGGCACCTCCAGGAACACGGTTTCGACCAGATCTTTCACGCGGTCGGGGGGTACTAAACAATCGTCGGGCACGACCACGGCGATATCCGCGTCGCTCTTGGGGGTCGGCGTACCTACGGCGTAGGAGCCGAAAAGCCGTACCTCCGCGCCCGGAATTTCTTCCGCCAGCCGCCGGGCACAGTCTTTAAGTCTGGATAGTACCGCATCCCGGTTAACGAATCGTGTCACGGCAAAAGTGGTAAACGGTTTCGGCATCGTTGATCGCCTGCCTGGCCTCACCTTCGGTGTAATAGTCCCGCGGTGCACCGCGGTCAAAACCGTTTGGGTATCGCGCCGGAATGTAATGCTTATCCAGGCGTTTGGCGGCCAGCAACACGGTGTCGGGTATGTCCAGGAGAGCGGTGAGATCGACCAGCAGCCGGGTGACCGAATACTCCCAGCCTTCGCCGCCGCGGTGTTGCACCAGTGCTTTTACCGCCTTTTCGGCCGCCTGGTGGGCGGCGAAACAAGCCCATTCAAAATCGCCCATTGAAAGGGAATTCCGGGCATGTTGCAGGTCGTACCCTCCCTGGGCCAGCCAATCCATCGCTCTGTTGGCCACCAGTTCTAGCGCTCCTAGTTAGCGAAAATTTGAGCACCCGCGCTTGCGGTTACCGGTATTATACCGCGTTTTACCCTTATGCTACAAAGTCAGTTTTGGGATCCGGACACCGGTTTGGACCGGTGTCTGCCGTCCGCGTCGGGTGTTCCCAGGCGCATCTCGACCAGGCGCAGCGTCCGTGCTGCTTTCCAGATAGCATAGCAGTTCACCCGGTATCTGAGCAGTGGAAGGAGAAAAGCACAAAAAACAGAAACATTGTGGTATATGGCAGTGCTCCTTACCTCTGGTATATTTGGTATAGGAGTGAAAGGGAGCAGGGGGTAAGGGTGTCCGCAGACAACAGGACTCTTTTTTTGGTTTACAACCGTATTTCCGGGCGGAGCGGGCTTTTGGGGCGAAGGGCCGGGCAGGTGCGTGCCGTGGTGAACTGGTTTGCCCGCCGGGGCTGGGCGGTAGAACCCCACGCGCTGCCGCGGGCCCATTGGGATGGCGCTGCGGGTACGGTTATCCCGCCGGTGCTGCCGGCGTTCGACGCCAACAAATACCGGGCGGTGATCGCGGCCGGGGGCGACGGCACGATACACTGGGTGGCAAATGCTCTGCTCAGCCGCGGTGTTGACCTGCCCCTGGCGGTGTTGCCCTGGGGCACGTCCAATGATTACGCGGCCAACCTGAACATTTGGGCCCACCAGCCCCTGGAAAAACTTTTGGACAACATCCTTAACGCGTTGACCGCAGGACGTTTTGTGTACTTTGATGTCGGGGAGGCTGGCGACCGCTACTTCATCAACCTGCTTGGTTTCGGGCTTTTGACCAACGTTGCCTACGAGGTGCACCCGCGCTACAAGAACACCCTTGGGCGGCTTGCCTACATCCTGCACGCCGTTTCCAACCTCAACTCCTACCGCCCGTTTGAACTGACCATCGCGACCCCGGAGGGGGAGCGCCGGGAGAAGCTGCTCCTGGTGCTGGTTCAAAACGGCGTCGCGGGCGGCGGTTTTAAGCGGATTGCGCCCCGGGCTTCCTGTTGCGACGGCCTGTTTGACGTCGTCGGTTTCCGGGCCGTCCCCTGGCTGAAAATGTGGTCCCTGGTGCGCCTGGTCCTGGCGGGAAAGCAGGTGGAAGACCCCGCCGTGGTGTATTTTCAGGCCGACCGTCTCGAATTGGCTGCCGACCGCCTTCTGGCCACCACCATGGACGGGGAACGCGGTCCAGACCTGCCCCTGGCGGTCACCGTACACCCCCGCCGCTTGCGGCTGCTGCTTCCGGTTGGTGATTGAGATGTCCATCATTCATTGCGACATGGACGCTTTTTACGCCTCTGTCGAGCAGCGCGACAATCCGGCCCTGCGCGGCAAGCCCGTGGCCGTCGGCGGCAGCGTCCGGCAGCGGGGAGTGATCAGCGCCGCGTCTTACGAGGCCCGCCGCTACGGGGTCCGGTCGGCCATGCCCACTTTCAAAGCCCTACAGCTTTGCCCCGAATTGGTGCTGCTTCCGGTGAACCACGCCAAGTACGAAAAGGTGTCCCGGCAGATCATGCGTATTTTTCGGCACTACACGCCGCTCGTGGAACCGCTTTCTCTGGACGAGGCTTTTTTGGACGTTAGGGGTTCGGAAGGGCTTTTCGGTCCGGCGGAGGTCATCGGGCGGGAGATCCAGCGGCGCATCCGGGAAGAGCTCGGGCTGACGGTTTCGGTGGGCATCGGGCCGAACAAGTTCCTGGCCAAGTTAGCCTCGGGCCACCGGAAGCCGTGCGGTTTCACGGTGATTCCCGCGGACCGGGCCGTGGAGTTTATCAGCCCGTTGCCGGTAAGCAAGCTCTGGGGTACCGGGGCGCGCACCGCGGAAAGGCTTTACAAAATGGGTGTACAAACCATCGGTGATTTGCGGCGTTTTTCACTGCCGACGCTCGAGCAACAGTTTGGCAAGTACGGCCTGGTGCTGTACCAACTGGCGCGGGGGATCGACGACCGTCCGGTTGAGCCTGCTCGCGCGGCCAAGTCCATCGGCAAGGAAGTGACCTTCGCGACCGATGTCTATTCTTTCGATGAGTTGCACTGCATCCTGCGGGAGCTCGCCGAAAAAGTGGGGCGGCGCCTGCGCAAGCACGGTCTGAAATGCGGGAGCGTTACCCTGAAAGTGAAGTATCCCGATTTCCGCCTGGTTACGCGGTCAAAGACTCTGCGCGAGCCCACCGATCTGACCAGCGTAATATACCGGGCGGCCGAGGAACTCCTGCGCCGGCACTGCGTTCCGCCGGTCCGCCTGCTCGGGCTCACCTGCGGGAAACTCACGGACGTGGATCAGCCGGCCCTTTTCCCCGATGAAAAGGCGATTAAAGAAGCCAGGGTGACCAAAGCGCTGGACGCTTTGAAGGATAAGTACGGCGAGGACGTGGTCCGGATCGGGCGGCTTTTGCGGCCCAAGAACGAAGATGGGTGATAAGTTAAGGAACAAACCTCGGCGAACGGCCGGTACCGGCTGTTGAACGGCCGGTAATAGGAACGGATCCATACCCAGACCGGTCACCCCCCTTCTTGCTCAGCTTAGGAAACATATGTGACCCTTTACCGTTCTGCCGTTTCCCTAACACCTCAAGAGATTTTAGAATTATCTAACCGGGAGGTAACCGGTTATTATCGTAAAAACCGAGGACTGGGTACTGCCCGCCGTCCTGCTGGTCCTTATGTGGGTTGATCTGTTTGGACGGTATGCATAGGGAAAGGGCGGTTATAGGAAGCAGCCGGGAGGGGAATAAGTGTGGATCCGAGCGTGGTCCAAGTCCTGCGGTCAATACCGCCTTTCTCAAACCTAAGCGATGAGGTACTAGACGATGTTGCCTCTCAGGTGTACTTCCAACACTTTGCCCCGGGCACCTACGTGTTCAAGCAGGGGATGCCCAGCCAAAAGGTGTTGTACCTGGTGGTGGAGGGCCTGGCCGAGGTCAGGGTAGTGGGCGAGCACGGCAAAGTGGCGGTGGTCGGTTACCGGCGCCCATATGACTTTTTCGGGGAAACGGTGGTGTTGACCGACGAGCACTATCCGGGATCGGTACTGGCCAAGGAGGATCTGACCTGTCTGGTTATTCCCCGGGAGGTTTTTGAGCAGCTGATGTATCACCACCCGGAGGTGGCCAGTTTTTTCAGCCGGGCGCTGCTGAGCCGGATGCGCAGGCTCTATCAGGAGATTGTCGCCGAGCAGGCCCCGGCAGTCTATCTGCAAGGCGAGCCAAGCCTGTTTCGGCGGCGGGTGGCCGAAATAATGTCGTCGCCGGTAATTTCCTGCCGTGCCGGCGACCCGCTGAAAACGGTGGCCAGCACCATGGTGGACCACAACATCAGTGCCGTGCTGGTGGTCGATGACACCGGCCGTCCTGTGGGTCTGGTTACGGAGCGGAATCTGGTTACCCAACTGGCGAAAAGCGTTCCCCGGGGCGGGGCGGTCGATCTGACGGCGGAAGCGGTAATGCAAACCAAGCTGGTCCAGTTGCCGGTGACGGCCTTGTTGTACGAAGCGCTGCTTCTGACCATTAAGCACGGGGTCAAGCACGTGGTAGTGATGGAAAGCGGTTTGCCGGCGGGCGTCGTCAGCGTGGCCGACCTGGCCCGCGCCCGGAGTACCGGGACGCTCTGGTTGGCACACCGGATAGAAACCGAGCAATCGCTGGACGGTTTGTGTGAAACCGGACAGGAGATCGAAAAATTCCTCAGGGCCCTGGTGGCTGAAAAAACGGCTATCCCCGATCTGCTCAACATCATGACCGAGTTGCACGATGCGCTCACCCGGCGGGTGATCCGGTTGTGCGAGGAGCAGGTTGAGGAGATCTACGGTCCCAAGCCGGTGGACTACTGCTGGATTGCCATGGGCAGTGCCGGACGCAGAGAACAGGCCATCCGCACCGACCAGGACAACGCCATCATCTGGGCCGATCCCCAAAACGGGACTACGGCCGAGATAGCAGCCTACTTTCACCACCTGGGCACCGAGATCTCGAAAGCCCTGGCCCGGTGCGGTTTCCGCGAGTGTCCCGGCGGGGTGATGCCGTCCAATCCGGAATGGTGCCGCCCGTTGAGCGCCTGGCGGGAACACGTCCTGCGCGCCGTGATGCGGGCTAATCCGCAGGATGTCCGCATGCTGACCATTCTCCTGGACTTTCGCCCGGTCTATGGCGATTCCGAACTGGCCCAAGGTTTGTGGAACACCGTTTTTCACGCCTTTGACCGTTTTTCGGGCGGGGCGCCTCACATTATGGCCGATGAGGACCTGCACCTGCGCGTGCCGCTCAGCCTGTTTGGGGGATTTATCACCGAAAAGTCGGGACCCCATAAAAACGAACTGAACCTGAAGACGGCCGCTTCCGTGCACATCGTCAACTGTATCCGGCTCTTTGCTCTAAAGTACGGCATCACCGCGACCTCCACTTTGGAGCGACTGAGGCTGTTGGTGGAAGCCGGCGGTATTCCGCCGGAAGAGGCCGAGTTTATCGAGGCCGCCTACGAAACCATACTAATGCTTCGAATCCGGGAGAACCTGAAAAAAATGAGCCGGGGTGCTGAACCCGATAACTACATCAATCCGCAAGCCCTGAGCAAACGGGAACAAGAGATCCTCAAAGACTCCCTGTCGGTCATTCCCCGTCTGCAAAAGCTCACCAGCAGCCAGTTTGGCGAATTCTGGCGCCAGTACCTTCTTTCTTAGACGGAAAGGGGCCGGTTCCGCCTGCGGTTTCCAAGCTAACCGGTATTACCGACAAATGGTGGCCGGGGCGGCGCTGTACCGGTGGACTATCCAGAACCCGCTGTTGGACACCCAGGTAATCGCCAGGGCCCTTTTCCCGTCGCTAAGTTCGTACGGCCTGGACTCCGTGTTGGCGTTGCACGGGATCGAACCCGCCGGGCGCCACACCGCGTCCGGAGACGCCTGGCTTACCGCCCGCCTGTTCAGCCTTCAGCTCGAACTCCCGGATGTGATGCGTATCCAGACCCTGGGCGACCTTTACGTTTTTCTCAAATCCGGTGACCAAGTTGTTCCCGGGAGCGTTTAGACCGCAATACTTGGGACCGCCTCTATTGCCCACTGCTCAAGGGGCGTGGGACCCGGCGGGTCCGGGCTGGGAAGGAAATCGGGAGCGGACAGAGAAAGAGTAGTCGTTGGCCATCTGACGGTACACAAGAACTTGATTTGTGTGAGCGGGGGAAAGGGTATGCAGAAAACCAGGACGGCTTGTCCGCTGGACTGTTTCGCCCACTGCGGGCTGTTGGCTACGGTGGAGAACGGGAGGGTCACCCGCATCGAGGGTGACCCCGAGCACCCGGTTAACCGGGGCCTGATCTGCGGCAAGGGGCGGACAAGGCACCTGCAGCGCATGTACCACCCGGAGCGGATCACCACGCCGCTCTTGCGCTCGGGCCGAAGCGGCGCCTGGCAGGCGGTTTCCTGGGACACGGCCTACGAAATCATCGCCGATAGGGTAACGGCGATCATTGCCAGGTACGGACCCACCGCTCTGCTGCACCTGGACAACGAGGGGTCCGCCGGGATCCTGAAAACCCTTTCCAGACGATTCTTTAACGCCTTGGGCGGTTGTTCCCGGCCCACGGGCAGCCTTTGCTGGGGCAGCGGGTGCCAGGCGCAGACCTACGATTTCGGCCGCCGGCAGATACACGGCTGGGAAGACCTTTTGAACTCGCGCCTGATCGTCCTCTGGGGCCGGGACCCGGCGTCCACCAACATCCACCTGATGCCGCTCCTGAAAAAGGCCCGGGAGCGGGGGGCACGGGTGGTGGTCATCAATCCCGTCCGGGTGGCGAGTTGCGCCAACGCGGACCGGCACGTTGCCCCCCGGCCCGGTAGCGACGGGGCGCTGGCCCTGGCGGTGGCGCACGAACTGATCGGAAACGGCTGGGTCGACCAAAGGTTCATTGACCGGCATGTGAAGGGCTATGAAGAATTCCGGCGGCTGGTGGAGACGTTTCCGCCCGAACGGGCGGCCGCCGTTACCGGTGTGCCGGTGGAAGAAATCCGGGCGCTGGCCCGGGAGTACGGTAACGCCCGGCCGGCCTGCATCCTGTTTGGTTTCGGACTGCAGCGGTACGCCAACGGCGGGCAGACCATCCGGGCCATTGACGCCCTGGCGGCCATCACCGGCAATATCGGGGTCCCCGGCGGGGGCGCCAACTACGGGGGAGAACACTGGACGGGACTGATTGCCCCCATCACCGGCGCGGAGCTAGCGCGGGAGGAGCGCTTCTTGCCCTGGCCCACCCTGGCGGACGCCATGCTGGAAGCCCGGGACCCGCCGGTGCGGGGCATCTTCGTCACCCGGTGTAACCCGGTGACCCAGGCGCCGCAGACGGTCCGGGTCAAAGAAGCCTTTGCCCGCTCCGAATTCACGGTGGTGACGGACTTTTTCCTCACGGATACGGCCCAAATGGCGGACATGGTGCTGCCCTGTACGTCGTTCCTGGAGGCGGAAGACGTGGTGTTCGGCTCCTGGAACCACTACCTCACCTACGCGCCGCCGGTGGTGCCGCCGCGGGGTGAGTGCCGTTCCGACTTTGAGATCTTCGCCGGGCTGGCGCGGCACATGGGCCTGGACGGTTTCCCTGATCTTGACGGGCGGGAGTGGCTGGCGCGGGCGCTGGCCCCGCTGGCGGCCTACGGGATTACCCTGGAGACCCTGCGGAAAGGACCGGTGCGGAACCCGGCGGCACCGGAAGTGCCCTGGCAGGACGGTGTGTTTTTCACCCCCAGCGGGAAGTTCGAGCTATACTCGGAACGGGCGGCGGCGGACGGACTTGATCCCTTGCCTGTTTACGTGGAACCGGTGGAAAGTCCCCTGCGGGACGCGGTGTCGGCACAGGAGTACCCCTTTCACCTGATTACCGCCCACCACGCCGGCTACCTGCACTCGCAGTTTTGGAATATGACGGAGGAGGGGCGCACTCTGCAGCGGGTCTACCTGCATCCGGAAGCGGCGGCCGCCTGCGGGATCCGGGACGGGCAGCCGGTGAGGGTGGCCACCCGGCACGGGGCACTGGTGTGCCGCGCGGCGGTTACGGACCGGGTGCGCCGGGACACGGTCCTCATTTACCAGGGTTCCTGGGCGGCCTACGGCGGCGGGGTGAACGTACTGACACCCCAGTACCTGCCGGACATGGGCTTGGGCACGCCGTTTTACGACTGCATGTGCCGGCTTATTCCCCTAACGCAAAAGGCCGCCGGCCAGGTGCCAAACCCGAGTTAAGAGCCGGGTGGGTTTGAACCACCGGCGGGGGCCGGAGTTTTTGGTTTGTCCTCTGTCGTATTCTTAGTACATCTGACGGCAGTGGAAAGGCGGAAATGAATAATTTACTCGGCCGGATTCGTGTCGGCCGACTTGCTTGCATTAACCGGATCTCGGCCGGCATACAATCAACTATGCCGGAAAAACGGGGAGGCCAATATATGCAGAATCTGCCGACCGCATAACCGTGCCGGAATGACACACGGAACCGTTCCCCCAGGAGCGGTTTTTCCTTGCCTGGGGGCGGGAAAAAGGAGAGAATACTGACCAAGGACTTAGAGGAGTTGGGGTTTTGAGGAGAGAGCCGCTGTTGCTTTGGGCTGCTGTTGTTGCCGGTCTGGCACTCTTGTGTTTGGTGGCTTTTTGCGCCCTGTTCCCACCGGAGATTGACGCGCAAACGCTAGCCCATTTTGAACGCGATCAGGTGGAAAGGGCGCAAGATTACGCCCAGGTGCGCTACCTGCTTTTTGCGGGCGGTCAGGCGCTGGTTATTCTGTTGTTGTCGGCCGCCGTGCTCGTCCTTTTCCGGCAGGGTTGGTTACCGTTCCCCGGAGCAAACCCGTATTTGCAGGTGGCGACTTTTGTGTTGCTCCTGCTCGTGGCAATCGAGCTCGTTACTTTGCCCCTGGATTACTACCGCGGCTTTGTCCTGGAGCACAGGTTCGGTTTATCTACGCAGACCACCGGGCAGTGGCTTGGTGATCAGGTGCTGGGTTTCCTGGTGAGAACGGTTTTGACCCTGGTGGTTTTTACCGGGCTGTTTCTGATCATCCGGGCTGTTCCCGCCTATTGGCCTGTTGTGGCGTCTGCGGCCTTCGGCCTTTTTCTGGTGGTGCAATCCGTTATTTCACCCGTGATCATTGATCCCCTGTTCCACAAGTTTCACCCTCTGCCGGAAGGACCCTTTCGGGAAAGGGTGGTGAGTATGGCCGACCAGGCCGGGATCGAGGTGGGCGAAGTGCTGGTGGCCGACGCCAGCCGGCGGACCACCAGGGCTAACGCCTATGTCACCGGCTTGGGTAACACCAAGCGCATCGTTTTTTACGATAACCTCCTGAACCGCTTTTCCCAGCGGGAAGCGGAATTGGTGCTGGCTCACGAGATCGGGCACTGGCGGCACCGGCACATCATCAAAGGGATTGTGATGGGCGTGGGCGGCGCTCTGGTGTTTTTCCTGCTCTACCGGCTGATCTTGGGCGGGTACGGTGTGCCGGCGGGACATCCGGCAACCGTCCCTGTTTTGTTGCTGTTCGTAACCGTGTTTTCACTGTTGGCCATGCCGGCACAAAACGCTGTTTTTCGCAGTTTTGAGCGACAGGCTGACCGCGTAAGCCTGGAACTGACCGGGGATGCCGCCGGGGCCGTTCAACTGTACCAGAATCTCGCCCGGACCAATCTTGCCGATGTCCAGCCGCACCCCTTTATCCGGACCGTGTTGTTCACTCACCCTCCGGCCGTGGAGAGGATCAGCGCCGCTGAGCAGTGGGTCGTGAAGCGATAACACCGGTCGTGTTCACCGCCCGATTTCTACCGTGGTGCCCGCCGGTACCGGGGTCGAACAACTCCGCTGCGTTTTTGTTTCTCTTCATTAGATGGATATAACCGCCGGTGGCTGCTCTTATCGGTGGCAATCATCCGGCCCTTTGGGTACGGCCAGGGCGCAGGGTCCCACGGCGCATTTGCCGCAGATGTCACAAAAACCCAGATCGTGGTAAAAGTCGTTGACTTCAAGGAGCTGCCGGTAGCAGCGGTGCCGGTCCAGTCCGTTTGTGTTCAGCGCCCCCGTGGGGCACAGCCGCACACAGGCCGCGCAGTTCTGCCCGCGCCGGTGCAGACAGTATTCCTCCGCCGGGACCGGGGTTGCAGGGAGTGGGACGTCCAGAACCAGGCTCCCCAGGCGGCCGGCGCAGCCGGCCTTGGTGATCAGCATGTGGTGGAGCCCGAAGGTTCCCAGTCCGCAAAGGTAGGCCACGTGCTTGTGGGACCAAAAAGAAGTCAGGGTCTTAGCATGAAAATTATGGGTCGGCTTTTGCCAGGCGGCCCGCACCCCCCTTTTGCCCAACTCCTCAACCAGGGTGCGGCAGATCGAGCTGATTAGTTCGTTGGTCTGAATGTAGGCCGCCGCCCATTCCCGGCTTGGATAGGGGTTGCGGCGGTGGATGCTCGTCAGGTCCCGGGTGAACGGCAGGAAAAAAGCCGCCACACTGCGGGCGCCGGGGAGCAGGTCTTGCGGCAGAAGGTGTCCGGGGCCGACTACTTCCTTAAGCCGCGCAAAGCCGGGGTTATCCGCTTGCGCGAAACCCACCAGCGGCGTGCGGTATGCGGACCGGCCGGCGTTTTTTGTGGCCAGACGTGTAATCAGGTCCCGGATATAATTATGCATATACCATAAATTTGCCGGGCGCCCGAAGAGTACCTGCCGGAGGCCGGATTTTGCGTCATCATTTTTCTGTAGTCGCCGGGGTTATTACGGTTCGGATCCGCAGGATTTGATGTTTACCTGTAGAAATAAAACCGTATGGGTCTTAGAGCACATCAAGACGATAATAAACCATCCTTGTTTTCCTGGGCGCAGCCGATTGTTAGTCACCGGGCTTTTACCGGGGTGGTCATTGGCCTTATTCTGGTAAACGCCGTGATCGTAGGGCTGGAAACTTACCCCGCACTCTATGAATCCTACAAGGACTGGTTCTATTACTCGGAACGTATCATCCTCTGGGTTTTTACCATGGAGATCGTGTTGCGCATCCTGGCTACCAGGCCTATGTACCGGTTTTTCGGGGACGGCTGGAACCTGTTCGATTTTGTCATCGTGGCTGCCGGACACATTTTCGCGGGCGCGCAGTTCATCGTGGTGCTCCGTATCCTGCGTGTGTTGCGTGTGCTGCGCGCGGTTTCGGTGATCCCGTCCATGCAGCGGATGGTGATCGCATTGTTGCGCACCATTCCGGCCATCGGTAACATCACGCTGCTGATGGGACTTATCTTTTATGTGTTTGGCGTGATTGGCACGGTTCTGTTTGCCCACGTCTCGCCGGAGTACTTCGGTACCCTGCACCAATCCATGCTTACTCTGTTCCAGGTGGTTACCCTGGAGTCTTGGGCCAGCGGGGTGATGCGCCCGATCAATGCGGAGGTGCCCTGGGCTTGGGTTTACTTCGTGTCATTTATTCTGATCGGGACGTTTATCGTCGTCAACCTGTTCATCGGCGTGATTGTCAATAACATTATGGAGAAGGCCGAAGTGGAACCCAAGGCGGAGGCAGACGAGCCGGATGCGGTGCCACCCACCACCACCAGGGAAGAAATAATCCGCCTCCGGGAGGAGATCGCCGAACTAAAACTCTTGGTTCAGCGCCTGCAAACCGCCGACAAAGCTGCTTCTGACGCCGCCGACCGTTAGTGTCTTCCGGCTACCGTCCGCATACCCCAAATACCGACCAGAAACATTGACGCCAGGGAAAAGAAACCCGCCGCGTATCATCTGCTGGAAGCGCTAGACAATAGGTGTGCAAGGTGTATGCGACACGCCCTTGTTTGGCCGTTAAGGGTTAATGATATGCAACCGGGACTGCGCAAAAGACATCAGAGGGATGGCTTATGATCCGGGTGGCCGGCATCAGGCTGGCGGTGGACGAGGATTCCGCGGCGGAACTGCAGCGGGTGCTTTTACATAGGTTGCAGATCAAGAAGCACGAGTTGCTGGCGTACCACATCGTCCGCCAGTCCATCGACGCGCGCCGGAAGCGCGACATCCGGTTTGTGTACACGGTGGACGTGCGCCTGCGGGATGAGGAGCGGGTATTGAAAAACGTTGCGGGTCGGGACCGGGATATCATCGTGGCCCCGCAGGAGGTGCCGCGGGAGTTGCCGACGGGTACCGAGCCCCTGGATGAGCGGCCCGTAGTGGTGGGCACCGGGCCGGCGGGTTTATTCGCCGGCCTGGTGTTGGCGCGGCTGGGTTACCGCCCCCTGCTGCTGGAAAGGGGTGCGGACGTAGACCGCCGCACCCGCGTGGTACGACGGTTCTGGGAGACCGGAGAGCTGGATCCCGAGTGCAATGTGCAGTTCGGGGAAGGGGGTGCCGGTACCTTCTCAGATGGGAAGCTGACCACCCTGATCCGCGACCCGCGCTGTCGCGAAGTGCTCAACGAGCTGGTGGCCGCCGGGGCTCCGCCGGAGATCCTGTATTCCTTTCGTCCCCACCTGGGCACCGACAAGCTCCGCGGTATCGTAAAGCGCCTGCGGGAGCGGATCATCGCGGCGGGGGGCGAGGTGCGGTTCAACTGCCGGCTTGCCGACCTGGAGGTGGCCGAAGGCCGGGTGCGGGCCGTGGTGGTGAACGATCGGGAACGGCTTCCGTGCCGGGTGGTGGTGTTGGCGCCGGGGCACAGCGCCCGGGACACTTTTGCCATGCTGCTGGCCCGGGGGGTGCGCATGCGTCCGAAGCCTTTTTCGATCGGCGTAAGGATTGAACATCCCCAAGAGCTGATCGACCGCGCTCAGTACGGCCGCTTCGCCGGGCATCCTAAACTCGGAAGAGCCGATTACAAGCTGGCCTACCACGGTCCGGACGGACGTTCGGCCTACACCTTTTGCATGTGCCCCGGCGGGGTGGTGGTGGCGGCCGCCTCGGAGCCGGGTCACCTCGTCACCAACGGAATGAGTAACTACGCCCGCGATGGGGTTAACGCTAACAGTGCCCTCTTGGTGGGGGTAAGTGCAAGCGATTTTGGCGATGACCACCCGCTGGCCGGCGTAGAGTTCCAGCGCCGGTGGGAGGGTCTTGCTTTCGCGATCGGGGGTGCTGACTACCGTGCGCCGGTCCAGCTGCTGAGCGATTTCCTGCGCGGCCGCACCGGGGGTGTACCGGGAGCGGTGCTGCCCACCTACCGGCCGGGCGTGGTAGTCGCCGACTTGCAGCACTGCCTGCCGGACTTTGTGGTGGGCACCCTGAGACAGGCCATACCCGCTCTGGACCGTAAGCTCCGTGGGTTTGCTTTGCCCGAAGCCGTGCTCACCGGCGTGGAGACCAGGAGTTCTTCCCCCGTCCGGCTGGAACGTGACGAGAACTGTCAATCAAACATCCGGGGCCTTTTCCCGGCCGGTGAAGGTCCGGGCTATGCCGGCGGCATCGTGTCCTCCGCCGTGGACGGGATGCGGGTGGCCGAGGCCATTGCCGCCCGTTATAGGCCCTTCGATTAGCTAGACATCGGAATCTTTTGGAACTGCCGCCGGAGCTGGCAGCACAGATACCGTCATCCTCCTTTTAAACCGCATCAGCATCCGGTAGAATGTTTTGCCCAACAGTAGCGTAAAAATGACATTTCCGGCGGCATGTAAGGTGTCGAAGGGGAAACTGGCTGCACAGGTGGTCAGGAAAGACGGCCAGTTCAGGGGGCGGACAAAGGCAGCCCAAAACCAGAGATTCATTATCCACCCGAACAGGTAGCCCCAGGCGAAACTGAAGAGCACCATTTCCGTACGCCCTACCCGGGGTTTAAGAATACCCAACCATCCTGCCGTGATCCCGGCTAAACCCCAGGCAAACATCTGGCAGGGCGTCCAGGGCCCCTGCCCGAGAAAAAAATTGGAAATGACGGCTGCCGTAGCTCCTACCATAAAACCGGTGCGCGGGCCAAAAACAAATCCGGCTACGATCACTACGAAAGTAGCAGGCTGCATACCGGGTATGGCGGCGAAGGCCACCCGGCCTGCGGCAGCAACCGCTCCCAGGACGGCTGTAACGCCGATCTCACGCGCAGAAACCGCACGGCGCTCGAACCCCAGGTACAGAAAAACCAAGGCTGCAAGCAGTATTAAAGCCGCAAGAAGCCCCCAGTTCCGGGCTATAAGCGAAGTGTTTTTCCAAACACCCAGAAGCAGCAACCCGGCCGCAACGGCTAAAAACAGGCCTACCCTTATCAACAATCTGCGTTCACTGACAGGCATTTTTTCGCGTCTCCGTTCGACCGGATTTTGGCGAGCCCTTCTTTTACGGTCAGCACACCGCCGGCAAAATCTTTAAAAAGCCTGGCCATCTGCGGCGCATAAAACATTGACGTTCCTAAAACCCGGTCCTTCGGACCATCACAAACCAGCATGCCGTCAAACATCATTATTACGCGCCCGGCGTATTCGGCCGCAAACTCCACATCATGGGTCACTACCATAACGGTTAACCCTTCCTCCGCCAGTTCTTTCAGGAAAGCACCGAGTTCCTTTTTCAAACGATAGTCGATTCCTCGCGTGGGTTCGTCTAATACCAAAAGCTGCGGCCTTGCCACCAGCACCGCAGCCAGGGCTACCCGTTGGCGTTCCCCGCTGCTTAGATCCCGGGGATTGGCGTCCCGGTGCTGCACGATGCTTAATTTATCCAACACAGCATCGATAACACCGTCATCCGCAAGACTCAAATTGTTCAGCGTAAACAGAAGTTCCTTTTCTACCGTGTCCTGAAAAAGGTGATCATCAGGGTTTTGCGCCAGATAACCAACATCACGCGCCAGCTCCGCTAAAGAAACCGTACGGGTATCCTTTTCCATCACAACAACACTGCCCCGCCCCGGTTTCAAAAGTCCCACTATCTGTTTCAATAAGGTGGTTTTCCCCGCCGCGTTTTCACCCATAATAACTACGAATTCTCCTTTTTCCACCCTGCAGTTGATCCCTTTTAGCGCTTCCCTACCGTTGGGGTAGGTAAACCAGACATTTTTGATCTCAACAACCGCCCGTTCCTGCTTTACTTGCCCCTTCGGCATCGTGAGAAGAGGAAAGGGCCCGGGGTTGTTGTTCTCTGATGCCCGCCGGCCTGCATCCGGCGGGCGGGCAGGTGAAACCGGCAGGAACTTCTTTAATTCTCTGCGCCCCTCCTTTACCGTAAGAGGAATAAAAGGAGCATGAAGAAAAGCAAAAAACCTGGCCACAGGAGGAAGAAAGGGGAGGGCATTCTCAACTTCCCACCGCGCCACTTCACCCACCGGCCCCTCCCGGAGTATTTCGCCCCGCTCCATTACCACAAGCCGGTCGGCCAGGTGAAAGCACCTTTCGAGGCGCTGCTCGATGAGGACAACGGTGTATCCCATTTCTTTATTCAAACGCTCGATCAGATAAAAGAATTCATCAGCGGCCGCGGGATCAAGCTGCGAAGTTGGCTCATCCAGGATCAGCACCCTGGGCTGCATTACCAGAACCGAGGCCAGGGCCACCTTCTGCTTCTGTCCTCCCGAAAGGTTAGCGGTAAACTCGTTTTTGAGCGGAGAAAGGTTGAGGAAACTCATGACCTCCGCGACGCGGCGGAACATCTCCTGCTGAGGCAGGCCCAGATTTTCCAGTCCGAAGGCTATTTCAGCTTCCACCGCCGTCATGACCAACTGCTTTTCCGGATCCTGAAAAACGATGCCTGCCTGGGTACTCAAAGCACGCCGCCCGTCTTCCGACAGCTCCCTGCCCTCGAAAAAGACCCTGCCCCCGATTTTGCCCCCGTAAAAATCGGGGATCAACCCTGCTAAAACCCGCGCCAGAGTGGATTTTCCCGACCCCGAGCCACCCACTATCAGCAATAACTCTCCTTCTTCAACGTGAAGGTTGATATTTTTTAACGCCGGCCGCTCACGATCGGGATAATAGTAGGTTAGATTTTGGATCTTAAATAGGGACAATGCTTCCACCCCCAGCTCAGGACGACAGGCAAGGACAAGCTAATGAGGATTATGCCCAACCAGATTACCGAAGAAGAACTTTCCACCAGCTTCCCCATCTGCGGATAATAAGTGTAGTCGCCGTAGCCCTTAAATTTTGCCAGCAGAGAGAAAAGCAGGGCCAAGATACCTGCCGTAAAACAGAGCAAATCCCGGGGGCGCCTCAACTCGCGCCGGTAGCACGAACGGGGACCGGTGCCGAACGCCCGCGCCTGCATGGCCTCGGCCACCTGAAGGGCCCTTTCCAGAGAAGATGACAGAACGATATTAAGCAGCCAGGAATGCTTCCTTACCCGCTCCCTCAGACTTCCGGAACCGTAATCCACCCCCCTCAACTGCTGGACCTCCCGCGCGTTTGCCAGATCCCTCGCCACCGCAGGCAGCATCCTGGTAGCCAGCGAGACTACCAGGGCAGACTTATACGCATACCGGGCAAAAAGGCTTAAAATTTTGTCGGGGTGCACCACCGCATTGTACAGGCAGAAAACGGTCAAAACAGCCAGGAGACGGATCCCCATGGCAGCCCCGTAGCAAATCGCCTCCAGGCAGATGTCCAGCTTCCCCAACACGGGCACGGTTGGACCGTGCCATAAGACCGTCTTTCCGGTACGGAATACCAGGGGATTGATGATCATGATCAGGAGCGCCATCCAAATGCCCATTCTCAGGTACATTTCCCATTTTTCCACGGCCTCCGAGACAATAACGGCCAGCGCGCCGAGGATAAAAATACCTGTTAGATAAAGAGGGTGGGAAAAAAGGAGGGCAAGGACACATAAAACACCCAGGTATACCAGCACTACACCGGTATGCAGTGTTTGCAGAAAAACGCCTTTTTCTTCATAAGACAACCGTTCCAAGATCATTTTGCCTTACCAACCGGCTAGCTTTCCGGTCTCCTTATGTAATATTCCGTTTTGCTTGATAAACGTAAATGAGTGCGACTGGTTCCATGTACCTGTCAATGGTGTACTACCAGCTGTTCCCAGGAAGGGGGTGGGGCCTGCAGGCTGGTGCTGTACCACCAGATAACCCTGTCTCCTTCTTGGACCGTTTTTTGGGAGGCAGCAACCAGCGGGACCTCATCGTTGACTTTATACATCCAACCTGACTGGCCCTTATTGTACTGGCCGGCAACGGCAATAACAAAGTCCGGGTATCTTGTTGACATGACGTAAGGCAACCCTGTCGCCTCCAGAGCACCAAGAGCCGTAATACCCCACCTGTTTTCTTCTTTCAACGCTACCTCGCCGGGACCGTACAGGAGTTCGCCGTCCTTTCCGATCACTGCCGTACCGACGACAATCCCGCTTTCTTCCTCTTCGCGGTTTTCCCTGACCGGCGGTGTGGCAGGGGGCTGGTTGGGGGAAGGGGGCGAAAAGACCTTTGCGGTGTCCTCCCTGCTGTTTTCAATATCTGCCGGGACCTCTGCAGCAGGGTAGTCCCCCTTGACCTCTTCCGGCGCATCCGGCTCGTTGCCGGCCTCTTTTTGTTCCAGTTTCACCGTGTCCTGCCCGGGCGGTTCGCCTTCACCCGGCCTGCCCGCATACACCACCAGAACCAGGAAAACCAGTAAAAGAACCGCAACCGGGGTTAAAACGTAAAATCTTTTCATACGTCCCCCACTCATTATCTCCTCTCCGTTCCTGGCGGGGTCGTTTTTTATTTAAAGGGAGGCCGCCGGGGGCAAGCCCGCGGCTTACCCCCGGTAAGATGGTGAGAGGACAATGGGACGATTACTTCTTCTCCAGGCACTGAAGCAGTCTGGCAAGAACCACAACGGTCTCCGCCCGCGTGGCATTGCTCAGAGGATCAATCGTCGTGGCCGTCCGGCCCTCGATGATACCTTTATTTATGCATGTTACCACGGCCTCCTCCGCCCATCCGGAAATCCCGGCGCTGTCGGCGTATCTTGCAAAGATTTCCTTTTTCTGCGCTTCCGTTGTGCTTATATCTATGCCGTTCCTTTTAAGGGCTCTCACGATCATCACAGCCATTTCTTCCCTGGTAATGTTTCTCTCGGGTTCAAATTTTCCAGCGCCGGTGCCAAAAACAAGTCCTGCTTTACGGGCCGCCTCAATGGCCCCACAGGCCCAATAACCGGCCGCTACGTCCCGGAAGGCCGGCTCCTGCAGACTCTGCTCGTCAATGCCCAGCGCCCTGACCAGGAAGGCGGCAAACTGGGCCCGGGTGAGGTTTTGATCCGGGGCGAAGGTGTTCTCGCCGACACCCCGGGCCACGAGCCTCATCGCCATTAATTCTATGGTTTTCTGGGCCCAGTGCCCTTTGATATCTTCGAAGGTCTTTTGGTACTCCATAAGGGCGTAAACGCTCAAGCGCTCCGTTTCAAAGAAGAGCGCATTACCGTCCGGACTCAGCGTGCCTCCCACGTACTCCCAGGAACCGTCCTGCTTTTGCCTGTAGACCGCGAGCTTGTCTGGATCTATCTGCGAGATATCTATACCGGCAAGGGATATTGTTACGGTTATTTTCTTCGGGAAGTCACCTTTGGGCGTTTCTTTCCGGCCCTCCTGCGTTACCGCCGCGATGTTCAAATCCAGCACTTTGTCGCCGATCACAGCCGCTCCCTGCAGGATATTTACCCTCGCCATATCTACCTTCTGAGCCGCTATTTCTATTTGGGAAATGTCGTCGGCCGTTTCCAGGACCGTGTTAACCGCTTCGGGAGGAAGATTAAAGGCAACTTCCTGGCCCTTAATTAACAGGTTTAACGTGCTCTCTGTAACGGCCCCGGCAGCACCGGCCGCCAGCGCCACTGCTATATCTTTACCGGCCGTATCGGAAGGCAGTTCGATGACGACGGTTTCCTGGACGAGCCTGTCCGTACCGGATACGCCGATTTTTTCAAGTTTTCCGGCCAGGTCTGCGGCTTTCTCTATGGCGTCAATATGATTTTTAAGGATGTTTTCGTCGATCCTGATGTGCACTTTTTCATCTTCGGCCTGCATCTTTAAGGCCTCGCCGGGTAACTTCTCGAGCGCTTGTGCCGCTTTATGCGCAGCCTCCGCCAGCTTCTCTTTTAATTCACTCGTGAGCTCCGTCTCCTCCAAATCGTCAAGGACCTTGTCAAGGTTTTCAATGGCTTCGCGGATATCAATTTTGCCGCTGTCAAGATCCGAAATGGTGTTTTCTACATCGCTCAACACGCCGGAATCCCTGTCCTCATCGGCGGAAGAAGCCCGCGCCGTGAGGTCGTCCCACGCGGGAGGCTGCTGGTCCCAGCTCACACTGTAGTACCAGATCACTTTATCCCAGTCGCTGATGGCATACTTATCTGCCGCAACCGTCGGGATGCTGCCGTTTACCGCATACATCCAGCCTGACGTCCCGCTGTTGGCCTGCCCGCATATGGCCTCAACGAATCCTTCCCACTTTGAAGACATGGTGTAGGGAAGCCCGGTCGCGTCCAGGGCCCCCAGGGCCGTCAGACCCCACTTGTTGTGTTCTGAAACGGTTACGTACCCCGGGCCGTAGAGCAGTTCCTCGTTCATGCCGACAACGGCCACGCCTGCCGTGCATGTTGCAGGCGTTTCGTCACCGCCGGCGGGCGCGGTCACGGTTAAAACCGCAGACGCGGTAAATCCGTTGTAAACAGCCCTCACGACCGTCTGACCCGCGCGCAGCGCTGTGGCCAGCCCCTGCTCGATACTGGCGACGTTGCTGTCCGCCGCCGACCAGACGGCTTCCTGGGTCACGTCATAAGTGCCACCGCCATCCTGCATCTCGGCGGTAAACTGGATTTTCTCTCCTTCAGTCAGCGTGGCGCTGCTGGGGGTAACGGAGATTTGGGTTTCTACCTTTATCCCCAGAAGATGATAGCTGTAAAGCGCCCAGACGGCATCCATTACATTCCCGCGACTGCCAAAACTGCCGTCCTCATTAAGAGCCTCTTCTTCCATGTAGTCAACGGGACTCTTACCCGCTTCACTTGTCCACGAAGCCGGCTCAATGTTTAAAACTTTTAGGGTAGCAATAACCTCGGCCGTGTCAATGAGGGGATCGTCCCACCCGGCCTTAAAGCTGCCGTCAGGCTGCTGCTGGCTTTTCATCCAGCTAAGACCGTTCTTAACCGCCGCCTGTATCTTTTCATCGGATTTGTCAGGGTCTAAATACGCCAGCGCCCTTACAGCCTGCGCCGTCGTCATGAAATCAGGATAATAGGTATCTCCCCAGCTGCTGCCCCAGGCACCGTACGCATCACCCACAACCGTATTCTGGGTGCTTAAAATGTAATCTTTGGCGTAGGTAGCGTTTACCACACTAAGGTGACCGCTCCGGCCTAAAAGATCATAGGCGGCCATATCACTGTAGATGTTGTTATCGAACCCGGAGGCGGTCTGCCTGGTCTTGAGAACCTGAAGGAGCTGCTCGGCTAAATCATCCCGCCCCAGTTTTTGGGCTGCTAATAAATCCTGCGCCAGAACTTTGGCCGATTTATCAGATGAAGCGGCAAGATCCTGCGTTATTATGTCTACAACCGCATCCTCGAGCGTGTTGCCTTCCCGCACCCACGCCCCTGCGTCCACACCGGCCAGTTTAAGGACATATACAGCATACGAGCCTACACTGTGATCGCTGTTCTTTACCCCGTTTGCTAAATAGTCATTGTAAAGAAAGTTAACCGCTTTGTCCGCCAGGTTACTCGTGGTAGAAGCCGCGGCCTCAACCCGCGCCGCAGGAAGCAGTAAAGACACTACCATCAGGGCAACAAGCAGCATTCCAACGGGCCGGAAAACTTTTCTCATTCTTCCGTGCAACGCTAATCATCCTCCCTTTTACTTTGCAATCATTAAATCACCGGCGGCTGAATGCCTGGTGGGGCAAACGCGCCAGGCAACATGCAAGGTGCGCTGTTCAGGCGGCATCTCCGCGCTACAAATTTTGAGTTCCGCGCGGGATATAAAGCCGATCACGTGATTAAAAACCCCGGTCTGCGCGCAGACCGGGGGTTCCCTTGAGCAGGTAAAAACCACACCAGAGAACACCTCCCTATCTCCCGTAGATCAACGGTGTCTGCGGAACAGGCAGGTCTCCTGGCTCGGGTTCCTCGCGGCCTTACACCTTCCCGGGTTTTTCGCCCAGTGGTATCACGTAAGGCAGCTCCCCCTCACAGTGGCGGGACCGCGCCGGATTTGCACCGGTCTTCCCTTTTCAGCCTTGCCTTACAAGGCCACCCGTTCCGGCTATTTAGTTTTCTACTTATCTGCCGGAGGTTCCTTTGGATTTCCATAACTTTTTGTTTGAAGTGCCGCAAAAAGAAAAAGAAAAGAAAGAGCACAAAAGCTGCGACCATGGCCCGGGGCATAATGCCCGGCGCGCTGCTTTCCGGCGCCAGTTTGAGCAGGCAGATACCATTACCATCACCGGTAAAAGGGGCTCTTTTCCTAACTAGATTGTGCTGAAAAACTCAGCCATAAGGACCCTTGAAAACACAGATAAACCAAGGGATTCCAGACTCCATAGCGAATGGTTTAAGAAACCAAACCAAAACAATGCCAGGAGGGACCCCTATGCTGATCATGGTTCAACACGCAAACTCAGGTTCCTGCGGAGGTGAAAAATAAAAATAATGTTGCGTCTTTGCTCATCGAAGTGCTTTTTTCAGCAGAGTCCAATTAATCGATGATACCACCAATAAGGTGCTTATTTCGAGGGTTTTGAACCAAATGAGAATCGGTGCGCGAATTATCAAGACGGGCATCGCGGTAGCGATCACGATGCTTGTGTGCCAGACCCTCAACCTGGAACCGGCGCTGTTTGGAGCGATTGCGGCGGTGATCAATATCCAGCCCTCGGTGTATCTCACCTTCACCATGGCCAGGGATCAGGTTCTGGTGAACATCCTGGGCGTCCTGGTGGGGATTGCTTTCGGATATCTGATCGGGAACAGCGCTCTGGTGATGGGTGCGGCCACGATTATTGTGATTGCCCTGTTTAAGAAGCTGGGGCTTCAAAACGGGATGTTGATGGGGGTAGTGGCGGCCCTTTTTATCCTCAATGCCGCTCCGGACCAGTTCGTGGCCCAGGCGCTTTCCAGGTCGGCAATTGTCTTTGTGGGACTCGCCGCGGCCATGGCGGTGAACATCGCCCTGTGGGTACCGCGGTACGACCGGCGGTTCATCGGGAAACTGCGGGAAAGTAACGAAGAAGCCGTGCGGTATTTTCTCCAGGCTGTCCGGAGTTTCGTTGAACTGGACGACCGGGATGTTCCACGGCCCGATGCCCAGCGGGAGAAAGCCGCCGGGCTGGTGGGCGAGGCGGATGAACTGTTCGAACATCTGAGGCACGAGCGCGGGCACTACTTCGACCGGCACTTCGGCCGTCCCGGCCGGGATAGCTGGTTTAAGATTACGGAGCGCTTTTTGGAGTACAACCATGCCCTGGTGCGAAATGCGGATCAGATCTACGAGCTTCTCCCCGCCCGGTTGGAGCGCCGCCTTAAACTTGGCGCTCCACCGTTTAGCGCGGAGTTCAAAGTCATCCTGGACCTTTTGGAGAGTGGTTGTGCCACTGTGGAAAGGGTCAACGGCAAGTTGCGGGCGGTGATCTGTGACGGCGATAAATCGGTGGCACCGGAGGAGATCAGCGAAGCATACTGGGAGCGCCTTACCGGGGCCATTGAGCGGTGGCAGTCGGGACCGGCGGGCAGCAACCAGTTGCACGCATTGATCGAGGTAGCCGTGGTGGCGCACGAACTCCGGTGGATCTCGCGGGAAGGCAAGCAGCTTTTGCGAGAGGCCTTAGAAGCCTAGCAGCGCGTGAACTCCCCGCGGGTGGCCGGCCACCAGGAAAACCGGCAGCGGCGGGAGTATTATATGTGGGCAGCCGTTGAGGGTGTCGATTTTCACCGGGGACATTCCGGTGATCAGCACCGGGGCCGCAACGGTGATAAACCTTACGCTTACCTGGGTAAAACCACCGTGGGGGAATATACGAGAACCAGTCAGAAAGGGTGATTTCCATAATCCGTTCGGCTCAACTGAGGCTTCTGGTCGCCGGTCTGGTGTGCTCCGGGTTCTTATTCGCTGCCGGTCCGGCTGCGGGAACGCCCGCCGGTGACGGTGTGGGCATCGTCATTGACGGGCGGGTGATCACCATCCCGGCAGGGGACCAGCCGGCGTTTATCATGGGGGACCGGACTTACGTGCCGCTGCGGGTGGTGAGCGAAAACCTGGGGGCCCAGGTCACGTGGGACGCCCAAAACCGGCGGGTGATTATCAACACTGCCGGCAGCCCGCCGGCCGAACCCCCTGGGCGCGCCGGCGAGCGGCAACGGGTGCAGATCGTGGTGAACGGTCAGGTTAAAGAATTCCCGCCCGATTACGGCGAACCCTTTATCACCGGATTGGGGCGGACCGTGGTGCCTTGCCGGGCGGTGGGCGAGGCGTTGGGCTGCCTTGTCTTTTGGAACGAGACCGCACGCCGGGTGGAGATCACCCCGCCGCCTCCGCCGCCGGTCAGCCGCGGTGGTACCCGTGCAGGTGCGTTGTTCCAGGAACTGGCCGGGTACCGGACCAACCTGCGCCTGTTAGACGGCACGTTGATAAACTCGGCCGAACTCCTTGACCTGCAGGAGAGGGATTTCAGCGCGGCCGAGTTGGCGCACCTGCAAACGCTGCTTGCCCAACTGCGGCGCTATGACCGGGAAATCCGGTTGCCCGACGGCACCGTCATCGCTACCGACCAGCTGACCATCCGGGGGCTGGCGCTGGCGACGGCGGACCAACTGCGCGCCTGGATCGCCGCCGAGACGCCGCGGATCCGCGCGAAAATGGAACGGGAACTCGGGCGGGAATTCTTGCCGATCCCCGACCTGGCGGAATTGTACCTGCGTATCGGGGCCGAGTACGGCATTCGGGGTGACCTGGCCTTCGCCCAGGCTGCCAAGGAAACCCACTTCTGGCAGTTTACCGGCCTGGTCCAGCCCTACCAGAACAATTTCTGCGGCCTTTGGGCCACGGGTGAGGCGCTGACCGGTGAGGAATCACACAACGGTGCCGATCCCACCCGGGTTTTCCTGCAACCCGGGGTGCACGGCGCCATCTTCGCCACTCCGGAAGACGGGGTAGAGGCGCACATTCAGCACCTGTATGCTTACGCCACCACCGATCCGCTGCCCCCGGGCAAAGTACTCCTAAGCCCCCGGTTTAACCTGGTGGTCCGCGGGTGTGCGCCCACCTGGCAGGGACTGAACGGTCGCTGGGCGGTTCCCGGAACTACTTACGGGCAAAGTATCATTCAGGACTTCTGGCTTAAAGCCCTGGAGCATAAGCAGTCCTGACTTTTTGACCGGAACTACTAGATTAGTCCGGCGTGCATGTATTAGCTGAATGACCGGAGGTGAGAGGGCGACAGTTGAGCCCGCGGTACCGCAAAGCACCCTGCCGCGTACCGGAAACCGTTACGGCCGGCTGGAGTGGGCTGGCGCTTTGGGGACCTGGGAACGGAGAAAAAGTGGCCGTCAGCCAAGGACTGATGAACCTGCTGGCACCCTTTTTCAGCGGTGTGCCTATGTGCCACGGTGTGGGTGGTATGGCCGGTCATATCCGGTTCGGGGCACAGACCGGGGGCGCCTTGGGGATTATGGGCGGCATTCTGCTTATCCTGGCCTTGTTTTTCAGCACTTCGGTGGACGTCGTCTTCCAGGTGTTCCCGATGGCCGTGGTCGGGGTGGTCCTGTTTTTCGCCGGGCTGGAGGTGGCCTCGGCGGCGACCACGGTGAGCCGGGAGAAGCCGGATTTCTACGTAATGCTGGTACCGCCGGCTTTGGGATGTGGAACATGGGTGCCGGTGTTCTGGCCGGGATGGTCCTGCAATTCCTGCTGAATCGCAAATGGGTGCAAGTTTAATCGGGGAAAATGCCGAGATAACGGGTATCGGGAAAATGATTTAACGGGGATGGTCTTGGACGACCGTCCCCGTTCTTGTGAAAAGCGTGTGACGCCTTTTGCAGGAAAGGGGCACACTGACCCGCTTTTGCCTACGGATCGACCTGGATGGCTCCGAACTCAATGGCGCAGACTCTTTCCAGGGGGATGATGATGAAATTGAGGATTTGTTTTTCAGCTACTTTGCCGCAGCTGATCACTTTCAGGAACAGGCATTCCCCCCTGGACGGAAGCAGAAACAGGAGCCCTTTAAAAGTGAAAATCTTGGCGCCGTTCAGGACTTTCTTGCAGCAATCCCCGCACTCGAACTCGATGGCGATGCGCTTTTTCTTGTCGAGTAGCTTGCCGAAGACGTGCTGCAGGATGTCGCTTCTGGTGCCGTCATCATCTGAGAATGACCGGAGTTCATCTTCCTCAAGGTCAAAAAAATCCATAGTGGAGTCTTTGTACGTCACGTAACCAACTCCCTTTCCTATTTTTTAACACATAATATGAAAGGGGAAACTGAGGTGTGCATTGTGCACGAGGAGGAAAAATGCTCGTGATTGGTAGGGGATAGCGGAAAAGCATCGATGGCCACGGAATTCTCGCGCACTTTGACGCCATGCGCAACGCCTTCGGGAATGCAGTAGGCATCCCCGGCGCTGCGCGCCGTCTCTTCCGCGGACTATTCCTTGCGCACTTAAAGTACATCTTGCGTGCGAATCACCTTCTCCTCGCCGCCGTAGAGCGGGTAATCGGCCCGCATCATTATGCCGGCCCGCAAAAAAACGACATTTACATCCTCTGCGATCTGGAACTGGTGGCGCTCAAGCTCTTCGCCGCGCCGGAGGTTTTAACCGCGGCCTTAGAGATCGGTGTTAAACCCGGCGCCACCTTCACCGAAGAGAGCTGCGGCACCAACGCCCTGGCCTTGGCCCGGGAACACAAGCGTTTGGTCGCCGTCAGGGGCGAACAGCATTACTGCAGGTTGTTCAAAGACTGGTGGTGCGTCGCTGCGCCGGTAAAAGGCCCCGCCGGTAACATCTTGGGCTACCTTGACATCTCGCTGCACGCGCTCCATTTTGGTTGGATCAGTTTGAAGGGTGATAGACAAGCTGCCGGAATCGTTTTATCCTACTTCCAAAGTTGGTGTGCCGCTCACCTCGCGTAGCAAATGCAGGTGTTTTTTGATAAGGTGGTGGATAGTACTGTGGGCAAAGACGAAAAAGTTTTTGAAATGGCTCCGCCAAGTATTTATGTAAAATTTGTTACGGGGTGCATCGTTTTTCTTTTTTTAGGCGTATTGGGCGGAACAATTTTGTTTCTGTTTGGCCTTGAACAATACACGATTGTTGGTGGCTTTTTTGAAACCGGGATTGTCGGGGGGTGCTTTTGTTCTGCTATGCTTTTGCTCCGCTCAGATATTTTGCCGGCACAGGAAAGAAGAAATCTTCGCCCGGTAGGAGGGCAAGAAAGTTGGCCTGCCAGCTTGACTTTTTGGCGGTGCTAAAATTCCGGTGGCGGCTTTGCTGGGTATAAGCCTATTGCCTACCGGTTCGGGCTGGCAGTTGAATGGCAATTCTCGGCGATGGAAGGGGTTATGATTATTGACCAGTTGTGCAGAACAGAATAAAATAAAGTTGCGATTACTGAAAACATTTTCTTTTCCATGAAAGGAAAGATACAAATGGAACGCGTCACTGGGATCAACGATCTCCGGCCAAAGCTCAGTTTTTATCTCGATTCGGTGGCCCGGGGCGAACCACCGGTTGTGATCACTGTCAACAGCGAGCCAAAAGCGGTACTAATCGGCTGTGAGGAGTACCAAACCCTCCGCCGGGCGGAAGATGAAAGTAAACGGATGGCCTTGAAGCTGGCTCTCGCCAACATCCGCGCCCGCGCGGCCGCTGCAGGGATTACAGAACAAGAGGTGGAAAAGGAAATCCTGGCTTTCCGGGCAGGAAGATGATCGTTGTACTAGACACGAATGTGGTAGTCTCCGGTATTCTGGTGCCTGGTGGACCACCCGGAAAGGTCCTTGAGTTATGGGCCGACGGGATCCTCAGAGTTGCCGTAAGCCCTGCACTTCTCGAGGAATACCTGGGGGTGTTGCTCCGGCCCAAATTCAACAGTGCCGGGTCTTCGGAGGGAAGACAAAAGGTTTTGGAGTCCTTCCTTCAACTGAGAAATACCGTAGCCGTGTTGCCGAAATCGTTGCTTACTGTAGTGGCTGATGATCCGCCGGACAACCGCGTTTTGGAGTGTGCCGCGGTGTGCGGTGCCGCCTGCATTGTTTCCGGCGACCGCCATCTGCTCGCCCTTACAAAGTTCGGCACAACGCCAATCCTTACACCCGCGGCTTTCTTGAAAAAGTTTTTCGGCAGGAGCACCTGAGCCGGTAAGATTTTGATCACAACAGCTGCACCGCCTGCCTAAAAAATTATAACAGCCTTGTAGACCGTTTTTTTTTGGTATAATTACTTCTAAAATCTCGCAGTTTTCCATAAGTCAGGATGTCATTCCAGTGATCGACTAACACTACCGCAATTTCCGGAGCAAGTACCGGCGGACCAAAAAGCTTCGCTTGCGCCGACAGAGGTGGGGTCATGTCTCCTTTTGCGAGAGATCCGGGGCCGCCTGATTACGGTGCCTCTCTCTGCTCACCGGCGGAACTGCAGGCTTCTTACGCGCGCTGCCGCACGTTGGGGGTGCCGGTTGAACTCGATAAACCCCGGAAAATCCTGCCGGAAAACCTGCTTGGTGCTCGCCGGCGTGCGAATCACCTTCTCCTCGCCGCCGTAGAGCGGGTAATCGGCCCGCATCAT